>Ga0182739_1003349_pt1 | contig 14094 bp, 13 predicted proteins | sample eDN5th30CBELigBY_FD_128873 | JGI IMG/M metagenome (GOLD analysis project Ga0182739, IMG submission 128873) | Enriched backyard soil microbial communities from Emeryville, California, USA - eDNA 5th pass 30_C BE-Lig BY (version 2) (version 2) | ecosystem: Environmental > Terrestrial > Soil >... | reverse complement strand
TCTGCTGATGACGCGTTGGAAACTCTTATATTTATTTCAGGTGGCCTTTCAGGCGAAGCAAATTTTAGTGAATTTGAAATTAAATTAAAAAATAATTGCTTAAACTGAAAAGGGATAACAGAAAGTTGACCGACCTTATCGGCATGGAACCTTCCGTGTTTTGCTTCAAAATTTTCCTGAAGTTCTGTATAAACTTTTTTTATTATTGAATCAATATCAGTAACCTCAAAAATCCTTTCGGGGGCATTAGTTTGTGCGTATTCTAACAGATCATTAATTAATGTTTTCATACGGTCAATTGCCGCCGAAATTTTATCAAAATAGATTTTACTTTTCTCAGAAATCTTTTGGCCATCAATTTCTAAAATAAATGTTGAGAACGTTTTAATTTTTCTTAAAGGTTCCTGTAAATCATGACTTGAAATATAAGCGAACTCCTGTAATTCGCGGTTCATACTTTCGAGGTGCCTGTTTTTTTGCTCTATATCAAGAGCATGAGCCTTTAAACGGTCTTTTATAAGTTTTTTGTCGGTAAGGTCGCGTGTAACTTTGCTAAAGCCGATCAGTTTTTTTTCATCATCAAAAATTGCGGTAACAACTACATTGCCCCAAAATTTTGATCCATCTTTACGCAAGCGCCATCCTTGCCTTGTAGCCCTGCCTTTTTCAGCAGCTTCTGCTAAAAACTTTTGCGGGAGGTTAATTTTACGGTCTTCTTCAGGATAAAATATCTTGAAGTTTTTTCCAATAATTTCCGGTGACGTATATCCTTTAATTCTTTCAGCACCTTTATTCCAATTTGTAATATTTCCCTCAGCATCTAAAAACAAAATTGCATAATCAACAACTTCTTCAATCATTTTGTGATATACATTCTCCTTTTCTTTTATTGATGCAAGCGCATTTTGTAGTTCGGTTTGCCTTATACTTTCAATTGTTATATCGCGAATAATACCGGTAAGCCATTTTTTACCATTCGAATCAAAATAAATTTTACTGTTATTTTTTACAATCATTATTTCACCATTACTTTTTATGTAACGGTATGTATAATCTGACGGATGTGCTGAATTATAAATTTCTATATTTATATAACTCGCTTTTTCGAAATCATCAGGATGAACATATTGTAAAAAATAACCGGGATTAACACCCCCTTTAATTACAGGAATACCAATCATTTTAAAAAGGTTTTCCGAGTAATACATCAAATTAGTTTCGAAGCAATAATTATAAGTGCCAAAATTTCCAACCTCTTCTGCATGTTTTGATGATTCTCTTAAAAAATCAAAACATTCCTTTTCTCTTCCTTTAGGTTCCTTTTCTAAATCCATTATTATATGTAATTGGGATAAACTCTACAATAGTTGTGCTATAATTAACGCTTTGAACTTTTTTTTTATTTTGGCAGCAGAAGATATACTTTTTTAAATTTGCAAATTATTGATTAAACATATCTTATGCGCTATATAAAATTTTCATGCTTAATAATTCTTTTCTTTTCAATCTACTCCTGCAGTACAAAAATCAACAAAAACGCTGATGACGGCATAATTAAATTGTCTTTTATTCAGATTAATGATGTTTATGAAATTCAGCCTTTGGAAATGGGCCATGCCGGCGGAATGGCAAGAGTGGCAACACAAAAAAAACTTTCTTTAAAGGAAAATCCAAATACATTCCTGGTAATGGCAGGCGATTTTCTAAGCCCCTCTATTTATAACAGTTTAAAAGTGAATGGCGTAAGAGTTAGAGGAAGGCAAATGGTTGAAGCTATGAATGTTGCGGGAACGGACTTAGCTATGTTTGGCAACCATGAGTTTGATATTAATGAAAATGAATTGCAAAGCAGAATTAATGAATCGAAATTTGACTGGATCTCTTCAAACACTTTTCATAATGTAAACAATTCAACTGAACCCTTTTATAAAATTGAGAATGGAAGTAATATTCCCTTTCCCGAAACAAGAATAATTAATATAAGTGATGCCGATGGCACAACTGCCAAAATAGGATTTATAGCTGTTACACTTCCTTTTAATAAAGCAAGTTATGTAGTATATACCGATCCGCTGGAAGCGGCAATAAAAGCATACAATACCATAAAAGACAGTTGTGATATTGTAGTTGCAATAACACATCAGGCAATGCCTGATGACGTAATTCTTGCTGAACGGCTGCCTCAGCTTGCAATAATTATGGGCGGCCATGAACATGATATGAGGCATCAAAAAGTTGGGAATGTATGGATTACAAAAGCTCATGCAAATGCAATAAGCGTTTTTAAAAACGATATTGTTATCAATAAAAAGAATAAAAATTTTACAACAACAACTTCATTAATTTATATGAATGATAGTGTTGCTTTGGATAGTACAGTTTCAGTTGTTGTTAAAAAATGGGAAGATATATCAAACAAGAATTTTGCATCTCTTGGTTTTGATGCAAAGAAAATTGTAATAAATAATGGTGAGACACTTGACGGAAAAGAGGCACATGTGAGGTCGCAATCCACCAACCTTACACGTTTGGTAGTAAAATCAATGGAGGCTGCCTGCCCGGAGGCAGATGTTGCAATAGTAAATTCTGGTTCTATCAGAGTTGATGATGAACTTCATCCTCCTATAAGTCAATATGATATTTTAAGGACAATGCCTTTCGGCGGAGCAATAGTAGAAGTTGATATGGAAGGTAGTTTGCTTTCGAAAATATTATCAATTGGGCTTACCAATATCGGCACTGGTGGATTTTTACAATATTCAGAAAAATTAACGCATAACGAAGGAAAATGGTTTATTTCCGGTAAACCTATCGAAGATTCGAAAATTTACAGGGTAGCGCTTACAGATTTCCTGTTAACAGGCGGAGAATCAAATTTGGAACTTTTAACTGATAAGAATCCATCAATTAAAAAAGTTTATCCTTTGGCCACTGAAATTTCCAATCCGCGTAGCGATATAAGGCTTGCAATAATAAAATACGCTTCAAAATAAGGTTTTGGCACAGTTATTGACAATAGGCGGGCGAATCAAATCCTACAAAAAATTACAGATCCTCTATTTTGATAAACCGTGTTATTGACAAATCAATCCATCAATTTATGGATTAAAAGTTTTAAAAAACCTGCCGTAAAAAGCAGGTTTTTTTATTAATGAATGATTTTAAAGCTGTTACTGTGAATTTCGTTTGAATCGTTAACGATTATTTCTTTCACTCTTGCATTTTCGGGTCCGGCGTGGCACCATTTAATAAACTCTTCAATTTGCGGCTTATCGCCGGAAATTAGTATCTCAACATTTCCATCAGGCAAATTTTTAACCCATCCATTAAGGTTTAAATCTTCAGCCGCACGTTTTGCAGAGGCCCTGAAAAATACACCCTGGACTTTACCTTTTACAATAATTGATTTTGAGATCATGACTTATTCTTTAAAAGTTCGCCTTTTAATCTAGCAATAGTATTGTTGGCTTCTATTAATTTAAGTTTCAAATCATAAATTACAGGTTCGCCTGCTTTTAACAGCGCCTCGGTATCCTCATTATTTTTTTGAAGCAAAATGATGTCATAATCCATCATCTTTACTTCATTTTTCAATTGGTTAATTTGATTTACAAGTTCATTTTCGCCCTGAGCCTTAATTGACAAAAGAGATTGAATTTCCTTTTCAAGTTTTTCCTTTTTCAATTTTTCACTTTCTAAAAAACCGCTAAGGCTCTTATGATCGCGTTTTACTTTATTTACAACAATTTTTTGTAAAAAATATCCGGCTAAAAAGCCAACCAAAATTCCTATTCCTGTATATAGTAATATCTCCTGCAATTAATAATTTTTACAATGCAATTTATAAAATGTTGCTTACTAATTTGTTATCAAAACTAACTAAATAATTCGGGTTGGCTATTTTCATTTTCTGCTCTCTCCCATTCCATTTCCACTGATTTTGAATAATCAATAAGCTTTGCTCCAATTGCCTTCCAACCCATAACTTCGGTAAGCTTAGCAATTTTAAATTTGCCTTTATTTACCTGTTGCCCACGGCCTGTTTGCACTTTTAATACCGGCGATTCATCAGTTGAAACAGCTTCCAGCCTGTTATCCTTTCCATCTTTTATAAAATGAAAACGAGTATTTAAAGTTGAAGTTTCAATTTTAAACCGCTTAACATTATACTGCAGCTTTTCATTATCAAGATAAATAGCAGAAATAATTGAATCAGGATTAAATTTTTCAATCAACATAATTTTTTCCGGCTCAAACCTTTGGGTAAGTTCCTGGCTAACAATTTCGTAATCCCCATCAGCATAAATTACAAGAATTCTATCTTCTGCTTCAAACATACCAAGATACGATCCCTTATTTTCAGTATTCAACCTTCCAAACTTATCATCAAACCACAATTTTTTTGCAGAAAGAGTTGATTTACCGGATACTTTAAATTTTACAGATCTAACCGGATATTTGGTAACCTGATTTCCGATGCTGCTTCTTCCTTTAATTTCAAGTGTTTCAAAATAAAATTCAAGTTCTTTATTCCGTGCAGTGCAGTTAGGGCTTAAAACAACTTTTACCACTTCAGCTTCACCGTTAGGGTTCATGCTAAAATACTGCACTTTCGATTTGTCTGAACCTTTAGTAAGATCGTATTCCTTATCGCGGGTAATGCCTGTAACATTAAATCTTTTAGCGTAAGTAATACCGCTTTTACCATCAGTGTAAACCATATTATATGTAATCCGGTCATCACTTCTTTGGAATACGGCACAATAAATTATGTCTTTACCAATAAAGACTTTATCGGCCACACGAACTACTTTCATAATACCTGCTTTTGTAAAGCAGATAATATCGTCAAGGTCACTGCACTCCGTAACAAATTCATCTTTTTTTAGAGAGGTGCCAATAAAGCCTTCCTGGAAATTTGCATACAATTTTGTATTTGCAATAGCAACATCTTTAGCCTGAATAACATCAAATTGTTTTAATTCTGTTTTTCTTTCTCTTCCCTTCCCATATTTTTTTAGAAGAGTATTATAATAATCAATTGCAAAGTCTGTAAGGTTTTCGAGATTATGATTTACCTCAGCAATTTCAGCTTCCAGATTATTTATCTGGCGGATGAGATCATCTATATCAAGTTTATATATTCTTCTTACAGGTTTTTCTGTAAGTTTTAAAACATCCTCACGTGTAATTCCACGTTTTAATTGTTTTAAAAAAGGAACAAAAGCCTTTTCAATTGCTGTTAAAACTTTTTCCCATGTTTCGTGTTTTTTCTCAAGCTCTTTATAAATTTTTTCTTCAAAAAATATTTTTTCAAGCGATGTGAAATGCCATTTTTCAAGCAATTCAGATAGCTTTATTTCAAGTTCTTTTTTAAGCAAATCGCGTGTGTTATCAGTTGCAATTTTCAGCAATTCAGTAACTGTAAGAAATTGCGGTTTTTTATCAACAATTACGCAGCAATTAGGGCTTATGCTAACCTCGCAATCAGTGAAAGCATATAGTGCATCTATTGTAATATCGGGCGAAACACCGGTGGCAAGTTCAACAATAATTTCAACATCGGCAGCAGTGTGGTCGGTAACTTTTTTAATTTTTATTTTACCCTGATCATTAGCTTTTACAATGCTTTCCATTAATTGGGTTGTGGTAACGCCATAAGGAACGCTTTTTATGATAAGAGTTTTTTTATCTGCTTCTTCAATAATTGCACGAACCCTTATTTTTCCGCCACGCTTTCCTTCATTGTAATTTGATGCATCTACTGTTCCGCCTGTGGCGAAATCGGGATTAAGTTCAAACTTTTTTCCTTTTAAATATTTTATGGAAGCTTCAATAAGTTCACAAAAATTATGAGGAAGTATTTTTGTTGCTAAACCAACAGCAATCCCTTCTGCACCCTGTGCAAGAAGCAATGGGAATTTCATAGGAAGAGTTACAGGTTCGTTTTTCCTGCCATCGTAACTCAATTGCCAGTTAGTGGTTTTATTGTTGAATGCAACTTCAAGAGCAAATTTGCTAAGCCTTGCCTCAATATATCTTGGAGCAGCGGCTTCATCGCCGGTTCTCACGTCGCCCCAGTTTCCTTGTGTTTCTATCAAAAGGTCTTTCTGGCCAAGGTTTACAAGAGCATCACCAATGCTTGCATCGCCATGCGGATGATACTGCATACTTTGCCCTATAATGTTAGCAACTTTGTTGAAACGGCCGTCATCCATTTCCTTCATTGCATGAAGAATGCGGCGCTGAACGGGTTTCAGGCCGTCTTCTACCGCAGGTACAGCACGCTCCAAAATCACATAACTTGCATAATCTAAAAACCAGGTTTTATATTGGCCGCTTACACCTGTGTCGCTATGTTCGTATTCTTCCTTTAATTTTCCTTTAGACATATCCTACTAAATATTTTCCGGTTGTCCGGGAGCTTTTATTTCAAACTCTTTAATTAATTCTTCATTTCCTCTTGATTCTAGCTGGTTAAGAGATACCATTGTTTTTAATCTCCACATCACAAAATTTTCAGGTGGAGCATTTTTATATTTTGATGTAAACTGTTGAATAATTTTTGATGCCTTCTGCCATTGCGGTAAAACAAATTTTTTAATTTCTTTGTCAAAATATTCGTAATCAAATTGAGAAAGTTTTTTACCACCTTCTAAAATTCGGACACCTTTATTTTGAGCCATTAATTTCTGCCATTCGTCGGTATCAACTTCAAATTCACTTAATGTAACCGGACGAGAAAGTTTTTTGGCTTTAATAAATTCCCGTACAGGTATTTGATGCAATTGATCAGGATAAAATATTGAACCCTTTTCACTTATAAAAGGAAGGTTATTAAGATATAAAATAAAAATCCTTCCAGAAAACTCCTTTAAATAATGAAGCGAAAAAAAGTACCCTGAAACATCCCTGGAATTTTGTGCAGCCCATATCCATAAAACTTCTTCCTCGTTTCTGCGCAAGTATCCAACAACTTGTGCAATTGCATTATCTGCCTCATCATCAATTGTGGAATCTTTCAAATCTGCTCTCCATAAATTTCTGGTTTCAATACCTTCTTTGCCGTAAATATTTTCAATCGGGCCAACCGAATAATCATTTGCAATACAAAATACTTCACCATCTAAAGAAGGGTCAGTTTCTATTGCACTTTCAATAGTTTTTTTATCAACTTCACTAAAAACGAGATGAATCAACTTATGTGTTTTATGTTTAAAAAATTAAGCGGTTGCTTCAATAAGATCGAGATCCACTTTGAGATTATCAATTATAAATTCCTGCCTTTTAGGCGTATTCTTTCCCATATAATATTCCAGCAATTGTTGAATATGCTCACCTTGTTCCATAAATACCGGTTGCAATTTCATTTCATCGCCAATAAACCTTGCGAATTCAGCCGGGCTGATTTCACCAAGCCCTTTAAACCGTGTAATTTCAGGCTTGTTGCCGAGTTTTGCTATTGCTGCCTGCTTTTCGCTTTCGTCATAACAGTAAATAGTTTCAACTTTATTTCTAACTCTGAATAAAGGAGTTTCTAAAATATATACATGGCCATTCTTAACAATGTCAGGAAAAAACTGCAGGAAAAAAGTCATAAGTAACAATCTAATGTGAAGGCCGTCAACATCAGCATCAGTTGCAATTACAATGTTGTTGTAACGTAAACCTTCATAACCTTCTTCAATATTAAGAGCATGTTGTAAAAGATTGAATTCCTCATTTTCGTAAACAATTTTTTTGGTTAAACCGAAACTGTTTAATGGCTTACCTCTAAGGCTGAAAACCGCCTGAGTGTTTACATTCCTTGCCTTTGTAATTGAACCGCTGGCGCTATCACCTTCTGTAATAAAGAGAGTGCTTTCTTTTTGCTTTTCAAAAATTTCATCTTTGTTTTTACCTGTTGCTTCATCATTGTAATGGTATTTACAATCACGAAGTTTTTTATTATGAAGATTAGCCTTTTTTGCCCTTTCGTTAGCAAGTTTTTTTATACCCGCAAGTTCTTTGCGTTCACGTTCATTTTGTTCAATACGCTTTTTTATTGCGTCTGCTGTCGCAGGATTTTTATGTAAAAAATTATTAAGTTCTTTTCCAAGAAAATCAGCAACAAACGATTTTATTCCGGGGCCACCTTCAGAAATTGTAAGAGAACCTAATTTGGTTTTTGTTTGGCTTTCGAAAACAGGTTCTTGCACCCTTACAGAAACTGCAGCGCAAATACTGCCGCGAATATCTGAGGCATCATAATCTTTCTTATAAAATTCTCTGATTGTTTTTACAAAGCCTTCACGGAATGCAGCAAGATGAGTTCCGCCTTGTGTTGTAAATTGTCCGTTTACAAAACTGTAATATTCTTCTCCGTAGCTGTTTTCATGCGTAAAAGCAACTTCAATATCATCACCTTTCAGGTGAACAATCGGATATCTTATTTCGTCATCATTTGTTTTTCTGTTCAGCAAGTCAAGCAAACCATTTTTACTAAGATATTTTTTACCGTTGTAATGAATAACGAGGCCTGCATTTAAAAAGCAATAGTTCCAAAATTGATTATCGAGATATTCGTTTACAAATTTGAAATTTTTAAAAACAGAATCATCCGGAGTAAATTCTATAAGAGTTCCATTGTTTTCTTTAGTAGCTGTTTCGCGGTGTTCCTTTTTTAAATTACCTCTCTCAAATTCTGCAGTTTTTTCTTTACCCTCTCTAAAAGATGACACTTTAAAATAAGAACTCAATGCATTCACAGCTTTAGTTCCCACGCCGTTTAGCCCTACACTTTTTTGAAAAGCTTTACTATCGTATTTAGCGCCGGTATTTATTTTACTAACAACGTCAACTACTTTTCCAAGCGGAATGCCGCGGCCATAATCTCTAACAGATATAATTTTGTCGGCAATGTTTATATCCACATTTTTTCCGTAGCCCATTGTATGCTCGTCAATACAATTATCAATCACTTCTTTCAGCAAAACATAAATACCGTCATCCGGGCTGGTTCCATCGCCAAGTTTGCCAATGTACATTCCCGGCCGTAATCTAATATGTTCTTTCCAATCTAAGCTCCTTATACTATCCTCAGTGTAATCAAATAAATTATCTGCCATTTAGCCTATATTTTGCGTGCGAAGATACTGCATCATAAATATTTTTTAAATGCATGAACAATTGAATTTGGAATTGCTTGAAAATGAGAATTTTTAATATCATAATTTTGAGCATTATTATTTTATTATGGATATAAGTTTAAAAAATAAAGTAGCTGTTGTATGCGGCAGTACGCAGGGAATTGGTCGCGCTTGCGCGGAAGAAATTGCAGGATTGGGAGCCGAAGTTATACTTATGGCAAGAAATGAGGAGGAATTAAAAAAAGCAGTTTTACAACTTCCTAAAAATGAAGGCCGGGATCATAGTTATGTAGTTGCTGATTTTTCGGACCCGGCAAATGTAAAATCTGCAATTGAAGGTTTGATAAAAACAAATAAACAAATAAACATTTTAATAAATAATACCGGAGGCCCCGCCGGCGGACCAATTGCAGAAGCTGAAGAATTTGAATTTCTCAATGCCTTTAACCAACATCTTATATGCAACCATATTCTTGCAAAAACATTACTTCCGGCAATGATAAATTCCGGATACGGCAGAATTGTAAATATTATTTCAACTTCTGTAAAACAACCAATAAAAGGTTTGGGGGTCAGCAATACAATCCGTGCAGCGGTAGCAAATTGGAGTAAAACTTTATCGCTTGAAGTTGGAAAATATGGCATTACTGTAAACAATGTTTTACCGGGTTTCACTGAAACACAAAGAGCAACCTATATTATTGAAAACAGAGCAAAAAAACAAGGTAAAAGTGAAGATGAAATTTTATCTGACCTTGTTTCCGAAATACCATTAGGCAGAATGGCGAAGCCGCAAGAAATTGCTACAGCCGTTGCTTTCCTCTGCTCTCCTGCTGCAGCATACATTTCAGGCATTAACGTTCCGGTTGATGGAGGCAGGACAGCATGTTTATAAAATTAAATATTAAATGGATTTTATTATGCATATCAATATTTTTTTTAAGTTGTAAGAATGATTCAAACCAATCTTTGAAAAATATTGAAAAAGAACTTAAAGCAAATCCTGAAACTCAAAAAGTAATTGTAGAGTTTAATAGTAAAGATGAGGTTATTTTAAAAGGAACTTCACCATCTGAAAACGGCAAGATTGAAGCAGAACATATTGTACGTCATTTTTTGAAATCGCAAAATATCAGCAATAAAATTAATGTTGAGGATTAAATTTTTTTTAAGGCCGAGCCTTTATGCGCCGCTATATGATCAGATTTATCGCTTTTAATTTCATATTGTGGTTCATCCTGTGAAGCATGATGCGTATATCCTTTGTAAATAAAATCTGCTTTGTGAACTTTTACAATTTTTCCTGTAACATGCCCTGCTTCTGAGTTCCAGGTTACATGATCACCAACCTTGAATTCCTTTAGTTTCATTTTATTTTAAATTTATTGAAAATTAATTAACAGTTTTAATGATTTGAATGATTGAAATTTGCAAAGAAACAGATGAAAAATTTATTCATATTAATATTGTGTGCAATTGTTATTCCCTTTTCATCATGTTCTGCAAAGCAGAATAAAATTGAGAATGAAAGTTCAGTAAGTTATGATACAGCAACTTTTGCTGCCGGTTGTTTTTGGTGTGTTGAAGCTCAGTTTTTGCAATTAAAAGGAGTTAAAAAAGTGGAACCCGGATATACAGGCGGCCATCTTAAAAATCCAACTTATAAGCAAGTTTCTTCCGGAACTACCGGACATGCTGAAGCCTGCAATATTATTTATGATCCCAAAGAAATTTCATTTGATGAGTTGCTTGCTGCATTCTTTACTGCGCATGATCCTACACAATTAAATCGTCAGGGAAATGATGTTGGCACTCAATACAGGTCTGCAATATTTTATCGTAATAGCGTTCAAAAGGAAAAAGCAGAATATTACATTAAAAAATTGAACTCAGAAAAAGTGTATCCTTCAAATATTGTTACAGTTGTGGAACCTCTGAGTATTTTTTATGCTGCTGAAGATTATCATAAAGATTATTACAACAACAATCCTGACCAGCCATATTGTAAATATGTAATTCAGCCAAAGCTGGAAAAATTTAAAAAAGTTTTTAAAGGGAAGTTGAAGAATTAATAAAAGTAAATTTTTAAATAAAGATTTGTTGCAATAAACACAATAAAAAAGCCCCGGTATTAAACCGGAGCTTTGTGATCCCGCTGGGACTCGAACCCAGGGCCCATACATTAAAAGTGTATTGCTCTACCAACTGAGCTACGGAATCTTTTTTTCGCTTTGGGAGTGCAAAAATAAGGTAAATAATATTCCAACCAAATAAATTTTACTTTTTATTTCTGTGCAATTATAATAATGAAATCATTATACAATTGTATAAACCAAATTAATTAATAACCACCTTTATTATCATTAAATACAACCTATTTTTGCAGTTCGTATGAATAATTTTTTTAAGAACAAAGTGGTTGCAATTTCCGGTGGAACCAGCGGTATTGGTGAGGCTTTGGTTGAATTATTTTTAAGAAATGGTGCAAAGGTTGCAACGTGCGGACGTAATCAGTCTAAGTTGTACGATATGCAACTGACTTACCACTCAATGCCGTTTCATTGTGTTGTTGCTGATGTAAGCAAATACAACGATTGTGAATTGTTTGTAAACACTACTCTAAAACAATTCGGTAAAATTGATATTTTAATTAATAACGCAGGGATTTCAATGAGGGCGATGTTGCGTGATGCTGATGCAGAAGTTTTCAAAAAAACAATGTCAATCAATTTCTTTGGCGCTGTTTATCTTACCAAATTATTTTTAGAAACTCTAATTGAAAATAAAGGAACTATTGTAGGCATATCTTCAATTGCAGGTTTCAGAGGCCTGCCCGGCAGAAGTGGCTACAGTGCAAGTAAATTTGCATTAAATGGCTGGCTTGAAGCAATAAGAATTGAATTGTGGGATAATGACGTAAATGTTCTAACTGTTTGTCCCGGCTTTACAAAAAGCAATATACGCAGTTCTGCATTAAATGAAAATGCACAAGCTACAGGTGAATCAAAAATGGATGAAGAAAGTATGATGACATCCGAAGAATGTGCAAAATATATTATGGATGCTATTGAAAAAAGAAAACGTTTACTCATTCTAACTTCTACGGGGAAACGAACAGTGTTTCTAAATAAGTTTTTCCCGTCTTTGACTGATAAACTTGTAAGAAAATTTTATTTTAATAAAGGTAAATTAGTAAAATAAGATAGCTTCTTTTCATGGCAATTATTACACTTACAACCGACATTGGAACGCAGGATTTTCTTGTGGGTGCAATAAAAGGGCAAATTTTACAACAAAATGTAAACAACAATATTGTTGATATAACTCACTCTCTTATTCCTTTTAATTATCCTCATTCAGCATATATATGCCGTAGTGCAATAAAAAATTTCCCTGAAAATTCTTATCATATTGTTATTGCTGATTTTTTTGACAGCAAACCTGAGCACATATTATTTGTGAAACATAACAGCCAATATATCGCTTGCGCAGATAATGGATTACTTACAATGATTCTTGAAGAAACGCCACAGCAAGTTGTAAAACTTTCATTAGAAAAAAGCCGTAGAAAAAATTTGCTTTACTGCACAAGAATAATCATAAATGCAATTGCTAAAATTGAATCAGGAGAAAACCTTGAATCAACAGGCACTATTTCAAATGATTTTGTTGTAAAAAATTCAATGAAACCATTGTTAGGTCCTAATTATATTGAGGGGCAGATTATGTTTATTGATAACTTTGAAAATGTAGTTGTGAATATCCGCCACGAACAATTTGAGGAACAACGCAAAGGAAGAAAATTTCAAATTTTATTTAAGAGGAATGAAATAATTGACAGGATTAGTGAAACATATGCTGATGTTCAGGAGGGCGAATTATTAGCTACATTTAATTCTGCAAATTATCTTGAAATATCAATGAATAAAGGCAATGTATCCGGGCTTATTGGCTTACAGCGATTTTCAGACCAGCCATCCAGGGATCAAGCCCAATTTTCACAGACAAGAATGATGTATCAAACCGTAAAAATTATATTTATTGACCAATAAACTTTTATTATGAAACAAATCTTTTTATCGTTTTTATTTTTAGGACTGGTATCGGCAGCATCAGCGCAGGTAAATATGCCCCAGCCTTCTCCAAAGCAGAAAATTGTTCAGGATTTTGGACAGGGAACAATAGAAATTGTTTATTCCCGCCCTGCGGCAAAAGGAAGGAATATATTTGGCGATCTTGTTCCGTTCGGAAAATTATGGCGTACAGGTGCAAACGCTGCAACACGTATTTCTTTTAGTGAGCCCGTTTATATTGATGGCAAAAAAATAGATACGGGTTCATATGCTTTGTACACAATTCCCGGCAAGGACGATTGGGAAATAATTTTAAATAAAGGATATAATAATCCGGGAGCTGCCGGCTATAAAGAATCTGAGGATGTATTAAGGATAAAATCCAAAGTTCAAAAAATTTCACCGAAGGTGGAAAGTTTTACTATTGAAATAAATGATGTAAAGCCAACAACATGTTCTGTTAGCTTAATGTGGGACAACACTTCGGTTTCTTTTCCGGTTGAAGCGAGGTTTAATGATAAATTAAGAGCTGAAATTGAAGAAGCAATGAAAGGTGATAAAAAACCTTACTGGATGTCTGCACAATTTTACAGAGAATATGATAATAATAATGCGAAAGCTTTGGAAAGTATAAAAGGTGCATTGGAACAAAATCCAAAAGCATATTGGGTTTGGTTGTATCAGGCAAGAATTCAGAAAGATATGGGAGATAAAAAGGGAGCGATTGAGAGTTCAAAAAAATCTTTAGAATTAGCTACTGCAGATAACAATGCGGATTATATAAAACTGAATAAGGATTTTTTAAAGACATTGGAATAGTGTTTAAACTATTATTTGAATGATTTAGTTAATACTGTGATTTATTTTCTTGGCAAAGAGGCTGTGATTAACAG
>Ga0182739_1003348_pt1 | contig 14095 bp, 10 predicted proteins | sample eDN5th30CBELigBY_FD_128873 | JGI IMG/M metagenome (GOLD analysis project Ga0182739, IMG submission 128873) | Enriched backyard soil microbial communities from Emeryville, California, USA - eDNA 5th pass 30_C BE-Lig BY (version 2) (version 2) | ecosystem: Environmental > Terrestrial > Soil >... | reverse complement strand
TTGGTGGTCTTCTTGGTCAGGATGTGACGCTTGAACGCCTGACCACGCTTGATGGAGCCGCTGCCGCGCACCTTAAAGCGCTTCGAGGCGCTTTTCTTGGTTTTCATCTTGGGCATGATGATTCCCTAAACTAAAACACGCATTGTTGATTTACATGACGCCAGGTGCTTGACGAGGAAGGGTTCGAGCCTGAAGGCTTAACGCCTACGGGGCCCCTTTTCAAGGGCTACTACCATTCCTGCGGCAAAACTTGTAGACCTGTTGCCACTTCTGGAGGTAACGCGCAAATTGCTGCGGCCAACTGCACCGCGTTCATTTACGCGTTTCTTCCCAGAGCCAGGCAAAAAAGGCGACCCAGATCCGGGAAAGCCTTTGATTATATGGTGATTTCCGGCGCTTTGTCGAGTCGGGAGCACACCGCGAAGCCGGGCGACGCCCGGCCCGCAGCGATCATACGCCGGGACGCCGGTATTGCACGGCCTGGGCGACGTGGCTGGCGGCCAGTATGTCCTGGCCGTCCAGATCGGCGATCGTGCGGGCGACCCGAAGTGCCCGGTGCAGCGCCCGGCCAGACCCCGCAAGGCGGCGCATGGCCTCCTGCAGCAGCGACTGCGCATCGGGGGCCAGGAGGCAGAACTCGTCCAGCTCGGCCCCCGCGAGGTCTGCGTTGGCCTTGCCTTGGCGGGCGTACTGGCGCTCGCGGCAACACATTACGCGCTCCCGGACGGCGGCGGAAGGCTCGCCAGGCGGTGCGGCCATCCAGACCGGATCGGAAGGCGGCAACACCACGTGCAGGTCGATGCGGTCCAGCAGCGGACCGGAGATCTTGCCCGCGTACCGCGCCACCTGATCCGGCGTGCACGAGCATGTGCGCACTGGATGACCGCGCCAGCCGCACGGGCAGGGATTCATGGCGGCGACGAGCTGGAACCGGGCCGGAAATTGCGCCGCGTACAGGGCCCGTGCAATGACCACCCTGCCCGCCTCCAGCGGTTCGCGCAGCGCCTCCAGTGAACGGCGACTGAACTCGGGCAGTTCATCCAGGAAGAGCACGCCGTGGTGGGCCAGGCTGATTTCGCCGGGGCGCGGCCGGCTGCCCCCGCCAACCAGCGCCGCGACCGACGTGGAATGATGCGGCGCCCTGAACGGCGGCTGCCCGCTGAGCGTGTCCGGCAATCCGGCCATCGCCGCCACGGCGGCGGCTTCCAGCGCCTGGCTGCGGTCAAGCGGGGGCAGCAGGCCCGGCAGGCGAGCGGCCAACATGCTCTTGCCCGCCCCCGGCGGCCCCAGCATGAGGAGGCTGTGGCCGCCCGCCGCCGCGACCTCCAGCGCCCGCCGGGCACCGGGCTGCCCACGGACGTCCGACAGGCAAGGCACTGGCGCGGGGGTCGGCCAGGGATTTGGAGCGGCATTGGGCAGCAGGCAGGCCCCCGCCGCATGCGCCGCCACGTCCGCCAGGCAGCGGGCCGACAGCACCCGCAATCCGGGCACCCAGGCCGCCTGCTCGGCGCTGCCGGCAGGCAGGATCAGCGTGGCGTCCGGCGCGTCCCGCGCCACGCTCAACGCGATGACCAGCGGCGCGGCGACCGGCACGAGCGCCCCGGTCAGGGAGAGCTCGCCGGCAAGCACCAGGTGCGCCAGCGCGGGATCGGGCGCGGCAGGTTGCGCGCCGTCGCTGGGGGGAGCGGCCAGTTGCCCGGAGGCAAGCAGCAGCCCCAGCGCGATGGGCAGGTCGAAGCGGCCGGACTCCTTAGGCATGTCCGCCGGCGACAGGCTGACCGTGATGCGCCCGGCGGGAAACTCGAAGCCGCTGCTGAGGATGGCCGCCCTCACGCGCTCGCGGCTTTCGCGGACCTCGGTGTCGGCCAGGCCGACTACATTGAATCCCGGCAACCCGGGCCCCAGGTGCGTCTCGACGCGGACCGCGTGGGCGTGCATGCCGCAAAGGGCTCTGCTGGCGAGTACGGCAAGCGTCATGGCGGTCTCCTGTGGGTGCGGGGCCGCCAAGTATCTGCAAAAACACAAACGGCCGCGCAGGCGGCCGTGACAAAACCATCTCGCTCGGAACCGCCTGCGGGCGGGCAGCGAGAAGCCTTGCTGACTTGTTTACTTGTCCAGGCCCGCGCCCGGCCCCTTGTCCAGACCAGACAGGCGCTGTTCCATCTGCTGGACCTGCGCCGCCAGTTGATCAACTCGTGCGCGTGTGCGGGCAAGCAGGTCGGCCTGGACGTCGAACTCTTCGCGGGTGACCAGGTCCAGCTTGGAAAATGCCTGCGTCATCATGGCGCGAACGTTGCGCTCCACGTCCGCCGCCGGACTGCGGGCGATCAGGTCGGAGATGTTCTTCTGAAGGTCTTCCATCCACTGGGTGCGATTGTTCATACGGGGCCTCTCTGAGTTCTCGATGCCTCAAGTGTAGTGCGTCGGATGACGGGTTTCAGGTGCGCCGATTTGTGTTCGCCCAAAAAAAGGGGCGGGCCGCATGCGGTGACCGCCCTTCAAAGCACAGGAGAAAACCGGGCTGCCTGACGGCAACCCCCTACCAACACCGCTAGCCGCGCCGCCGATCGCTCCGGCCGCGCCGTGCATCGTCCCTATGTCCGATGCGCATCCTGATTTGGATTCTTCTCGAGCCCCGCGCAGGCAACAAGCCGGCCCGTGTAAACCCTCGTATCACGATCGCTCCCCAATTTAGGCTCCGCCGTCCGGAAACCAGCAGGACGGCCGCGCGCACGCCTGGCCCGAAAGCCCCGGCCCGCAACGCTCAGCGCCCGGCCACGCACCATCGGCCGGTGCACGGGTTGGGGCGCGGGCTGGCCAGCGCGCAGACGGGGCGTGCATTAAATCGCTACAAATCAGCCTTGCCGAACACATCCGGTTGCATGACCCCATTCGCCCGGCCGCGCACCAAACTGAGGCCACCATGCCGTGCATTACGCACCATTATGGTGCTATTGCGCACAATTTCCGCGCCTTCGCGGGCCTTGCAGCCTCGCCCGGACATGGCACGGATATTGCTTTACCCAGGTAGCGTGCAACCATGAGAGGAAATGCCATGAAACTCATCATCGCCATCATCAAGCCCTTCAAGCTCGACGAAGTGCGGGTGGCTCTGTCCGGAATCGGGGTCCAAGGCCTGACCGTCACTGAGGTCAAGGGCTTCGGCCGCCAGAAAGGCCACACCGAACTCTATCGCGGCGCCGAATACGCCGTCGACTTCCTGCCCAAGCTGCGAGTCGAGGCCGCCGTGCCCGATCACCTGGTCGATCAGGTCATCGAGGCAATCGAACAAGCCGCCCGCACCGGCAAGATCGGCGACGGCAAGATCTTCGCCGCCCCCCTTGAACAAGTGATCCGTATCAGAACTGGCGAAGCCGGCGAAGCTGCGCTGTAAATAAATAAAGACTCAATGGAGCCTGAAAATGGATAAAGCAGATATCTCCTGGTTGCTCGTCTCTACCCTGCTTGTATTGATGATGGCCGTACCCGGTCTGGCGATGTTCTATGGCGGCCTGGTACGCAGCAAGAACGTGTTGTCCGTACTGCTGCAAGTGTTGTGCACGTTCGTGCTGGGCCTGGTCCTCTGGTTCATCTATGGATATTCCCTCGCGTTCACGGAAGGCAATGCCTTCTTCGGCGGCCTGTCGCGCGCCTTCTTCTCGGGCATGTTCAACCCGGCCGACGGCACGTATGCCATGTCGAATAGCCTGACCGAGCTGCTGTTCGCCTCGTTCCAGGCCACGTTCGCCGGCATCACGTGCGCGCTGGTCGTCGGCAGCTTCGCCGAACGCGCCCGCTTTTCGGCGGTGCTGGTGTTCACGGTGATCTGGTTCACGTTTGCCTACGTTCCCATTGCGCACATGGTGTGGTTCGCCTCCGAAACCGCGCCGGGCCTGCTGAACGCCCAGGGCGCGCTGGACTTCGCAGGCGGCACGGTGGTGCACATCAACGCCGGCGTGGCCGGCCTGGTGGGCGCCTACGTGGTCGGCAAGCGCGTGGGGTATGGCCGCGAAGCCATGCAGCCGCACAACCTGCCGATGACCTTCGTGGGCGCTGCCCTGCTGTGGGTGGGCTGGTTCGGCTTCAACGCCGGCTCCGCGCTGGCCGCCAATGAAAACTCCACCCTGGCCTTCTTCAATACGATGATCGCCACCGCGGGCGCCGTCCTGGCCTGGCTGTTCACGGAATGGGCCATCAAGGGCAAGCCCTCGATGCTGGGTGCCGCTTCCGGCGCCATCGCCGGCCTGGTCGGCATCACTCCCGCCGCTGGCTTGGTCGGCCCGGTGGGCGCCTTGATCATCGGCGTGATTGCCGGCGTGGTCTGCGTCTGGGGCGTGAACGGCCTGAAGCGCCTGCTGCGTGCCGACGATGCGCTGGACGTGTTCGGCATCCACGGCGTGGGCGGCATTGTCGGCGCCCTGCTGACCGGCGTGTTCAATGCCCAGGTCTTCGGCGGCCCCGGCCTGGCCGAACCCGGCATGATCGCCCACCAGGTGTGGGTCCAGCTCGAAGGCGTGCTGCTGACCATCGTCTGGTCCGGCGTGGTGGCATGGATTGCGTACAAGATCGCCAACGCCCTGTGCGGCCTGCGCGTGCCGGAAGACCAGGAACGCGAAGGCCTGGACGTCACCAGCCACGGCGAATCCGCCTACCACAGCTAATCGCTGCAACACCCCGCTGCGCCTCGCAGCGGGGTAGGTATCAAGAAAAGAGCCCTTCATCACGAAGGGCTCTTTTTTATTTGCTACGCCGCAAAAAATCAGACTGGACCGAGGGCATCCAGGTCGACGGGCAGCGCCCGATTCAGCGCCGCCGCCACCTTGATGCGCAGCGCGTTGGAATGCGCCCGGCGGATTTCGCGTTTGACGTCCAGGAGCTGCTGGGGGTGCATCGAGAACTCGGTCAGGCCCAGTCCAAGCAGCAGTCGCGTCATGCGCGAGTCGCCCGCCATTTCGCCGCAGACGGCGACCGGCTTGCCCGCACGTTCGCCGGCGTTGATGGTGTTGGCCACCAGGCGCAGGACCGCCGGGTGCAGCGGATCGTACAGCGCCGCCACATCGTGGTCGCCCCGGTCGATGGCGAGCGTGTATTGAATCAGGTCGTTGGTGCCGATGGACAGGAAGTCCAGCGCCTGGGCGAAGGGTTCGATCGCAATGGCTATCGCGGGAACCTCGACCATGGCGCCCACTTCCATGTGCGGCGCATAGGCCTGGCCCCGGGCATCGAGCTCGCGCCGGGCAGCCTCGATCGCGGCCTTGGTGGCCACGACCTCATGCATATGGGAGATCATCGGGATCAGCAGCCGCACCGGCCCATGGGCCGAGGCGCGCAGGATCGCCCGCAACTGGGTCGCGAACATTTCCGGACGCGCGAGGCAATAGCGGATGGCGCGCTGGCCCAGCGCGGGGTTGGTGGCGACGGTGGCCTCGCCGTCCAGGGTCTTGTCCGAACCGATGTCCAGCGTGCGGATCGTGACGGGCCGGCCGGCCATGACCTTCACGACAGAGGCATAGGCCTCGTACTGTTCTTCTTCGCCGGGCAGGTCTGGCCGCCCCATGAAGAGGAATTCGCTGCGAAAGAGCCCGATGCCATGCGCGCCGGACGCCAGCGCAATCGCGGCTTCGTCCGGCAGCTCGATGTTGGCATGCAGGACGATGTCGATCCCGTCCAGGGTGATGGAGGGCTCGTCGCGCAAGAGGCTGAGCTCCGCGCGCTCGTCCGCGTAGACGGCTTGCCGGCGGCGGTATTCCTCGAGGATGCGATCCGATGGATTGACCACCACCGCGCCGACCGAACCGTCGATGATCAGCATGTCGCCGTCGCGGACCAGTTCGCGCACATTGCCCATTGCGACCACCGCGGGCACGCCCATGCTGCGCGCGACGATCGCCGTGTGCGAGGTCGGGCCGCCCAGGTCGGTGACGAAGGCGGCGAACCGGCCGCCGCGCAGACGCAGCATGTCCGCGGGAGAGATATCGTGCGCCACCACGACCAGGGCGTCGTCGCCGCCCATGTGGGACATGTCGGGCAGGATGGCCGAGGTGCCCGCCAGGACGTGCAGCACGCGTTCGATCACCTGGCGCACGTCCGCCCCGCGCTCGCGCAGGTATTCGTCCTCCATGGCGTCGAACTGCTGCCCCAGGATCTGGCCCTGCGTCGTCAACGCCCATTCGGCGTTGTAGTGGCGCTCGGCGATCAGGGCAAGCGTCTGTTCGGCCAACAGGGGATCGCCCAGCAACAGGCTGTGGACATTGAGCATCGCACCCAGTTCGCGCGGCGCGTCGGCCGGCAGCGTGTCGGCCAGTTGCAGCAGCTCCTGCTGCGCCGATGCCAGGGCTTGGGTCAGGCGGCTGCTTTCGGCGGGCACGTCTTCCGGCGCGATGCGGTAGTGCGCGACTTCCAGCGCGGCGGCGCCCATGACGACGGCGCGGCCGATGGCGTATCCCTTGGCGACGCCTTTTCCGTACAGACACACAACGGGGCTGGCAGAGCCAGCCCCGTTGCGAGCGTCGGAGGGGGACGCGGACGAACCGGCCGAAGCGGGGCCCCGGCCGGTTGCTTCAGAAGGCATTCTATTCCTGCTCACCGAATTTGCTGTCGAACAAGGTTTCGATTTCGGAAAGGGCCTGCTCGGCATCGCTGCCGGAAGCCTCCAGCTTGACCGTCACGCCGAGCCCGGCTGCGAGCATCATGACGCCCATGATGCTCTTGGCGTTCACACGCTGCGCACCCCGGGAGATGAAGATTTCGCTGGAGAACTTGCTTGCAAGCTGCGTCAGCTTGGCGGCGGCCCGAGCGTGCAATCCCAGTTTGTTGCTGATGACAATGTCAGTATTAGGCATAGGAAAGAGGATGACCGCGGGCTACGCCGCGGTGTTGATCGCAGCCAATCGTCGAACCGATCTTCGGCTAGAAATAATAGCCGACATAATAGGGCAATTTTCCGCCCGTCAGTCTACACGCAAGACGCCCTGCACCCCGCCGGCGAGCGCCTTTTCGCGCGTCTCGGCCAGCGGCAGGTTGCGGTAAGTCAACGCCCGCAGCAGCATCGGCGTGTTGAGCCCCGCCAGCACACAGCACTGGATGCCCTGGGCCTGGGCATCGGCGACGGCGCGCTTGGAAATATTGGCGGGCGTGGCGCCGATCAGGTCGGTCAGCACCAGCACGCCGCCCCCATGGTCCTGTTCGAGGATGTCTTTCAGGACATCCGGCGCCAGGTCGTCCGGCAGGTCTTCCGGCTGGATGTCATGGATTGCGAGCATGCCGTCCAGATTGCCCATGACGTGGCTCGCGCACTCGCGCATGGCGGCGCCCAGGGGCGCATGCACGACGATCACAATACCCGTTGTCATGTTGGTTCCGGGGAATCAGGCTGCGGCGGCGCCGGGCGCGGCGGCACCGGCCACCGCCTTTTCCAGCGCCTGCACGAACATGCCGGCGACGTCGAAGCCGGTCTGTTCGGCGATTTCCACGAAACAGGTGGGACTGGTGACGTTGACTTCGGTGACGTAGTCGCCGATGACGTCCAGGCCGACCAGCAGCAGGCCACGGGCCGCCAGCTTGGGCGCCACGGCCTCGGCGATCTCGCGGTCGCGCGGGGACAGCTCTTGCGCCACGCCACGGCCGCCGGCAGCCAGATTGCCGCGCGTCTCGCCCGCCAGAGGGATGCGGGCAAGCGAATACGGCACAGGTTCGCCGCCGATCAGCAGGATGCGCTTGTCGCCCTTGACGATGTCGGGAATGTAGCGCTGCGCCATGATGGTGCGCGCGCCGTTGTCGGTCAGCGTTTCCAGGATGGCGTTCAGGTTGGGATCCTTGGGCTGCAGGCGGAACACGCCGGTGCCGCCCATGCCGTCCAGCGGCTTGACGATGACGTCCTGGTGCTTGTCGTGAAAGGCTTTCAGGCGGGCCATGTTGCGCGTCACCAGCGTGGGCGCGGCGAACTCGCTGATCTCGGTGATGGCCAGCTTTTCGGGATGGTTGCGGATGGCCGCACCGCCGTTGAACACGCGCGCGCCCTGGGCTTCGGCGTATTCGAGCAGGTGCGTGGAATACACGTATTCCATGTCGAAAGGCGGGTCCTTGCGCATCACGACCGCGCCGAAATCGGCCAGCGGCAGATCCCGCGCGGCGGATTCGCGCCACCAGTCGTTGCCGTGCAGGTCGGCATCCCCGACCAGCTCGATCGGGGTGGTGGACGCCTTGACGATGCCCGCCTCGATATAGAGGTCGCCCTGCATGGCCACGCTGAGCGTGTGACCGCGCGCCACGAGGGCCCGCATCATGGCGACAGAACTGTCCTTGTACGCTTTGAGCAGCGGCAAGGGATCCAAAACGAACAAAACGTGCATCGCGACACCCTGAACGGACGCCGCCTCCCCTCGCGGGAAGGCGGCTATGCTTTGTGACATCGTAGCCCAGAGCCGCCCAATAAGCGAACCCGCCGGTCACGAGACGGACACGGCGGGTTGCAGGAATGGAAGGCTGGGCCTTGCCTAAACGGGTACAGCTGGCGCTCAGGCCGCCGATTCAGGCTTGCCCGCAGGCACGGCCTTCTTCTTCGGCGCCAGCACCATGACCATCTGACGGCCTTCGAGCTTGGGCATGGCTTCGACCTGGGCAAGTTCCAACAGATCGTCGCGCACACGTTCAAGCACTCGCATACCGAGTTCCTGGTGAGCCATTTCGCGGCCACGGAAACGCAGCGTCACCTTGGCCTTGTCGCCTTCCTCGAGGAAGCGGCGCAGGTTGCGCAGCTTGACCTGATAGTCACCCTCGTCGGTCGCCGGACGGAACTTCACTTCCTTGACCTGGATGACCTTCTGCTTGGAACGGGCTTCGGCTTGGCGCTTTTGCTCTTGGTACTTGAACTTGCCGTAGTCCATCAAACGGCAGACCGGGGGCTCGGCGTTCGGCGCGATTTCCACCAGATCCACGTCGCTTTGCTCGGAAAGGCGGAATGCCTCGGCAATCTTGACGATGCCCAGCTGTTCTCCGTCCAGACCTATCAGGCGCACCTCGGGGACGCGGATTTCACCGTTGATGCGATTGGCTTTTTCAGTGGCGATGTTGAAAGCTCCTAGAAATGTTAAGCAGCGCTGCTATCAGGTTGATTGACGTCGCGGCGGGTGGCCACGTCCTCGGCCAACCGCGCGACGAAGTCGTCGTAAGCGATGGCGCCAAGGTCCAGGCCGCCCAGTCCACGTACGGCGACAGTGCCGTTTTGTTTTTCCTTGTCGCCGACGACAAGAATGTACGGCACCTTTTGCAGGCTGTGCTCCCGAATTTTACGAGTGATTTTTTCACCGCGCAAATCGGACTCTACTCTAAAGCCTTGTTTTTTCAGGCTTTGCGTAATTTGGGCCGCGTAATCGGCCGAAGGTTCGGAAATGCAACACACCACGGCCTGCACCGGAGCCAGCCAGGGCGGCATGGCGCCGGCGTGGTTTTCGATCAACATGCCGATGAAACGCTCGAGCGAACCGAGGATCGCGCGGTGCAGCATGACCGGGGGACGGCGCTGGTCGTTCTGGTCCACGTACTCGGCGCCCAGGCGCACGGGCATGGAGAAATCCACCTGGATCGTACCGCATTGCCAGTGACGGCCGATGGCATCCTTGAGCGTGTATTCCACCTTGGGACCGTAGAACGCGCCCTCGCCCGGGGAAATTTCGAACTCGCAGCCGGTGCGGCGCAGGCTTTCCATCAGGGCGGATTCGGCCGTATCCCAGACCTCGTCCGAGCCGATGCGCTTTTCAGGGCGCGTGGCGACCTTGTACAGGACTTCGGTGAAGCCGAAGTCGCGGTAGACCTTTTGCAGCAGGGCCGTGAAATCGGCGCATTCGTCCTGGAGCTGGTCTTCGGTACAGAAGATGTGGCCGTCGTCCTGGGTAAAGCCGCGCACGCGCATCATGCCGTGCAGCGAGCCCGAGGGTTCGTTGCGATGGCATTGGCCGAATTCACCGTAGCGCAGGGGCAGCTCGCGGTAGGAATGCAGGCCGGCGTTGAAGATCTGCACGTGGCCCGGGCAGTTCATCGGCTTCAGGCCATAGACGCGGTTTTCGGACTCGGTCGTGAACATGTTTTCACGATAGTTGTCCCAGTGGCCGGTCTTTTTCCAGAGCGAAATGTCCAGGATCTGCGGCGCCTTGACTTCCTGGTAGCCGTTGTCGCGATACACGCTGCGCATGTACTGCTCGACCTGCTGCCACAGGGTCCAACCCTTGGGATGCCAGAAGATCAGGCCGGGCGCTTCGTCTTGGAAGTGGAACAGGTCGAGTTCGCGGCCGATCTTGCGGTGATCGCGGCGCTCGGCTTCTTCCAGCATGTGCAGGTAGGCTTCCTGCTCTTCCTTGGTCGCCCAGGCGGTGCCGTAGATGCGCTGGAGCATCTCGTTCTTGCTGTCGCCGCGCCAGTAGGCGCCGGCCACCTTCATCAGCTTGAAGACCTTGAGCTTGCCCGTGGACGGCACGTGCGGGCCGCGGCACAGGTCGATGAAGTCGCCTTCACGGTACAGGCTGAGCGTCTCGTTGGAGGGGATCGACGCGATGATCTCCGCCTTGTACTTTTCGCCGATGCTCTTGAAGAACTCGACGGCGTCGTCGCGCGACCATTCTTCGCGCGTGACGACTTCGTCCTTCTTGGCCAGTTCGGCCATCTTCTTTTCGATGGCGGCCAGGTCTTCGGGCGTAAAGGGGCGCTTGTACGAGAAATCGTAGTAGAAGCCGTTATCGATCACGGGGCCGATGGTGACCTGCGCATCCGGGAACAGTTCCTTGACCGCGTAGGCCAGCAGGTGCGCCGTGGAATGGCGGATCAGATCGAGGCCATCGGCGTCCTTGGCGGTCACGATGGCCAGGCGGGCGTCGCCCTCGATGCGGAAACTGGTGTCGACGAGGCGGGATTCGGCGCCGTCAACCGTCACGCGGCCGCCCAAGGCCGCCTTCGCCAGGCCCGTACCGATCGATTGCGCCACTTCGGCGACCGTTACCGGCCCCGGAAATTGGCGCTGCGAACCATCGGGCAATGTGATCTGTACCATCGGGAGTGCTTCCTGGGGTTCTTGGAACTGAAAAATCGAAAAACAGAAACGAAAAACGCGGCTTCAAAGCCGCGTTCATTTGATTGTCTTGATGAGTCCTACCGCTGACCTGACACGGTGAAACCCGACGCACGAAAAAACTAACGCGACATAGGGCGAAAGTTCCGGGTCGTAGTTCGTGCGGGCGGGAAAAACATGTCTTTTGGGACCGGTTGGAAGGCGCCGCCGGGCGGCGCTCAGCACATACAGCAAAACAAATGCAGCCTTGAAAGCTGCATGGATCGTTGCCGATTGTAGCACCGTTTGCGGCTCGTTCGTGGCGAAAACGCGACGGCGGACAGCCAGGGGACTGCATCGTCTGGCAGCGGGCTTTATAACGCCACGTTTGCCGTTTTTCGACCCTCTCTGGATCCCGCTGGTATATGTGTCCCGAATTTCCGCCAGACCGATGGTGCATCGGTCTGATTTTGCCCCCTCTCTCGTCCGAACCGCCCATCGAGAACGTAATCTGCCCACGAAATTCAAGGACCCGCTGGGACCCGCGCCGCCCTCCCGCCACCCTGCGCACGGGCTTGCCGGCGACCCATTTTCCGATCGTGGAGCAACGATGAATCCGGTTTCAGAGTCAGCAAGCCAGGCGCCCCGCCCCTCGCCCCACGAACGCCCGGACACGCCGGCAAACGGCCCCGGCACGCGTCGCCATCTGCTGCTGTCGCGGCCGCCCCCGCTCATACGCGTGGCCATCCTGGACGACCATCCCGTGGTGGCGCTGGGTGTCGGCGCCTTTCTGGAAAGCCGCCCGGGCTTTCAGGTCCTGCACCGCGAGACCTCATCGCGCGCGCTACTGGAAAAGCTGGCGGAGGCCCCGTGCGACGTGGCGCTGATCGACTTTTACCTGCCCCTGGAACCTTGGGACGGCGTCAACTACCTGCGCCGGGTGCGGCGCTACCACCCCAACATGGCGATCATCACGTTCTCGGCGGGCAACCGGCTTGAGACCGAGTACGCCGCCTATCGCGCGGGCGCCAATGGCTACCTGGCCAAACAATCAGGGATGATCCTGCTGCCGGACATGATTCGCGGCGTCGTGGGCGCCAAGGCCCCGTTCCTGTCGGTTCAGGACGGCAAGATCCGCAGTTCGCCTCCGCCTGCGCCGCACGCGCTGCTGACGACGTCCGAAGTGGAGATCCTGCGCCACATCCGGCAGGGGCTGTCGGTCACGCAGATCGCCGAACGGCTGGTCCGCAGCAAGAAGACCGTCAGCACCCACAAACGCCGGGCCATGCGCAAGCTGCAGCTTTCGGACGACCTGTCGCTGGCGCTTTATCTGCGCGACAAGTTCGCCGAGTGAGCGGAGCGGCGCCTTGGCGGACCTGAAATCAGATGATGCGCGAGTAGGTGGCGCCCGTGGCGGCGGTGCGCAGGTAGCCGTCGAACGCCATGGCCACCGCGCGCACGAAGTACCAGCCCAGGCCGGTCACCCGCAATTCGCCCAGATGCAGGTTCACCAGGCCGAGTTCGGCCAGGCTGGCCATCTGCGACAGCTCTCGGCTGAAGTAGTCGCCGAATTTCAGTCCATGGCGCGCCTCGACCCGGGCGTAGTCCACGCGACCCTGGCACATGATGTCCATGATGACGTCGCGGCGGACCAGGTCGTCGGGACTGAGCGCCAGACCGCGTTCGACCGCGAACCTGCCGCCTTCGATGGCCGCGTAATAGTCGTCGAGCACCTTGGCGTTCTGGCTGTAGGTGTTGCCGATGCGTCCGATGGCCGACACGCCAAGCGCGATGAGATCACGGTCGGGCTGCGTGCTGTAGCCCTGGAAGTTGCGGTGCAGTTCGCCGCGTTGCTTGGCGATCGCCAGCGCGTCGGTATTCAGCGCGAAATGGTCCATCCCGATGTAGGTATAGCCCTGCGCCAGAAAACCCTGGATGGCCGAACTGAGCAGACCCACGCGCGTAGCGCGGTCGGGAAGGTCTGCTTCATGAATGCGGCGCTGGGGCTTGAAGCGCTCGGGCAGGTGCGCGTAGGCGTAGAGCGCGATGCGGTCCGGGCGCAGCGCGATGACCTGCTCGATGGTCCGGGCAAACGATTCTGTCGTCTGCAGCGGCAGGCCGTAGATCAGGTCCACGTTGACCGAGGCGTAGCCCAGCGCACGGGCGCTGCGCATCAACGCGGCCACGTCCTCGTACGACTGGACACGATGCACCGCCACCTGGACCCGCTTGTCAAAATCCTGCACCCCGAAGCTGAGTCGGTTGAAGCCCAGCATCTGCAGGTAAGCCAGGCGTTCGGGCGTTGCCGTGCGGGGATCGACTTCGATGGAGATCTCGGCGTCCGGCTCGAAGCGAAAGGCGCCGCGCAGGTCCGTCATCAGCCGGGCCAGTTCTTCGTCGGACAGGAACGTCGGCGTTCCTCCTCCGAAGTGCACTTGAGACACCGGCACTCCCGAGCCCAGTTCCTGCACGTGCAAGGCGATTTCCCGGGCCAACGCATCGAGGTAGCGCGCCGCCCGGTCGTGGTGGCGCGTCACCACCTTGTTACAGGCGCAGTAATAGCAGACGGATTCACAGAACGGGACGTGGACGTACAGCGACAGCGGTTCGTCCGGACTGATGGCGCGCCGCTGCTGCAGCGCGAGGCGATAGTCCTGGTCCCCGAAGCCTGCGTGATACCGGTCCGCCGTCGGGTACGAGGTGTACCGCGGGCCGTTCTTATCCAACCGGGCCAGCAGTTGCGGGGGAAAAAACGGCTCGGCGTTGGCGGGCGCCGGCGATTCCGAAGGTTGTGGGCGTAGGACGGCTTGCATAGCCTGGATTATTCGCCTGTGCGCACGCCCGCGACTTGATCTTGCGCAAACCCTGGGTGCTTGCCCTGCCGCCGGGCAAGCGGCCATGCGGCGCGGCCGGCCAGGCGCGGCCAGCCCGGCGCGGCCCTAAAATGCGGCGATTCAAGCCGCAAAACAAGGACGCGACAATGGAAACCGAACTGGAAGGCCGCCTGCTGGCCATGCGCCAGGCGCTGGCGATTGCGATCGCCCTATCCACCCGCAG
>Ga0182739_1003347_pt1 | contig 14095 bp, 11 predicted proteins | sample eDN5th30CBELigBY_FD_128873 | JGI IMG/M metagenome (GOLD analysis project Ga0182739, IMG submission 128873) | Enriched backyard soil microbial communities from Emeryville, California, USA - eDNA 5th pass 30_C BE-Lig BY (version 2) (version 2) | ecosystem: Environmental > Terrestrial > Soil >... | reverse complement strand
TGCACTGGCCGAGTTCTCGCGCCGGGGCCTTCGCGCCAATGGCTCGACGACGAGCGACCGCACGAATTACTACGCCAGCTTTGCGGCCAACCCCGAAACCATGGCGTGGTACCTGCGCTGGCAAGCCGATGCGATGGTCAATTCGCTGATCCTGCGCGAAGATCTGGACGCCGAGATGACGGTGGTGCGCAACGAAATGGAGCGCGGCGAAAACAGCCCCTTCCAGGTCCTGATGCAGAAGGTGCAGGCGGCGGCATTCCAGTGGCACAACTATGGGAAGAACACCATCGGTGCACGCTCGGACGTCGAAAATGTGGACATCGCCCAATTGAGGGCGTTCTACAAAATGTATTACCAGCCCGACAATGCCGTCCTGATCGTGTCCGGCCAGCTGGACCCCGACACAGTCCTGCAAACCGTGGCTGACGCTTTCGGAAAGATCCCGCGTCCGGAGCGCAAACTGCCACCAGAATACACCGTCGAACCGGTCCAGGACGGCGAGCGCCTGGTCACCTTGCGGCGCCAAGGCGGCAGCCCCCTCATCGCGGCCATGTTCCATGCCCCCGCGGCGGCCAGCCAGGACTTCATCGCGCTGGACCTGGGTGTCGGCATACTGGCCGACACCCCGTCCGGCCGCCTTTATCACAATCTGGTCGGCAACCACCTCAGCACCGACGTCTTCGGCTTCACGGCGGGCTTGCGGCAGCCGGGCTACGCCTTCTTCGGTGCACAACTGGAACCGGGGATGGACCAGCAGAAGGCACTGGCCACGTTGAACGAGACGCTGAATTCCGTCGCGGCACAACCTTTCACGGACAAGGACCTGGACAGGATCCGAAACAAGTGGCTGACCGACTGGTCACAGACCTATGCCGACCCGGTCAGCCTGGCCGGGGCACTGTCCGAGGCAGTGGCCGACGGCGACTGGCGGCTGTTCTTCCTGCAACGGGACTGGGTCGAAAAGGCGCAGGTCGCCGACGTGCAACGCGTCACCGCCGCCTATCTCGTCACCAGCAACCGGACCAACGGCCTTTACATACCCACCGAAGCACCGGAACGCGCACCCCTTCCATCCACGCCCGACCTGGCGGCACTGCTGAAGGACTACCAAGGCAAGGAGTCGGGCCAGCCGGTGACGGCCTTCGATACCAGTCCCCAGCATATCGACAAGGCCACGGATCGCGAACCCCTGCGCATGGACAACGGCACGGTCAAGCTGGCACTCCTCAGCAAACCGACGCGCGGCCGCCGGGTCGAGGCCAACTTGCTGATCCAGTTCGGAAACGCCGAGATGCTCAAGGGCATGCGCGCCGTCTCCAGTGCCACCGCCGATTTGCTCGACCATGGCACCACCAAGCTGTCCCGCCAGGAAATCCAGGATCGTTACAACGCCCTGGAAGCCAACGTCAGCTTCGGCGGCGGCGCAGGCGTCGTGGTGGCCGATCTCTCGACGACCCGCGAGCACCTGCCCGAACTCATCGAACTCGTCCTGCACATTGTGCGCGAAGCCAATTTCCCCGCCAGCGAACTGGCCGAATACCAGCGCCAGGCCAACACATCGATCCAGAATGCCATGGCCGAGCCCAGCGCGCTGGCATCGAGGGCCCTGAGCCGTCATGACAATCCGTGGCCACGCGATGACGTTCGCTACACGCCGACGTTCGCCGAGGCACAGCAAGATATCTCTGCGTTGACCCGACAGCAACTCGTTGATTTCCACACGCGCTTCTATGGCGCCGGCACGATTGCGTTCGCCGCCGTCGGCGATTTCGACCCCGCGGCGGTGCGCCTGGAATTGTCCAAGGGACTGGAAGGCTGGCGCAAGGCGCCCGCCTATGAAAGGGTCTCGGATCCTTACCACGCCGTGCCGCCCAAGACGTTCGACATCAACACGCCCGACAAGGCCAATGCCTTCTTCCTGGCCCGCCTGCCGCTGGAGCTCCAGGATACCGACCCGGACTACCCTGCCCTGTACCTGGCCAACTACCTGCTGGGCGGCTCCGAGACCTCGCGGCTTTGGTCACGAGTCAGGGTCCAGGAAGGTCTCTCATACGACGTGCGCAGCCATCTTGACATCTCGTCTTACGAACCCTCGGGTGACTGGAGCGTGTATGCCATCCATGCCCCTGAAAACAGCCACCGCCTGGAAGTCGTCATCGACGAGGAACTCGAGCGGGTATTGAAGGAAGGCTTTACGGCCGACGAGGTCCGGGAAGGGGTCAGCGCCATGCTGAATTACCGCAAGCTGGCGCGCACCCGCGACAACACCTTGGTGTCAGCCTGGATCAATTACCTTCAACTGGACCGCACGTTCGAATGGTCCGCACACATCGACGAGGAACTTGCCGCCCTGACCGCCGACAAGGTCAATGATGTCGTGCGCAAGCGGCTGGATCCAGCCGGCTTCAGCTCCGCCCTCGCGGGCGACGAAGCCAAGCAGAAAGAACGGCCGAAAGCCAGCGCGATGGCGCAATGAACGAAAAGGCCCGGCTGCAAGCCGGGCCTTTTCTTTTCATACTGTCGTTGCGCATCGCCAGGCCGGATGCCTGGCCGGCATCATGCCGGATCAGGAAAAGAAGCCTTTGACCCGATCGGTCCAGGATTCGCTTTTGGGTGAATGCCTTTCACCGCCCTGCGTCAAGGACTGTTCGAACTGACGCAAGATCTTCTTCTGCTCTTCCGTCAGCCTTACCGGCGTCTCGACGGAAATGTGGCAATAAAGATCGCCCGGATAGCTGGCGCGCAAGCCGCGAATGCCCTTGCCGCGCAGGCGGAACGTTTTGCCCGTCTGGGTGCCTTCGGGTATCGTTATCGCCCCCCGGCCGGACAAGGTCGGTACCTCGAGTTCGCCGCCCAGCGCCGCCTTCGTGAACGGAATGGTCAATTCGCAATGCAGGTCGTCCCCGTCGCGCTGGAAGATGCCATGCTGCTTCAGGTGAATCTCGACATACAGGTCACCCGGAGGACCTCCGTTCACACCCGGTTCCCCATTGCCTGCCGAACGTATCCGCATGCCGTCGTCGATGCCGGCCGGTATCTTCACCTGCAGGGTCTTGTTCTTGCGTATCCGGCCCACGCCATCGCAAGCGACACACGGATCCGTGATTTCCTTGCCGGAACCGTGACAGGTCGGGCATGTCTGCTGCACGCTGAAGAAACCTTGCTGCATGCGAACCGCCCCGCTGCCATCGCAAGTGTGGCAGGTCTTGGGATGCGTACCGGGCTTTGCGCCGGACCCGTGGCAGACATCGCAAGTCTCCCAACTAGGGACCCGGATTTCGGTGTCGAAGCCGTTGGCCGCCTGCTCCAGGCTGATATCCAGGGTGTACTTGAGGTCGGCGCCGCGGTAGACTTGCGCCCCCCCGCGACGGCCACCGCCGCCGCCAAAGATTTCGCCGAAAATGTCGCCAAAGGCATCGGCAAAGCCCGCGCCGCCCATGCCGCCGCCGGCCCCCATCCCCGCATTGGGATCGACGCCTGCGTGGCCGAACCGGTCGTAGGCGCCACGCTTTTGCTCGTCGGACAGTACCTCGTAAGCCTCTTTCGCCTGCTTGAATTTCTCTTCCGCCTCCTTGCTGTCAGGATTGCGGTCGGGGTGATACTTCATAGCGAGCTTGCGATAGGCCTTCTTGAGCTCTTCGTCGGAGGCGTTCTTCGCTACGCCCAGTATTTCGTAATAGTCGCGTTTTGCCATGTGAATCGCTTGAGTCTTTGACGTGTTTCAAGTCTGAACAAGAACGCCCGATTTCCGGCGCAACGCCAGAAATCGGGCCCAAAACCACTACTGCCAGACCTTACTGGTCGCGCTTGACTTCCTTGAAATCAGCGTCGACCACGTCATCGTCCGCGGGCTGAGCGGCGTCAGTAGCGCCTTGTTGCGCGGCCGCCTGCGCCTGCATGTCCGCGTACATCTTCTCGCCCAGTTTCTGAGAAGCCGTCGACAGCGCCTCGACCTTGGCATCAATGGCAGCCTTGTCGCCGTCCTTGATGGTTTCCTCGAGCGACTTGATCGCCGCCTCGATGGCTTCTTTCTCAGAAGCCTCGAGCTTGTCGCCGTACTCTTCCAGCGACTTGCGGGTCGAATGAACCAGCGCTTCGGCCTGGTTGCGGGCCAAGGCCAGTTCCGCAATGCGGTGATCCTCTTCCGCATTCGCCTCGGCGTCCTTCACCATGCGCTCGATTTCGTCCTCGGTCAGGCCGGAATTGGCCTTGATGGTGATCTTGTTTTCCTTGCCCGTGCCCTTGTCCTTGGCGGATACGTGCAGGATACCGTTGGCGTCGATGTCGAACGTGACCTCGATTTGCGGGGTACCACGCGCTGCAGGCGGAATCCCTTCAAGATTGAACTCGCCCAACGCCTTGTTGCCGGCCGCAATTTCGCGTTCTCCCTGGAAGACCTTGATGGTGACGGCCGGCTGATTGTCGTCGGCCGTCGAGAACACTTGCGAGAACCGGGTCGGTATCGTCGTGTTCTTTTGAATCATCTTGGTCATCACGCCGCCCAGGGTTTCAATACCCAGCGACAGCGGCGTCACGTCGAGCAGCAACACGTCCTTGCGATCGCCGGACAGCACCGAGCCCTGGATCGCAGCGCCCGCGGCGACGGCCTCGTCCGGATTCACGTCCTTGCGGGGCTCCTTGCCGAAGAATTCCTTGACCTTCTCTTGCACCTTCGGCATGCGTGTCATGCCGCCGACCAGAATCACGTCGTCGATGTCGGACACCTTTACGCCCGCATCCTTGATGGCAGTGCGGCAGGGTTCCATCGTACGTTCGATGAGGTCCTCGACCAGCGCCTCGAGCTTCGAGCGCGTGATTTTCAGGTTCAGGTGCTTCGGTCCGGAAGCGTCTGCCGTGATGTAAGGCAGGTTGATTTCCGTCTGCTGCGCCGAAGACAGCTCGATCTTGGCTTTCTCGGCCGATTCCTTCAGGCGTTGCAGCGCCAGGACGTCCTTCGACAGGTCGACGCCCGAGTCCTTCTTGAATTCGCCGATGATGTATTCGATGATGCGCTGGTCGAAGTCTTCACCGCCCAGGAACGTGTCGCCATTGGTGGACAACACTTCGAACTGCTTCTCGCCGTCCACGTCGGCGATTTCGATGATGGAGACGTCGAACGTACCACCGCCCAAGTCATAGACGGCAATCTTGCGGTCGCCCTTTTCGGACTTGTCCATGCCGAAGGCCAACGCCGCGGCAGTGGGTTCGTTGATGATGCGCTTGACCTCGAGGCCGGCGATCCGGCCGGCGTCCTTGGTGGCCTGGCGCTGGCTATCATTGAAGTAGGCGGGAACCGTGATGACCGCTTCGGTCACTTCTTCGCCCAGATAGTCCTCGGCGGTCTTCTTCATTTTGCGCAGCACATCGGCCGAAACCTGGGGAGGCGCCAGCTTCTTGCCTTGCGCCTCGACCCATGCGTCGCCGTTGTCTGCCTTGAGAATCTTGTATGGCATCAGCTTGATGTCGCGCTGCACCGCCTTCTCGTCGAACTTGCGGCCAATGAGGCGCTTGACGGCATAAAGCGTGTTTTGCGAGTTGGTGACTGCCTGTCGCTTGGCAGGCGCGCCAACCAGGATTTCGCCGTCGGGCATGTACGCCACGATGGATGGCGTGGTGCGGGTGCCTTCGGCGTTCTCGATGATTTTGACGTTGCTGCCGTCCATGACAGCAACGCAGCTGTTGGTCGTGCCAAGGTCAATACCGATAATCTTGCCCATAATCTTTTACCCTGCTGAAGAATTTAAATTTGTAAAAAACTGCTTGATGAATGCTAAGTGGGGTCCCAAGCCGCCATTTCAAGTCTGCAGACCCAATTTTTTGTCGTTCGGCGTGTTTCGCAGGCGGCTGACGGCAGCCGAAAAATCCGGCAGGCCGGGCCAGCCGGTAATGCGCCCCAAGCGTCGGCCTTTCTGGAAAAACACAAAAGCCGGCACGCCATGCAGTCCGAAGCGGCGCCCCAGCAGCTCATCCCGGTAGACGTTGCCCTGGAACCAGGACAGGCCCAAGTGACGGATCTCGTCACGCTGGATCAGTGCCGTTTGCTTGAACCGGTTGCAGTGATAGCAATTGTCGCCCCATAAAAACAGGCATCGCAGATCGTTCCCCGGCGCAGCGACCACTGCCTGGTCGACGTCGTCGCTGCGCACCGGCTTCATGTCAAAGGCATCGAAGACATCGGCTGGATCGAACGCCGCGTCGTCCATGATGGGTTCAGGAAGACTGCCCCGATGACACCATGACCAGGGCTGGGCGCAGGACCCGCTCTGAAATCGTATAGCCCTTTTGCAGCAATTGGGCTACCGTGCCCTCGGGGTACTCCGATGCGACGGTCGAGATGGCTTGATGAAGGTGCGGATCGAATTTGTCGCCCATGCCCGGCGCCACTTCCTTGAGGGCATTGCGTTCGAACGCCCCATTGAGCTGCCTGAGTGTGGCTTCGACGCCTTCCTTCCATGCTTGGGCCGTCTGGTCGGAAAGAGCCAGTGCGGCCTCGAGGCTGTCGCGCACGGGGATCAGGCTTTCAGCGAACGATTCGGTGCCGAACTTGCGCGCCTTGGAAACGTCTTCCTGCGCACGGCGGCGGATATTCTCGACCTCGGCGCGGGCACGGAGCAACTGGTCGTGATACTGGGCTACTTTTTCCTGGGCTTCTGCGAGCATGGTGGCCCAATCTTCTTCGGCCTGCACTTGTTGGTTATCTGACTGCGCTTCTGTATTCATGTTTCCTTCTGCTTCTTGCGGCGCGCCAGCGTCCACATCCTGGCCCCGCGCATTACTGTCAGGGACCTGTTGCTCGTTCACTTCCAGTTGTTCCGACGTATCGACCGACGGCTCCGGCTGCTTGGGATCGAGAGGTTCGTTGGTTGGCGTCATAAAGAATCTCCACATCTAAAAAGGTATGCAATTCCATGAAAATGGGGATGTGCTGCCCATTTTCAAGACCCATCCAGCCAACCGGCCAGGTGTCTTTTGACCAAGTCCGCGAAATGGGCGCACCAAACGGGATCGTCGTTCAGACAGGGCAGGTATCGAAACTGCCTGCCCCCTTCCTGAAGAAACGCATCCCGGCACTGCATCTGGATCTCTTCGAGGGTCTCCAGGCAGTCAGCGAGGAAACCGGGGCACATGACGTCGACATCCGTAATGCCCTGTTTCGCCCACTCCCGCAACGTGGGCTCGGTATAGGGCTCCAGCCATTTCTCGGCCCCGAATCGGCTCTGGAACGAGACATGGACTTTGTCGCCGTCCGCGCCCAGGCGCTGCTTGAGCAGCGTCGCGGTCTCCATGCAATCCCTATGGTAGGGATCACCGGCTTCGATAGTGCGGCGCGGAAGGCCATGGAAACTGAGCAGCAGCCTCTGTGGAGCGCCATGCCGCTCCCAGAAAGCTTGCACCTGACGCGCCAACGCATCGATATAGCCCGGATCATCGTGATAACGCTTGACGAAGCGCAGTTCGGGCTGGTCGCGCAAGGTAGCCATACAGGCAGACACGCGGTCGACCGCGGTGGCCGTAGTGCTGGCCGCATACTGCGGGTACATCGGCATGACGAGGACACGTTCGCAGCCTTCCGCCCGCAACGTCTGCAGGGCATTGCCCACGGACGGATTGCCATAGCGCATGCCCAACGCCGTACGCACATGCACGCCCTGAGCCGCCAGCGCCTGCTGTACTCCCGTGACCTGCGCCTGGCTCCAGACCAGCAGCGGAGACCCCTGCTCGAGCCAGATGTCGCGATAGCGCGGCGCGAGGGCGCGCGGCCGGCGGGTCAGGATGAAGCCGCGCAGGATGATCTGCCAAAGCCACTGGGGAATCTCGATGACACGCGGGTCCGACAGGAACTCGCCGAGATAGCGTCGGATGGAGGGGGCATCCGGCTGGTCGGGCGTACCGAGATTGATGAACAGGACACCGATCGGCCCACGATCACGCGCCGGCGGAGCGGAACTGAACGCGTGCGGATCCGCCGGCTCAGGCAAATAGGGTGAAGCAAACAAATTCGTTTCCTCGGGGTGGTCCTGGCCGCGCCGGACGGCGCCGGCGTACCGCCCATGACGTGTTCAGGACTGGTTATGGCTAAGGGCGTTGGAGAGCAATCGGGCGGTGATGTCCACGATGGGAATGACCCGTTCGTAGGACATGCGCGAAGGGCCGATCACCCCCAACGTGCCAACGACCGTTCCGTCGACACCATAGGGCGCGGTGATGACCGAGACATCTTCGAGCGGTACCAATTGGGAGTCGCCCCCTATATATATTTGAACACCCTGGGCACGGCTGGACACGTCGAGCAACTGCAGGAGATCGGTCTTCTTTTCAAAAAGCGAGAACATGCGCCGCAGCCTGTCCATGTCGGATGCGATTTCGGAAATATCGAGCAGCTTGCTTTCGCCGGATATCACCAGCGCATCGTCTTCGTCGGTGCTGGCCGTGCCCGCTTCGACGGCCGCTTGCATCAGACGTGAAATATCGGCCTGCAGCGACGACAATTCGTCGGCGATGGAACTGCGCACCTGCTCGAACGACATGCCGGCAAAATGCTGGTTAAAGAAGTTGCTGGCCTCGAGCAGTTCTTGCTCGAGGTAGTCGCGCGTGACGAACAGAATGCGGTTCTGCACGTCGCCGTCGGGCGTCACGATGATCAGCAAGACCCTGCGATCGGACAAGCGAATGAACTCGATCTGACGAAAGACCTGCGCCCGCTTCGGCGCGAGCACGACGCCCGCAAACTGCGACAGGTTGGAGAGCAGCGTAGCAGCGGCCGTGACGGCACGCCCCGGTTCCGCCGCCGGCAGTATCTGGCGAATCTGGCTGGGAGGCAAGACTTCGAAGCGCTGCACCGCCAGCAAGCGATCGACAAACAGGCGATAACCCCTAGGCGTGGGAACGCGGCCCGCCGAGGTATGGGGGCTATGGATCAGGCCGAGATCTTCTAGATCGGCCATGACGTTGCGTATGGTCGCCGGGGACAGGTCGAACATCTTGGACAGCGTCCGCGACCCGACCGGTTGCCCATCGGCGATATATCGTTCAATAAGCGCCTTCAACAGCGCATTGGCTCGGTCATCCATGGCTCTATTTTATGCAATGTTGAGATTACGCGTTTTATACCTACAGCCATACGGCTGAAGGAACTCTATAATCAATTATCCCTTATTCCCACCATCTTTCCAGGTTTCGTTCATGCACTTCAAAACGGTTGCGGTCGTAGGCAGATATCAGGATAGCGGGCTCGATGCGCCGTTGCGCAAGCTTGCTGCCACGCTGCTGAATGCCGGCTGCAAAGTGCTCATCGAATCCGAAACGGCTCAAAATACCGGCATCACCGAACACGCTGCCGCCTCCTACGAAGACATCGGCCGCCAGGCGGACCTCGCCATCATCATGGGCGGCGACGGCACCATGCTGGGCGCCGCTCGCCAGCTTGCACGCAGCAATGTGCCGCTCATCGGCATCAACCACGGCAGGCTGGGCTTCATTACCGATATCCCGCTGCATAGCGCCAACGACGCGCTGGCCAGCGTCATCAATGGCAACTACGAAGCCGAAGAACGCGTCCTGCTCGAGGGCCGCGTCATGCGGGGCGACAACGTCATGTTCTCAGGCCTGGCCTTGAACGACGTGGTACTGAACCGGGCAGGCCGCGGGGGCATGATCGAAGTCCGGGTCGAATTCGATGGCGCCTTCATGTACAGCCAGCGCGCCGACGGGCTCATCATTGCCACGCCCACGGGGTCCACGGCCTATTCGCTCTCGGCCAACGGGCCCATCGTCCACCCCCAACTCCCGGCCATCCTGCTGGTGCCGGTGGCGCCGCAAACCTTGTCCAACCGTCCCATCGTCCTTCCGGACACCGGCACGCTGGGCCTGACCATTACGGCACTGGGCCGGGTCGAATCGGGCGCCAGCGTCCACTTCGACATGCAGACGTGGTCCGACTGCCAGCCCGGCGACCGCATCGACGTCCGCCGCGCGCAGCACTCCGTACGATTCATCCACCCCACGGGTTACAGTTTCTTTTCGACCTTGCGTCGCAAGCTGTACTGGAACCACATGCCGCAACCCTCCGACGAGGACGAATAACACATGCTGCGTACCTTGCACATACGCGACTTTGTCATTGTCGACCAGGCAGAAATCCAATTCGAGACCGGCTTCACGGTATTTTCCGGCGAAACGGGCGCAGGCAAGTCAATACTCATCGATGCCCTGTCCCTTGCCCTGGGCAATCGCGCCGACACGTCGGTGCTCCGTGAAGGCGCCAGCCGGACCGACATCAGCGCCGTATTCGAGGCGCCCGACAGCCTGCACCCCTGGTTGCACGAGCACGACTTCGACACCGACGACGACCTCATCCTGCGCCGCGTCGTCGACAACCAGGGACGCAGCCGCTCGTTCATCAATGGCTTGCCGGTCACCCTGGGGCAATTGCGCGAACTCGGCGAACGCCTGGTCGATATTCACGGACAGCATGCGCACCAAAGCCTGCTCAAGCCAGGCAGCCAGCGCGACCTGCTCGATGCCCAAGGAGGCCATCTCGATCTCGCGCGTCAAGTGCAGGCGGCCTGGCAAGCGTGGCAAAGCACCGAACGCAAGCTGGCTGAAGCGCGGCAAAATGCTTCGCGGCTGCAGGAAGAACGCGAGCGCCTCCAGTGGCAACTGGGCGAGCTCGAACAACTCGAGCTTCAACCCGGGGAATGGGACGCGCTCAGCAACGATCACAGCCGGCTCGCACACGCCCAATCGCTGCTCGAGGGCACGACACAGGCCCTGGCAGCCCTGGACGACGAACAAGGCTCGGCCCAGCATGCCTTGAATGTGGCTGCCCATCAAATACAGCAACTGCTGCGGCACGACACGCAACTGCAAGGCATCTACGATGCCATCGAATCGGCCCGCATTGCCAGCGCAGAGGCCGTCTCCGACCTGAACAGCTATCTGGACAAGCTCGAACTCGAACCCGAACGGCTCGCACAGGCCGAACAGCGCATGTCAGCCATTTTCGAGGCTGCCCGCAAGTTCAAGGTCGAACCCCCCGACCTGCCCGCCCTGCAGCAGACCCTGTCCGAGCAGTTGGACGCCACCGACGCTGCTTCCAACCTCGATGCACTCGCCGAACAGGCCCAGGCGCAGGCGGCCAGCTACCAGGCACTTGCCGACAAGCTTGGCAAGGCCCGGCAAAAGACCAGCAAGACCCTGGCTGCCCGCGTGACAGAGGCCATGCAAACCCTGGCCATGAAGGGCGGGCGCTTCGACATCCAGCTTACGGCGTCATCGCCCGGGCCGCACGGAAATGAGGCCGTCGAGTTTCTGGTCGCCGGCCACGCCGGCACCCAGTTGCGCCCGCTGGCCAAGGTGGCATCAGGCGGGGAACTGGCCCGCATCTCGCTCGCGCTGTCGGTTATCGCCAGCCAGGCGGCACGTGTGCCGACGCTTATCTTCGACGAAGTCGATACTGGCGTCGGCGGCGGAGTCGCCGAAGTGGTTGGCCGGCTGCTGCGCGAACTGGGCGAAAGGCATCAAGTGCTGTGCGTGACGCATTTGCCGCAAGTCGCGGCGCGCGGTGCGCATCACTACGAAGTCAAGAAATCCACGACGCGGCAAAGCACGCTATCCATCATCCAGGCGCTCGACGAACAAGGCCGGGTCAACGAAGTCGCACGCATGCTGGGCGGGTTGAAAATCACCGACACGACGCGCAAGCACGCTCGCGAAATGCTGGCAAGCTAGCGGGCCCGCCCGCACAATGCGGGCAAGCCCGCCCGCGTTTTGCGGGCGTTCAGCGCCCCGGTGGGGTCAAACGAACGCCGCAGCGACGCAGCGTCGCAGCACAGACGGTTTACTTGGCATGCTTGGGCGCGCAGTCGGGGCAGACACCGTACAACAACATGGTATGGCTTTCGAGGACAAAGCCGCGGTCCTTGGCGACCTTGTGTTGCCGCTTCTCGATTTCAGGATCCGTAAATTCGGCAACCTTGCCGCAGGTGGTGCAAATGAGATGGTCGTGGTGATCCCCATCGTTGAGTTCGAACACGGCCTTGCCACCGTCGAATTGACTGCGAACCAGTATTCCTGCCTGCTCGAACTGGGTCAGGACCCGGTAAACGGTGGCCAACCCTATGTCGACGTCTTCTGCAATCAGTGCCCTGTAAACGTCCTCAGCGCTTTGGTGGCGAAGATCCGCCCTCCGAAAAATATCAAGAATCTTGATGCGCGGGAACGTCGCCTTCAAGCCCATATTTTTTAATTCACTTTGGTCGTTCATAGCTAAAATGTCTCTGGCGGTAGTGGGTGATGTCCAGGTGCAAGCACGACGCTTGGATACACCTGGCGCTGACTAACGCTATCATGCGTTTATTCTTGAACCTTTATGATAACGGTTTTATTCGACGTGAATGACAGGGGCGCTTCGTGCTGACGACTGCAAAACCAATATTTTCAACGCTACGCGCGGGCCTGACAGCCAGTGTACTTGCTATGGCTCTTTCAGCCTGCGGCACCACCAACTGGGGCTTTCCGTACCGTCCCGACGTGCAGCAAGGCAACTGGATCACCTCTGAACAGGTCGCCCAGTTGCAGCAAGGCATGACACGGAAACAAGTCCGGTTCATTCTCGGCACGCCCACCCTGCAGGACATATTCCGGACCAATCGCTGGGACTATCCCTACTACAACAAGCCCGGATACGGCGAAGAGCAGGAACGCAAGTTCACGGTCTGGTTCGAGGGTGACAGCCTGGTCCGCTGGGAAGGCGATCAGCAGCCCGACCGCCAGCCATTCCAGAAGGCCGACACCGGCATGACGCCTGGCGAAACGAACGACGGCGCAGCAGCCGACACGGGCGGCACGGCAGCGGAAGGCACCACCGAGGACGCATCAGGCGCTGCACAGGCCAGCCCCGTAGCGCCCGCCGATGCGCCAGCCCCCTCACCCGATGCCACGGGCACGCAGCAAGACACTTCGGCGCAAGACTCGGCGACGCAAGAACGCGAGGGCGCGACCGCGGCACCCCAGGCCGAGGCAGCTGCGACACAACGCGGCCGCCCGCTATTGAACACGTCCGGATCGAACCGCAGCAACCCGGGCGTACCGACACCCGGCCGCAGTTCCGCCGAACCTTTGCGCTAGAGGAAATAATGCGTATTGCCATAGCAGGTGCTGACGGCCGCATGGGCCGCATGCTGATCGAATCCGTTCTTGCCAGTCCCGACTTGACGCTCGCGGTTGCGCTGGACCGCGCCGGAGCCTCGTCGATCGGGCAGGACGCCGGCGCCTTCCTGGGCCAGGATACCGGCATCATGGTCACGGATGACCTGGATGCCCTGTCACAGGCCGATTGCCTCATCGACTTCACCCGCCCCGAGGGCACACTGGCCCATCTTCAGGCGTGCCTGAAGCACGGCACACGTTGCGTCATCGGCACCACGGGTTTCAACGACGAAGGCAAACAGGCCATTCAGCAAGCCAGCCAGAAAATCGCCATCGTCTTTGCCCCCAACATGAGCGTGGGCGTCAATGCCACCTTGCGCCTGCTCGACATGGCGGCCCGACTGCTGAACTCGGGCTACGACGTGGAAGTCTTCGAAGCGCATCACCGCAACAAGGTCGACGCCCCATCGGGCACCGCGCTGGCCATGGGCCAGACGGTCGCCAACGCGTGGGGAAAAAAACTGGACGACATCGCCGACTGGGCCAGACACGGTGAAACGGGCGCGCGCGAAACCGGCCGCATCGGCTTTTCCGTCGTGCGTGGCGGCGACATCGTCGGCGACCATACCGTTTACTTCTGCGGCACCGGCGAACGCATCGAAATCACGCACCGGTCCAGCAGCAGGCTCACGTATGCACAGGGCAGCCTCCGTGCGGCGCGTTACCTCGCCCGCAAGGACTTTGGCCTGTTCGACATGCAGGACGTCCTCGCCACCTGATTCGCGCCAGCAGGCCCCGGCACTTGCACCGGTTCCTGCTCGAGCGCTACGCCAAATTTCGACGCCACGTCGGCGCGTATGGCATCGGCCAGCAATGTGATGTCTTGCGCGGTGGCGCCGCCATGGTTGACCAGAACCAGCGCCTGCCGGTCGTGGACGCCTACGGG
>Ga0182739_1003346_pt1 | contig 14096 bp, 13 predicted proteins | sample eDN5th30CBELigBY_FD_128873 | JGI IMG/M metagenome (GOLD analysis project Ga0182739, IMG submission 128873) | Enriched backyard soil microbial communities from Emeryville, California, USA - eDNA 5th pass 30_C BE-Lig BY (version 2) (version 2) | ecosystem: Environmental > Terrestrial > Soil >... | reverse complement strand
CAGTTCTCCGTGGCGATTGATGAAAAATATCCCATGCAGGCTGCGCTGGATGCCTGCTCGCCCCCCATCATTATTTCCACTGCATCGTGCCCGGCAGACGGAAGCCAGCTTGGCTGGTTCTTCGGAATCAGTGCTGCGAATGTTCAACTGACGCGACTGCTGCCCTCACCACAGCCGCGCAGCCTCATCGTTCGTCTGCTGGAAACGGAAGGCCGGGGTCGTGTCTTCGGGCTGCAATGCTTCCGCACGCCGAAAGCCGCCCGGCAAGTGAATTTTTGCGGTGAAACCGTGACCGAACTTCGCATTGACGATGCCGTCAACGTCGAAATCTCCCCCTATGAAATTTGCGATGTCGAACTGACATTCTGACCTGGCGCAACTTCTATGGCACAATGAATGACGAAGCCGTTGATTTTCGCTTTTAACGCGGTTTTCACGAATTAATACGGATTGCTGGCGCCCAGGAAGCAGGAGTGGGCAGCCTCCTGGGGAGATTTCAATGCGTTCTCGTAATTTGAAGGCGTAATCGACGGGGTTTTCGCAGGAGACAGATCCGGTTCGGCATGCCCGTTGACGCCGTCGAACGTGTCATACAATTCGAGCCTGAAATGCAGCGGTGTTCCGCCATAACAGCATGTCGCATCTCGGTCTGTCTGCTGGTTGAAATCGCAGTTACCTGAGGTTTCTGGAATCAGAATACATTCATCTCTAATCCAGAAAGAACACCCTTCTTTATTCCGCCCCTGCGGTGCAGGTCACGCAATGCCCTTTGAGCAGGATCTCCGTGACCTGACCAATCGCACTCGAGCGTTTCCGCGAAGCCGTTGTCAGTTCGACGTCCGATAAGCAGGTCACGCCACCGCAGTCCACACAGACAAAATGGGGATGGTCGTCGTTATGAGAGTCGGGACTCTTGATCTCAAAACGCCAGACATGGTCTCCCAGTTCCGTTCGGCGGACGAGGTTCGCTTCGGCCAGGTCATTGAGATTCCGAAAAATGGTCGTTTTGTCAAAACCGGTCGGCACCAGCCGTTCTGTCAGATCCGCATGCGTCAGTGGAGCACTGGCTGCCTGCAGTTCCAGAAGTACTGAAATCCTGGCCGGCGTACTCCTCAGACCTGCGGTCCGCAAAATCTCACGGGCCTGATCGACCTGATCAGGTGTCGAACGACGGGCACCCATGTTAAAAACTCCAGCAGAACCAGGCGGACATCAACATTCTCCACGCTGGATTCTAGCTGAGTCCCGACCAACAGACAAATGCAATCCAGGTGCAAGTTGTGCATTGATTGGAAAGAGCATTCTCGAAAGTGCCATCACCGCCCGGAAACAGACGATCGCTGCATGATGATCAGATAGATCGCTTCAAGTTCCGTTTCGGAATGGAACCCTTGATCACTTTGGGTTCTGATGCGGCCACATCCACCAGGCAGAGTGCGGAACTTTCCCGACGCCCTGCCGTGAGCAGCCCCCAGTTTCGATGACTCAGAAATGCTCCGGTCCGTAGCGGACGATCAGTCTCCGCATCCTTCCTCAGTGGCCGTATCAGAAGATTCTCAGCGGCACGGCCGGATCCACCCCCAGTACGACGGGAGGGACCGGATTTCGAGGGACTGGTTCCGGCTGGTCAGGAGATCTGATTCAGAATCCCGACTTGTCCCTGGTTCTGGCCGCCCGCACAAGCTGGAACGGAGGGCAATCCGGGAGCGGCCGGGGACTCTCGTGGATACGGGCCATTCCGACCTACACCTCGACTCACAGCTACAACACCCCCAACAGCAGGATTCCCGATCTGCAGGTGCACAGGGCGGGGTTCTTTGGTCCCAGAAGCTTCCACGCCGGCGGGGCGAACGCACTCTTCGGCGACGGGGCTGTCCGGTTTTTCAGCGACAACATCGATGCCGCACTCCACCGCAATCTGCACAGTTGCAATGACGGAGAAACGGTCGGACCGTTTTAATCAATGGTCATCGACATCCCATCAACCGCACGATTAAGAACCCCTTGCATCACCTGACGCGATCCGCTTGCGGCGAAGAAATCTTTATGAATTTGGCGGTTCTGTTCGCGACTCTCAGAGAACCTGTGGTTTCAAAGCCGTCACCTCAGAATCACACTTTGATCGGGAACGGAACAGGTTGCCCTCGCCTGTGCAGCAGACATTTCGATAGTTCACATCCGTCCTGCCGCGTGATGGATGCGCTGATGTTCCATTGGCTGCTCGACCAGTTTGGTCTTTGTTCGATCCTGCTCGGCACTGAATCCCTTGTGTTTTGCTGGAATTCACGTGAGAGATCATTTGCAACTCCGCGCTCATGTTCTTCTTCTTTCGCCTCTTTCAGTTGTGATCATCTGATGTCGCCGAAATCCGCCCCGAGCGGCATGGAACAGGCAATCCCGCATACCGATCACGAAGTTGTCTCCTCTGGCTTGACAAGTCACGTTGGCGGGGTATATTTAACCGAATTGTTAATTAATCAATCAGTTTTACAGGTTTCATTCATGCAGGATCCGCTCAGCCGGAAATTTGCCGCCTTGGCCGACCCGACCCGGAGGGCGATGCTCGCCAGGCTGACTCAAGGTCGGGCAAGTGTGTCGGAAATCGCCGCACCGTTTCTGGAACAGATGAGCCTGCCTGCTGTCACGAAGCATCTGAAAGTGCTCGAGAGCGCCGGCCTGGTGACCAAAACCCAGGATGCTCAACGTCGACTGTGCGATCTGAGTCCGGAAGGGTTCCGGGAAACCGTCGAGTTCCTGGAGCAGTACCGGCAGATGTGGGAAGAGAACCTTGACCGGCTTGGAGCGTATCTGGATTCCGTTACGTTAAAACAGAAGACAGCCAACAGGAAAAAGTCTGATGGTCGCAAGAAATAATCCGAACGAGATTTCGATCACACGTGTCTACGATGCCCCCTTGAAAACTGTCTGGGAGGCCTGGAGCGATCCCGATCAGGCAGCCCAGTGGTGGGGGCCTCGCGGTTTCACGCTGACCACACACAGCAAGGAATTACGACCGGGCGGCATCTGGCACTACACCATGCACGGGCCAGACGGGACCGATTATCCCAATAAAGCGTTTTATCACGTCGTGGAGCAGCACCGGAAACTGGTGTATGACCATGGCGGCTACGACGATCGTCCACCCCTGTTTCGTGTCACCGTGTTGTTTTCCGAGTCAGCAGGGAAAACAACCATGGAGATGACGATGACTCTGCCGACCGCGGAAGAAGCAGAAGCCACGCGCAAGTTCATCAAAGCCGCCGGCGGAAACGCGACGTGGGACCGGCTGGCCGAATTCCTGGACGAGAGGGAAAATGAACAGCACAGCTTCGTAATCAACCGTAGTTTCGCAGCCCCCATCAATCTGGTGTTTGAGATGTGGACCCAGCCGGATCATCTTGCGGAGTGGCTGCCGCCGCAGGGGTTCGAAATGGACATCCTGCGGGCGGATATTCGCGACGGCGGAGACTGTTTCTTCCGCATGAGCAATCGTGCGGATGTGACATTCTATGGAAAATTCGACTATCGGGAGATCACCCAGCCCAGTCGCATCGTCTCTGTCCAGCGGTTTTGCGATGAAGCGGAACAGACGGCCCGCCATCCGGGACTGTCGGTGTTCCCCGAAACGCTGCTCATGTCCGTCCTCTTCGTGTCCGAAGACGATTTCACCACACGTGTCACTGTGACCACGACACCGACAGGCTCTGCGTCGGTCGAGGAAATCAGAGCGTTCACGAATACACGGCCCAGCATGACTCAAGGCTGGACCGGCTCATTCGACAAGCTGGAAGCGATGATCTCAACGGTGACCAACGAAGCGTGATCTGTTCAATTGCAGTTTGCCTGGCCGCATGCAGAGGCCACCGAAAATCGGCTCAAAGCCGTGCTGGCAATCTATACCAGCAGCGGCTTCATCCCCGGCATGACCGGAAGACGTTCGCTCAGCCTCCCTTCTGGTATGTTCCGATAATCTCGGCCTGTTCCAGCACATGTCCATCCAGCGCCTTGAACACGATGGACGACGACTTGGCTGTCCAGAAGCTTCTGTTCGAAAGCAGTCTCCCGTGACCAATAGAAGGCCCTTATCGTCCGGTCTTTGTCTGAATCCGGCAGATGTAAGTGTCGGCTGTCAGGTAAAGGACCGAGCCATCCGTACCGCCAAAAGTGCAGTTGGAGGTCTTTTCGCCAGTGTTGAGGCGGCCCAGTAACTTGCCGGCACTGTTGAAGATCAACACACCCCCGGGGCCGGTGGCGAAGACGTTCCCGAGGCGATCGACCGTCAGGCCGTCGGGGAGGCCGGACAGGCCGTCTGCGATGGACTGGGTGCCGTCATAAAAGACCCGCCCCTGTCCCAGCGTGCCATCCGCATTCAGTTGATAAGCCATGATCACGGCGGCTTTCGGATCGGACTGGGCCACGTATAGCGTCTGTTCATCCGGCGAAAAGGCGACGCCGTTGGGGCGCGTGAGGTCTTTAGTGAGCAACGTCGTTTCGCCGGACGGAGTGACGCGATAAACGCCACAGAAATCCAGTTCCGCCAGTGGACTTTCCAATTGTCCGGTCAGCCCGTACGGGGGGTCCGTGAAGTAGATGTCGCCGTTGGACTTCAGGACCGCGTCGTTGGGGCTGTTCAGGCGTCGCCCTTCGAAGTTGTCGACCAGCGTCCGTTTGCCGCCATTGACCGTCAAGACGGAGAGACGACGGTCTCCGTGTTCACAACAGACCAGCCGGCCTTCCAGATCCTGAATAAGTCCGTTTGATCCCGGTTCTTTTCCATAGTCGCTGACTCCGGTATACCCGGACGGCTTCATGAACAGCGAGACTCCCTGCCCTTCAACCCATTTCATGATCGAATTGCGTGGGATATCGGAGAACAGCAAATAACCGGGACCATCCGTCTCGCGAATCCAAAGTGGACCTTCCGTCCAGACGAAGCCCGAAGTCACAACCTGAATTTTTGCCTGCGGGTCGATAATCGCGGAAAACTCGGGATCAATCGTCACGACTTCCCCCAGCGTGGGAAAGTTGACACTGTCCTGCGCGAAGACCGCGGAGGAGGTCCATGTGCTGAAACCGCACACCCAGGCCACAAGACAAACTCGCAGAAGATCGGACATGACAAGGGCCTTCCTGAATAAGGACATTGATGACACTCGATGTTTTCCACGCATGGCAGGCGGGTTTTCGTCATCCGGACCGGAGTTGCCCGCGGTACCGAACAGTCCGCCTGCGTTCCACAGGATTTTTCCAGCAGCACCGCGTCGAAAACCATCGTCCAGCGCGATGCTGATGCGTCAGTTGAACTGTCGCTCGGCAGATAGAATCACTTCATAGGTTGTGGCGGAATTTTCCGCATCACGCAACATCGGGAGAAAATCGGGAAGCTGAATCATCCGGGACAACCGGGCCAACACCTGCAGATGAGTATGAGCGTCCTTGCAGAGAATCAAAAAGAAGCAGTCGGAAAGCGAATTATTCGGCGCGCCAAAGGGAATTCCGTTCAACGTTCGGCCGAAGGCCACCAGAGATTCTCCCAGGGCATCCGACGGAGGGTTTCGAGGGTGAGGAAGCGCCACGCCATTATCGAACGCTGTGGATTGCAGGGCTTCGCGTTCCTGAACGGCCTGGAGAATCGTGGCGGGTTCCCAGATCTGCCATGTGCGTCCAGCGGTTTCGACAAGCGTTTCCAGCACGGAGCGTTTGGTCCGGGCTTCCATGGGAACCTGAATCAGTTCCGGCTTCAGCAGGCTGCTGACGGGGATCTCTTTTTGTACGGTCGGGCTGGCTTGTGCAATTTCGATTGCTGCCAGTTGAGAATCCGAGTAGTCGCGCATTTCCTGTTCAAGCCAGTGCGTGACTTCAGCAGCATGAAATTGCCACTCGTTTCCTCGTTTGTGAGCGGGGATGCGACCGCGGCTGGCAAGTCGCTCGATTTCACGACGATCCCGCCCCAGTTGCCGGGCGAGTTCGTCGACGGAATACCATTCATGGGCCATGGGGAAAACTTTGACGGAAGGAGTATCTGGCTCTCTCGGCTTGTGCCGTCGGCAGCTAAAGATGTTCTTGTCGCTGGAACGTCTCTTCCGGCATCGAAAGAGGCCGAACTGGACGCTCACAGCGTGGAGGCAGGTTACGACAGGGAGGCCGACTTCATCGTTTCGATCCGGTCACCCTCGGTTGCCGAAGCGAATTCCGGTTGGAACGGTATTTGTTGCGTTCCATCGTCAGACGGCCTGAAATCCGCGGGATCGAAGCAGGCAAGGCCGGCCCCTCAGGCAGTAAATGGCAACGACAGTGCATCGCGCGCCATCAGACATGCCTGCATTAAATCGCGGCGGTCCCGTTTCCACAAGTCTCGCGACCAGACTTCCAGCTCATACCAGCCGGAATATCGGTTTGTCTCCAGCGTGTGAATCACTTCCGCAATCGGCAGTCGACCCGTTCCGGGGAGCAGGCGGTCATGATCGTCCCGTGGCGCATCTCCCCAGTCCGCCAGCCGGACCAGTCCGATTCGCGACGTCAGCTCCGGCAATCGTTCCAGTAATTGCGGCTCCTGCCAGAGATGATACGTTCCAAACGCCACTTTCAATCGTGAATCCTGAACACGGTCCAGAATCGTCAGTGTTTCGTCCAAAGAATGCAGGAATGACCAGTTTCTGGCAAACATCTGGTGCATGGGCTGCAGTGCGAGTTGCACGCCATACAAAGCCGCCAGCGGCACCAGTTCCTTCAGAGCATCCACCACGAGCCGGTTGGCGTTGGAACGAATATGTCCTCCCAGCGGACCGGTCACGACGGTCAGTGTCCCCGCCCGCAATTGCCCCGCAACCCGGATCATCCGGCGTCCATCCGTCAGGACATCGTCGCGGGTATATCCATGTTCGCCGGTAAACCCGCCCAGGCACCCCAGACTGGAAACCTGCATTCCCGATTGTGCCACGCACCGCATGGCCCGCCGCAGGCCAAATTCATTGAGTTTTCTCCAGTTCAGGCCGATGGCCGCAATTCCAGCAGCCTGATATTCCTCCAGGTCTTCGGAAAGACACCACGGGAGTGTCGTCACCTGGTTGAGGCCGATCCGGCCGGTCAACCGGGATTGACGCTGTGCCGAGACATCCGCCGGGAACTCATTGGAAGCCGCCGCTCCACAGGAGGAGGGCAGAGGAGAAGTCTCAAGACGGGCTGGGCCGGAATTCGCGGGGTCGGAAGAAGACGTGCGAAGGTAATTCGGAATCGAAGGATTCACTGCAACTCCTGCCAATCAGGCTGGTCATGATGCCACGGACAACCTGCCCGTGACCTGTGTTCGGAAATCAACGCACACGCAACAAGCCTCCGTTGCGCCATCGACATTCAACAGCCGCTCAAGAAGTTGATTCCGACAACATCGGGAATTGCACCTGGCATCTTTACTGTCTCCTTGGAAAGGGGAAAGCCACGCTCCATCCAACGGTCTTCCAGCGGGCACTGTGTCCTGACCAGAGAAAACCGGGCTTCGAACACAGACACGCTATGAATGACAAAACGCCGCTGGGGGCAGCATACTGCCCCATGTTTTTTTCGGCCAGCGTCTTTCACACCTTCGTGAACAATGTGACCTGTTTGTGATGATTTGCAGGCAGCAAGATCTTCTGCCCGCATGAACTTCTGAACATGAGAATCCTCAACCCGTATCGCAATCAGCCAATGACTGGGCTGAAGACATGATTTGCGATCGGCAACCTCCTCCTCGCAAAAAACGAAGTTTCCAACAACGTGATCGGCGCGAGTTGTGACCAGAACCCACCGGCAACGCCGAACGCTGGACAACACTCGCTCTTTCAGGGAGCGAAGTTTCGAACAACGTGATCGGCGCGAGTTGCGACCAGAACCCACCGGCAACGCCGGCAAGCATTAGTATGCCGCTCCTGACGGAGCTTTACCATCACATCTCAGGGGGTTCGAAAAGAATTCTCATGTCGGCATTCAGACCCGAAGTTCGTGCTTGACAACCGGAAATTCTCTTCTCTCGATGGGCGTCTTTGCCGGACACCTGCAATCCCTGCCAACACTGATGAAAACACTCCGGTCATGTCGCGTTGACAGCAAGATTCAAGCCAGGGAAATCCGAGTCATCCGGGAGGTCGGTGGTCAGCATCTGACCTTCAACGAGAGAAGTACTCTTCTGAAGACGCCGACCCTCCGCAGCACGCGATCAGCCTCAGAAAGCCTCGCAACAAAAACAGCCTGCTCGAAAGCAACCTGCTCGAGCTGTGACCAGTGCAGAGCACTCAAAAACGTTCAAGACTCATCCCATCACGGCACAAGTTGTGACCAGAACCGACCGGCAACGCCGGACTGGACAACGCCCGCTCTTTTGGGGAGCGAAGTTTCGGACGACGTGATTGGCACGAGTTGCGACCAGAACCGACCGGCAACGCCGGATTGGTCAGTCGCCGACGCCGACGTTGCGTTCGATCTCGCGGGCTTTTTCGGAGGTGAAGTATTTCCTCAGCCCCAAGGGGTCGTTGATTTCTTCGGGGGGGTGCTCTGAGCGGGCAATATCGCCCGCCTCCCGAATCCAGGGATCATCGACTTTGGGGTTTTCCCGTCCGCCGGTATTCCGGGCCATGGAGCGGGAGCCCCACATGGACTGGCATCCCACACTCAGCGTCATCAACAGAATGCCTGCCAGAAAGTAAGAATGACGCATGGATCGTGACCTTGTCTCGTCGGCAGCCAGCCATTTTCCGGCTGCTTCCGGATCGGATGAATGCGGGATGTGTGGCTGTTTGAAGTGACTGTGATGTGGTCGAACCGGAGGACAACTTTTCAGGAACCTGTCAGCAATGGTGAATCCGAAGAAGGTTCGTGAACAGGAAGGACAAAGAGGCAGGGAAAAATGACTTGATGTCCCGCCGTCTGCCACCGACACTCTGACGGGGCGTTCACTGTGGTGGGATTGCAGGACGGGCTGTCATCCGATTCGAAGCAGGCTCATACCGCACAAACAGTTTTTTAGTAAAGAGCAGAATTCATGATGACACTTCATTCGCCGCTGGATGTCCTGGTTGTTTCGCCGCACCCGGATGATGCGGAGATCAGCGTCGGTGGAACCATCCTGAAGTGTATTTCTCAGGGAAAACGGGTCGGAGTGGTCGAATTGACAAATGGTGAACCAACACCACACGGCACACCGGAGAAGCGCCAGCAGGAAACAGATCAAGCCACTCAGGTATTGGGACTGCACTGGCGACATCAGCTAAATCTGCCGAACCGGCGATTGCAGGAGTCGCTGGAATCCCGCCGCAAGCTGGCGGAAGTTTTTCGACTGACACGCCCGCAGTTGATTCTGGCCCCCTACTGGGACGACTCTCACCCCGATCATGTGGCTGCCAGCGCGTTGACGGATGCCGCCCGGTTCTGGTCCAAGCTTTCGCGGACCGATCTGGCGGGAGAACCTTTTCACCCCCCCCGGATCTATTACTTCTGGAGCATTCACCTGCGGATTCATCCGAAGCCAGCGTTCGTCAACGACATCACGCCGTTCATTGACCAGAAACTTCAGGCGGTGTCCTGCTATGAAAGCCAGTTTCTCGCGGGTCGCAGCCAACTCCATCCGACGATGCTCGACGATATCCGCGACCGGGCGCGATACTGGGGCTGGTCGATCGAGCGGGGCTATGCGGAGGCTTTTGGCAGTCGCGAGGAAATCCGCGTGGACGACATCACCAGCCTCGTCTGAGCGGAGTCCGCAAATCCTCTGCGTGCTTCAAACGATTGCAGCCTCATGAATTGCAGTCCGTTATCAACATGCAGACCTGAACAAAAGCCGCTGAGCGTCCCCGTGCAGCGACCGAAGGAAACATGCTGACGGACAGCGACGGCGATCCTCTGGATGGAAAAATTTCTGAGATTCGTCGCTGAATAGATCAAAAGTGCTTGATTTTTCCTCAGGGCGTTGTCTATTCTGGAAACCAATCTGGATTCCAGTTTGGTCTCCAGAAGTGTCCAGGCCAATGATTCTCAACGTTCGCACTTGCATGTCCTCTGCCAAAAAGCCCACGGATTCTCAGCTCGACCAGGCGTATTCCCACCTTCGAGGGCAAATCGAAGGGGGGATTGTCCGACCGGGCCAGCGGCTCTCCCGCCGCGCGCTTGCGGAAGAAATCGGGGTCAGCCCCGCTGTGGTCATGAAGGCACTGGCTCAGTTAGAGCGTGAAGGGGTCATCGAAGCCCGCCCCCGGAGCGGCACCTATGTCCGGGAACTGTCGGTGGAAGACTACGCGGACCTGTGTGATATCCGTGAACTCCTCGAACCATATGCTGCCGCCCGGGCAGCGGAGCGAATTACTCCGGAACAACTGGAGATTCTCCAGCAGTCCTGCTGGCGCTATCACCAATTTTCAGCAATCTTCCCCTTGCCTCAAGATGCCACGACAGCCTGGCTGCAGCACTGCCAGATCGATCAGGAGGAACGACTGTTTCACGGAACGATTTTCAAAGCCTCCGGAAACCAGTTGCTGGCACAACTGACGCTGACATTGCGTCTGCTGAGTCATATCAGCCCTCAACTGGTCTACGCCAATGGCCAGGGCCGGGAAAACAGCACGACCGTCGTGGCCTATGAGCACGCTGGAATTGTGGAAGCGATTGCTGCCCGCGATCCGGATCTGGCCTATAAACGGATGCTGAATCACCTGCGCGGGGCACGCATGGTGCTTGAGCAGGAATCCTCTTCCCTAAAGCACTTCTCAAGGGCAAATCAGGGCAACGGCAGCCATTCGTGATCAGTTTTATATGGAGAGACCATGAGAGCGCACAAGATCAGCAGGACTTCGCAACGTAACAGGCAAAGCCTTCTTCAAGGAATGTTTCTCTGTCTAATGCTGCTTGCGTGGGGACCGGTTTCCCGGGGAGAGGCGGCGGAGATTCCAGCGGCTAGAAATGCACAAGGGCAGACTCCAGAGATTGTGATTGCGATCAAGGATGTCTGTGCCTGGCCCAACCTGACCCTGCTCAGGGATGGGGCAATTATTGCCACGATCCATAATCGGCCCAGCCATCTGAAGATGCCGGCTGATGTCGATTGCTGGGTCAGCACGGATCAGGGCCAGACCTGGACAAAACGGGGAACGCCCGCACCTCGGGATCACGACAAGGTGGCTCGTGGAAACGTGGCGGCCGGAGTGGGACCCCATGGAGACCTCATCGTTATCGCCAGTGGCTGGGACGATCCGACTGGTGCTCAAGGCCGCGGGGCGATTCTGCCTCCCCTCGTCAGTCGCTCCAGCGACGGCGGAGTGAACTGGGAGATCAGTCGCACAGCTTTTCCCCCAGACTGGCCTGTCGAGGGACGACGAAAAAACTCACCGGAAGGTTATCTGGTCCCATTCGGCGACATTCTGCCCGGCAATGACGGCACGCTACGAGTCTGCATGTACGGCGGAGCCAAAGGAGCCACCCGCATTTATCGCAGCATAGATCAGGGCCGGACCTGGACAGACCCGGTTCAAGTCGACCCGGAAGGCATAATCGGGGAGCCGGCGTTTCTACATGCCGGCGATGGAAACTGGCTGTTGGCATCTCGACGAAATGGACTGGAACTTTATACCTCCTCCGATGACGGTAAAAGCTGGACCAGGGGAGAACGGCTCAGTGAGCCAAATGCTCATCCCGGACATTTCCTGTTACTGAACGACGGTCGCATCGTGCTGACTTATGGGAATCGAAATGTTCCCCAGGGAATTGACGCCCGCATCAGCAGCGATCAAGGGAAAACGTGGAGTCCGCCGCGACGAATTTCAGAATTCGCCGGAGATGGTGGTTATCCCAGTAGTGTCGAATTGCCGGACGGCCAGGTTCTGACAGTGTATTACGCAAAGCAGGTTGACGACTACAACGGATACCACATGGGAGCCGTCACCTGGTCTCCCCAAGAAACATGGTAACAGGCGAAAGCGGTCTCCCATTCCTCATCGTGTCAGCTGGACCGGGAATGACGCTTCCCGGCAACTTCTCACGCCGGAAACCACTGACGCAAAACCAGAAGCATCGTCAGGCATCACCTGACCGACTCAACTGTTTTATGTGCATTCCTTTTTACCTGGGGTGTGACCATGCCAACGCGAAAAAACACTGGATTTACGCTGATTGAACTCTTGGTGGTGATTGCAATTATTGCAGTATTGATTGCACTTCTCCTGCCGGCGGTCCAGCAGGCCAGAGAAGCAGCCCGCCGTTCACAATGTAAAAATAACCTGAAGCAATTGGGGCTGGCACTTCATAATTATCATGATACACACAATACGCTGCCTCCCGGTGGTGTGGATGCAAACTGGTTGAGCTGGGCTGTTTTCGTATTGCCTTATATCGAGCAATCGACACTCTATAACAAGTTCAGCTTCATTCGTGGATCATACACGAGCCCGTCCGCAGGAAAACAGGATCTGGGATTAAATCGAATTGCGACGTACCTTTGCCCGAGCGGCAATATGGAAACGAGCCTCGACCCCTCACGACTGAATGACTATTCCATGCATTATCTCGGCATCGCCGGACCAAAGGGGACAAATCCCGCCACATCGATCGCCTATACACAATCTGCACCGGGAAAAGCTCGTGGCGGCATGTCGACCCAGGGAACCCTCTATATCGACAGCAAAATCCTGTTTCGATCCATCACCGATGGTCTGTCAAATTCGTTCGCGCTGGGTGAAAGCTCCTGGAACGAAAAAACGGCCTATCGAAGCTGGGTTCGTGGAGGAGGTTCTGCAAATTCCCCATCCGGTGGGACTTATCTTACTGATCCCTCCATGGACTGTTGTAAAAATATCGCCAAGACGATTAATTCAAATTTCAATGGGACGACGACTCTCGACTGGAATGACGTCAGCTTCGGCAGCCAGCACATCGGCGGAGCACACTTTCTGATGTGTGATGGCGCGGTTCGATTTGTTTCAGAAAATGTCGACTTCGGCGTCTTTCTTTCCACTGCGAGTCGCGACGGGAAAGAAGTGAAAACCATTGAATGACCCCGCATTTCCGCAGGTCGGGCCTTGCCTGATGTCCACAAGGCATGGCGAGGCTGTTCACAGAGGACGTCATGCGATGCATGGCCGACTTGAACGCCCTGCCTTTCATCAGAATCTCATAAAGATCCAGAGATAACTTCGCTTTAGTCGTTGAAAGCCTTATGAATCCATTCCTGTTCAAGCTGTTTATAATTTCGCTTCCAGGATTGACCCTGGTCGGCTGTTCAGGGTGCAACCGGCAGGCCGGAGCCCCAGCCAGAATCCATCTGTCCGGCCAGGTGAGCTATCAGGGGCAACCGGTTCCTGCTGGACGAATCGAGCTGATTCCAGACACGTCCAAGGGGAACTCGGGGCCGGCTGGATACGCGGAGATTCTGAACGGCAGTTACGATACTTCACGGCGAGGAAAAGGGGCTGTCGTGGGGCCAGTGATTGCCGTGATTTCGGGGTATTCGAAAGCGCCACAAGTGCAGTCTTTGAGCGATGAAGAGGCGGCGATACAGACCGCAGACAACAGTATCCTGTTCCGCGATTATCGGACTTCGATTGATCTTCAACCAGCATCCACGAAACAGGATTTCAAAGTTCCTGTTCAACGATGAGAGGGCCTCTTGAATGTTGTCCCGGATGAGTCGAATCTTAGCAGGAGAAATTTTAGCAGGTCAGGCATTACCTGGCGCGGCGGGGATTGTGTAGAGAATGTCATGTAATGTCTGATTTACAGATACTGACGGGTCAGCCTTGAAATCACAGACACAGGATTTGAGGATGCAAATCGTTCCGGTCGAATTCAGAGCGCGAATCTCTCTACTCAGCTTTTCTCTTTTCCTCTGTGGAATGCTCGCGATGGAAATCGTGACTGTCTCTCCGGTGTTTGGAGAACAGCAGGCAACCCCGGCACAAGTTCCACGACTGCGAATTGCCGCGAAACGGTTCGGCCTCACTCCCAAGCGCGAGATCAAATTCAGCTCCTTCGGCGGGCCAGTGACGGCGGAAGTGAAGGGACCGTTGAAAGTGACGGTGACGCTGCTGGACGATGGAGAACAACGGGCATGCGTGATCAGCCTGGACTGGGTCCGGCTT
>Ga0182739_1003344_pt1 | contig 14099 bp, 9 predicted proteins | sample eDN5th30CBELigBY_FD_128873 | JGI IMG/M metagenome (GOLD analysis project Ga0182739, IMG submission 128873) | Enriched backyard soil microbial communities from Emeryville, California, USA - eDNA 5th pass 30_C BE-Lig BY (version 2) (version 2) | ecosystem: Environmental > Terrestrial > Soil >... | reverse complement strand
CGCTGGCGACGCGGCGCTCGAAGGTGCTCGACGGCATGCTGCTCTGCCTCTTCCAGGTGGCGTGCGCGGCGCTCTGCCGGGACGATCCGCCCTCGTTGGCGGCGGTCGGTGGATACGGCCGCGAGCTCGTCGGCTGGAAGAGCGACGTGGACGTTCGGCTGCTGACGACGGGGGGGCTGGGCGAAATGAGCAGCCTGGCCGAAGCCTTCCTGCACCCGCTCTGGGACGCCGGCCTCTCCGTCGGGCATCAGGTGATCCGCGCGGACGAGGCCATCGAGCTCGCGCGCGCGGATTTGCCGACAGCCACCACCCTCCTCGATTGGCGCTACCTCGGAGGCGATGCCTCGGCATCGAAGCAGCTTCTCGCGCGTGCGCGACGCGAGCTCTTCTCGACTTCCGAGCTCCCGAAGCTGCTCCAGCGTTTCGAGGAGGAGGCGGCGAAGCGTCACGAGCGCTGCGGTGGGTCGGTCTACCTGCTCGAGCCGGACGTCAAGCAAGGGGAGGGGGGCCTGCGCGATCTGGATCTCGCGCTCTGGGCGGCGCGGGCGCGATGGCGCACGTCGAATCCGGACGATCTCGTGCGGGTGGGGGCGATCACGGCCGCGGAGGCGGGGGCGCTGCGGCAGGCTTCCGAGCTGCTGTGGGCGGTGCGCAACCATCTGCACCGGCGCGCGGGGCGGCGAAGCGACCGCCTGACCTTCGCGATGCAGGAGCTCCTCGCGCAAGACCTCGGCTATGCGCCGCCCGGCGTGGAGGACGACGCGCTCGGGCCCTACGTCGAGGCCTTCATGTCGGACTACTACCGGCAGGCCCGCACGATTTCGCGACTGCGGGAGCAGATCCTGGCGCGAGCGCTTCCGCGGCGTCGGGGCAAGGCGCGGGCGGGGATCGACCTCGGCGACGGGCTGCGCTCGATCGAGGGGCAGATCGCGCTCGCGGAAGAGGCCGATCTCGCGAGCCGACCGGCGTTGGCGTTCCGCCTCTACGTGCATGCCATTGAGCGGCGCGAGCCCGTCCACGCGCTGTCACGCGATGCGGTGGCGCGGGCGACGCAGGAGGCGAGCTTCGGCGAAGCCTTGCGGGCGTGCGACGAGGCCAAGGGGCTCTTTCTCGATCTGCTCGGCTCGCTCGACTCCGGTCCGTTCCGCTCGGTGTTGGGCGCGCTGCACGAGGTCGGCCTGCTTTCGGCGATGATCCCGGAGTTCTCGCCGGTCGTCGGGCGCGTGCATCACGACGTCTATCACGTCTACACGGTGGACATTCACTCGATAGCCGCCGTCGATCGACTGCGTGCGCTCCTGCGCGGCGAGCTCGACGATGCCTATCCTCTCGCGTCGCGCGTCGGCAGCGAACTGCGGGAGCCGCAGGTCGCGCTCCTGGCCACGCTGCTCCACGACATCGGAAAGGCAATCGGCGGCAAGGATCACGCGCGACGGGGAGCGGTGATGAGCCGCACGATCCTCGAGCGCCTGGGCGTGGCGGAGGGGGACATTGAGGGCGTGTGCCACCTCGTCGACCAGCACCTCGCCATGTACCACGTGGCCACGAGGCGAGACATCGAGGACCCGACGACGGTGGCGGAGTTCGCGCGCGAGGCTCGCGATTCGAACCGGCTGCGCGAGCTCTACCTGCTCACGCTCGCGGACGTCTCCACGACCAGCCCGACGGCGATGACGTCGTGGAAGGCGCGCATGCTCGACGACCTCTTCCTCGCGACCGACGCCCACTTCTCGGGCGCGCGTACCGCCGATCGCGTGGCGCGGATCCGCGACGAGGCGCGTGCGCTCGTCGGCGGGCCCTTCCTGGACGAGTTCCTCGACTCGATGCCGGAGCGCTACCTGCTCGCCCACGACGCCGAAGCGATCTTGGCGCATGCACGAATCGCCGAGGCCGGGCTGGGCGAGCTGATCACGGTTTCGCTCGTGCCGTCGGCGCACGAGGAGATGGCGGAGCTCTGTGTGGTCGGCGCCGATCGATCGGGCTTCCTCGCCGCCGTGACGGCTGGGTTGGCGGCGAACCGTCTCGAGGTGCACAAGGCCGAGATCCATTCGCGCCCGCTGCCGGGAGGTGGTGTCCAGGCCGTCGATCTGCTCTGGGTGCGGCATGCCTCGTCGGGCGTCGAGGGCGTGGCGAGCGTGCTTCCCAAGCTGCAGGACGACCTTCGCGCCATCCTGCTCGGGACCACGAAGGCCGAGGAGCTCCTCTCGCAACGCGGTTGGTCCACGTGGCGGGAGCGGCCCACTCCCGCGGTGAAGACCGAGGTCACCCTCGATCAGCGCGCCTCACCGAACCACACGGTCATCGAGGTGCTGACCCGCGACCGGCCCGGGCTCCTGTTCACGCTGGCGCAGACGCTCCACGAGCTGGGCCTCTCGATCGCGCTCGCCAAAATCGCTACGGAAGGCACGCGCGCCGCCGACGTCTTCTACGTGACCGAAGCGGACGGGTCGAAGCCCACGGACGACTTGCGCCAGGCGCGGATACGGGATCGAATCCTCGACGCACTTGTGCGCTCAGGCACGGAAGGGAACCGACGATGAAGGCTTCGTTGACGATGGTGGTCTTGGCGATGGCGATCGGCGGCTGTGGTGCGGAGGCCATCCAGCAGCCTTCGACCCCGGCTTCGCCCGCTTCGGAGGGAGGGGAGAGCGCTGGTTCGAGCGAAGCCTCGGCCCTGATCGAGAGGGCGACGCGCGCGATTGGCGAGGGGGATTTCGCCTCGGCAAAGGCCAGCCTCGAGCAGGCGCGGGAGAAGGCGCCTCGCAATGGCACCGCCGCCTATTACCTGGGCGTGACGCTCGAGCAGCTCGGCGATGCGGAGGGTGCGCGGAAGCAGTACGAGGCGGCAATCGATCTGGCGCCGGATCTGGTCGAGGCTCCGATCAACCTAGGTGCGCTGCTCATCGATGGTGGTCGATTCGACGAAGCCGCCCGTGTGACCCGCGCTGCGTTGAACAAGCGCCCCGATGAAGCTGCGCTCCTGATCAACCTGGCGATGGCGCTCGAGGGAGCCCAGGACCGTCCGGGCGCGTTGGCGGCGTATGCCAAGGCCGTGGGACGCGATGCGGGGAACGCGACGCTCAGGTGGCAGTACGCGGCGCTCTTGCTCGATGCGGGAGAGAAAGAGAAGGCTGCCGGCGAGCTTCGCCATGCGCTCGAGAACGCCGGGAACGACCGGGCTCTCCTCGCATCGATCGGCCGGTCCCTCGGTTCGGCGGGAGCGTACGCGGAGTGCGCCAAGGCCTTCGAGCGAGCCATCGCCGTCGAGGACGCGGCGGAGCTTCGGCTGGGACGCGGCCTCTGCCATCACTCGATGAAGGATGAAGCCGCGGCGCTGCAGGACTTCGACGTGGCCGTGAAGCTCGCCCCTGCGTTGGCGGTGGCCCACTACTATCGAGGTCAGGCACTGCTCACGCTCGGGAAGAAGCAGGACGCGATTCGTGCGCTGGAGGAAGCGGCTCGCCTCGCCGAGGACGCTCAGCTCGCGAAGAAGGCACGCGACGCTGCCGCCGCCGCTCGCAAGAAGAAGTGAGTCGGGGTGCTGCTCGGGCCGATCCGGTCAGGGCAGCAGGAGGGCGAGGATGCGATCGAGCTCGTCGAGAGAGCCGTAGCTCACGGCGAGCTCGCCCTTGCCACGGTTGTCGCGAACCTCGACGCGCGTGCCGAGTCGCCGCATGAGGCGCGCCTCCAGGTCCCGAACGGCGGCGCTCTTCGGCTGGTTTTCCTTCTCGTCTGCCTTGGGAGCCTGACGAGCGCTTCGAACCAACGCCTCCGTCGCGCGTACGCTCAGCCCGCCGCGAACGACCTTGTCGGCGAGCGTCTCCATCGTCTTCGGATCCGGCGCACCGAGAAGGGCGCGCGCATGCCCCTCGGAGAGCTTGCCCTCGATGACCATGTGACGGACACGTGCGGGCAGCTTCAGGAGCCGCAGGCTGTTGGCGATCGTCGCGCGATCCTTGCCGAGGCGAGTCGCGAGCTGCTCCTGCGTGTGACCGTGCTCGCGGATCAGCCGATCCAACGCTTCGGCGATTTCGATCGGATTGAGATCCTCGCGCTGGAGGTTCTCGATGAGCGCGATTTCGAACGCCTGCGTCGGCGAGACGTCTTTGACGACGACGAGCACGTCGTGCAAACCGGCCAACTGCGATGCTCGCCAGCGCCGCTCGCCCGCGATGATTTCGAAGCGCTCCGTGCTTCCTGGGGCGCGCCGCACGACGATCGGCTCGATCAGGCCGTGCTCGCGGATCGACGCCGCGAGCTCTTGCAAGCGCTCGTCGTCGAAGGTCTGTCGCGGCTGTCCTTTCTGCGGAACGATTTTTTCGATGGGGCAGAGGAAGGCCGACTGAGCGGCTTCACTCGCAGCCGTGCCAGCAGCGGAAGGCCGCGTCGTGGGCAAGAGAGCATCGAGTCCACGACCCAGCGCTCGGCGTTTTTCGGAGACGGTCATCCGGCAGCCTCGATGAGCTCGCGTGCAAGGGAGAGATAGGCCTGAGCGCCCTTCGATTGCGCATCGTAGAGCAACGCAGGCTTACCGTGGCTCGGTGCTTCCGAGAGGCGCACATTGCGGGGGATCACCGCATCGAAGACGCGGAAATGCTTCCGAACCTCGCCAGCGACCTCGTGCGAGAGGTTGTTTCGAGCATCGAACATCGTCAGCACGATACCCTCGACGTCGAGCGAGGGATTGAACGAGCTCTTCACGCGGTCGATCGTCGCCATGAGGTGCGTCAGCCCCTCGAGGGCGTAGTACTCGCACTGCATCGGAACGATGACGCGATTCGCCGCAATCAGGGCGTTGAGCGTTAGAAGGCCGAGCGAAGGCGGGCAGTCGACGAAGACGTAGTCGTACACCGTCCCGTCTTCGTGCAGCTCGGCGAGGAGCTTCCGCAGGCGCTCGGCACGATCGGGTAGGTCCACCAGCTCGACTTCGGCGCCCGCCAGGTCCTGGGTTGCCGGCACCACGTCGAGCATCGGGATCTCGGTCCGCAGGATGACGTCCTTCAGCGGGACGCTCCCGATCAGCGCATCGTAAAGGCTGTTCTCGACCGTCCCCGGCCGGACGCCGACGCCGCTCGATGCGTTGCCTTGCGGATCGATATCGATGAGGAGCGTGCGCTTCTCGGCGGCCGCCACGCTCGTCGCGAGATTGACGGAGGTCGTTGTCTTGCCGACGCCGCCCTTCTGGTTCGCGACCACTACGATCTTAGGACCCTTGCTCATGCCCGCGACGGGCAGTTACCGGGCGCCGCGACAACTAGCAAGGGGAGAGTCACCCGCCCGGACGGTGCGGCGGGGATCGGCGTCGAAATTTTGGCCTGGGGCGTCGATGTAAGTAACCTGTATCCGGATGTAGGCACAAGTGGCCATGAGGAAGAACTTCGCCCTCTCCAGCGTGTTTCAGGTCCCCGTTTCGCCGTCCATCGAGCGGGTTCTGGCACACGGCTTTTGGCAGCCTCGAACGCCGACCGGATCGGCCTCGGTGCTCCCGCTCTTCCGCGGGTCGAAGGACTCCGCAGCCGCCACTCTCGGCCCATCGATGATCCCGAGTCCGGCTCGGTCGTGACTCTCGAAAGCCTGTCAACCGCAAGCTCCAAGGAGGCTCGGATGGTCCGAGTGCCCAAAAGCTATCGAAGCATCGAAGAGTTTCAGCGAGAAGAGATCCGCCCCGGAATGCGCATCGGCTTTTCCTTCGAGGATCTGGTCGAAGAGACCGCGTTCGAAGGGGACTTCGGCGCCTCCTTCCGCGACGAGCTGCTCCTCGACGACTTCGACGACGCGGACGACTGAGACCGGCCTATCGGGCGGCAGCACCTCGCCGCTCCGGTGCATGCCGAGGCCGCTGGTTGCACTCGAACCGCCTGCGCTCGAGCCGCCCTCAGGCGACTCGCGCAGCCACCGCGGGTAGCTAGACCCGCCTTCCACGAACGTCGCGTTCCTCTCCTCCCGGGGGACGCCCGGCCCGACGCCACGCCTCGGCGTCGGGCTTTTTTTTGCCTTGGCGACGCCATGACAATGCGCCCGGCCGACGAGAGGATGTCTTGACGGATCCGATCCGAAGTGTAAGGTGCGCGTCCCCCTCGCGGAGGAAGTCCTTCATGCAGGTCAGCGTAGAGAAGCTGTCCCCCGTACTCGTCGAGTTCCAAATCGAAGTTCCCGCCGATCGCGTCAAGCAGGAGATCGACCGGGCTTACCAGACCTTGCAGCGCACGGCTCGCGTTCGCGGTTTTCGTCCGGGCAAAGCGCCGCGTGATGTGTTGGCGCACGTCTACGGAGAGCGCGTGGCTATGGATGTCACGCAGCGCCTCGTTGACGCGACGTTGCCGAAAGCGCTGAACGAGCAGAACGTCCAGCCTCTCTCGCAGCCTGCCATCGAACCTCAGAAGCTCGAGTCCAACGCGAGCTTCCAATACAAGGCGCGTTTCGAAGTTCGGCCCGAGATCGAGAAGGTCGATTACGAAGGCATCGAAGCGAAGCGCCCCGCGACGGAAGTTACCGACGCGATGATCGACGAGGAGCTCGAGGCCCTTCGCAAGGCGCACGCGAACCTCGTTCAGCCGGAGCCCGCCCGTCCCGCGAAGAGCGGTGACCTCGTGACGATGAGCTTCACCGTCGAGATCGACGGCAAGCTCGTCGAGGACGCGGGTGCCACCGACTTCCAGGTCGAAATCGGTCTCGGCCAGCTCCTTTCGGGCCTCGAGGAAGGCCTCGACGGCATGTCGGTCGGCGAGAAAAAGGATATCTCGCTGACCTTGCCGGCGGCCCACCCCCGGCCCGATTTCCGTGACAAGCCCGCCGTCTTCCACGTCGAGGTCACGGACATCAAGGAGCGTCAGCTCCCGTTCCTGGATGACGAGTTCGCCAAGGACGTCGGCGAGTTCGAGAGCCTCGCGGCGCTGAAAGAGGACATCCGCAGCCGTATCGCCAAGGACCTCGAGCGCAAGGCCGCCGATACCGTCGCCGAGCAGCTCGTCATCGGCCTCTGCCAGAAGAACCCGATTCCGGTGCCCTTGTCGCTCGTCGAGCAGCAGTGCAAGGTGACCGAGTCCGAGTTGGCCCAGGCCGCCCGACGTCAGGGACGGAGCTTCCGCATGGACGATCGGCTGCATGCGCAGGTCCATGCCGACGCCGAGATCAAGGTTCGCGCAGGCCTCCTCATGGCGGAGATCGCCAAGCTCGAGGCGGTCCAAGTGACGGATGAGGATCTCGAAAAGGGCTACGCCGAGCTCGCGGAGCAGACGGGCAAGCAGGTCGCGCGGATTAAGGCCGAGTATCGCGATCCGAAGCGCCGCGACATCCTCGTTGCCATGATCCTCGAGGACAAGATCCTCGACATCATCGAGAGCAAGGCCAAGATCACCGCCGAGTGAGCACCACCCCGTGCGGCGGCACTCCGGTTTCGATTCGGGCGACCGAGTCGGCCGCGGGGCCGCCGCGCAGTGAACCGAGCCCAAGGAGCCCACGATGTCGCGACGACCGGAAAATCGCATCCAGGCGATTCAACTCCTCGAGCGTACCAAGGATTTCATTCCTTATCCCCAGGTGGTGGAGACCACGCACCGGGGCGAGCGCTCCTGGGACATCTTCAGCCGTCTTCTGAAAGACCGCATCGTTTTCCTCGGTACGGACGTCAACGACGACGTCGCGAACATCATCGTCGCGCAGCTGCTCTTCCTCGAGAGCGAAGATCCGGACAAGGACGTTCAGCTCTACATCAACTCGCCGGGTGGCGTCGTGACCGCTGGTCTCGCCATCTACGACACGATGCAATACGTCCGGTGCCCGGTTTCGACCATCTGCATCGGCCAGGCGGCGAGCATGGCCGCCGTGCTGCTCGGGGCGGGCGAGAAGGGCAAGCGCTACGTTCTCCCGAACGCTCGGATCATGATCCATCAGCCGATGGGCGGGGCTCGCGGTCAGGCCACCGACATCGAGATCCAGGCCAGGGAGATCCGGCACATCAAGGACGTCCTGACGGACATCCTCGTCAACGCGACCGGCAAGGACCGTGAGGCCATCACCAAGGACATCGACCGCGACTTCTACATGTCGGGCGTCCAGGCGAAGGAGTACGGCCTCATCGACGAGGTGTTTACCCCGAAGAAGAAGCCGGGCAGCGCTGGATGATCTCGAGCCCGCTCGGTGGCCCCGTTTTCAAAGTCGAAATATTGGGGCACGGGCGAACTCGGCGGAGCCACGAACGGATGCAATTGGCTTCGTTTTCCGAGGATTCCGCGACTCGATGGTTCCAGGAAGTGGGGTCGCGGTTCGCTTGCGACGGTTGGAGTGGATAACTAGAATCCAGCCGTGGGGACGTAGAAGAGGCTGAACCTGGGCTTCGGCCCCGAGGGCGACGAGAAGTGGAGCGACGACGCGACGACCATCAGGGGGGCAATCTGAGCTGCTCTTTTTGCGGAAAATCGCAGAAGGAGGTCAAAAAGCTCATTGCCGGGCCGACGGTCTACATCTGCGATGAGTGCATCGGCCTCTGCAATGACATCATTGCGGAGGAGGTCGAGAAGGACGAGCCGTATGCCGGTTCGGCCCCGATCCCCAAGCCGTCCGAGATTCGCGCCGTCCTCGACGAGTACGTCGTAGGGCAGGAGAGGGCGAAGAAGATCCTCTCGGTTGCGGTCCACAACCACTACAAGCGCATCGAGTCGAAGCTCGCTTCGGACGACGTCGAGCTCGCCAAATCGAACATTTTGCTGCTCGGCCCGACCGGCAGCGGCAAGACGCTGCTAGCGCAGACGTTGGCGAAGATCCTCAACGTCCCGTTCGCCATCGCGGACGCGACGACGCTGACCGAGGCCGGTTACGTCGGCGAGGACGTCGAGAACATCATCGTTCAGCTGCTTCAGAACGCGGATCACGACGTCGAGCGTGCGCAGCGCGGCATCGTCTACATCGATGAGATCGACAAGATCAGCCGCAAGAGCGACAACCCGAGCATCACGCGCGACGTCTCGGGCGAAGGCGTTCAGCAGGCGCTGCTGAAGATCATCGAGGGAACGGTCGCCAACGTTCCGCCGAAGGGGGGACGCAAGCATCCGCAGCAGGATTTCCTGCAGGTGGATACGACCAACATCCTTTTCATCTGCGGCGGTGCCTTCGTCGGGCTCGATCAGATCATCCAGCGGCGCATCGGGCAGGCGGCGATCGGTTTCGGTGCCGACGTGAAGTCGAAGAAGGACCTCAAGCTCGGTGAGTTGCTCGAGCAGGTTCAGCCGGAAGACCTTCTCAAGTTCGGGCTCATTCCCGAGTTCATCGGTCGCCTTCCGGTGGTCGCGACGCTGCACGAGCTGAACGAGGATGCGCTTATCGACATCCTGACCAAGCCCCGCAACGCCCTGATCAAGCAGTTCCAGAGCTTGTTCGAGATGGCCGGGGTGAAGCTCAAGTTCACGAAGGGCTCGCTCTCGGCCATTGCGAAGGAGGCGATCCGACGCTCGTCCGGGGCGCGAGGGTTGCGTGCGATCCTCGAGGCCTCGATGCTCGACATCATGTACGACATCCCTGGACGGACCGGTATCAAGGAGGTCGTCGTCAACGAGGATGTGATCCTGAAGGGCGAACCGCCGTTGATCGTCTATCAGAAAGAGGCTGAGCTGGCGTAGCCCCGAGCGGACGCCGCTCGGTGGCGGTGAGCGAGCCGGCGAACGGACCGGCTCGCTTTTTCGTTTTGTTCCGACTTCGCTTCGTGGGAAACGTGAAAAACACGGGGTTGGGGTCAATGAACCAGCGAAAAATACGGCATTTGGGGCTCAGGTCGTCAGCTTGCGCTGAAAGTCCCAGGCGGCAATAGTGAGGCGAGTTTTTCGACGACCCCCTCGGTGAGTGCGTGGCGGGGCGACAGGAGGCCGATGTTCTTCAAGAATGATGGTGGGGCGGGCAAAGGCAGCAAGACGAGGGCGTATCCGTTACTGCCCCTGCGAGACATCACCGTGTTCCCGCACATGGTGTCGCAGCTCTTCGTTGGTCGGGAGCGATCGATCGCCGCACTGAACGAGGCGATGAATCGCGACAAGGAGATTTTCCTCTCCGCCCAGAAGAACGCGAAGACGAACGACCCAACCTCGGAGGACATCTTCGAGGTCGGCACCATTGGCACCATCGTGCAGCTTTTGCGCCTGCAGGACGGCACCGTGAAGGTGCTCGTCGAGGGCAAGCAGCGCGCGCGTGTCGTGCGTTATCTCGACAGCGAAGAGTACTTTCTCGTCGAGGTAGAGGAGATTGCCGACAAGGTCGAGATGACGGTCGAGCTCGAAGCGCTGATGCGCTCGGTGCAGAGCACCTTCGAGATCTACGTCAAGCTCAACAAGAAGATCGAGCCCGACGTTCACATCGCCGTGCAGTCGATCGACGACCCGTCGCGGCTTGCCGATACGATCGTCGCGAATTTGCCGACGGCAAAGCTGTCGGACCGCCAAGCGCTACTCGAAACCGAGGACGCCAAACAGCGGCTCGAGCGCCTGTATGAGCTCATGCAGGCCGAGATCGAGATCCTTCAGGTAGAAAAGAAGATTCGCTCCCGGGTCAAGAAGCAGATGGAGAAGACCCAGAAGGAGTACTACCTGAACGAGCAGATGCAGGCCATCCAGAAGGAGCTGGGTGGCGGCGAGCGCGACGAGTTCAAAAACGAGATTCAGGAAATCGAAGAGAAGCTCAAGACCAAGCGGATGAGCCAGGAGGCCGTCGCGAAGGTCCGAAAAGAGCTGAAGAAGCTCAAGATGATGCACCCGACGAGCGCCGAGGCGACCGTCGTGCGCAACTACATCGATTGGGTGCTCGGGCTTCCCTGGATGGATAAGAGCGAGGAGCGCTACGACCTCGACGAGGCCGCGAGCGTACTCGACGAAGACCATTACGGACTGAAGCGCATCAAGGAGCGCATCGTCGAGCACCTCGCGGTGCAGGCGCTCACGCGGAAGCTCAAGGGTCCGGTGCTCTGTCTGGTCGGCCCGCCCGGCGTCGGTAAGACGAGCCTGGCGAAGTCGATCGCGCGGGCGACCGGCCGCAAGTTCGTTCGCTTGTCACTCGGTGGCGTGCGCGACGAGGCGGAGATCCGCGGTCACCGGCGGACTTACATCGGTGCGCTGCCGGGCAAGATCATCCAGAGCCTGAAGAAGGTCGGGACGAACAACCCGGTGATGCTGCTCGATGAGATCGACAAGATGTCGACGGACTTCCGAGGCGACCCTGCGGCGGCGCTGCTCGAGGTCCTCGATCCGGAGCAGAACCACTCGTTCAACGACCACTACCTCGACCTGGACTACGATCTCTCGGACGTGATGTTCATCACGACGGCGAACACCTTGGGTGGCATTCCGCTGCCGCTCCAGGACCGCATGGAGATCATTCAGCTCAGCGGGTACACGGAGTTCGAGAAGCTGAACATCTCGACGAAGTATCTCATCCCGCGGCAGAAGAAGGAGTGCGGTCTCGAGGACGTGCCGTTCACGCTCTCCGAGAACGCAATCCGCACCATCATCCACCACTATACGAAAGAGGCCGGCGTCCGCTCGCTCGAGCGAGAAATCGCCAGCGTCTGCCGCAAGGTGGCCAGGCAGGTGGTCGAGGAGCGCAAGAAGGGGAGTGTCGAGCCCTTCGAGATCTCGGCAAAGCAGGTTCCGAAGTACCTCGGGGTGCCGAAGTACCGTCTCGGCCGCAAGGAAGAGCGGGACGAAATCGGTCTCACCAACGGGCTCGCGGTGACGCAGTACGGTGGTGACCTCCTGGTCGCCGAAGTGGCGGTCGTTCCCGGCAAGGGCAAGCTGACCATCACCGGCAAGCTCGGTGACGTCATGCAGGAGTCGGCGCAGGCAGCGATGAGCTATGTGCGCTCGCGCTCGGTGGCGCTGGGCCTCGAGCCCGACTTCTACTCGAAGATCGACCTGCACGTGCACTTCCCCGAGGGAGCGATCCCGAAGGATGGGCCGAGTGCGGGCATCACGATCGCCACGAGCCTCGTCTCGGCGCTCTTGCGGGCACCGGTCCGGCGCGACGTGGCGATGACCGGCGAAATCACGCTTCGCGGTCGGGTGCTCCCGATCGGTGGCTTGAAGGAGAAGCTCCTCGCGGCGCACCGAAGCGGCATCACGACGGTCTTCCTGCCGAAGGAGAACCGCCGCGACCTCCGCGACGTACCGCGACGGGTGCTCAAGTCGATGCGCCTCGTTCTCGTCGAGCACGTCGATGAGGTCCTTCGGGAAGCGATCGCCGTCCCGAATCCGGACGAGCTCTTCGGGCCGCCGCGCCATCCGGTCATCGAGTATCGCCACGGCGAGCTCGTCGCACCGAATGGGGAAGGTGGAGGCGAACGGCCGTCCGAGGCGCCGCCTCCCGCCGCGGCCGGTGAACGCCCCGGAGCCTGATCGGGGCAACAGTAAAAGGAGAAACGGGAGCTGTCGGTGCGAGCACCGGCAGCTCTCGTCCGTTAACCGCGAGTGATGTTCGCGCGAGCGGCTGCAGCAGGCCGCCGCACGGATGCTACCGTCGAGGCCATGGCGACTCCCCCGACGCTGATCGATCCGCCCGTGACGCACCCTGCGCATGCGCCGTCGCGGCGAACGCGCAAAGGGGGCGGGCTCTTTTTTGGCGTCCTCGTCGTTCTGCTCGTCCTGGTCGGCGGGGCGGCGGCCGGATATTGGCATTACTTCCACTACCAACCCGTCGCGGCGCGACACGTTCCAGCGGGGAGCTCGATGGCTCTGCGCGTCGATTTCGAGGAGATCGCGCTCTTCGCACCGGTACGCCGCCACCTTTGGCCGCTGGTTTTCGATAAGCCCGAGACCACGGCCACCGAGCCGACGATTGCGTCGCGCATCGAGGCAGCGACCGGATTGAACCTCGGGCAGCACGTCCGCGAAATCATCGTCGTCAACCACGGCCGAACCGACTCGGGTAAGTGGCTCGTCATCGTCGGCGGGAAGATCCGGCGCGGCATGGTGGAGGCATTGGCCAAGCTGGCGGAAGAGGAGAAGGCTGGTTGGGAGCTCGCGCCGTCGAAGGACGCGCTCGTTTCGCCCAAGCTCGGGTTTGCGCTCGGTCAGGCCGCCGATCGGACGCTGATCCTGGCCAGCGATTTGCCCACGCTCGCCCTCGCGCTCCCGGAACAGGATGGCGCCAAGGCGATCGGCCTTCCGGAGACCGGGGCTTTCGGCTTCGCGATTGGCGCGTCGGCCTGGGGGGAGTGGGGGTCGGGATTGACGGCCCGGCTGGTGCCGGGGTTAGGGAGCCTCGCGCAGCTCCAAGGCTGCAACGGTCGCTTCGTCCTCGGAAGCAATCCGCAGCTCGAAATGCAGTGTCGATTGGCTTCGGGCGTCGACGCCGAGAAGGTGCGCAGCTCGCTCCTCGGAATCACGACGACGGTTCAAGGCCTTTCGCTCCTCGTCGGGGGCAAGGACATCATGGGCGAGCGGCGGGCTTTGGCCGATTTGCAAATCGAGAACCTCGGCGACGGCCGACTGCGAATGACCGCCCCTTGGCCCATCGAGGGGCTCGATCGCGGCGCCGAAATGCTCGCCACCAAGGTCCGCGGCCTGCGCCTCGTAGCGAACTGATTAACCGACAGCGCCTCTCCATCGTCGGTGACGGAAGCTCGTTCTTGCCGTGAAAAGAAGGCAATTGACGAGCTGAACCGCTTGCGCTACGACGCCGCGCTCCTTATGTATCCGTCTCCGTTCATAGGGACGGAACAGCAAAACTCAACCCCGCGAGTCGGCGTTCGGTCGGTTCGCTTTGCTCGGCTACGGCCGACTCATTTCAGGATTCGACACATCTCATGACGACCCAACAAGCAACCGGGGGCGCTGCCGCCAGCGAGTCCTTCGCCGCCCTATTCGAAGCCAGCTTGACCGAGGCCAATCTCGGTCGCGAGGGCGAGATCGTCCAAGGCCTCGTCGTCCAAGTCGGACGCGACTCCGTGGTCGTCGACATCGGCGGCAAGAGCGAAGGCGTCATCCCGATCAGTGAGTTCACTGGTGCGACGGGCGAAGTCACGGTCAAGGCCGGCGACAAGGTCGACGTCTACATCGAGAGCCGCGAAAACGAACACGGCCTGGTCTCCCTCTCCAAGGAGAAGGCCGACAAGATGAAGGTCT
>Ga0182739_1003343_pt1 | contig 14109 bp, 14 predicted proteins | sample eDN5th30CBELigBY_FD_128873 | JGI IMG/M metagenome (GOLD analysis project Ga0182739, IMG submission 128873) | Enriched backyard soil microbial communities from Emeryville, California, USA - eDNA 5th pass 30_C BE-Lig BY (version 2) (version 2) | ecosystem: Environmental > Terrestrial > Soil >... | reverse complement strand
CAGATTCTTCTCGAAGGTCGTCGTGAGGGAGGCCAGCTGCTGGTTCAGCTCCGTGAGACGAGTCTTGGCGTCCTCGTCGAGGGCCGCGCCGGCGTGGGTCATCTCGCGATAGTGCCGCTGCACGAGATACCGCTGCTCAGGTTCGAGGTCCAGCTCGTCGAGCTGGTCGTGGACGGTCTTGACGCGCCAGTAGAGCTGCGCGTCGAGCCGGATCGCGTCCTCGTGCGCCGACATGAGGGGAGCGAGGGCCTCCTCGACCTCCTGGATCTCGGGCGTCGCATCCGCGGAGCTGACCGTGTAGAACGTGCGCGAGACCCGGCCCAGCAGCTCGCCGCTCTCCTCGAGCGGCACGAGCGTGTTCTCGAACGTCGGCATCGAGCGCACGCGGGTGATGGCGGCGACTTCGTCGCGCTGCTGCGCGAAGGCCGCCTCGAACGCCGGCAGGTAGTGCTCGGGTCGGATCAGGTCGTAGCGGGGGAGTCCATAGGGCAGATCGCTGGGGGCGAGGAGGGGATTGGGATCCGTCATGCGATCCAGCGTAAACCGGTCGACGAAAGGTGCAAACAAACACTTGCAAAGAAATGCTTGCAAAGAACAGCGTGCAAAGGTATCTTTGCAATATGACCGAGACACCGCAGGAGAACGAGGACCGCGACCTGGATGAGGGCGTGCGGTTCCTCGACGCGGGCGCGCTCCGTGCCCTGGCTCACCCGCTGCGCGTGCAGATCTACGACATCCTCAGCCAGTACGGCCCGCAGACCGCGAGCAGCCTGGCCGCCATGACGGGGGAGTCCTCGGGGGCCACGAGCTACCACCTGCGGGTCCTCGCCAAGCATGACCTCATCCGCGAGGTGGACGGGCGCGGCACGGCGCGCGAGCGCTGGTGGGAGCGTCCTGTCGGGGGCGTCTCGTTCACGAGCGAGGAGGTCATGAAGACCCCTTCCGGTCGCGCCGCCACCCAGGTCGTCATGAACGAGTTCTTCAACCGCCGGCACCAGCAGGCGATGCATTTCATCAACACGGGTCTGCGCACCGATCCCGAGGAGTGGCGCGAAGGCGCCCTCCTGAGCACCGCCACCGCGCGACTCACGCCCCAGCAGCTGCAGGAGCTCAGCCGCAAGGTGCACACCATCATCAACGAGACCGTCGACGCGTACCGCGACCAGCAGGGCGAGAACGTGCGCCCCGTCACGATCCGCGCCGATATCTTCCCCCTCCCGCCCGAAGGACACTGACATGTCGACGCTCACTCCGGCCGTCCGCCGCCTCCGATCCAACGCGCCCACTCGCCTCGAGCGCATCCTCCTGCGCCTCTCGTACCGCATGGAGAGCGCGGTCGTGGCCCGCATCGAGCGCCGCGCCGCACAGCGCAACCCCATCACCGAGCGCGCCCGCGCGGAGGCCGACGAGCGTCGGCGCACCGCCCAGGCGCTCGGCAGCCTCGGCATCCTCCCGCGATGACCACCGAGCGCGCGGCCCCGTCCGGCGAGTCCGTGACGGGGCCGCGGCGTTCCCGGCTCGGGCCGGACTTCGGGAAGCTGTGGACCTCCGCGGCCTTCAGCAACCTCGCCGACGGCGTCGGGCGCACCGCCGTCCCGCTCATCGCGACGACGCTGACGCGGGATCCGTTCGCGATCGCGGTCATCGGCGCACTCGCGTTCGTGCCGTGGTTCGTGTTCGGGATCCCCGCCGGCATGCTCGTGGACCGCTTCGACCGCCGCATCCTCATGGCGCTCGCCAACGCCGTGCGCGCGGGGGTCGCCTTCGTGCTCGCCGTGCTCACCGTGACGGGGAGCCTGGACATCTGGCTGCTGTTCGCCGGCGTGCTCGTGTTCGGCATCGGCGAGACGCTGTTCGACAACGCGACGAACGCGGCGGTGCCCGGCGTCGTCGCGCGGCCGCAGCTGGACCGCGCGAACGGATGGATGCAGACGGCGCAGGTGACCATCGACAGCTTCATCGCGACCCCCATCGCCGGCGTCCTGTTCGCGGCGTCGCTGGCCCTGCCCCTGTGGGTGGGCGCCGCCGGATACCTCGTGCCCATCGCCCTGGCGCTGCTCCTGCCGCTGACGGCCGCCCGTGCCGTGCGGGATCCCGCCGGCGCGGCGGCCCCTGATGCTCCCGACGTCGCCTCGGCGGGCCCCGCGCCGGCGCCCGTCGCCGCACCGCCTGCCGTCCCTGCACGCGAGGCCCTCTCGTACCTGTGGCACCATCGCTACCTGCGGGGGATGGTCCTGTTCACGTCCTTCGTGGGCTCGTGCTTCGCGTTCGCCCAGGCTGTCACGATCCTCTTCTTCCTCGACCACCTCGACGTCGCGCCCGTCGCGATCGGCTTCGTCACGGCGGGGATCGGGGCCGGCGCCCTCGTCGGCTCGCTCGTGTCGGCGCGACTCGTGGAGCGCTTCGGGCGCGGCCCCGTCATGCTGACGGCGCACCTCACGGCGGGGGTTGCCCTCGTGCTCACCGGTGCGGCGCCGGAGGTGTTCACGGCGGTGGCCGCCTACGCGCTGCTCGCGTGCGCCGTGTCCGTGTGGAACGTGCCGTGGGGCGCACTGCGGCAGCAGATCATCCCCGGACACCTCTTCGGTCGCGTGCTGGGGCTGATCCGCACGGTGACGTGGGGGCTGTTCCCCGTCGCGACGATCATCGGCGGCCTGGTGGCGCGCATCGACCTGCGCCTGCCGTTCTTCATCGCCGGCGTGCTCGCTCTCGGCGCCGCGGTCGTCGGCAGCCGCATGCTCATCGTGGGAACACGGCGCGCGGGCGCGGAGACCGCCGTGGTCGCGCCAGCCGTCTAGGCGAAATCGTCCTCGTCGTCGTGGCGCACGACGACCTCGCCGTCGCGGCCGACCGTGACGATGACCCCGGTGTCGAGCTCGGCCACCGGCCGCCCCTCCAGCCACGTCAGCGTCCAGCGCGGAGCGGGCTGACCGAGCGTGTCCGGCGGCAGGGACGCCTCGACGGCGGCGATCTGCGCGTGCAGCTCGCCGGGCACGGCCGCGGGCGGCTGCGTCCGGGCGGTCCAGCGTGTCCCGAGCTGCATCACAGACCCTCTTCCGACGCGAGCACGATATCCGTCACGGCGAGCTCATCGGCGTCCACGAAGACGATCTGCTCGATGCGGCCGACGGCGCGCAGGTCGCCCTCCGCCTGGCGCAGCGCTTCGATGATGTGCGCGGGAGCGCCGATCGAGAGGCTGCGCACGAGCGTCTTCTGCGAGACCTTCGCCTCGGTCTTGGCACGACGCACGCCGACGAGTGCGGCGCTCGTGGCCGAGAGGATGCCCAGGTCACCGCCGAGGTCGAGGGGCTTCGGCCACTCGGTCGTGTGGATCGAGCCCTCGTTGAACCACGACCACGCCTCCTCCGTCGCGAACGCGAGGACCGGCGCGAGCAGGCGCAGCAGCGTCGACAGCGCGAGGCGCAGGGCGAGCGCGGCGGATGCCTGCCCGGCATCCGTGCGGTCGTACGCGCGCTCCTTGACGAGTTCGAGGTAGTCGTCGCAGAACGTCCAGAAGAACGACTCCGTCACCTCGAGCGCTCGCGCGTGGTCGTAGGCCTCGAGCGCCTTCGTCGCCTCGCGGACGACGTTGTCCAGGGTCGCCAGCATGCTCGCGTCGAGCGCGTGCGTGATGCGGGCGTCCTCCGGGACGGGGAATGAGAGCACGAACTTCGCCGCGTTGAGGACCTTGATGGCGAGACGGCGGCCGATCTTGACCTGCGTCGGGTTCTGCGGGTCGAACGCCGCGTCCGCGCCCAGACGGCTCGACGCCGCCCAATAGCGCACCGCGTCCGTGCCGTGCTGGGCGAGGATGTCGGCGGGCGTCACGACGTTGCCCTTCGACTTCGACATCTTCTTGCGGTCGGGGTCGACGATGAAGCCGGAGATGGCCGCATCGCTCCACGGCGCGCGATCGTCCTCGAGGGCGCTGCGCAGCATCGTGGAGAACAGCCACGTGCGGATGATGTCCTGTCCCTGCGGGCGCACGTCGAACGGCGCGACGAGGTTCCACAGCTCGTCGTCGCGCTGCCAGCCGCCGGCCAGCTGCGGGGTGAGGGACGACGTGGCCCACGTGTCGAAGATGTCCTTCTCGGCGTCGAAGCCGCCGGGCACGCCGCGCTGATCCTCGGTGTACCCGGGCGGGACGTCGGTGGTGGGGTCGACGGGCAGGCTCGCCAGATCCGGCGTGAGCACGCGCGAGTAGTCCCGCTCGCCGTTCTCGTCCAGCCCGTACCAGACGGGGATCGGGACGCCGAAGAAGCGCTGCCGGGAGATGAGCCAGTCGCCGGTGAGGCCGTTGGTCCAGTTCTCGTACCGCACGCGCATGAAGTCCGGGTGCCAGCTCATGCTCTTGCCGAGCGCGATGAGCTTGTCGCGCAGCGCCTCGTCACGGGCGCCGTTGCGGATGTACCACTGGCGCGTCGACACGATCTCGAGGGGACGGTCGCCCTTCTCGTAGAACTTCACCGGGTGGGTGAACGGCTTCGGGTCGCCGATGAGCTCACCGGAGGCGCGCAGCAGCTCGACGACGGTCTTCTTCGCGCTGAAGACCGTCTTGCCGGCCAGCTCCGCATACGCCGCCTTCGCGGCATCCGTCACGATGACGTCGGGCGCCTCGGCCATGACGCGCCCGTCCTTGCCGAGGATCGTGCGGTTGGGCAGGTCGAGCTCGCGCCACCAGACGATGTCGGTGACGTCGCCGAAGGTGCAGATCATGGCGATGCCGGAGCCCTTGTCGGGCTGGGCGAGCGGGTGGGCGAGCACCGGCACCTCGACGTCGAACAGCGGGGTGCGCACGGTCGTGCCGAACAGGGGCTGGTAGCGCTCGTCGTCGGGGTGCGCCACGAGGGCGACACACGCGGGAAGCAGCTCGGGTCGCGTGGTCTCGATGAACACGTCGCCGGAGCCGTCGGTCTTGTGGAAGGCCACGCGGTGGTACGCGGCCGGCTGCTCGCGGTCCTCGAGCTCCGCCTGCGCGATCGCGGAGCGGAAGTCGATGTCCCACAGGGTCGGCGCCAGCGCCTGGTAGGCCTCGCCGCGCTCGAGGTTGCGCAGGAACGCCAGCTGGCTGGTGCGGATGGTGTCGTCCGAGATCGTGCGGTACGTCTGCGTCCAGTCCACGGAGAGCCCGAGCTGGCGGAACACCGCCTCGAAGGCCTTCTCGTCCTCGAGAGTCAGCTCCTCGCACAGCTCGATGAAGTTGCGGCGGCTGATCGGCACCTGGTCGGCGGGCTTGAGGCTCTTCGCGTCGCCGTGGAACGGGGGAGTGAAGTCGGGGTCGTAGGGCAGCGACGGGTCGCAGCGCACGCCGTAGTAGTTCTGCACGCGGCGCTCGGTGGGCAGGCCGTTGTCGTCCCAGCCCATCGGGTAGAACACGGTCTTGCCGCTCATGCGCTCGAAGCGCACCTTCACGTCGGTGTGCGTGTAGCTGAAGACGTGGCCGATGTGCAGGGAGCCGGATGCCGTCGGCGGCGGCGTGTCGACGCTGAAGACGCCGGCGCGGCCCTTCGCCTTGGCCGCGTCGCGGTCGAACAGATACGTGCCCTGCGCCGCCCACGCGGCATCCCACTTCTCCTCGAGACCCTCGAGAGCGGGCTTGTCCGGAATGTGCGCGTTCGACATGGGGTCTCCTCGGCGATATGTGCGGCACTGTGTGAGCGTGCCTGAGTGTGGGATGTGAGTCGATTCTACCGGGGATGCCCCGTGGCCCGCGCCCCGGGCGAGCGCGTGCTCAGGCGGGCGCGGCGATCGGCGTCCCCGAGTAGGAGATCAGCCGGAGGGCACCGTCGGAGACGGCGAAGCGGTGCAGCGAGCCGTTGCCGATGCGCTCGCCCGGGCGGGGCAGCGCGCCGTCGCTGGCATGACGGATGAGCTCGCCGATCATGCCGCCGTGCGACACCGCGACGATGCTCGTCGCGGTCGGTCCGGCATCCTCGGCCACCCGGAGGAGCCCGCGGATGCCACGTGCGCGCAGCTGGTCCCACGGCTCGGCGCCGGGGACCTGGGCGATGTGCCATTCGCCCCAGCGGTCGCGGAACTCGTCGACGAGCGCTCCCTCCGCCTCGCCGTACGCGCGCTCGCGCAGGTCCGGGTACACGCGCGGCTCGTCGGCGCCGAGCACCTCGGCGATGATCCGCGCGGTCTCGCGCGCGCGGACGAGGTCGCTCGTGACGACGCGGACCGGGCCCGCATCGGCCAGGGTCTCGGAGAGCGCGAGGGCGGCGTCGCGCGCCTGCTCGCGTCCGGTGTCGTCGAGGGGGATGTCGGTGACGCCCTGGATGCGGCGTTCGAGGTTCCACGCGGTCTGGCCGTGGCGGACGAGGTAGAGGTCGGTCACCGTCCGAGCCTAGAACGGGTCGAGGTCACCGGGCCGCGGGAAGCGCCGAGGCGAGGGTGCGGAGCACCTCGCTCGTGCCCGCGTCGATCTTGAGGGTGGCCCGGTTGTCGGCGCGCGTCTGGCCGCGGTTGACGATGACGACGGGGAGCCGGCGTCGTCGTGCGCGCTCGACGAGGCGGATGCCGGAGTTCACCACGAGAGAGGACCCCGCCACGAGCAGCGCCTCGCTGGAGTGCACCAGCGCCTCGGCCTCGCGGAACTTCTCCGCGGGGATGAACTCGCCGAAAAAGACCACGTCGGGCTTGAGGACGCCGCCGCACACCGTGCACGCCGGCACGACGAACCCGTCGCTCGTGGAGGGCAGCACGTCGCCGTCCGGGCCGAGCTGGATGTTCTCCGGCACGGTGAGCCACGGATTGTCTGCCTCGACACGCTGCGCGATGTCGCGGCGATCGAACACCTGACCGCAGTGCGTGCAGAAGACACGGCGCATCGTGCCGTGCAGCTCGACGACGCGGTGGCTGCCCGCGCGCAGGTGGAGCCCGTCGACGTTCTGCGTCACGACGCCGGTGGTGATGCCGGACGCCTCGAGCGCGGCGAGGGCGGCGTGCCCCTCGTTGGGATCGGCGGCGGAGAACGCGCGCCAGCCCAGGTGGCTTCCCACCCAGTACCGGCGGCGTGCCGACTCGTCGGAGAGGAACTGCTGCGCGGTCATGGGGGTGCGCACCGGTGCGCCCTTGCCGCGGTAGTCGGGGATCCCGCTGTCGGTGGAGACGCCGGCGCCGGTGAGCACGGCGATCCGGCGCCCGGCGAGCGCGTCGATGGCGCGCCCCACGAGGGCTGTCGTGGCCGGGTCGACGATGGTGGCTGTCATGGCACCCCCTCGTCGTGAGTCTAGGCGTCGCGCTTTTCCGGGATGTTACGGCGGCGGGGGACGGCGCCGCGGTCTGCGAAGCTGGGAGCATGCGGATCGAGCGAGTCGAGCGGGCGGACGACCCGCGCCTGGCCGACTATCGCGACCTCACGGACGTCGCGCTGCGGCGGGTCCTGGAGCCCGAGGGCGGGCTCTACATCGCCGAGTCCGCCAAGGTCATCGCCCGCGCGGTCGCGGCGGGCCACCGGCCGCGCTCCGTGCTCGTGCAGGACAAGTGGCTCGCGGATGTCGAGCCGCTCCTCGCGGATGCCCCGGAGACACCGGTCTACCTGGTGAACGGGGATGTCGCCGAATCGCTCACCGGCTTCACCGTGCACCGCGGTGCCCTCGCGGCGATGCATCGGCCGCCGCTGCGCTCCGTCGCGGACGTCGTCGCGGGCGCGCGCCTGGTCGTCGTGCTCGAGGACATCGTCGATCACACGAACGTCGGGGCGGCCTTCCGCAGCGCGGCCGGGCTCGGCGCCGACGCCGTGCTCGTGACGCCGCGCTGCGCCGACCCGCTGTACCGCCGCAGCGTGCGGGTGAGCATGGGCACCGTCTTCCAGGTGCCGTGGACGCGGCTGCCGGAATGGCCGGAGGCGAGCGACCTGCTGCACGACGCCGGCTTCACCATCGCGGCCCTCGCGCTGGCCGACGACGCCGTGAGTCTCGACGCGTTCGCGGCGGACCCGCCTGCGCGCACCGCGCTGCTGCTGGGCGCCGAGGGCGACGGGCTGTCCCGTCGCGCACTGGCGGCCGCCGACACGATCGTCACGATCCCGATGGCCGGCGGCGTGGACTCGCTCAACGTCGCGGCGGCGAGCGCCGTCGCGCTCTGGGCGCTGAAGCGCTAGACCTGCTCGCCCCGGTGGGCGGAAGCATCCTTCCCCGGGGCGAGGTTCGTGACGGGCAGGCGGCCGTCGCCGGAGAGCGGCACGATCGGGGTCGGCTCGGGGCGCTTGGCGGAGATGTTGTCACCCGACGACTGGTGCCGCAGCCGTCGCAGCACCCACGGCACGAGGTACTCCCGCGCCCACACCAGGTCGTGCGCGCGCGCCTCGCGCCACGTGCGCACGGGTAGCGGGTCCGGCTGCATGGGCTGCAGGTCGTTCGGCACGTTGAGGGCGCGCAGCACCATGCGCGCCACCTCGTGATGACCGAGGGCGTTGTAGTGCAGGCGGTCGTCGTCGAAGAACCGCATGTCCTGCACCTCCTTGAGCGCCCACTGGTCGGCGACGATGCAGTCGTACCGGTCGGCGATCGCCCGGATGTTCTCGTTGTAGATCGCGACCTTGCCGCGGATGCCGCGGAACACGGGCGTGAAGTTCGTGTCGATGCCCGTGAAGACGACGATCGTCGCACCGGATGCGGACAGCCGCGCGACGGCGTCCTCGAAGAGGGCGGCGACCGCGTCCGGATCCGTGCCGGGGCGGATGACGTCGTTGCCGCCCGCAGAGAAGGTGAGGAGATCGGGCTTGAGCGCGAGGGCCGGCTCGATCTGGTCGTCGACGATCTGGCGGATGAGCTTTCCGCGCACGGCGAGGTTCGCATAGGCGAAGTCGTCGACGTGCGTCGCGAGGACCTCGGCGACGCGATCCGCCCATCCGCGGTGGCCGTCGGTGCCCTCGATGGGGTCCCCGATCCCTTCCGTGAACGAGTCGCCGATGGCGACGTAGCGGTGCCACGGCAGCGGTCCCTCGTTGGCCACGTAGGGGCTGCGGTTGGGCTCGGGGGCAGGATCGTTTCTCGGCATCGCGGTGTGTCCTCCGCAATCACACTAACGCCGTCCGCCGACCGCGCTCCGGTGTCGCGAGGGTGACTTAGGGTGGGATTCCGTGCCGACCGCGGGGGACGGCGCGACGACGCCGGGAGGGGGCCTGTGGAAGACGACGCGCTCGCTGCTCACGTCGGCACCGGCGACGAGGGGGCGCTCGACGGCAGCGCGCACTTCGGCAGCTTCGCGGCGGAGCACCTGTCGCCCTCCTTCCCGCAGCGCGCCCCGTGGGGGACCGCGCAGCGCCTCCGTGCGTGGCAGGCCGAGGCGCTGGACGCGTACTTCGGGATGGACGGTCCCGACGGCGTCGGCAAGGGTCCGCGGGACTTCCTCGCCGCCGCGACGCCGGGCGCCGGAAAGACCACTTTCGCTCTGCGCCTGGCGACCGAGCTCATCCGGCGCCGAGTCGTCGAGCGCATCGTCGTCGTCGCGCCCACCGAGCACCTCAAGACCCAGTGGGCGGACGCGGCGGCGCGTGTCGGCATCCGCCTGGACCCGCATTTCTCGAACCGCCACGCCGTCCCGTCGCGGCAGTACCACGGCGTGGCCGTGACCTATGCGCAGGTGGCCGTGAAGGCATCCGTGCACCAGGCGCTGGTCCTCGACAAGCGCACCCTCGTGATCCTCGACGAGGTCCACCACGGCGGCGACGCGCTGTCGTGGGGCGACGCGCTGCGCGAGGCGTACCAGCGCGCGACGCGGCGTCTGCTGCTCAGCGGCACGCCGTTCCGCAGCGACACCGCCCCGATCCCGTTCGTCGAGTACCACCCCGACGAGCGCGGCATCCGCATCTCCCGCACCGACTACAGCTACGGCTACGGGCGGGCCCTCGCCGACGGCGTCGTCCGTCCCGTGCTGTTCCTCGTCTACGCCGGCAAGATGCGCTGGCGCACGAAGACCGGCGACGAGCTCGAGGCGCACCTCGGGCAGGACAACACGAAGGATGTCACGGCGCAGGCGTGGCGCACGGCGCTCGACCCCGAGGGGGATTGGATCCCGGCGGTGCTGCGGTCCGCGGACCGCCGGCTCACCGAGGTGCGAGAGTCCGTGCCGGACGCGGGCGGCCTGGTGATCGCCACCGACCAGACGGCGGCGCGCGCCTATGCGGCGATCCTGCAGCAGATCACGGGGGAGCGGCCGGCCGTCGTGCTCTCCGACGACCCCGCCGCCTCGGGCCGCATCGAGGAGTTCTCCGCATCGACGCAGCGCTGGATGGTCGCGGTGCGCATGGTGTCGGAGGGCGTGGACGTCCCGCGGCTCGCGGTGGGCGTGTACGCGACGAGCGCGTCGACCCCGCTGTTCTTCGCGCAGGCGATCGGCCGCTTCGTGCGCGCGCGGCGCCGCGGCGAGACGGCGAGCGTGTTCCTGCCCAACGTGCCGCAGCTGCTCGCCCTCGCGAATGCGCTCGAGATGGAGCGGGATCATGCGCTCGACCGCGACTCCGACGGCGAGGACGAGTGGGCCCTCGACGACGACCTCATGGATGCGGCCGAGCGCGAGGACTCCGCCTCGGACGCGCTCACGCAGGAGTTCACGTACCAGGCGCTCGGATCCGTCGCGCACTTCGACCGCGTCCTGTACGACGGCAAGGAGTTCGGTCAGCTCGCGGTGCCCGGGACCCCCGAGGAGGAGGAGTTCCTCGGGCTTCCCGGACTGCTCGAGCCGGGCGAGGTGCACGAGCTGCTGATGCGGCGTCAGGAGCGGCAGGGGCGCCACCGGCAGCTGCGCGAGGCGCGGGCGTCCGAGTCGGGCGGCGACACGGAGGTCTCGACGCTGCCCGCACCGCTGCACCGCACGCTGCGTGAGCAGCGGCAGCTCCTGAACTCGCTCGTGGGACTCTACGCGCGGCAGAGCGGCGAGCCGCACGGTGCCGTGCACGCCGAGCTGCGGCGTCTGTGCGGCGGGCCCCCCGTGGCGCAGGCAACCGTCGCCCAGCTGCAGGCGCGCATCGAGCTGCTCCGACGCCGCGTGCGCTCGTAGCCGCTTCGGATCTCCGAAATGCTGTCAACACCGCGGAATCCGGCGGGTGGCACGGCGCGCGTCGGTAGCCTCGAAGGCGTTCCGAAGCCGAAGGGGAGACCTGCGTGAGCGTGCCCGCGCCGCCGAGCGCCCGCGACCGACGTCGCTGGGCGCAGTACCTCGTCAACGAGCGTGCCGAGGCCCAGGTGTACCGCGACCTCGCATCGCGGCGTGCGGGTGAGGAGCGTGAGATCCTCCTCGCCCTCGCCGATGCGGAGGGGCGTCACGAGGCGCACTGGATCGAGCTGCTCGGCAGCGAGCCGCCGCGCCTTCCCCGCGCATCCGTGTCGACGCGGGTGCTCGGCTGGATGGCGCGCCGCTTCGGATCGATCTTCGTGCTGGCCCTCGCGCAGAACGCCGAGGGCCGGTCGCCGTACGACGACGACCCGTTCGCGACGCCCGCGATGCGGGCCGACGAGAAGATCCATCGCGAGGTGGTGCGCGGGCTGGCCGCGCGTGGACGCCGACGCCTCGCCGGGACGTTCCGCGCCGCCGTGTTCGGCGCCAATGACGGACTCGTCTCCAATCTCGCCCTCGTCATGGGCATCGGCGCGACCGGCGCGAGCCACGGCTTCGTCCTGTTCAGCGGCATCGCGGGGCTGCTCGCGGGCGCCCTGTCGATGGGCGCGGGGGAGTTCGTCTCGGTCCGCTCGCAGCGGGAGCTGCTGCAGGCCACCGGGCCGAGCAACTATGCCGACCACGTGCTGCCCGATCTGGATCTCGACGCCAACGAGGTCGCCCTCGTCTACCGCACCCGCGGGATGAGCGCGGAGGACGCCCTCGCCCGCGCCCGCCAGGTCGTGGAGACGGCGCAGGCGGCGGACCGGTCGCGGCCGTACCGGCGTCCCGTCGAGGCCGCGGACGACCACGAGGTCGTCGGAGGTGCGTGGGGTGCGGCCCTGTCCAGCTTCCTGTTCTTCGCGTCCGGCGCCGTCATCCCCGTCCTGCCGTGGATCTTCGGTCTGTCGGGAGTGGCGGCGATCGTCGTGGCGCTTGTCCTCGTCGGCGTCGCCCTGCTGACGACGGGAGCGATGGTGGGGCTGCTGTCGGGCGGCCCGCCGCTCAAGCGCGCGCTGCGACAGCTCGCGATCGGCTTCGGCGCCGCCGCGGTGACGTACGCGCTCGGACTCCTCTTCGGCGTCACGCTCGGCTGATCCGAAGTACGCGCGAAGATCCCGGACAAACGAAAAGGCCCCCTGACGGGGGCCCTTCCATTGTGCGCGAGGGGGGACTTGAACTGACCTCGACCCCCGCGCGCCACGAAACTGTGTAGGGCGTTCTGCCGCACAAAATCAACGATCTGCGGCATGTGCCCTGTGGATAACTCCACCGCGATACCCCGACCTACAGGTTGCTTAGCACTTTCGTTAGCACTTTTCGCGGCGCGAGGCGTGCAGGAGTTACCTCTCTGGAATGGCCTGCGTTGCGGCCCTCTGTCCGATGGCGGCGCCCCTCAGCGTCCAAACGAGCAGCCATGTCGTCGCGCCGAGCGCGATCAGGGTGAAAGTCGTGACTGCGATGGAGAAGGGAACGCCGACGAGCGTGAGTAGGCTGCTCGCTGCGGCCATCATCCCACCTGCTATGAGCCCTCGTGCGCCACGCACACTGTCCCTTTCCGCTGCGACGTGCGCTGCCCGCCAGGCGGTGTCCGACGAGAGGGTCACGCTGGTCCGGATTCCGGCGACCTGGTTGCGTTTGAGTGTTCCAGCGGCTGCCCGTCGTGCGACACGGACGAGAACCCATCCCGCTACGACAAGAACCACGCCAGTCCCGGCAGCCGTCAGAAGAAGCGCCAGCTGTTCGTTCATCAGTTCCCCCCATTCGTCGGGAGCGTCCGCCGACTGCCTATCCGGCAGATCAAGAGCCACGAGCATGAATCGGCTCGGCTCGATCCTGACACTCACGCGTCATCCCTTTGCGCTGCGGGAACGAACCCATCCGCGGCGATGCTCGTGCGTAGGAAGTCCACGAGCGTGTCGGCCAGGTCGGTCATGCTCTCCCATTGGTCGTTGATGAAGGAACTGGTCTGTGCTCCGATGAACAGGAGCACCAGTCCTCGCGCGGCGATTGTCGTGTCGACGTCGAGACACAATGAGCCTTCGGCTTCCGCCTTCTTGAGTGCGGCTTCGATGGCGCCGTTCCAACTCGGGTGAGGCATGTGTGCCACTTCCGGGAAGTGCTCGGATGCCTGGAGCACGAGCCGTAACCCCGCGCGCATGACGACATCGTTCTCGATCTCGCTGACGATCGTGCGGAGGAACGAGATCAGCGCGCTCAACCCGTCGCGGTCGGCATCCGCGATTGCTGCGTCGCGTAGCTCGGCGAAGCGGCGGTCCTGACGAACGATGATCTCCTCGGCGACTGTCTTCTTCCCCTCGGGGAAGTGGAAGTAGAAGCCGCCCTGTGTGATCCCGGCTTCCGTGAGCAGTTCGGCCATGCGGACGCTCTCGTAGTCGTTGATCACCGGTATTCTCTGGCGATTGAGCGTAGCGTGAGGAGCATGTGGACAGTTCTTCTCATCTTGCTTGTGGCCTGGGTGGTGCTGTCGATCGTGGGATTCGTATTCGAGGGCCTGCTCTGGTTGGCCATCATCGGAATCGTGCTCTTCATCGGCACCCTGATCTTCGGGATACTCCGGCAGCGCGCCAGGCGCGCCAAGGCGTAGTCACCCCCGCACGGGACGCACGGGGCGCGGTCCACCTCCCTTGCCGTGGCGTCGGGGTTTCTAAAGGCGTGACGGCCGCTGCCGGGCGGCGGTGCCCTTCTCCACCGAGTTCGTTTCGGCCGCCACGCGCACATGCAGGGTGCCTGGGCGGACACTGACACGAACACGGGCGATGTGACCGAAGCTGTCGCCGTCGAGTTCGATGAGGTGAGGGGCGTCGAACCGGGCTTCGAACCGGGTTCCTTGGACGTAGGCGAGCGCGTGGAGGTCGGGTGTCTGCTGGAGGAGCCGGCGGCTGAGCGGGGAACGGCGGGCGAGGCCTTGCAGGGTGAGGCGGGTTCCGATCCGCGCCCACCCGAAGCGTCCTGTCGGGCGCATCATTACGACGTCCAGCAGGCCGT
>Ga0182739_1003341_pt1 | contig 14113 bp, 15 predicted proteins | sample eDN5th30CBELigBY_FD_128873 | JGI IMG/M metagenome (GOLD analysis project Ga0182739, IMG submission 128873) | Enriched backyard soil microbial communities from Emeryville, California, USA - eDNA 5th pass 30_C BE-Lig BY (version 2) (version 2) | ecosystem: Environmental > Terrestrial > Soil >... | reverse complement strand
TGTTATTCTCTTGACAAATTCATCAAATCATTAACTAACTCTATCTGCTAACCTTTGACTTTGATCAAAAGAAAACCTTATACCGTAAATTTTAATTCAAAGTTTTTCTCCGATTATGTGATGAATGCAATGATCGAGTAGGTTTAATCATTAAAAAATCTCTTTCTGTATAGCTTTCAAAGTTATGAGTCTTTCGAAGCTCATCATTTTGAAATGTTTTCCTCATCTCATCTTTTTCTTGATTTTGAATTATCACAGGATGTAATTTAGTCTTTTCTTTTTCAGGATAGAATCTCATAAGTGCAAGAGGAGGTCGCCCTCGTTGTTTTTCAAATTGAACAGGAAAAGCTGGTTTTCGAATAAGTTTATCCAATACAATATGATTATGATGATGAGTAGGATCTAGATAATTATCAATGAGATAACTAATCCTTTGTTTAATTCCATGATATCTGATCACTTTCTTGACAATAGTTTTTGTGAGAACTTTAATATCATTTATGTTATAAATCTTTTTAGGCAATGGTTCATCCTCATTTACAAGGCTAAGTTCCGGATCTTTGCATAGTTGATAAACCTTTTCATCAATAAATCCTAGACTATATGGAACTTTTAAATTTACATTGATGTATGATAATTCTTGTTTGAGTTCTTTAAGTTCTCTTCGGAGTTTTTTTATTTTAAAATCATCTTGTATTACACCTTTCAGACATTTTGGCAATCCTTCTTGACTAAAAACGACATTTCCAGATTTCCCTCTCAATCTTCCTTCTTGATGGTCAAGCCTAGTATTTCTGGAATTATAAAAATCAAGAAGACCCTTCTCTGATAAATTCCCACTTGAACCCAGTTTTAACAATGGATAAATATGTTGTTTCGTTTGAAAATCTTTGCTTGAAAGTGATGAATTAGGGTTATCATTTAAATCAAACATCGTTGAAACTCTTTTGTGATTAGATCCAGGATTTTTATAAAGTGAAAAGAGCATTTGGATTGAAATTCTGTTGTGATGAGAAGATGAAGTTAATTTTTGTGAAGAGGATCTTCTTGGAGTCTCATTATCCATTCGACCTTTTTATTATTTTTCGAAAAAGCAAATAGGTTCTTATGAATTACGCCTAAAATTATTTATGACAATCAGAATATTTCTTTAAAAATTGTTGAAAAATTTCCTGTAAAGAATCAAAAATTATAAAAATAATATTTTAACAAAAAATCTTTAAAGAAAATAAAGATTTAGCAAAAGTAGAATCTTAAAAAAGTCTGATTTTTATTATTATTTAATTTGAATATATTTTGAAGCATTAAATGATCAAGAAAAATGAAAATTTTAAAATCATTCTCTCTCAAGGTAAATATCAGAAAATCTTCACTATTTCATATTTTTTTTTTTAATATCCAAATAGAGGCTTAAAAGTTTCAAAGGCCCACCCAATGGCCTTGATCAAAATTAATTAGCATTCATAAGGTGTATTGAAATTTTTTATGAGGATGTGTTAAGTTCTGGAATATTTTTGAACTTACATATTTAAGCAAAGAAGAATGTGAAAAGATAATTTAAGTTTTATTTCTTTTTTAGCGTTTTTTTTTTCATCTTTAGTGATTGAGAGCAAATGCTTGGGGAAGAATTCATATGCTCTTGGTTTTTATCATTCAGATTTAAACCAAATAGTTGAAGAATCAGTCCCCTTCATAAAATTTAGATATTTATATAAATTATCATTTATACAGGCAAATTGATTAACATTGCAAAGAAATGAATGACGATACTCCTTATGCAGGTATTTTACAGAAAGTGGAAAATTGTTTAAATTATCGACAGGAAGTTTGGAAACAAACAGTTTTCTTGGTGATGATAATATTTACCTTTCAAGAACAGTCTCAGCAACTAGTTCAGAATTAGAAAAGCATTTTCGTGAAATGCAAGTAAATGACAATATTTTTACAGATACAAGCGAAAGAAGCAGTGAATGGGGAAGTGTAAGATCTGAAATTTTAGAAGAATCAAAGGTTTCAAACGAATTGGATGAAAATGATAAAATAGAAGATGAAATTGATACTTTAAAGCAATTAAGGAACTCATCAGCCTCTCCATTTATCAAAACAGTTGTGGCGGAAAGAAAAATTACAGCCTATGAAAAATTTAATATGAATGCTTGGGCAGAATTACAAGATATTTTGAAGAGCAATTATTTTGTCATAAGAAATGGTAATATTTCTCATTTTTTTGTTGAAAGTTATTGGAATAAATAACATTAAAATGGAGTATGAACACTTATTCTTACTTTTAATAGAATTTCAATCAAAGGAAAAAATTATAGAAGAATTGGATACACTTGTACATCAATATAATAATCTACATTTGAAGATCAGAGAGAATAATGAGAAGATTAAGAGAAAACTTGATAAAGTAATAGTTCAATCTAAAATAAAAATAAAATTGATTTTGTTAGGAAGAAGCTCGAGAAGAAGAAATGGTTAAAGTCATTTTAAATTACAAAGACAGTGGATTGGGAGATGCCACCGAGTTTGTCAAGAAGCTTCTTTATTGCATTTATCAAGAACCAAAGATTTTGGCTACTTTAGTTAAAAATAATCAAAATCTTTCTTCATTAAAAGTCCTTGAAGAAACTCTTTGTACAACTTTTTATGAAGATATTATTGCTGATGAAACTTATGATGATGATCTTATTAGATTATTAACTGAATTGTTGGAAGTAATAATATTCTATCAAAGAAATTGACAAAAAAACTAAAGGTTGAGTTTGAAAACGCAGAAAAACCTGCAGATTTGTTAAAGAATAATCTCTTCACATATAAAATGTTATCTTCTTATCTCAAAAGACCTGAGTGTAAAAGATACGTAAAATCAGTTTTGAAAGATCCTCTTCTTGTTACTGTCAAAGAAACAACCAAAATAAGACTTGATCCTGATGAGTAAACTTATTTTATTTCTTATTTATAAAAATTTTCTAGAATTGAGAAATTACTAGAAAAGAGAAAGCTTCATAAATCCAATGTTGCTTCTTCAATGATTAAATCTCCCGATGTAAAGACCAAACCCAGAACTGAAACAATAGCTTTTCAACCTCAATCAACAGTTGAAGATCAAGGCGACAAACCAAATAGGCCCCCTAGCAAGACAATGATCTCTTCTGAAGAATTTAATAAGATTCGTAAAATTATTCATTCTTTATATTAAAACCTCATTCTACAGCCGTTCCAAAGTTTAAAGCAAAAAAAATAAAAACTGAAAATCATACTGAAAAAATAAACAAAATACCAGACGATATTAAACTTGAAACGAAGAGTCTCTTAGAACAAGTTGAGGCAGAATCACAAAAGTATTTAGCATTGATAGTCATACTCATAATTCTAGGTCTTCACCTTATAAAAGAATGTTGAATAGAGATGTTGCTTATGTTCTTGACAAAAATTTCCGTTTAGTTAAAAAGCTCTCCAGCATCCTCATTCAATCAATTTTTGATCATGTCTACAGTATGCCAATTGGTCTAAGAATCCTCTGCAAAATCATGTATTTACTAGCTCAAAAGAAGGTAAATTGTTCTTTTCAATTTCTGATTTCATTTTCAGTTTAATAATTATGGAAGTAAAGAACATACTAAAATTATCGGAAACTACTTGTTTAGAACCTGGATAAGTCCACATTTCTTATTCCCACTTCATAACGGAGTATTGGAAGATTTCCATGGTAGTGAAGATATGGTTAACAACTTGGTTGAGATTGCAGAAGTATCTAAATAATTTAGTAGATATAAATCCTTTTATTTTAAGGTATTGAAAGCAACATTTTTATTCCAAGAATATCCTTCAACAAATGTTCGTTCGGTTTTAAATGATTACATTACTGAACTCAGGTAAGATTATTAAGAATAAAGTGGCTATAATGGAAATAATAGACCTTCAGTTATTGATTATTATAAAGAATTAATTGCAGTAAATGATGATTTAGTCAGACAAATTCGTGCAGGACAAACAATGTCAAAAGATAAAATAAAATCAAAAGCAATTTGCATATCTTTAAACGAGATTCAGTTAATATGTGAAGCAATTTCTCGACAAAGAGAAGAAATCAGGGCAATAAAACCTAAAGTTGATAATCTTGTTGATAAGTTATCTTGATGATTATTTTTGTCTTACTTTTTAAGGATTATGTTCTACGAAAGAGAAAATAAAATTTTTTCAAATACCAAATATGATCCAGCAACCAATTTGAAACTTACATCTAGTCAAGCTTTTGTTTTATTTTACAAAATTAAATTTCCAAAAAATCTTATAAAAAATTATTTGGAAGAATTTAATAAAATGCAGGGTTTTGTAAAAACTCTTCCTGAGGATCAAAAAGTGATCTAATTCTTTTACATTATAATAACGAATATAGCTTTTATTAAGAGCTAAACATCTATTAAAGCAATTTCTAATTGGTATTGAAGATATTAGAAATATTATGAAACTTGCAACTCATGGAAAAACAAATCTAGATGATATTTTAGAAAAATATCAGGATGTATGATTACAAATTTAACTAAAAATAAATTATCTAGAAACTTTATTCATACGAAGCTAAACATTCAAGCAAAGAAAAGACTCCAATGCATATTTCAGCCAGATTTTTGGTTTCAACATTCAAAAAGCTTGATAAAAATTATACTGAAAATAATTATTACAAGCTTTATAAAGAGATTTTTGAAGATTTTAAACAGATGGCTGATCAATTAGATATTAGTATTTCGACCATTAAACTCCAACTCTTGAAGGCTTTGGATAATTTAAAGAGAAACTGCAAAGCATTAGAAGAAGTCAATGAAAAGAAAAAGAAAGCTTTAAAGAAAACATTTGTGAGAGAATTTATCAAAAACGTAAAAATTCCACTTTGTATAACAAGTCCCGAAACTATGAAAAATCTTGAAGATCATACAAAAAATGATAAGAAAAAATCTTCCGCAACTACAACCACTCCAGAAAGAATTGAAATTACTTGTACAGACGAAAAAGGATGTATGCATGAAAGATTTGCAATTATTCGAGAACTTGCTGCGGCACGTATATCCTAATTTCTGATTATTTTATGATTTATAAAGCTGGCGGAACTCTTGGAATGCAAAAGTCTGGAGCGAAATCTTCTGTATTTGCGATAAAAAATCATTATTAAATTAAATTATATAGATGATTGGGAATGGGAAAGCTGCTTTTAGCAATGATATTTTCAACATAAACAATTATCATTGTAATTCTATTGATGAGTAAGTGTTCAGCAAAAAATTCTAACTAAAAAAAATCATAATAGATTTATTCAAATTTTTGGCAACCTCCCTGAAGTCAAGAAAGCAATTATAGAAGGAACTGATCCATGTGGGTAATTCATTTAATTTTTTTTGTTTGAAAATTAAAAAATAATTTAGTGTAAATGATGCGATTATTTTCTACTACAATAAAATTAACCTTGGGGCTAAAATCAAGTTCAAAAATGTTGCAGATGAAGAGTATAATATGATAATGGATGAAATTGAAAACTATATTTGCAAAAGACTTTACAGCAAGTATTCACTTTCTTTCTTACTCTTCTTATGATAATATTAAAGAGTGTTTTATTCACTTGAAAGTCCAAAAGATAAAATGTTTTGGAAGAGATGCAAGGAACTTGAATGGATAGATTTTGATCATTTAGAAATTATTCCAAGAAATCGATGTGTTGAAATGTGGGAATACGCAGCTCAAGGTAAAGAGCTGGCAAAATATTAAAACATTTTTTTTAGTTTTAAATCAGATGGACAATAGACTGACTCCACTCGAAAAATTAGATTGTATAGTTGAATGCTTTAAGACCATTACACAGGTGCTTGAGCTTGCTTCTGCTAAAGAAGGAGGAGGGGGAGCAGATGAAACTCTTCCTATTATGATTTATGTTTTGTTATTAGCTTCTCCCAAAAGAATCCATTCTAATATCCAGTAAAGGTTATTTGAAAATCATACTTAAACCTAATAGTTTTATTACATTGCTTAGAGATAGTGAAAAAATGCAGGCTAGAGAAGGTTATTGCTTTACCCAAGTTGAATCTGCAGTTCTGACTATTTTGTCTCTTGATCATCACTTTTTCAAAATGGATAAAGCCGAATATGATAGGTAAATTTAATTTTTATTTTTAGTTTTATTTGTTTAGGCTTGTTGAAGAAAAAAGAATTCAATATAAGTTATAAATTTCCAGCTTAAAATATTACAAATTTAAAAATCTCAAGACTGAATTTCGAATGTGTGAACTCAAGATATTGATTGTATTTTGATGTGTAAGAATAACAATTCTCAGTTGATAAATATTGAATAACAATCTTTTTAATAGTATTTATTAATATGAAAACTTCACAAAACTTTTAAATAGAAGAAGCTTTTGTAAAAATAGAAAGCAGACTTTAAGTTAAAATTTTGAATAATTTTTTGGAGAAAGTTTTAGTTAAATTTTTTTATCTAAACCAAATATGTATGCTTGACACAATTAAGAATTATTGAGCATTGAAAATATTAATTACAACGCCTAAAATATCGACAAGGGAAAAAGAGTGAAAGAAAAAATAAGAACAACATTTTCAGGTTTAATTTGCATGATGTATTCTGAATAAATACAGAAATTTAAAAAACTTTTGAGGTGATTTAGATTTTAATTCACTTGATTGTAATTAATCATAAAAGGGCGGGATTTCTTTTTATTGAAAGAAGCTTATTCTCCCTAAAGATAGAGCTACTAAAGACTTTTTCCTTGAAGAGAACTAAAAATGAATCCTCTGATTACTTAAAATCGATCTATTCAACATTTGGCTTCAAATTTTATTAACTCCTTTATTTCTAATATTAGTAGATAAAGAAGCAAAAAACTTTTTGTTTCTTGACCTATTTCTTATCATATGCTTATATATTTTTATTTTCCTTAGAAACCTTATGAATTTATCTATTTTCTAATTTTATAACTCATATTCGATTCCATTTGAAAAAAAAATATTCTTTTCGCTGATTTTGAAATAGTTGCTTTCTATTCCTTTTTTGTTGTTGTTGAAAAACTATAAAAAGATCATTTTTAGACATTTCAACCAAAGGCTCAGAGCTTCAATCCAAGCTTTTAAGAAGAGATTTACAAACAAGAAATATTTCAAAACATTATAAAACCCAATATTTTATTTTACATAAAAAAACAATTAATTTAATTTCAAGTCAAGCAATCTTCTATAAAAATGGGAACTCGTATGCGCGGTTTGAATCAATTCATTGCAGATATTCGTAACTGCCCCAACAAAGAGACTGAATCCAAAAGAGTCGAAAAAGAAATGGCAAAGATTAGACAAAAATTCGTTGGAAATAGAGCTCTTGAAGGTTATCACAAAAAGAAATATCTTTGGAAACTACTCTATATGATTATCTTGGGTTATGATGTTGATTTTGGTCATCAAGAAGCTGCAACTTTGATTACTGCAGCAAGATTTTCAGAAAAATATACTGGTTATATTGCTTTAAGTAAAAATAAATATTTCGAATGTCATAATTGACTCTAGGCTTAATGACAAGTGAAAGAGATTCTGAAATTTACGTAAAAATTGCTCAATCTATAAGAAACGATCTATTGAGTAACAATGAGGTAAACCAATCATTGGCACTTTCAACTATTGGAACTTTGGCTCCAAAAGAATTAGTTGATGCCATGTCAAAAGATATTGAAAAAATTGCTTTATCTGATACTGTAAGAATGCCAATCTTTATTAGAAAAAAGGCAGTTCTTTGCTTGTTAAGGCTTTTCAGAAAGTTTAGGGAACTTTATACAAACACAGAAGGTTGGAGTAGGGCTATTTACACTATGCTAGATCAAAAGAACTTGGGCTTCCTCAGTTCAACAGTGTCTTTATTGTCTGGAGTCGCTACTTTAAATCCCAGTTCAGCTTTTGAAGAAAATGTTCCTAAGTTGATTTCTATTCTTCAAAAGCTTGTTCTTCAAAGAGATTGTTCACCTGATTATCTTTACTACAAGACACCCAATCCATGGTTGATCGTAAAGTTATTAAAATCACTTCAACTTTTCCCTCCTCCAGAGAGTAATAACTTCTTGGCGATTGCAAGTGATGCTTTGCTTAAAATCGTAACTAAAACTGAAGTCACAAGAAATGTAAATAAGAACAATACTGACCATGGAATTTTGTTTGAAGCTATTAATCTTATTGTTCATTACCGCAATGCTATCCATTCTGATCTTAAAAATCAAGCAATCTCTCTTCTTGGTGTCTTCATTTCTGTCAGAGAACCTAATATTAGGTAATCACATTCTAATTTGTATCATGTTATAATCGTTCTTTAGATATTTAGCCCTTGAAGCTATAAGCAAGTTTAGTGATACTCCTCATGCAGAAAATCTTATTCAAGAGCATTTGAAAACCATATTGAAATTATTAAGAGATAATGATGTTTCTATTCGTAGAAGAGCTTTAGATATTCTCTATATTATGTGCAGTCCCTCTACTGCATCTAAAATTGTGGATGAATTACTCAGCTATTCCGATGAACCTGATCTTTCGATTAAAGAAGAATTAGTCTTAAAAATAGCAATCCTTGCTGAGAAGTTTGCCAATGATTTGATCTGGTATATTGATGTAGTTGTCAGACTTGTTACTAATTCTGGTGATTATATTACAGAAGATATCTGGTATAGAATTATCCAAATTATTACAGGTTTTGGAAAAGAACAAAACCCTGAATTACAAAGATATGCTGCCAATAAATTGTTTACTGCACTCAGTATTCCAAATGTGCATGAAAATCTTGTAAAGGTAGGAGCTTATGTTTTGGCTGAATATGGAAATCTTATATCAAATCAACCAGGAAAAGAACCTTATAAAATCTATGAAAACTTAAGCAGACATTGGATAAACACTTCCAATACTGGAAAAGCTATGTTGATGAATTCTTATATCAAGCTTGCCAACACTTTCCCAGAATTAAAAGATGAAATTATTTCGGTGTTTGAAATTAATTCAGAACATTGGGATCCTGATATTCAACAAAGAGCTGTTGAATATTTACAAATTCTCAAGGATGATCCAAAGGTTGAGCAAGTTAAGGCTTATGTTCTCCAGAAAATGCCTGCTTTTTCTGAAGAAATTCAAAATAATAACCCTCTTTTAAAAAGGATTTACGCATTAAAATCTAGTTCAAAAACTCAAGACCCCACAGTTTTGAATGAACTTAAAAAAGTTGCTGAGGATGAACTTTATAAATCAAGAGCATATATGACCAATGCCTCTATTAGTAAAGAATTTAGCTCTGTTGGAAAAGAAAGTATTAATTTAGGAGCTAAAAGCAATTCTCCAGGAAAAAGCGGAACCACAACAACCATTCAAGAAGATCTTTTGGGTGGAGATGATTTATTAGGAACCTCAACTACATCTCCCTCAACTCAGGATATTCAAAGTCATCCTCTCTATCAATCTTGCAAAGACAAAATTGCTATCAGTGAAAATGTCATTCCGATTCCAAGCAAACTTCAATTACCAACTTCTAATGCTCAAGATTTCAAATCTTTAATTAGTGTAGAAAATGGAATTCTTTACCAAGATAATTATGTCACTGTAAACTATAAGAGTAGTTTCCAAGGTTCTTTAGGAAAAATTGCTATGCAATTTGTATCTAAAGGATCTCAACTTTCTAATGTAGTCGTTAGTATCCCAAATACACACAATATTTTCTTCAATATTAGTCCTGTTCAATATGGCGACAATGCAAGTATTATGATTCAGTGTATAAATACAGGAGTGGGTGCCGAAACCCCTATGGTTAACCTCAATTTCTATCAAGGTGAAACATACAGAAATATGAACTTTGGCTTACCTATTTTGGTAAATAAATGGATTTCTCCAGTTAATATGCCTCCTGAGACATTTGATAAATATTATAATGACTATACCAAGGTGAGCAATGATAATTATTTCAGACTTGATAATTTTATTCCTAATCCTGCTCCACCACAAGTACCTTTAGTTGAAGTTATGAAGAAGGTTAGCGCACTTTTATCAAAAGGTTTGAATTTGAAAGTTACATGTGTTCCAGATGAAACAGATACAAAAATTGTGAATGCTGTGGGGCAATATGTCATGAAAGCTGAGGGATCACAAAACCCTACTAATTTACCCTTAATGATTCAGGTCGAATGCTTTGAGCATAACAAAGGATTCTTAAGATTGAGCTTGAGAGGAGCAGCAAACAAAGAGGTCATTAAGAATCTCTATCAAATAATCACCCTCTATATAAGTCCATAATTTAATAAAAAACTATCAGGAATTAAAAATTATGTTTGGATTTTAACTTGAAAAAAAAATTTGATAAAGAAATTTTTAGTGATTTGATTCTTTATATTTAGATGTTTATGTCAGCTTTGTCTATGAAGTTTATTGGTATTCAAAGACTGATATTTAATACACTTGAGATATTATAAAAACTTCTGAAATAGATAATAGTTAAAAACAGAAAAAGAAAACCAGATCTATAAAATTTCGTTTAATTTAACATAGCAAAGGTTTTGAAAAGATTACTGAAAAAGAGTTGAATGAATAGGGATTATCAAGAAAAATTTGAACAATAATTTTAGTTTAGGGTCATTAGAGTCACTTTGAAGGGAAGAAATTGTTTAAAAACTTTTTTATAAACTGCCTGAAAGAATTTTGAAACTTTATTTTTCAATAAAAATTTATTCTACAATCTACAAAGAAACTCTTATTTTTTTATTGTATAAAGGCTAAAATTTATTGATGGAAGAAGTTACACAGAATCGTTTAAAAGCATTTTTAGATAGAAATCGATCTAGAATTACTACCACACTTTCGACTGAGAAAGATGATAGTTTTCCTCTTATCACAATGAGCACGCCAACAGACTCTGAGAATAAGAATAATTTCTTTCAGTTTGGAGAAACCAATACTAGTTACGCTCTTTCATACCGTTTACCAAGAGAGAAAGATGCTCATTTCACATATGGGGCTCCTAGCTCAAATTTCATGTTTACTACAACAACAGATAAAAGTGTAAATCATGTTGAAGTTGGGAATCCAACCCAGGAAGATCAACAAATCACTGATGAAACAAGCTATGACTCTCCAATTAAAAACGAAAAATTAACAAGTCTATCAGTTACTCTACAAGGAAGTAAAACCCAAAGGGAAGTCAGCCAAAATACTCAATCATATGATGAAGACGTTCCAAGAGGAAGAAGAAATTATTCTAGTAGCCCTTTAAGAGTCAGAGAGAATAAGCAACCCAAAAATCACATTGAAAGCTTTTTAGCAAATAAAAAGAAAGCCGAGAATAAAATTATAAGAGAGAATATTAGAAGCCTTTCCAAAGATCAAAAGAAAGTTGGAATACATACAAAAACTAAAAGTTCAACATCAACTTATCAATCAGTAACATCAAGAATACGAAGTGGATCTATTGTAATTTTTTATAATTGTGTAAATAACTCTCTTAGGACTCACATACTTTCGATCCTCAGCGTGTATCATCAACAAGAAGATCACTTATTGCGAAGCCTTTAAATAAAGAAACGATAAAACTAGAGAAAAGCCAAACTAAAGCTCAACAATTGACAAAATCTCCAAGAAATGTGAATAACAATAGATTATTTTCTTCAGGCATTAAGAAGCCGAGAGAGGAAAACCATGAATTTGTGTTTGAAGAGACTCAAAGTTTGAATAAAGGAATTAAAACTGCAAGAAGTATATCAAAATCAAGAGATTCTTCCCGTCCAACATCTTTAACCCCAAGAGGAATGAGAACTCAAGAGAAAAGGCAAGTTCCACAACAACAACAGGCTAAAGAAAAAAGCTTAGAAAAAAGCCCTGCATTATTAGATAATCACAAAAAGAACTTCTTTCTAGAAAGCTCAAAAAGGCTGAAGGTAATGGATGAAGATTCGAATAATGAATCTAGGTTTAAGTAAATTAATTTTTTTTAAATCACTTTATCTTTTAAAGGAAAGAGATAAAGAAACTAATTCAAATCATTAAGCAAGAAAAACAACAAATAAGTCATGATCTAGAGAGTATGTCCAAAGAACTCAACAAATACAAAATTGCTTATAAAAAACTGGTAAAAATTCTGTCAGTTTTGAATCAAACAAATTTAGAAGAAACAATTTCAGCAACATAAAGAGACAACTCCTAGAAATGATGAGAATAGTATCCCTTCAGACGAGGGTCTTCAAAATGCAAATTCTAGACCGAGTTCAACTTATTCTAACTTGAACAGTGATGAAAAAGCATTTGATAAAAGAAATAGTAGCATTAAAAAGGGTAGAGACTTTTTCTCTCAACAATGATAGTCTTAGGAGAAGATATAAACACACCTTTTACAATTGATGAACTTACTAAGCATTTTGACAATAATATTCCTCTGAATACTGAAGAAGATCAGATTGAACTTATTTCTAAAATGAAGAACTTAAATTCAGATGTGGAGACTATTATAATGAAGAATGTCCAAGAAAATACTTTTACTAAAGATCAAAATTTCAATTTAAATTTTGAGACTCATAGTTTTTCTTTAAGGAAAAATGCTATAAATTGTTATATAATAAAGGAGATGAATTTATCTGCGCATATTTTCTTCAAAGATACAAGTAAAAGAACAATTATTCAAGTTAAATATATAATTAGTTAAAGATTGTGAAGATGATTCAAATTTTAAGCCTACTGTTATCGATCTTCTAGCTGCTCAAAGGTAAACAAAGAAATTAATTCTATCTTTCTCATTTTATTAGAGAAATTATTCATTTTTTGATCAGAAAACTAGAAATAGAAGAGAAACAGAGACTAAAAACTGAAGAACAAGCTTCCAAAATGATGATACAAATGGAAAAAACAATAAAACAAATGGTACATTGAATCAACAATTTTTTAATAAAACTTCAAGGATGAACGAGGATCCGTATCAAGGAAAAAAGAATCTGTTTCTACAACAGAACTAAATAAAAGTATAGTTTCTCAAAATTAAACTGTATAAAAATTCTTGTATTGTGTATTAAAAGGAAAAAAAGAAGTATTATTTATCATATATTAGGTTATGTTTATTTTTAATTTTTCTTTTGAATAATGTTTTTAACAATATCTGTAAATGTTAAAGTGTATAAGATTTCTGAAGAAATTAATTTATTGAATCCAATACTATTAAAAAATATTGAATTTGGCTTTAAGTTTTATACTAAAAAAAATATTACAAAATACCTAAAAAATTTGTTCAGATTTGAATTCGTTTCTTTTTCAAATTTAAAAACGAAGGTCAGTTGAAATAATGTGTTAGAGTTTGATTTAAGTTTCTAATTTAATTGATGAAAAATATAGATTTTCTCTTTCCTTAAACAATTTCTGCATTATTACCCTCTCTTTTTTGTTTTAAATTTCATAGTAAAGGTGAAATTTAACTTTTAGCAAATATTTTTAATTGATACAAAGCACTTGTTTAAATCACTAAATTTTGGATTTACAATTTGTGAATCAATATGCAGGACTATGGTAGTTTAAAAGATCATCCTATCAAGGAGGGCACAATTCGCGAAGGAACACACAAACTTCTTAAAGATATATCACATATATACTCAGATCCTATTTCATTAAAATCTACCACATTTTTTGCCAATCTCACTGAAATTCTTTATACAATATTTGGAGATGAAAAACATTCAGGGTTATTTTAGTTCCCTTTTTTAAAATTAATACTTTAAGATGGCTAGAAAGAGCATATAGGGACTATACAGAAGCTGATCCAAATGGAAATTTTAGAAAATATCAATCAGCTGAAAATGATCTAAGAAATCTAGTTGACCTTTTGTCACCAAGTGGAATCAAAAATAATTACAATCTTTTCACATTAATGTTGCAAGATTTAACAGAATCAAAATATATGTTGAATGAATCAAGATTACCTACATTTACACAAGCTTTGATAGCAAACAGGGCTTATGATCATTATATTTTGCAGGAGTATAAGAAACTCTTTCAACATTATCAAGAGCCAAAAGGAGGATCTTATAGATTTGACTTAATCTTAAAGCCTTTTGAGTTCTATTTATTT
>Ga0182739_1003340_pt1 | contig 14116 bp, 18 predicted proteins | sample eDN5th30CBELigBY_FD_128873 | JGI IMG/M metagenome (GOLD analysis project Ga0182739, IMG submission 128873) | Enriched backyard soil microbial communities from Emeryville, California, USA - eDNA 5th pass 30_C BE-Lig BY (version 2) (version 2) | ecosystem: Environmental > Terrestrial > Soil >... | reverse complement strand
CCCCCCTGGCTCCAGGGATGGAGGCTGCCTTCCCAGAGGAGGAGCGGCACGTCCGGGGCATCGGCAAGCGTGACGAACGCGCCGTCCGGAAGGTCGTCCAGCGTCTTGCTGTGCGTAACCTGGGTGCAGGCGATCCAGCGCGAGACGCGCCAGCTTCGCCCGAGCGTGCCGTCAGACCGGTGAAGATCACCACGATTGCCGAGGTAACGGCCCTTGTGCGGCGATGTCTCGATCGTCCCGAAGGGCGTGACGCGGTTGGGGCGGGGGCGGGTGGACAGCGGGCTTCTCCTCAAGTCCGGCCGATCCGGCGCCGGGCTGGCTGCTGGGCGGCTCCTGCCGTGGCTGGCTCCTGTTCTCGTCGACGATCGCGCCGTAGTGCCGGTGCCGTTCAGCCATCCGGTGCCATGTGGATCGAGTCGAGCCAGGTAAGGTTTCAGGCTGCTCGGCTGTCGGGATGCCCGGGTCGACCATCACCACCTCCTGGTCGCTGCGCATCAGCATGCATTCCAGAGGTTGGAATCGCTGGCGTTGATCACCTGGTGCCGCATGAAGGAGGACACGTAGATGCAGTCGCCAAGCTTGGCCTCTGCATTGCACTCCGGCTGCTCGCCCAAGCGCATCCGTACCCGACCGCGCGGCATGCAGATCACGCTCACCAGTTTGCCGTGATGGTGCGTGCCGGCTTTCCCATGGGTGGGATCATCACTGTCCGTGGCTTTTGCGCCCTCATCCGTGCGAAGCGGTTCGAGCCGGCGCGGTTCATGACCGGCGTGTGCGAGGTGTCTGGATCCAGGCTGCTGCCCGGCAGCACCCGCACGCCGTGCTCGCGCCACTCGATCCCGTCCGGCCCGCTCATCGTCCCGGCGCTGCTCCCGCTCATCGCCGGAACATGACCGGCACCGCGACGAGCGAACTGACGGGCAGGGGCTACCGGTTCGGCCGGGCCGCAGCGCTGCGGTCGGCGCTTCTCAGAGACGCTGGGGGAGGTGGTCCATCACCGCCGGCAGGTGGCTGGGCGGCTGCACCGCGAGCGGGCGCGGTCGGTCCAGCAGCAGGCCGAAGGTCAGGGCGATGGCTAGCACCAGCAGGCAGATGCGGCCGGGCAACGGGATCATTCCCATACTCCAGGACGGGCGGCATTTTTGGCCGGAAAGCCGTCATGCCGGAACTGATGCCAAAGATCGCCTGGGTTTGGCTGTGACCGCCGTCACACAGTAGGAATAGCGTGGCATGGTTGCCGGAATGCTGTGGCAATGGGGCGACAGGTGGCAGCGAGGGCAAGACAGGCGCTCCGGGCGGGGATGGGGTGCCGCCCTTGCCTGGGCCAGGGATCGGCTCTAGGCACGAGCATCGCCTATCGGAGTTGACAAATCGTTGCCGCCCCCAGCCGCCGAAGCCTGTTCCACCCAGAACGAAGAGGTTCAGCCATATCCGGAGACGCCTGCAGGCCGGCCTGAGGTGACCCGGGCGGTGGCACGCGGCGTGGTCCGCCATCTGGTCCAGGCAGGCATGGCGCCGATCCTGGAAGTGCCGCTCCCGAACGGGCGGCGGGCCGACATCATGGCGCTGGGGCCGGACGGCCGGATCACCATCATCGAGGTCAAGTCCTGCGCGGCCGACTACCTGACCGATCGCAAGTGGCGGTTCTATGCCGATTTCTGCGACCGGTTCGGCTTCGCGGTCGCCGCGGACTTCCCGCTGGAACTGCTGCCGCCGGAGCCGGGCGTGCTGGTCGCGGATGCCTATGACGCGGCAGAGATCCGGCCCCTGCAGCCGTTCACCCTGGCGGCAGCGCGACGCCGGGTCCTGCAGCTGAGATTTGCCCGGCTGGCCGCCCTGCGCAGTCTGGGCGTGGAGGCCGCTGAGCCGTTCGCCTGACGCTCTCCTCGGGTAGCGGCGGTTGTCGGTTGTAGATGTTCTTGTTATGTTCTGAGCATGCAGCAGATGCACAAAGGCCGTGGCGCCACGCTCAACCCGCCGGGCCGCTTCGAGCGGCACGCCGTTGCGCTGGCGGATGACGGCTGGGGCACCCTGGCGGAGCTGCTGGCGGAGGCCGGGCCGCGCACGGAGGTCCGGCCGGACCGGACGGCTTCCCTGATCACATACAACCAGTCGCCCGATATCGGTTTCAACGCCTCGATCAACCCTTACCGGGGCTGCGAGCATGGCTGCATCTACTGCTATGCCAGGCCCTACCATGCCTTTCTGGGCCTCTCATCGGGCCTGGACTTCGAGACGCGGATCTTCGCCAAGGAGGATGCCGCTGCCCTGCTGCGCCGGGAACTGGCGCGCCCTGGCTATGTCGCCCGGCCGATCGCCCTGGGTGCCGCCACCGACCCCTACCAGCCGGTCGAGCGGCGCCTGGGGATCACCCGTTCGATCCTGGAAGTGCTGCTGGAGGCGCGCCATCCGGTAGGCATCGTCACCAAGTCGGCGGGCGTGGTCCGCGACCTCGACCTGCTTCAGGCGCTGGCCGCCCATGGCCTGGTCCGGGTGCAAATCTCGGTGACCACGCTCGACGGGGAGCTGGCCCGGCGGCTGGAGCCGCGCTGTCCGACGGTGTCCGTCCGCCTCGCCGCCGTACGCCGTCTGGCGGAGGCCGGCGTGCCTGCCGGGGTGAACATGGCGCCGGTGATCCCGGGGTTGAACGACCAGGAGATCGAGAGGATTGCCGAGGCCGCGGCGGCAGCCGGCGCGGACCTGCTGTTCTGGACGATGGTGCGGCTGCCCCATGAGGTGAAGGAGCTGTTCCAGGCCTGGCTCGAGACTCACTGCCCGGACCGGGCGGCCCGGGTCCTGTCGCTGATCCGCCAGGCCCGGGGCGGCCGGCTGAACGACCCGCAGTTCGGCAGCCGGATGCGGGGCGAGGGACCGCTCGCCCGCCTGATCGGCGACCGGTTCCGGCTGGCCCGGCAGCGCCACGGCCTCCAGCACCGCCGGACCCCGCTGCGCACCGACCTGTTCCGTCCGCCGGCACCGGACGGGCAGCTCAGCCTGTTCTGAGCGAGGCATCTACAGTCCGGCCCCTCGACGTCGCGGCACAGAGCGCCTATTCCGCCGGGGCCGGCCGGACCTTTGCGCCGGCCTTGGCACGACCGTCGAAGCGAGGAGCGGCCTGGTTGGCTTCCGATGAGCTGCCCTGCATCGGCGGGGAGCGCGCGCCGCGCAGCCACGCCACCTTCTCCAGGCGGGACTGGGCCGGACTGCGCGCCAACGTGCCGCTGATGCTGAGCGAGGCGGACCTGACGGCCCTGCGCGGCGTTACCGACTACGTCACGCGCGAGGAGGTCGAGGAGATCTTCCTCCCGCTCACCCGCCTGCTCAACCTGCATGTCCGTGCGGCGCGCGGGCTCACCCGTGTCACCGACGATTTCCTGGGCCGGCTGCCGATCCGCCGGCCCTACATCATCGCGGTGGCCGGCAGCGTCGCGGTGGGCAAGAGCACGTTCGCCCGCGTCCTGCGGGCATTGCTCGCCAAATGGCCGGACCACCCGACCGTCGAGCTAGTCACGACGGACGGCTTCCTCCATCCGACCCGGGTGCTGGAGGAGCGGGGCCTGATGAACCGCAAGGGCTTTCCGGAAAGCTACGACCTGCCGCAGATGATCGCCTTTTTGGCGAACGTGCGGGCGAACCAAGCCGAGGTGCGGGCACCGGTCTACTCGCACGAGGCCTACGACATCGTGCCCGGCCGCTTCCAGACGGTGAGCCGGCCGGACATCCTGATCTTCGAGGGGCTGAACGTCCTGCAGCTCTCCTCGGGCGGATCCAGCCGCGGCGGCTCGGTGGTGGCTTCCGACTTCTTCGACTTCTCGATCTACCTGGATGCCGACGAGGCGGACATCGAGCGCTGGTACATCGCCCGCTTCCAGGCATTGCAGCGCACCGTGTTCCAGCGGCCGACCTCCTATTTCCATCACTTCCGCGACCTGAGCGAGGCCGAGGCGATCGAGGTGGCGCGCGACATCTGGCGGCGGGTCAACCTCGCCAACCTGCAGAGCAACATCCTGCCCACTCGCAACCGGGCCGAACTGGTGATGCGCAAGCGGCCGGATCATGCGATCGGTGAGTTGTGGCTGCGGGAAGCCTGACGTGCTGGCGCATGAGCTCAGGAGGATGAGGCGATGACGGACCGGACGACCACGGGTGCTCCGACTTGCCGGGTGGTGCGGGCGGGAGAGACTTTCACCGGTAAGCAGGCATTGTCCTACACGCCTGCGATCTCGGCGGAATCAGTGGGGGCGCGCGGCATTCACCTGCAGCTCGTCACCATCCCGCCCGGTGCCAAGGCCAAGGCCCACAAGCACGCCGCGCACGAGACGGCGCTCTACGTGCTGAGCGGCAGGTCGGGCATGTGGTACGGCGAGGGGCTGACCGAGCATCTGGAGGCCAACGCCGGCGACTTCCTCTACATTCCGGCGGACATGCCGCATCAGCCCTACAACAGCAGCCAGAGCGAGCCCTGCGTGGCCCTGATCGCCCGGACCGATCCGAACGAGCAGGAAAGCGTGGTCCTGCTGCCCGAGCTGGATCCGGTTCACACCTGAACCGGCCTGCCGATCATCCGATCGTCAGCGTCCGTCTCCAACCGCAGCGGCACCATTGCAGCTGCCTTTGGAGATCTCGATGCGCAAGGCCTTGTCCTGGTCGGAGTCGGGCTCTCGTCGCCGGCAGACGCCCATGCAATCAGCCGAGCTGGCCGGTCATGCCGTCCTGCCCGCCATGACCATGGTGCCTTCGCCCGCACCCGCCGCGTTCGAGGTCTGGAAGCCCAAGGGCTTCGAAGGCATGGCGCAGTCGCCGGACGCTGCCTTCCTCGATCCGTTGCTGGAGGGGCCGCTGCTGGACGGGGAGGGACAGCCGGTGAAGGTGGAAGGTAAGGATGCGCTGCGCATCCTGGAGTTCGATACCTCCCAGGGCACGTGGACCGGCCGTTCCTGGTTTCATCTGCTGGAGGCGGATGGCCACGCGATCGGCGACTTCAACATGATCGACGCCATGCGTGGCCAGGTGATCGAGCGGGACAATCTGGAAGGCTCGCCGGCCGATGCCTGCCAGGGCGAGGTCACCGAACGCTGCATCGCCAGCCCGGCCGCGTTCAAGCGCGTCTACCTGATCGAGCTGGGCGAACCGGCCGGCCGGTGCGCAAGATCGCGCATCTCGACCTGATGGACATCGCCGATCCCAAGGGACTGGCCCGCCAGGGCGGGGCGGACGGCAGGTTCGACTTCCCGTTCTTCACGATCGAGAATGTCGACGTGGCGGGGCCCGGCCGGATCGTGGTCGGCAACGACAACAACCTGCCGTTCTCGGCCGGACGGTTCGTCGACTGGGCCGATGCCAGCGAGCTGATCCTGCTGGAGGTCGGTGACTTCCTCGACCGGAAGTGAACCAGGCTTGATCCATGCCCCGCCGCCCGGCAAACCGGGCTCAACGCAGCGGTAAAGGGGAGGCGGAGCATCATGGCGAAGCTGAGAGTGGGGATCCTGGGGGCGGCCAAGATCGCAACGACCAAGGTCATCCCGCCGATGCGCGAATGCCACTACGCGGAGCCCGTGGCTCTGGCTTCGCGCACTCTGGCCAAGGCGGAGGCGGCAGCCAGGGAGCTGGACCTCCCCCGCGCCTATGGCTCCTACGAGGAACTGCTGGCCGACCCCGAGATCGACCTCATCTACAACCCGCTGCCCAACCACGAGCACGTTCCGTGGACGATCAAGGCCGCCGAGGCAGGCAAGCACGTGCTGTGCGAGAAGCCGCTGGGCCTGGACGAAGCGGATGCACGGCGCCTGCAGGAAGTGCGCGATCGGACCGGCAAGGTCATCCAGGAAGCCTTCATGGTCCGTACCCATCCGCAGTGGCACAAGGCGCGTGCCATCGTGGAGCGCGGCGAGATCGGCAAGCTGCTCGCGATCACCGGGCACTTCTCCTACCACAACACCGATCCGGCCAATGTCCGCAACGTCCGGGAATGGGGCGGCGGCGGCCTGCTCGACATCGGCTGCTACCCGATCACCACCTCGCGCTTCGTGAGCGGGCGGGAGCCTGTCCGGGTGAGTGCGGTGATCGAGCGCGATCCCACGACCGGCATCGACCGGCGCGGCTCGGTGATCCTGGACTTCGGCGACTTCACCAGCGCCTTCACCTACGGGACCCAGATGGCGCCCCGGCAGACCATGTCGTTCGTCGGCGAGACCGGGCGGGTCGAGGTCGAGATCCCGTTCAACGCGCCGAACGATCGGCCCTGCCGCCTGTACCTGGACCATGGCGAGCTGCGCCAGGATGCAAGGGAGGTGATCGAGATCCCGACCTGCGACCAGTACGGGATCATGATGGACGCGCTGGCCAAGGCGATCCTGGACGGCCACGAGCAGCCGGTGCCGCTGGAGGACAGCTTCCGCAATATGCGGGTGATCGACGCGGTGTTCCGCGCGGCCGAGACGGCCAGCTGGGTGGACATCGTGCCCGGCTGAGGCGAGGGCGCGGCGCTGGCCGCCGGTGGAGCTTGGCGATGCTGATCCTTCACGACTACCTGCCGTCCGGCAACGGCTACAAGGTGCGCCTGCTCCTGCACCAGCTGGGCATCCCGTTCCGGCTGGTGGAGCACGACGTGGTCGCGGGTGCGACGCGCCGCCCGGAGTTCCTGGCGCTCAGCCCGGTCGGCAAGATCCCGGTCCTGCAGCTCCAGGACGGCACGGTGCTCAGCGAGAGCGGGGCGATCCTGTGCTATCTCGCGGTCGACAGCGTGATCTGGCCGGCCGAGCGGCTGGAGCGCGCCCAGACCCTGCAATGGCTGTTCTTCGAGCAGTACAGCCACGAGCCCCATATCGCCGTGGCCCGCTTCCTGCGGATGGCGCCGGACGATCCGCGCCAGGCCGACCTGCCCCGCCTGCTCGACCGGGGCCACGCCGCACTGGCGATCATGGAGCAGCACCTGACGGGCAGGCGCTACTTCGTGGGCGAGCGCTATGGCCTGGCCGACATCGCCCTCTATGCCTACACCCATGTCGCCCCCGAAGGCGGCTTCGACCTGGAGCCCTATCCGTGGATAAGGGCCTGGCTGGAGCTGGTGAGGTCGGAGCCGGGCCATGTGCCGATCGACTGGCGGCCGAACTGACCCAGGCACGGTGGCGGGTCAGCCGGCGTCCTGCCGCCGGTAGGCAGCGGAGCCTTCCGGCGGGAAGGGCAGCGTGTCGGCCAGCGCATGGCGCTCGTGCTCGGCGAAGTCGGGGAAGGGCAGGCGCATGTCCTTGCGCCAGTTCTCGACCTCCGCGTGGATCTCCCGGATCAGCGTTTCGTCCGGCTCCTCGTCCCGCGACCAGTGCACGCGCTGGATCGGCAGGGCGAACCGCGCGCCAGAGGTCTCGACGATCTCCTTGATCCGGAGGTGCAGGTCCTCGCGGATGCCCAGGAACTCGGCATAGTCGGTGGAGCCGACGAAGGCGAAGATCTCCAGGTTGAGGGCAGCGGCGCTGTAGCCGGCGAAGCGGATGCGTGCGGGGTCGTTGAGGACGCGGGGGTGGCGGATCAGCATCTCGCGGATGCGGGCCAGGATGTAGCGCAGCTGATCGGTGGTGGTGTCGTAGCTGAGCGCGATGGTCGGATTGAACAGCATCTGGTCGCGCCGGGTGAAGTTCACGATCTGCATCTGCGAGAAGTCGGCGTTCGGCACGGTGATCACCGTCCGGTCCAGTCCGCGGATCCGGGTCGAGCGCAGGCCGATCTCCTCCACCGTGCCCATCTTGTCGCCGAACTGGCAGAACTCGCCGATCCGCACCGGCCGGTCGGCGAACAGCATGAAGCCGGCGATCACGTTCTCCATGGTCGGGCGCACGGCCAGCGCGATCGCCAGACCGGTGACGCCGATGCCGGCCAGGAGCGGGCCGACCGGGATGCCCAGCTTATCGGCGGCATGCACGGCGATGTAGAGGATGCCGAAGATGCCGAGCAGGCGGAACGACAGACGGATGAGCTGCGCGTCGATGCTGCGCGGCCGACGGTGCTGGGCGTGGATGATCGCCGCACCGGCACGGTTGGTCGCCACGTAGACCAGCCAGGCCGCGGCGGCGAAGAATGCGAACTCGGTGGTCATGGTGGCGCCGATCAGCGCCTGCCCGGTCAGGCGCAGCGGCTGGCCCGTCAGATAGTTCAGCCATAGGGTGAGAAGCAGCGTCGCGAGCGCAGCGAGCGGCTGACCCAGCTGCAGGAGGGGCGGCGCTTCTCCGAGCCGCCGGTCCAGACGCAGACCCAGCCAGCTGAGCAGTGCCACGGCCGGCAGTCCCACCATCAGGATCACCAGCAGCGCCAGCCACTTCCACACGGGCTCGCCCAGGATCACCACGTAGGCGGCAGGCGGCAGCCGCTTGATCCAGTCGGCCAGCACGGCCGGCATTCCGGGTCCCGGACCCAGCCGGAACGCCTCGAGGGCGCCGGGAATCGCCAGCTCGCCAGGCAGGACCGGCAGGTCGTGCACCCGGGCGAAGAATGTCGGCAGGCTGGTGACCGTCTCCTTGCTGAACAGGAAGCGGTCGGCCAGGGGGCCGCCCGTGTGCTTGGTGATGATCAGCTCGGTGTCCGGGATGCGCCAGCTGGTGATACCGCTCTGCGCGACGGCGCCCGCGTCCGGCACCTGGTCTGCGGGCGGCAGCTTGATGCGCTGGAGGATCCCCTGGAGCTGGAAGGCCAGTTCGGTGCCGCGCTCGGCCCGGTTCGCCTCGGGCACGCCGCTGAGATCGAGGGTCGAGAGTGCCCGCCCGAGCGGCGCCTCGGCCAGGTTGGTCGTCTCGCCATGGTACCAGCGCCGCGTCGCCTCATGGAAATTGTGCAGGAAGCTCTGGAGCGTCGCCTGCGGGCTGCTCGTGTCGGGCGGGCTGAGCGGCCCGTCCTGGGCGGGTGCAGGACCCGCCATCAGGAGGCCCAGCAGGGTAGCCATCACGGCCAGCCAGAGACGCGGCATTGCGGACAAGTTGGCTTCTCCGGCCGGGGAAGTGGGGACGCTCCGGCATCCCTAGCGGGCCGTTACCGGTTCAGGAACCCGTCGATGCCACCTTCGCGAGTGGCTGGCCGACCCGACGCAGGGTCAGATTGATCCTGCCACCCCTGGGTATGAGGGTGGAGCTGCCGGGCAGGATCCGGTCGATGCCGTGAAAGGCCAGCCGCGCCGGCCCGCCCAGCACCAGGACGTCGCCGCTGGCGAGCGGGAACGACCGGGTCGGAGCATTCCGTTCCGTACCGCCCAGGCGGAACATCGCCGTATCGCCCAGCGACACCGACACGACCGGGGCGGACAGGTCGTGCTCGTCCCGGTCCTGGTGCAGGCCCATCCGGGCCGTGCCACGGTAGAGATTGACGAGGCAGGCCTCGGGAAGTGCCGGATGGCCGGCCACCTCCCGCCACAGCTCCTGCAGTGCCGCAGGCATGGCCGGCCAGGGCAGCCCGCTCTCCGGATGGACCGGCTGGTAGCGGTAGCCCCGCCGGTCCGAGACCCAGCCGAGCGTGCCGAGATTGCTCATGCGCACGCTGAACGGCCGGTTCCAGCGGGGCGTGGTCGGCTGGAACCAGAACTCTTCGCCGATCGCATGCAGGATCCGGTTCACCAGATCCTGCTGCGCGGTCTCATCCAGATGGTGCCGCAGATGGACGACGCCGTCCGGCAGGGCGGCGCTGACAGGTGGCGACCCGCCCGCCACCGCCCTGTCCATCACCGCTTGTGGGTCTGGCCGAACAGGATCTTCTTCTCCTCCTCGCCCATCGGCTTGCCGACCTCCGGGTTCACCCTGGCTGCGTGCTCATAGGCGCGCTCGGTGGCCGGCCGTGCCTTGATCTTGTTGAACCAGCGCTGCAGGTGCGGGAAGTCGTCCAGATTCTGGCCCTGGTTCTCGTAAGGGACGATCCAGGGATAGGACGCCATGTCGGCGATGGAATATTCCCCGGCGATGTATTCCCGGTCGGCCAGCCGCCGGTCGAGCACGCCGTAGAGCCGACCGGTCTCCTTGACGTAGCGGTCGATGGCGTACGGGATCTTCTCTGGTGCATAGCGGCCGAAATGGTGGTTCTGGCCGGCCATCGGCCCGAGGCCACCCATCTGCCAGAACAGCCACTGGAGGACGTCGTAGCGGCGCCGGTCAGTCGGCAGGAACTTGCCGGTCTTGTCGGCGAGATAGACCAGGATGGCGCCGCTCTCGAACACGCTGATCGGCTCGCCGCCGCCCGGCGGCTCATGGTCGACGATCGCCGGCATCCGGTTGTTCGGGGCGATCTTCAGGAAATCTGGCTCGAACTGCTCGCCCTTACCGATGTTGACCGGCTTGATCTGGTAGGGAAGACCGACCTCCTCGAGGAACATGGTGATCTTGTGGCCATTCGGCGTGGGCCAGTAGTAGAGATCGATCATGCCGCAGCCTATCCATTCCAGTGGGGCAGAAGTAGTTCCAGGTAGGCACCCCGGGCGGCAGCGGCAAGCCGTGTCCGCCTCACCGGCGCTGCAGCACGCTGGCGTCGACCCTGCGCCCGAATACCAGCCCGATCACCGCACCGATCGTGATCGCGGTCGCCATCGGCCGGGCGGTGCCGTCGTGCAGCATGCCCACCAGGCTGGAGGCGGCAGCGGCCAGCGAGAACTGCACGGTGCCGAGCAGGGCGGAGGCAGCACCGGCCCGGTCGGGGAAGGACGCCATCGCGATCGCGGTGGTATTGGGCATCAGCAGGCCCAGGCTCGCGATCGCCAGGAACAGGGGGATGAGGGTCAGAGCCAGGCTGTGCAGCCCGCTCCAGGCCACCGCCAGCAGGACGAGGCAGGCCAGGACCTGGATGATTCCGGCCGCACGGATCATGCGGCTGGGATCTACCTTGCGCGCGATCCGCGCATTGACCTGGGCCACGATCACGAAGCCGATCGCATTGGCGCCGAACACCCAGCCGAAATGGCGCTCCGGGATGCCGTAGAGCTCGATCAGCACGAACGGGGCGCCGGCGATATAGGCGAACATGCCCGCGATCGCGCAGCTACCGGCCAGGGCGGGCATCAGGAAGCGCCGGTCGACCAGCAGGCCCGCATAGGTCGCCAGCACCGAGCCCAGGGCGATCGAGCGCCGCATCGCGGGCGGCAGGCTTTCCGGGAGCCGCACGAGCACGGCGACGAGGCAGCCGGACGCGAACAGGGCCAGGAACCAGAACACCGACGGCCAGCCGAGCGTCACCAGGAGCTGGCCACCGAGCAGAGGCGCCAGGATCGGCGCCAGCCCGGTCACCAGCATGAGGGCCGCGAACACCGGGATGGCCTCAGAAGCCGGGAAAAGGTCGCGCACCACGGCGCGTGCGATCACCACCGAGGCGCAGGCGGCCAGACCCTGCACGAAGCGCAGGACCGCCAGTGCCGCGATCGAGGGTGCCATCGTGCAGGCGAAGGAGGCGGCGGCGAACAGGATCAGGCCGATAACCAGCGGCCGCCTGCGCCCGTAGCTGTCCGCAAGCGGTCCCCACACGGCCTGGCCCAGCGCGAAGGCCAGGAAGAAGGCGGCGAGCGTCGTCTGCACATGGCCGATATCGGTGCGGAACGTCTGCGCCAGGGTCGGGAAGGCCGGCAGGTACATGTCGATGGCGAGCGGCCCGAAGGCCGTGAGCGCGCCCAGGATGACGATGAACTCGGTCCGGCGGCCGGCCAGCGCCGGCTTGGTGGTCGCGGAGGATGGCAAGAGGGCAACTTCATGTCGGGCGTGAAACAGGAAGGAGAAGCTAGTCCGATGTGACGCACCCGGCCATACCGGTGCGCCACATCGCACGAATGCATGGATGGTGTTCCGCCCCGTACCGGCGATCAGAGGAGCCAGCGCCTTGCACGACGACTTCCACTATTATGAGCCCAGGCACGGGCACGGGCTGCCGCACGACCCGTTCAACGCGATGGTGGCACCCCGGCCGATCGGCTGGATCTCGTCGCAGGACCGCCAGGGCCGGTTGAACCTCGCCCCCTACAGCTTCTTCAATGCCTTCAACTACAAGCCACCGATCGTGGGCTTCGCCAGCACCGGGTACAAGGACAGCCTGCAGAACATCCAGGATACCGGGGAGTTCTGCTGGAACCTGGCGACCCGGGAGTTGGCCGAGCACATGAACCTCACCAGCACTCCGGCACCGCGCGAGATCGACGAGTTCCAGGTGGCCGGGCTCACGCCGGCACCGTCCAGCGTGATCGAGGTCCCGCACGTCGCCGAGAGCCCGGTGTCGTTCGAGTGCCGGCGCACCCAGATCCTGCAGCTAGAGGGCGCGGACGGTCAGAAGGTATCCACCTGGATGATCTTCGGCGAGGTGGTGGCGGTCCGCATCCGCAAGACGCTGCTGAAGGACGGGATCTACGACACGGCAGCGGCACGGCCCATCGTGCGCGGCGGCGGGGCGGCCGATTATTTCGAGATCACGCCCAGCGCGCGGTTCCAGATGCGTCGCCCGGGCTGGCCCCTGGACAGCCGCTAGAAACGCCGCAGCCCGTCTCGTCACGCTCCGCTGCCCGGCGTTTCGCAAGAATACGCCGGATCCCTCCGGCCCCTGGATCTTTTCAGATCTGTCCCAGAGTGACCATGGGAGAGGTCGGATGCCCGTCACCTATGACCGCATCTCCAAGCTGTTGCACTGGCTCGTGGCAGTACTGGTGGTGACGCAGCTGATCACCGCGCTCACCTGGCCGCAATACGGCGACGAGAGCATGGCGCGCTACGTCCTGTTCCGCATCCACATGTTCTCCGGCATCGCGATCCTCATCCTGATGGTGATGCGGCTGGCATGGCGGCAAAAGAGCCCGTGGCGGCCGCTGCCCGACGACGTGCCGCCGGCGGTGCGGATCGCGGCGCGGGCCAACCACGTGGCCTTCTACGTCGCGCTGATCCTTCAGCCCCTGCTCGGCCTGCTGATGATCTCGCCGTTCGGCGGGGCCGGCAGCTGGCTGAACGGGGCACATGTGATCCTGGGCTGGACCGTGGTGGTCCTGGTCGTCCTCCATGTCGCCGGTGCCCTCTGGCACGGCTTCGTCCGCAAGGACCAGGTGATGCAGCGCATGCTGCCGTTCACCACGGCCGACCGGTGAGACCGGTCAGAACTCCAGGCAGATCTTGCCGAAGTGGCTGCCGGATTCCTCGTGGCGGAAGGCATCGGCGATGCCTTCCAGCGGGAAGCTGCGGTCGATCACCGGGCGGATCCCGGTCGCGTCCAGGGCCTGCACGAACTCGATCTGGTGGCGGCGGCTGCCGACGATCAGGCCCTGCAGGCGCGCCTGCTTGGCCATCAGCAGGCTGGTCGGCACCTCGCCGGCCCGGCCGGTCAGCACGCCGATCAGCGAGATGTGCCCGCCGATCCGGACCGCGGTGATCGACTGGGGCAGGGTGCCGGGCCCGCCTACCTCGACCACATGGTCCACGCCCTGGCCGGCGGTCAGCTCCTGGACCAGCCGGCCCCATTCCGGCTGCTGCCGGTAGTTGATGACGTGATCGGCACCCAGCTCGCGCACCCGCTCCAGCTTCGCGTCGGACGAGGAGGTGGCGATCACCGTGGCCCCCATGGCCTTGGCGATCTGCAGCGCGAAGATCGAGACCCCGCCCGTGCCCAGCACCAGGACACGGTCGCCGGCCTTCAGCCCGCCATCCACCACCAGCGCGCGCCAGGCGGTGAGGCCGGCCGTGGTGATGGTCGCGGCCTCGGCATGGCTCCAGCCCTTGGGAGCGTGGGTGAACCAACTGGCCGGGCGGACCACCGCCTGGCGCGCATAGCCGTCGACGCCGTCGCCGGGCGTGGTCTTGAAGTCGGCGACCCGTGCGGGTCCTTCCAGCCAGTACGGGAAGAACCCGGACACCACATGGTCGCCCGCCTCGAACTCCGCCACGCCGTCGCCCACCGCCTCGACCACGCCGGCGCCGTCCGACATCGGGATACGGTCGGGATCGGTCGGGATCTTGCCGGTGACCACCAGATAGTCGTGAAAGTTGAGAGAACTGCCGTGCAGGCGTACCCGGATCTCACCGGGACCCGGATCGCCTGGATCCGGCAGGTCCACTTGATCCAGCCGGTCGAGCCCGCCGGGTGCCTCGAGCCTGATCGCCTTCATCCTGTTCCAACTCCCTCGGTCTACGTT
>Ga0182739_1003336_pt1 | contig 14129 bp, 13 predicted proteins | sample eDN5th30CBELigBY_FD_128873 | JGI IMG/M metagenome (GOLD analysis project Ga0182739, IMG submission 128873) | Enriched backyard soil microbial communities from Emeryville, California, USA - eDNA 5th pass 30_C BE-Lig BY (version 2) (version 2) | ecosystem: Environmental > Terrestrial > Soil >... | reverse complement strand
CGCCATGCTGCCGTTCAACCTGACGGTCTTCTTTACGGCGATGCTGATCGTGAAGTTTTATGACCGGCTGACGCCCCGCCAGATCGGACGCTATGGCTTCATGCTCTGCACCGTCGCGCTGGTGTGGCTCGCTTTCGTCGTGCGTAACGACTGGAGCGCGGTGCCGGTGTTGTTCGGTCTGGTGCTGTTCGGCATCGGGCAGGGATCGCTGGTCACGCTGCTGTTCAACGTGCTGGTGACCGCCTCGCCGAAGGAACTCGCGGGCGATGTCGGCTCGCTGCGCGGCACCACCAACAATCTCGCCGCCGCCGTCGGCACCGCGGTTGCCGGGGCCTTGCTGGTCGGCCTGTTGAGTTCGGCGGTCTTCGCCTATCTCGCCGCCAGCCCCAAGCTGCCGTCCGAGATTCAGTCGCAGCTCAATCTGGACAACATCACCTTCATCACCAATGACCGGCTCCGCACGGTGATGGAAGGCACCACCGCGACCCCGGTGCAGGTGGAGGAGGCCGTTCGCGTCAATACGGAAGCGCGGCTGCGCGCGCTCAAGATCGGCCTTCTGCTGATGGCCGGCCTCGCGCTGCTGACGATCCTGCCGGCTGGGAACCTGCCGAATTACCTGCCGGGCGAGGTGCCGGATCCGTCACCGGAGCCGGGTGAGAGTCGAAGCACTTAGCGCGTTTGCGAGCGAAAGCCTGCCCCGGACTTGATCCGGGGCAGATACCGGTTCGCGTCAAGAAAACGCGTCGCCACAAATAATTAGAACTCCGGCTTTGATCCCATCAAAGCCGGAGTTTTTACGCGCCGAACCTGCGTGCGCTCCGTCGCGCATTCAGGCGTCAGGCGTTCGATTGGGAGGGGTAGCTGTCGCGGCGCGAACCGGAAAGTGCAGCGCCTTGGCGCCTATGTTGAGGCCGATCTGGAGGCTGTCGGCGATCCGGTGCGCGCGGTCGATGAGAAATGCGGCCGCCGCACCGTCGAACAGGTCACGCACCGTCGCCTCGAAGAGGCGAAGCCAACGCTCGAAATGCGCCGGGTCAAGCCCGAGGCCGTGATGGGCGGCATGCGGCCGGCCCTCATAGCGGCCGGTCTTGAGCGCGATCGACGACCAGAAATCGACCATCTTGGCGAGGTGGACATCCCACCGGCCTGCGAGGCGTGCCTCGAAGATCGGGCCGAGCACAGCGTCGGCGCGAACGCGGCCGTAGAACTCATGAACAAGCCGCTCGATGAGCGGCTCGGACAAGTCTCGTGGTCGGTCATCTTCCCTGATCATGCGGGAGCCTGAAACAGTGCGATCGTCAGGCTCTTTTCATATTCAGAAAAAGAGGTATTGTAAATGCCTCTTTTAGAGCTTTCCGGCTTTGATGGGATCAAAGCCGGAGCTCTAATTGTTTGTAGTGTCGCGTTTTCTTGACGCGAACCGGTTTCCACTTCGCTCGAAAACGCTATAGCGGAAGCATCGCAATGCGCCTGACGGCCCACACGGACTACGCGCTGCGGGTACTGATGTCGCTGGCGGTCATGCATGACCGGCTGGTGACGATCGAGGAGCTTGCCGATCGCCACAGAATCTCGCGCAATCATCTGATGAAGGTCGCGCAGACGCTCGTGGGCATGGGTCTCGTCAAGGGCGTCCGCGGCCGGCGTGGCGGGCTCGCGCTCGCGGTTCCCGCCGCCGACATCCGGATGGGCAAGGTCGTTCGCATGCTGGAGCAGGACATGGCGCTCGTCGCCTGCCTCGGCGACGATCAGGCGAATTGCGCTTTCATCGGGCTCTGCCGTCTCACCGGCGCATTCCGCGATGCCATCGATGCCTTCTTCGTGGAACTCGACCGGCTGACCCTTGCCGATCTCGTCACCAACCGCGCCGGGGTCCGCCAGCGTCTGGCGGTGGCGTGATGACGGATACGCACCGGCGACGGGTTTTCAGCAACTGTCCGCCAACTTGATCTGCAGGCGGTGGCCGTTTGCCTCGACATCTTTCATGACAGGGGGAACGAGTTCGAACCGGCCTTGCCGCAATGCATCGCGGAGGCCGTGGCAGTGGAGGTTCTCAATCCAGCCCAATCGCGTCCACCCTTTTGGGCCGACCTTGAACGCGGAGTCGCCGAACCATCTGCTGGAAATCCTGGAGGAGCTTCCGAACAAAAGGATTTCAAGCTGGCCGTCGCCATCGAGGTCCACCAGGACAGCCTCGCATGTGTAATCCCTGGTCAGGCACTGCGGGATAGTCCGGCGGTCTCGGTCGGCGTTCCAGTCCTGCTGCAGGAATGAATCGGGGAGTCCCTGTCCGGCCGGATGGACCACGGTGATATTGGTCGCCCGCATCTGCGGCGTGGCCACTGATTCATGGCGAGAATGAAGGCCCGTCCGCTCCAGTGCCTGCCTGGCGCGCTCGGCGATCGCGGCAGCCTCGGTGCCTTCCTTACGCTCAGCGAGAAGCGTCAGCGCTTCCGTTCCGTAGCGGCCTGACCGGAACCGCAGGAAGTCGAAATCGAAGCGATGGGGTGGCACTTGCCCCGCCTCCAGCCGGGCGACCTGGCTGGCGACCGCAATGCGCGCCGGATCGGCAATCGGCGTGAAAAGGGCGAACAGGATCGCGAGTGCGACAAAGGCACCCGACACATTGGTCGCCTCGATCCATTTCAACGATGGGCCAAAACGCGCTGCCGCCAGTGCGTAACCGATGGCGCCCCAGGCGCCGACGATCACGCAGCCCAGCGCGAAGACACGGTCCGGGGTCCAGCCATATTGTTCGACGCGCAAGGCGAGGCCGTAGGCGGCGAGACCGATCAACGGCACCAGGGCGACGATGGCGACGATGCACACGTAACGCAGCACGCGCTGCGTAACCCCCTGAAGCTGGCCGTCCTGGTACACAGCGTTGACGAGCACGGCAAGCATCGCCGCTGCAGAGAGCATGATGGAGGTGGCGCGCCGCATGCTCCACAAGACTTCAAGTCCCGTAAACGGCAGCGCCAGCAGGAATGCCACGATCATGAGCGTCATGAGCGGCAGCAGCCATGCCAGAAGCATCAGCGCCAATGTCCGCGCACCGCGCACTAGGCCGCTCTGCACGTCGGTCACGTGCAGCGCGCAGGCGAGGGCCAGCGCCGTCACCGGTATGCTGAACCATTGCCGCTTGATGAGTTCGTGCAGCGCGTCGATCTGGATGAGCTTGAACAGATCCGCTCCGAGCCACAACAGGCCCCAGAAAACGCCGACGAAGGCGGCCGAGAGGGCAAGCTGAACGCCAAGCGTCCAGATAACGTCGAAATATCGGGGATAGGACGCGATATAGGCGCGTTCGCCGTCACCCGCCACGATCAGCCCGTGGGCGATGAATAGGCCCACCGTTAGCGCCCACCATAGCGGCGCTGATGGCAGGATCCGCGAAGCGTCCCTGATATCGGTCGGCGCGCGGATAATGTCATGAATCCCAAGCCCGATGCAGAGCACGGCTGCGACGATGGCCCAGATGACCAGCGTGCGCGGCCGCAGATTGCTCAGGCCGGCGATGAGAATGGTCGGCACGAACACGCTGACCAGAACCAGCGGCGCGAATATCGCTCCGTCGGTAGCTGGCCAGGTTTTCGCGTCGTAGGCGCTATAGAGGAGAAAAAGCGCGAGCCCCTGTGTGAGGCCAAGGGCGGCCCGGCAAAGAATAATTGAAAGCATGGATTGGGTTTTGTGCGTGGTTGTAAATAACGGGTCACTACACCACAGCAGGTCGATGGCGGCATCAAGGCCGCCGCATGATAGTCCTGATCGCCGCGTAAGGGAGACCGGATGCTCACCGCCGCCAGTCGCGCATTCTCGCAGATGCTGTCGCCGCCGTTCCGGTCGATCCTGTTCAAGTCGGCCGGGGCGGCGCTCGCCGTGCTCATCGTGCTCGCCATCCTGCTGCAGCGCCTGTTGGCGTGGGCGGTCGATTCCGGTGGCGTCTGGCTGTCGGCGACATTTCCATGGCTCGCGTCCAGCGTCGTCACCACGCTCGAATGGGCGCTGATCGTGGTCGCGGGCGTCGGTCTCTTCGCTGCGGCGATCCTGCTGATGCCGGCGGTCACCGCGCTCGTCGCGGGGTTCTTCGCCGACGACATCGCGGAGAAGGTCGAGCGCACCTATTATCCCGGCGATCCGCCCGGCGCGCCGCTACCGGTCGCGGCTGCGATGACCGAGGGCGCGCGGGCCGCGCTGTTCGGCATCCTCATCTATCTCTGCGCGGTGCCGTTCCTGTTCTTCGCCGGCTTCGGCGCGATCATTTTCTTCGTGGCGACGGCCTTCGTGCTCGGGCGCGAATATTTCAATCTCGCCGCCATGCGCTTTCATCCGCCGGACGAAGCCAAGGCGCTGCGCCGCCGGCACGCCACGGCGGTATTCCAGGCCGGGTTGCTCATCGCGGCCTTCGTGTCGATCCCGATCGTGAATCTGGCGACGCCGCTGTTCGCGACCGCGCTGATGGTCCATATCCACAAGCGACTGGCCGGCCCGCCGCAGCCGGGATAAACGGTTTCGGCGGGGCAGGGAGGCTCGAATGGCGATTCGTGCGCTTTTTCCGGTGGCAGTGCTCGCGGTCCTGTGCATGGCGGGCGCGGACGACGCCCGGGCGCAGGGCAAGGCTCAGGCGGCCGTGAAGCCGACCGCCCCGGCGAAGGAACTGTTCGGCGCCAAGAAGGAACCTGCGAAGTTGAAGGCCCGCGCCATCGGCTTCTATGCGCGCGGCTGCCTGGCGGGGGGCAAGGCGCTGCCAGTCAATGGCGAGACCTGGCAGGTGATGCGGCTCTCGCGCAACCGCAACTGGGGCCATCCCGGCCTGATCGCGTTCCTCGAACGCTTCGCGAAGGAAGTGCCGAAAGTTTCGGACTGGCCGGGCTTGCTCGTCGGCGACCTCGCGCAGCCGCGCGGCGGCCCGATGCTGACCGGGCACGCCAGCCATCAGGTCGGGCTCGATGCGGACATCTGGCTGACGCCGATGCCGACCCGCACGCTGACAGGGCAGGAGCGCGAGGAGATGTCGGCGGTCAGCATGCTGCGCACCGACCGCAAGGACGTCGATCCCAAGCTCTGGACCAAGGGCCATACTGCCGTGATCCGCGCCGCCGCCAAGGCGCCGGAGGTCGAGCGCATTTTCGTCAATGCGGGGATCAAGAAGGCGCTCTGCCGCGAAGCGGGCAACGATCGCGGCTGGCTGCGCAAGGTGCGCGCCTATTGGGGCCACCATTATCACTTCCATGTTCGGCTGCGCTGCCCGAGCGACAGCCCCGGCTGCGAGGCGCAGGCGCCGGTGCCGGCCGGTGAGCAATGCGGCAAGGATCTCGACTGGTGGTTCCAGGATTCGATCCTCAAGCCGAAGCCGCCGGCGAAACCGCCGAAGCCGCGTCCGCCGATGGCGCTCTCGCAACTGCCGGCCGAGTGCCGCACCGTGCTGCTGGCGCCTTGACGCTCGATCTTCGCCGCGTCTCCCGCATAGGTGAGACCGCTGGAAAGCTCAAAGGTCATTCCGGGGCGCGTGCGCAGCACGCGAGTCCGGAATCCATAACCCCTGTCTTTCCTTATTAATTTGACAGGGCGTATGGATTCCGGCTCTCGCCGCTAAAGCGGCTCGGCCGGAATGACGGCCGAGGCTTTCGCAGAGGTCTTGCATAGGCCGGAGGCAGGGCATTATGGCGCAGGTTTCAGCTGCCTCTGGTGTTCCTGAATGTCCTGTGCCGCGAGGGATTCGACCCAGGCGCGGATGCCGAGTTCGTCGCCGAAGAGATAGAACCCCAGCAGGAAGCACAGCAGCACGGCGAAGACGAAGGCGAGCGTGTCGAACTTCTTGTCGTGCGTCAGCGCGGTCGCTTCGCGGTCGATCGGGACAACATCGGTGTACAGCTTGGCGACCATCACGAGATAGAACGGCCGCACCAGCACCGTAGTCACGCCGACCGCGAGCACGATCGGCACCGCCATCAGGACGTAGAAATTGTAGATCTTGTTCACGTGGCCCGCCGAGCCGCCGAACGCGATGAGATAGGACAACCCACCGACATAGGTCGCGATGCCGATGATCCAGCAGATCAGGCTGTATCCCATGCGGATGCCGATGGCGCGCGCCGGCCTGTTCCTGAGCAGCGAGACCGAGTCTTTCGCAGCGTCGATGAACCCCTTGCCGGCGACCAGAGCGGGCACGACGCCGATCGTGCCGATCTTCCAGGCGTAGTACAGAAGTTCGTCGAGAGCCGTCCGCCTGTTGCCGCCTCTTCTCGGCATCCGGTCCAGGATCGCGCTCACCGTGATCCAGGCGTCGATGGTGGTGAAGATCCACAATCGGCCGAGGTGCTTGAAGGCGAGGTTGAGGCACTTGGCGATGGTCGAGGTCTCGCCCGCGCTTCGCAGGTAATGCGCCGCGGTCATGGCCGCGTTGAGCAGCGAGATCGGATAGCTCGCCACCGCGACAACGAAAAAGCTCCAGGCCAGCAGCGCGAGATTGAGCAGCTTGAACTCGACGTTATTGTCGCGCTTGCCGACCTGCTCCCAGACGTGATCCGGAATCCAGTCCAGCATCTGCGTCCAGATCATGTAGGCGAGGGCGATCGTCACCCACTGCAGGGCGGCGAAGAAGATGATCTCCTTCTCCTCGGCGATCAGCCTGAACGAATAGCCAAGCTCGCCCCAGAAGGTCGAGAAATTCTCGGCGGACAGGACTTTCGGCTTGGTGCCGGACTTGTCGAAGATTTCCCGCGCGCCGTCGCGGGCGACGTTGAGGGCTTCACGTTCAGCGGCAAACGGCATGGTGGATGTCAGGCGGTTGGAAGACGGGCCATGCAGAGTGCCCGAGAACCCGTTTCGCCGCGTTTAACGGGCCGTCCGCCTCACTTCCGCACATCCTCCCGCAGCATCGCGGCGCCCTTTTCCGCGATCATTATGGTCGGCGAGTTGGTGTTGCCGGAGGTGATGGTCGGCATCACCGAGGCGTCGATCACGCGTAAGCCTTCGAGGCCGATGACGCGCAGCCGCTCGTCCACCACCGCCAGCGGATCGCTGGCAAGGCCCATGCGCGCGGTGCCGACGGGGTGGAAGATGGTGGTGCCGATCTCGCCCGCCGCCTTCGCGAGCGAAGCCGGGTCGTCGCTCGATATGCGTTCCCCCGGCAGGTATTCGGACGGCAGGTACGGCGCGAGCGCGGGCTGGGTCATCACATTGCGGGCGACGCGGAGGGAGTCGGCCGCGACCGTGCGGTCTTCGTCGGTCGCCAGATAGTTCGGCTTGATCTTTGGGGCATCGGCCGGGTCCGCCGAGCGCAGTCGCACGTGGCCGCGGCTCGTCGGCTGCACGTTGCAGACGCTGACGGTGAGGGCGGGGAAGGTGTGCAGCGGCTCGCCGAATTTGTCGAGCGACAGCGGCTGCAGGTGGAACTGGATGTTCGCGCGCTCGCGTGACGGATCGGATCGCGTGAAGGCGCCAAGCTGCGACGGCGCCATGGTCAGCGGCCCGCGCCGGCGAAAGGCGTAGTCGAGCCCCATCAACGCACGGCCGGTCAGCGAGTGATAGGTCTCGTTGAGCGTCTTGATGCCGCTCACCTTGTAGATCATCCGCAGTTGCAGGTGGTCCTGCAGGTTCGCGCCGACGCCCTGCCTGTCGAGGACGGTCTCGATGCCGAGCGCCGCAAGCTCGTCCGCCGGTCCGACGCCCGAGAGCTTGAGGAGTTGCGTCGAGCCGATCGCGCCTGCGGAGAGGACGACCTCGCCACGGCAGCGCGCCTCGCGTATCTCGCCGCCTTGCCGCCAGCGCACGCCCACGGCGCGCTTGCCGTCGAACAGAATGCGCTCGACCAGGCAGCCGGTTTCGAGCCGCAGGTTCGACCGGCTCAGCACGGGCTTGAGGAAGCCGCGCGCCGCCGACCAACGACGTCCGGACTTCTGGTTGACGTGGAAGTAGCAGGAGCCCTCGTTGTCGCCGGTGTTGAAGTCGTCCACCGGCCTGATGCCGGCCTGCGCGGCCGCCTCGCGCCAGGCGTCGAGCAGATCCCAGGTGACGCGCGGCGCCTCCACCCGCCATTCCCCGCCCTTGCCGTGTAGCTCGCTCGGGCCCATGAAATGGTCTTCGTGCTTCTTGAAGTAGGGGAGCACGTCGTCCCAGCCCCAGCCGCCAAGGCCGAGTTGCCGCCAGTGGTCGTAATCGGCCGCCTGTCCGCGCATGTAGATCATCGCGTTGATGGCGGAGCAGCCCCCGATCACTTTTCCGCGCGGATAATTCAGGCTGCGCCCGTTGAGGCCCTCCTCGGCCTCGGTCTTGAACATCCAGTCGGAGCGCGGATTGCCGATCGCGAACAGATAGCCCACCGGAATGTGGAACCAGACCCAGTTGTCGCGCCCGCCGGCTTCCAGCACGAGCACGCGCGCCTGCGGATCGGCCGAAAGCCGGTTCGCGAGCACGCAGCCGGCCGAGCCTGCGCCGACAATGATGTAGTCGTAATCGCCATCCATGGTGTGACTCTGGGACATGCATTCCTCCCCGCGGGTCGCGTCTGCGGTACGCCTCGCGGCTTTGCAATCGCTCGGCATTCTTGCTAGCATTTTTTGGCGGCGCGCTGGGCGTGTGTCGCATTTTGTCCGGAACGGCGGTCCCGGAAATCCCAATCCATTAATTCTGCGCCTTGTGGCGCCCGTCGGCATGCGCGCTTTGCGCGTGCGACGAGACCCTGCGACGAGACCTGGAGACCGCCAAAATGATCTTGAGACGCGCATTCCTTGCGGCCGCGTCGGCTGCCGTGTTGATGCTGGGGACCCCTTTTGCATCCGCGCAGGACCGCTCCATCACCGTATTCGCCGCCGCGTCGATGAAGAACGCGCTCGACGACGCCAACGCCGCCTTCACCAAGCAGACCGGTATCAAGGTGGTGGCGAGCTATGCCGCGACCTCGGCGCTGGTGCGGCAGATCGAAAGCGGCGCGCCGGCCGACATATTCGTCTCCGCCGATCTGCGATGGATGGATCAGGCAGTGGAAAAGAAGCTGGTCAAGGCCGACACCCGCGTCGACCTGCTCGGCAACAGACTGGTGCTGATCGCGCCGGTGGAGTCGAAGGTCAACGAGGTCAAGCTCGCGAAGGGGCTCGATCTCGTGAAACTGCTCGGCGACGGACGGCTGGTGACCGGCGACGTCAAGGCGGTGCCGGTCGGCCGTTACGCCAAGACCGCACTCGAAAATCTCGGTCTGTGGACCGCGGTGGAGTCGCGGATGGCGATGGCCGAAAACGTGCGCGCGGCGCTGCTGCTGGTCGCGCGCGGCGAGGCCCCGTTCGGCATCGTCTATGAGACCGACGCCAAGGTGGAACCCAAGGTGAAGATCGTCGGCACGTTCCCGGACGGCTCGCATCCGCCGGTGACCTATCCGGTCGCGGCTACGAGCCAGGCGAAGGCGGACGCCGCGGCCTATCTCGCCTTTCTGCGTACGCAGGCGGCCAAGGCGATCTTCGAGCGCTACGGGTTCAGCTTCCTCGTGAAGTCGACCGCGTGACCGACCGGCCACGGCAGACGCATCTTTACCTCTCCCCGCATGCGGGGAGAGGTCGGCTTGCATGCGCATCGCCCGTGGCAGGCCGCTGTCCGTGACAGACTAGCGAATAGACCTGCAGCGCATCACAAGCAGCGTTGAAATGTGGACTCTGACACCCGAAGAATGGACGGCGGTGCATCTCTCGCTCCGCATCTCGCTGGTGGCGACGCTTGCCGCCCTGCCGTTCGGCATCGCGATCGCCTGGCTGCTGGCGCGCAAGCAGTTCTGGGGCAAGTCGCTGCTCGATGCGCTGGTGCATCTGCCGCTGGTGCTGCCGCCGGTCGTCACCGGCTATCTGCTGCTGATCTCCTTCGGCCGGCGCGCGCCGGTCGGCTCCTTTCTCTACGAGACGATGGGCATCGTGCTTTCGTTCCGCTGGACGGGCGCCGCGCTCGCCTGCGCGGTGATGGGCTTTCCGCTGCTGGTGCGCGCAGCGCGGGTGTCGTTCGAATCCGTCGACCCGCGGCTTGAGCAGGCCGCGGCGACGCTCGGCGCCAACCGGCTGTGGACCTTCGCGACGGTGACGCTGCCGCTGGCGCTGCCGGGCGTGATCGCGGGCGCGGTGCTGTGCTTCGCCAAGGCGCTCGGCGAATTCGGCGCGACCATCACCTTCGTCTCCAACATTCCCGGCGAGACGCAGACCATCTCGGCGGCGATCTACACCTATACGCAGGTGCCGGGCGGCGAAGGCCCGGCGCTGCGGCTGGTGGTGATCGCCATCGTCATCGCGATCGGCGCGCTCGTCGCCTCCGAGTGGATGGCGCGGCGCGCCGGCAACCGCGCCTACGGACTTGAATGATGCTTGCCGTTGATGTGGAAAAGCGCCTCGGCGCCGTCGAGATTGCCGCGCGCTTCGAGACCGGTGCGCGGGGCACTGCGCTGTTCGGCCCGTCAGGCGCGGGCAAGAGCAGCGTCATCAACATGATCGCCGGCCTTGTGCGACCCGATCGCGGGCGCATCGCGCTCGGCGAGGAGGTGCTGTTCGACAGCGCGGCGCGTATCGACGTGCCAGCGCATCGGCGGAATATCGGTTACGTATTTCAGGAGGGGCGGCTGTTTCCGCACCTCACCGTGAGCCAGAACCTTCGCTTCGGCCGCTGGATGCACGGCGTTGGCCGCGACGCCGAGATGGAGGCGCGGATCGTGGAGATGCTCAACCTCGGCGCGCTGCTGCCGCGCCGGCCGGGGCGGCTCTCCGGCGGCGAGCGCCAGCGCGTCGCCATCGGCCGCGCGCTGCTGATGCGGCCGCGGCTGCTGCTGCTCGACGAACCTCTGGCCTCGCTGGACGCCGGTCGCAAGGCCGAAATCCTGCCCTATCTGGAACGGCTGCGCGACGATGGCGGATTGCCGCTGGTCTATGTCAGCCACCAGCCGGACGAGGTGCGGCGCATCGCGACCGCCGTGGTGCGAATGGAAGCCGGCCGGGTGGTCGCGGTGGGTGGGCTCGACCTGCTTGGCACCGCCGCCTGACGCGACTGACCCCTGCCAGCCGGCGGACGGCGGGGCTATTCTGCCGGCATGTTCCCGCCCGGCCGAATCGTCTGCCTCACCGAGGAGACCGTCGAGACGCTCTATTTGCTCGGCGAGCAGGACCGTATTGTCGGCGTGTCCGGCTATGCGGTGCGGCCACCGCAGGTGCGGCGCGAGAAGCCGCGCGTTTCGGCCTTCATCTCGGCGGACATCGAAAAGATCGTCGCGCTCGAACCCGACCTGGTGCTGACCTTTTCCGATTTGCAGGCCGACATCGTCGCCGCGCTGATCCGGCGCGGCGTCGCGGTACACGCTTTCAACCAGCGCGACCTTGCCGGCATCTTCGCGATGATCCGCACGCTCGGCGCACTGGTGGGCGCGTCCGAAAGAGCAGAGCAACTTGAGCAGGAACTGCAGGCGCGACTCGACGATGCGCGTGAGCGTGCCGCGCTGCTGCTGCCGCGCCGACCTTGCGTCTATTTCGAGGAATGGGACGAGCCGATGATCTCCGGCATCGGCTGGGTGTCGGAACTGATCGGGATTGCGGGCGGGCGCGAGGCCTTCCCGGAACTGGCGTCACGCAAGAGCGCGAAGGAGCGCATCGTTAGCGCCACCGATGTGATCGCCCGCGCGCCCGACATCATCGTCGGCTCGTGGTGCGGCAAGAAGTTCGTGCCGGCGAAGGTCGCCGCGCGGGCCGGCTTTGACGTCATCCCGGCGGTGCGCAATGGCTTCCTGCGCGAGATAAAGTCCACCGTCATCCTGCAGCCCGGCCCGGCCGCCCTGACCGATGGGCTCGATGCGCTGGAGGCCATCATCGCGGCGTGGGCTGCGACAGCGCCGCGGTGAGGTAGTCGAGCGCCTCGACCAATGCAGCGCCGCCGCAGAGCGCATATTTTCGCGGCAGGATGAGCACGCGTTCCGGCGGGTAGAGCGCCTTGAGCGCAGGATGCGCCAGCAGCAGTTCCCCTTGGTCCTCCGGCTCCGTCACGAGTTCATGCAGCACGAGGAAATCGGGGCGCAGCATCAACAGCTTTTCGAGTGGCACGAAGCCGCCGAGGCCGTGCGGCGCATCTTTCGGCGGGACGAAACCTGCCGCGCGTAAAAGCGCGCCGGCGAGGCTGTCGGGGCCGGTCACATAGCCCTTGCGTTCGACCAGCAGTGCCGTCGCCTTGCGGCCGCGGATTGCGTCCGTCAGGCGCGCCTCCGCAGCGTCGATCTCGGCCACCAGTTTCTCGCCGCGCTCGGGATGGCCGAGCAGGGCGGCAACCTCGCGCGCCTGCGCCCGCGCGTCGGCGAGGTTCGTCACCAGCGCCACTTCGTGAATGCGGATGCCGAGATCGGCGAGCGTGCGCCGCATGGCGGATCGGTCCATCGGTCCCGCCAGCACGAGGTCCGGCTGCAGGGCGACGGTGGCCTCGGAGCGCTGGTCCGGGCGCGGAAACTGCGTCGCCGCCGGTGCCACTGTGGACAACACGGGGTCATTCGCGAAAGGCGACAGGCCGGCGATCTGCTCCGGATCGGCCAGGGCCACGACCAACTGGTCGGCGCACAGGTTGAACGAGACAACCCGCTGCGGCGGCGACGCGTGTGCCGCGCCTACGGCCGCCAGCACGGCGAGTGTCTGCACCAGCCCTTTCAAAATCGCCATCCGCCGCTTATGCCATGACGCGCGCTGGGATCAACCGATGGCGATCGAAACGAACCGATGGTGGGCACCGCTTGGCCTTAATGTGGCCCTCGCGGTGCTCGTCCTGATGCTCGCCGTGGCCTCGCTCGCGGTCGGGCCATCGGCGCTGTCGCCGCGTGCGGCGTTCACCGCGCTTGTCGACGGGGAGGGCGTCGCGGGGCTGATCGTGCGCGAGATCAGGCTGCCGCGGACGATCCTGGCGGTCCTGATCGGCGCCAGCTTCGGGCTGGCGGGGGCCGCGCTGCAGGGACTGGTGCGCAACCCGCTAGCTGAGCCGGCCTTGTTCGGCGCGCCGCAGGCCGCCGCCGCCGGGGCCTCGATGGTGATCGCTTTCGGCCTCGCGTCCGCCACCTCCTTTGCCGTGCCGCTGGCGGGTATCGCTGGCGCGCTAATTTCGATCGGGGGTCTAGTCGCCATTGCGGGCCGCCGCGCCAGCCTGACGGTGACGCTGCTTGCCGGCCTTGCGCTGGCGAGTTTTGCGGGCGCGGCGACCGCGCTGATCCTCAACCTCGCGCCCAATCCCTATATCGCGCTCGAAGTGGCCTTCTGGCTGCTCGGATCGCTCGAGGACCGCAGCCGCGACCATCTCATCCTGGCCGTGCCGTTCCTCGTCGTCAGCTGGATCATGCTGGCATCCTGCGCCGGAGCGTTCCGCGCGCTCACGCTTGGCGAGGATGCCGCCGCCTCGCTCGGCGTCAATGTCGGCCGCACGCGCCTGCTGGTGGTGGTCGGGGTGGCGCTCGGTGTCGGCGCGGCCGTTTCGATCACCGGCGCGATCGGCTTCGTCGGCCTCGTCGCGCCGCATCTGGTCCGCCGTCTGGTTGGATCGGACCCCGCGCGCGTACTGCTGCCGGCTGCGCTGGCGGGCGCGGCGCTGCTGACCTCGGCCGACATCGCGGCGCGGCTGATCCCGGCCAATGTCGAGATCAAGCTCGGCGTGCTGACCGCCATGATCGGCGTGCCGTTCTTCCTCTCGATGATCTTCACCGAGCGCCGCATGCTGGAAGGCGCTCCGTCATGAGCGAGGCCGCCGCACCGCTGATCCGCGCGCGAGACCTCAGCGTGAATCTCGGCGGGCGTGCCATCGTCGATCACGCGTCGTTCGACCTGCGACGCGGTGAACTGACCGCGCTGGTCGGCCCGAACGGAGCCGGCAAGACCACGCTGGTGCGTGCGCTCGCCGGACTGATCGACGCGCAGGGCGATATTCGGCTCGACGGACAGCCGGTTGCGACGATGGGCGCGCGGACCCGTGCGCGGATGATCGCCTATCTGCCGCAGGGCCAGACGCTGCACTGGCCGCTCGGTGTCGAGCGGCTGGTCGCGCTGGGCCGGCTGCCGCATCTCGGTCCGCTGTCGCGCGTCGGCCCCGAGGACCTCGCCGCCGTCGACGAGGCGATGCGACGGGCGGACGTGCTGCATCTCGCCGGG
>Ga0182739_1003335_pt1 | contig 14137 bp, 8 predicted proteins | sample eDN5th30CBELigBY_FD_128873 | JGI IMG/M metagenome (GOLD analysis project Ga0182739, IMG submission 128873) | Enriched backyard soil microbial communities from Emeryville, California, USA - eDNA 5th pass 30_C BE-Lig BY (version 2) (version 2) | ecosystem: Environmental > Terrestrial > Soil >... | reverse complement strand
CGACATGGCTGTAGCCGCCGGCGATACCCAGCGTCCAGGCGCCGACCTGCTGGTCCAGGCCAGCCAGGAAGCCGTAATGGCTGTCCTTGTAGCTGGGGGCGTTGTCGTCGCCACGCACGTGCGCGGTGTTGGAGACGACCTGGGCCCAGGCCTGGCGGCTGGGGCGCGCGCAATTGGCCGCAGTCGAGGACTCGGCGCAATCCTGACCCAGGCGCGAGAGCAACGTGTCGTTCACGCGTTGGCCTCCACGGATGGCGGCCGAGGCGACGGCGCCGAAGATCGTAGCGTTGGTGGGGGCGATGACGACGCTGCCGCCGCCGCTGTCGTCGCTGCCGCCACTGCCGCCACTGCCGCCGCTGCCGTCGCTGTCGCCGCCGCCGGTGTTGTCGGCGGCCAGGTTGAGCGTGCTGCCGTCGGCCAGGTTCTGCACGCTCTGCGCCAGATTGGCCGGCGCGTTGCTGGTTACGGTAGCGAACTGGCCGTTGACGTTCGCCGCGTCAACGATGCGGTAGGACGCCGCGCTGTAGGTGCCGGGGCCATAAAGCAGGTTCAAGGTGCCGCCCAGCGTCGCGGTGCCGCCCACCTTCAGTTGCGAGGCGGTGGAAGGGCTGACGTCGACGAACAGGGTGCCGGAGGAAGACTGCGTGTAGTTGCCGTTGATCGTCAATGTGCCGATGGAACCGCCCGGGCGCACGATGCCGTCGTTGGTGACATTGCCGGCGATGGAGCCATGCCCGCGCAGTGTGCCGGCGCTGCCGACCGCCACGTCGCCCAGGATGCTGGCGGTGGGATGGTCGGCGTCGCCGATTTCGAGCGTGCCGGCGTGCACCGACGTGCCGCCCGAGTAGGTATTCACGCCGTTCAGGATCAACATGCCGCTGCCGGTCTTGGCCAGCGCGCCGCTACCCTTGAGTTCCGAATCAATGATGGCCGTGGCGTTGGCATCGACTTCGATGGCGGAAGTGGCTGCCGACAGGCCGATGGCGCCACCCGTCACACGGTAGCCATCGGTGGAAAACTGCATGCCGCTGACATTTATCGGACCATGGCTGGTATCCACCGTCACGGTGCCCGCGGCCGCGCCGAACACGGGGCGCACGTCGGTCTGGTCGAGCGTGCCGTTGCGCGTGCCGTCGGTCGTGGTCCAGTTGGTGCCGTTCGCCGTCCAGGTGCCGGAGCCGCCGGCAATCGTGCCGTCGGCGACGGTATTGGCGCCATCCCAATAGTGGCGGCTGGCGTCGGGGGCCAATGTCACGATCAGCTCGCCGTTCACGTCGCTCAGGCGCGCAAGCAGGCCATTGTTGGTGGAGACGAAGGCCGTGTTGTTGCTGTACGTGCCGGAGCCCGTCGGTCGCACGACCGCATAGGTCTGGCCCTCCGCCAATCCGGTACCGTTCAGGCTGATCGCGGCATTGCTGATCGCGGCGGTGCCATTTACCGCCAGGTAGCCATAGCTGGAGGGATTGGCGACGTTGAACGTCAGTCCGCCACCGGTCTGGGTGTAGCTGCCCGTCACCGTGACGGGGTTGTTGAACTGAAGGGTGGCGCCGTTGTTGATGACGGAACGGCCCACCGCGGCGATGTCGTCGTTCAGCAGCAGGTTGCCGCCCGAAAACACCAGGTCCGCGCCCGTCACCTTGATGAGGCCTTTGTCGGCCACGCCCAGGCCGCCGCTCGCGCCGGTGAGGGTGCCGACGACGGTGCCGCTGCCGCCTGCGATGGCGAGAGGGATGGTGCTGGCGGAGGTCAGGTCGCCCGCGATGAGACCGCTGTTGGCGATCGTACCGATCCCGCTGTCGCCATCGATCTGGATCGCCGCGCTCCGGCCCGTGATGGTGCCGCTATTGTCGATCAGGCCCACGGTGCTGGCGCGCGAAAGGTAGATGCCGGCATCGAACGACCCGCCCATGGCACTGCTGGGCGCGCCCACGATCAGGCCCGTGTTGGTGATGGTGCCGACCGTGCTGGTATCCATGAAGATGCCTGCAATGTCGCCCGAGAGGGTCCCGGAATTGGTGAGCGTGCCCACCCGCCCGTTGTCCTGCGCCAGCAAGCCGAGCTGGCCCACGATGGTCCCGGTGTTCTCCAGCGTTTCGATGGCGCCGTTTTCGGTGACCACACCGAAACCCTGAAGCAAGCCGCCGATTTTGGCGCTTTGCAAGGTGCCGTAGTTGGTCAAGCTGGTGATCGTTCCGCCGTCGTTCCAGATCCCCGCAATAGTCCCTCCGAAGGTACTGTTGCTGGAGATCATCCCGGAATTGCTGAGCGCGGCGATGGTGCCCGTGTTGAAAATGCCGGCTCGCGCCCCGGAGAGGGTGGCGCCGGTGGTGTTGACCACGCGGGTGATGCTTGCGCCGCTGGAGTTCACGATGCCCGCTACGGTGACGCCCGTTCCGGTGGATGAGAGCAAATTGCTGTTGGTCACTTCATACAAAATGGCGTCGTTCTGCAGGCCGGCCAGCGTGCCAACGATGGTGCCGAAGTTCTCCAGCGTGGTGCCGGGGTTGGTGATGGAGGCGTGCAAACCGATGTTTTCGCCGGAAATGGTGCCGATGCTGATGACCTTAAGGTTACTTTGCGTCCAATCGATGCAATTGACTTCGCCTACGACGGTCGTGTCGCCCGGGAAGTCAACAGCGACGCACGCCGCTGCATGGGCCATGCCGGGAAGCAGGCTGGCGGCCACGAGAGAAACGCCCGAGAGCAGTTGCAGCGATCGGGCAGGGACCGCCGTCGAGCCGCCCCGCGCGGAGCCCATGGAAAAGAAGTTGGTACGTTTTTTTTGGTTTTTCAGCTTCAAGTCAAGCTCCCGCCTGGGACGATGTCATGGGATATCAGGCGGCGACCGGAGAAGCAATGGGCGATCCACGCGGCAGGCGCCAGGGTACGAGGTCAGACTGGTGGCCATTCGGTGGGCGCACGACCTCACCCTGCAAATTACCGGCGAAGGCGCATCTTCAAAGCGTGCAACAAGGGGGAAATACGGGCCTTAAATTCGCTTGGCGCGGTCGACGCGCCGGCTTGGCCAGCGGCTGAACCCTGCTGTTCAGGCCTCGGACCCCGGAAAGCGCTTTGCCAGCGCCTGGCTGACGTCGTGCAGGACCGTCTTCCAATCGCCTGGCGTGTGCTGGCGGAATAGCCGCAGCGACGGATACCAGGGCGTGTCGGACCGGTGCAACAACCAGCGCCAGTCGGGCAGGAAGGGCAGCATCACCCAGGCGGGGCGATTCAACCCGCCCGCCAGATGCACGGGTGACGAGTCGACCGAGATGAGCAGGTCGGCCAAGGACAGGATGGCTGCGGTGTCCTCGAAATCGGCGATCTCCGTGTCCAGCGGCACGATGTTCATGCCGGGCGGCGCCGCGGCAGCCTGGGCTGCGGCAGGGCCTTTCTGGATGGCGAGATACGTTATGCCGGGCAAGGCGAGCGGCGCCAGGTCCGCCAGGGCAAGAGAGCGGTTGGCGTCGTTGGAGTGCGTGGGTCTGCCGGCCCAGGCCAGCGCCACCCAGGGCCGCGGCAAGCGGGCAAGCCGCTGCCGCCATTTCTCCACCCGGGCCTCATCGGCCGACAGGTAGGCGACCTGGCAAGGCAGGTCGGCCATGCGCAGGCCAATCGCCATGGGCAGGGACATCAACTCGCAGTGCTCGTCGAACGGCGGCGGGACCTGGCCGCGCGGGAAGGCGTCCGAGCCGACGAGTCGCTGGGCGATCGGCAGCAGGTCGGGATGCACTTCCAGCACGACACGAGCGCCGCTGCGGTCCCGGGCCGCACTGACCAGGCGTATGAATTGCAGCGTGTCGCCGTAGCCCTGTTCGTCATGGATGAGTAGCGTCCGGCCCGCAATGCGGCCCCCGCTCCAGCGCGGCCGCTGGACCTTGCGGTCCATCGCGACCGTGTGGGAAAGGCTGTAGCGCCATCGGTATTCCGGCCAGCCGCGTTCAAAATCGCCCAGCAGCAAGCGCGTCTCGGCCAGGTCGAAGCGCGCGGACAGGTCGCCCGGCATGGCCGTGGCGATCATCTCCTGGATTTCGGCCGCCTCCTTGACCCGTCCTTGGTGCTTCACCGCCAAGCCGAGAAGGCGCCACAGCACGGAGGGTGCGCCGCGCGGGTTGATGCCGGCGCGGAGCAGGCGCTCGGCTTCGGCGTACTGCCGTTGCGTCAGCAGGCCGCTGGCGTGGCGCGCCAATTTTTGCGGGTCTTGCGGGTCTTGCGGGTCCTGTGGGAGGGAGTCCGCCGCGGCTTGCGTGTCTTGCTCGGTCCGCGCGGCGCGCGAAGCGGCCGGGAGCGTCGACCGGGCGGCGGCATTCGGCGATTCGCACTCCGGCCGCAAGCGGGTCCGGAGTTCTAGCGCTTTGGGGTGGGCCGGCGCGAAGGCCAGCAAGGCCTCGATCCAGCGCAGCGCCTCGTGCGGCTGGGATCGCGCCGCTTCGATGCCTGCGAGATTGAGATAGGCGTTGGCCAGGCGCGGGCTGCATTCGATGGCGCGTAGCGCGGCGCTTGCCGCCGCGTCATATTCGCCCAGTTCGCCGAGCACGAAAGCGAGGTTGCTGTGGGCTTCCGCGTAGTCGCCCCGCATCGCCAGGGCCTGCAAGTATTGCTCGCGGGCTTCATGCAGGCGCTTCATGCCCACGTACGAGTTGCCGAGGTTGTTGCGCGCCTCTGGATTGTCCGGATGCGTTGCCACCACCCGCTCCAGGCAACCGATGCTGTCTGCGAAATGCCCGGCCTCCTGCAGGATGATCCCAAGGTTGTTCCACGCCATTACCAGCCCGGGATCACGTTGCGTGGCCTGCCGCGCGGCGGCCTCGCCCTCGGCGAGCAGGCCCTGCTGACGGCAGATCTCGGCCAGATTGCCGAGATAGACCGCGGGCGCGGCGCTGGGCCGGCATGCCTGGCGCAGCAGATCGAGCGCGAGCGCGGGCTTGCCGTAGCTGTGCGCGATCAGGCCCAGGAGGTGCGAGGCATCGGCCTGTCCGGGTGCCGCCGCAAGAATGCGGCGGCACAGTATCTCGGCCTGGTTTGCCTGTCCGGCGTTCCAGTGCGCGTGCGCCTGTTGCAAAGCCTCGGAAAGGGAAAGCGGCGAGCCTGCCTTTGGATGGGACGGTGCGGGCTTGTGATCCATGGAGATGACAACGGCCGCCATTGAGGCCGCCCTGGATGGGAACGTGGAGGGGAGATTCTAGTTCCTCCACCCGGGCGAGCCATGCCGTGCCAATGCAAACAAGGAGTATGGCACCACCGTTCGTATTACCGGAGAGATCGACGTGGGTCGCGCCGGCCGCTACGTCTACGTCAACGCGTTGGAGGTGGTTTCACCCTAGGGCGCGCAGTGTCTGGCTGATGCGTCAGCGCGGCGGTATTGCGCACTAGCCCGCATCGCCGTGATACCCGTATTTGATGCCGCCCAGCACGCGCGTACGCACGGCCTCGTTGAAGGGGTAGGTGTAGGCCTGCCCCACCACGACCACATGGGCCACGTTGGCCAGCACGCGCCGCCGCAGCGCCTGGCCGATGGACTCGTCTTCGCTGCCGCCTTCCACGCGCGACATCTGCTGGAAGAGTTCGCTTCGCGTCACGCCGTTCTGCATGAAGGAGAACGCCGTCCAGACGCAGGCCAGCGTCAACACCAGCGCCAGGCCCGCCGCGCGCGTGGCGGTGCGCCCCGGCTGCTGGCCCGCCGGCGTGCGCAGCCAGACGACGAGCTTGGCGATCAGGTAGAGCAGCTTGGCGAAGTGGCCCACCGCGCCCAATAGCGAAAACAGCAGCGCGACCGGCGGCACGATCGCTGCGCGCGCGGCGTCCTCCCCCAGCTTGTTGTGCAGTCCGCCGCGCCCGAAGTCCGCGCTGCTGGCGGAAAAGCGGGGCAGGGCTTCGTCCACGGCCCGGTCGAGCATGCCTTCATAAAGCCGCTTGAAGCCGGCCACATCCGTGTAGTTGGGCGCAACGTTCATCGTGGCCGGCACCATCAAGGCCTGGCGCAGCAGCTTCTGGACGCCAGGGCGCGCGACGAAGTCTTCGTACGCCAGGCCGGGCGGGATGGCGTCGCCCTCGACATGCACCGTACGGCTGCGCATGGTCCTCCAGTACTGCTGCGCCACCGCCTCATTGAAGGTGGCGCGGTCATGCGGTTGCCAGTCGCCGGGCACGGGAATGCGCTTGCGCACGTCCTGTACCACGCGGCCCTTGTAGCGCGCCGGCACGTTGTCGGGGGTCCAGCCGCGGCGCGACAGGCTGCGGCGGTAGTCGCCCCAGGCGCGATCCTGTTCGCGCGCCAGGCCGATGTCCGACGCCACCGGCACACCCGCATACTTCTTCCAGCGCTCGGCCACGGAACCCATCACGCTGGTGTAAACCTGGTGATAACCGCGTATGCCAGGGGCTGTCATGCGGACTTCGCGGCCATCGAAGGTAAATGTCTTCATCTGGCGCTGCAGATCGGTGCGGATGACCTGCCGCTTCTTCGGTTCGACTTTTTCGTCCAGGTTGTCGATGTTGGACAGCAGCACCTGGAACACGGCCAGGAACGCCTTGCCCTCGGGGCGGGCGTAGACGTCGTCGTCGTCCACCAGGCCGTCCAGTTGCAGGTCGCCCTGCACCAGCGACCGTTGCAGCAAGCCGGCGTTGGTGGCGATGCGGCGGAACTCGCCATCGCGTGTATCGACGAGCACGTTCACCAGCAGCTTGATGGCGCTGAAGACAAGGAGCGCCGTCACGACACAAGCGACGGCGATCTTCAGCGTGGAGGGGCGGCCGCCCGTGGCGAGCCGACGGGTCGACATCAGTTGCAGCACCACCAGCGCGGCGGCGATGCCGGACAGGGTTCGGCCGAAGAATTCCAGTTCTTCGATATCGTGCGGCGTGGCGCGGCTGCCCACCACATCGAGCAGGCGGGCATTGAAGCCGAGTTCGAAAGCGAGGTAGATGACCGTCAGTACGATCAGGAAAAGGATCAGGCGAATCTGGGCTTGCCGCACGGTCAATCCCTCAGGTCCAGGCGCGTCGAGGTGATTTCCTCGTCGGGCAGGTCCAGCTTGGCCGGTGCGCGCGATGCCGCGCCCGTGCGTGGCGAGCTGCCGGTCGCCGCAGTGGGCGCGCCGCTCGCGGGCGCGCGCTGCGGTGGCGGAGCAACAGCGCGACCACCGGATGCACTGCCGCCGGACGCCCGGGTCTGCACCGCATCGGGCGAGGCGCTGCGGCCGGGTCGGCCCGACCTGCCGGAGCGAGCCGCCGGCGCCGCGGGCGGCGGGTAGACCCCATACAGGCGCAATGACTCCTGATACCCGGGCGGGTACAGCGATTCATCGGCGAACGGCTTGGCGCGGGGATTCATGCCCGCGACCGTCTTCACATCGCCCCGGCGCATCCGGCCGTCTTGCGTGTAGATGAACCGTTCGATCTTGGCGCCCTTGGGAAAGTCCAGGGTCATGGCGCTGCGGTCGTCCTGGACCAGCACCGCCGGCCGGTCCCGGCAATTGCCCAGGTCCCACGACAGCACGTCGGAGCCTTCGATGGCCAGCACCGTATAGCGGTAATCGCAGTTGCGGCGCTGCGTTTCGATGACGACTACGGTGCGCGGCCCCACGTTTTCTGTGCGCGCGATCCGTGCGGACTCCACGTTGTTCAAGGGCACCACCCGCTGGTTACCCGATAGCTTCACCGAGAAGTTCTTGCCCTCGCGGCGCAGCGTGCCGGTCCCCCCGTCCTGCAGGGGAAACTGGCTGATCTCGGTGCCAAACAGGGCGGCGGTATCCACGCCATAGACGAAGTTGCCGCGGGAATTGGTCTTGACCGCGCAGGCAGACAGCCCGGCAAGGAGCAGCAAACCGGTGATAAGGCGAAGGATCGACGAACAGGATACGGGCAGGCGCATTGACATCATGGGGAAGGCGGGAAACCAGGCGCGGCGAGGCGCCGTTTCCGTCAAAGCCCTGCAATGTATCGCAAAGTTACAAGGCAGGACCAGGGTTGTTTCAATTGCGCAGGCCCGGTCGGCCGTGTCGGGCCGCCGGACAGCCGCGCTTAGCTGGCGGGCTGCTTCAGTTCCATCGCCAGCTTGATCAGTTCGCGCGCGCCGTGGCGCACGGCGGACACGCAGCGCTCGACGATGGCGCGGAGCAGGGCGGCATCCGGCAGGGTGTTGGGCCCGGCTACAAAGCTTTCCACCGAGGCCGACAAACGCCCGGCCCGTTCCGCGCTGTCTTGCGACAGCGTCAGCTTGATCGCCTTGCAGCGGTTGTTGACGGTGTTGATCACCTCCAGCAGTTGTTCGCGGGTCAAACCCAGTTCGTCGGCCTGCACGAAGCTTGGGTAGACCAAACGCAGGAATTCCGGATCCGAATCGCTGAGGCTGAAGTACATGATGCCCAGGTCGGGATACTTGAAGACCACATCGCCTTCATCGTCAAAGCGGGCGACCAGGCCCAGTTCTTCTTGCACCACGGTTTGGTACAGGGCGGCCAGCGGGGTGGGGGTGGACATTATTGAACGCTCCGTTCTTGGTCAGTGGGACTTTTCAGTCAGTGGGGCATGCCGGGCTTTGTCGGCAAGCGGGGCGGAAAAGCCGCGCCCTTGATTGTTGCTACGCGCCACCTCGGGAAAAGTTCGAAAAAAAGTCGCGCCGAAGCATAAACCCATCCGGAAAAAAACAATCGCCCGAAAAACGCCCACAAAAAAAACGAACCTTTTCGGCCGCCATGCGTAGCCATGAATACCGGCATCCCGCCACAACCAGACAAGGAAAGACCATGCAAGGCAAAGCACAGGACGTATTGACGCAGGCCAAGACCCATGCGGCGCGGTGGGCGGCCATCGCGGCCCGGCGCGTCCATCGTGGCGACGCCGTGGGCGCGCTGCTGTTCCTTTTGGCCACTACGGTGTTTGCCGTGGTCTCGCTAAGCATGATGGGGTCGAATGCAAGCCTGAGCTTCTACGACCTGTTGCGTTTGCAGAACGGCGGCAGCATGCAAGGCGCGATGGCAGGCCGAGATTCGGGCGCGGGCATTTATGCACTGCTGTGGCTGCTGGCCGTGGCGGGGCCTTTGCTGCCCTCGCTGCTCACCCATCGCGCGGCGCGCCTGGGCTACTTTGCGCCCCTCGCGCTGTGGGCCATTGCGCTGGCCGGCGTGGTGTCGCAGGTACGCGAGCTCATGAACGCCACGCGCCAGTTTGCGGGCTTCATGGGCAATTCGCGGTCCAGTCGCAGCCTGGCGGGAGACATGGCGTCCAATCTGTGGGACAGCCTGTCGTTCGGGTTTGGCTTCTATCTGTCCTTGGCCATCGCCGTCGCATTCACTGTCCGCGGCATCGCCGTGCTGCGCCGCCGCGCTTGATTTTCCGCCCCTGCACGGCTAATGTGCCGCAGCCCGCGTTTTGCCGGGTTGCGGCTGGTGCCGCCGGTGGGCTGACGTTCCGCGTCCAGTTCGACATCTAGAATCTGAACCATGAACTCGCTCGATTCCAAGCGCTACGTCATTGAAAACGTTGACGCGTTGCTGCGCATCATGCATGCCGACCCCCACTACGCGCTGGCGTTTCGCAACAAGGCCGAGCAGCACATCACGCTGAAATTGCGCAGGAAATTCTTCAACGCGTCGCCCGATGGCGTGCTGGATGCGTTCAACAATGCGCTCATGAAGTTCTTGCACACGCGCACGTTCAAGGATGAGGGGTTCAAGCAGGATCAGCCCGAGGGCGGATGGACGGCGCACGAACTGGCCGTCGGCACGCTGGGCGGCTACTTGTATCGCGGGTCGCTGCACGAGCTGATCCAGATGCATCGCCGCACGCGGCACGAAGTGCAATGGACCTATCCCGAGGACGGCGGCGAGCACGATGACGCGGCGTTCGACGACATCCGGAACGTGGGCGACCCCTCCCGCTTCGCCGATCCCGCGCACGCCTACGAGCATCTATCTATCGTCAAACGCATGCGCGAATGCCTCAATAAGCTCAGCGACACCCTGCGCGCCACGATGTTCCTGTACCTGGACGACATGCCGATGGAACAGATCGCCAGGCAGCAGGACCTGCACGTGCCTACCGTGAAAAGCCGCCTGCACGCCGCGCGCAAGCTGGTGACGGAATGCACGCGCAAAGGAATGGACTGATCATGCCTGAAGACCGAGTGCTGTCCTATCTGTCGGGCGAGCTTGATGCCCCGGCCCGCCGCGCCTTCGAAGCTGAACTCGCGCGCGACCCCGCGTTGCGGGCCGAGCTCGATGCGTGGCGCGATCTGGCCCAGGCGCGCCAGTTGGCCCACAACGAGATCGGCCAGGCCGAGCGCGATGCCGCCTTTCTGCGCGCGCTGGCGCAACGCCCGCGGGCGGTGCGCGCGCCGATGTCCCGCGCGCGCCGGCTGTGGCAATGGCTATGGCCGACGCCCGCCAGCCCCTTGATGCCGCTGGGTTGGGCGCTGGCGATCATGCTGTCCGTCATGGTGGTCCAGCAAGCGCCGACGGATGCGCCGGGCATCGCCGCGCCGGACGGCGTGCTGACGCGTGGCGGCGCGTCCTGCCCTCGGCTGGTGGTGGATCTGCCCGATACGCTGACGGCCCGGCAACTGCGCAACACCTTGTCCCAGTACGCCGTGTCCATCGTCGACGGTCCCGATGCGGACGGCCATTACGTCCTGGCCGCGGCGCGCGAGTCATCGCTGCGCGACGCCGCCGCGGCGCTGGGCGCCTTGTCCGCCACGGCCGCGCCAGCCGGCGCTTGTCCCAAACCCTGAGGCCTCGCATGAAGTCCTTGACCAATCCTGCGGGCGCTGGCGTGGCGCATGCACCAACGTGTCCACCCATGCGGCGGCGATTGTTGACGGCGCTGATCGGTGCGAGCCTGTGGGCAGCGCACCCGGCGGCCTTGCGCGCGGCGGGAGCAAATGCGAGGGGACTCAACACAAGAAACATGGCCGATCCGGATCCGGCGCCCACCGAGGCGCTGACCTCAACGGCCCCTGCGCCGACGCCCGGGGACGATGCGCCTGTGGCGGCAACCACTGCGTCGCCCGCCAGGCGCCGTTATGCGCTGGTGATCGGCAACGCGCGCTACGCCGTCCCGGCCAACGCGCTCGTCAACCCGGTCAACGACGCCCGCCTGATCGCTGATTCGCTGCGCCAGCGCAGCATCGACGTGACCTTGCTCACGGACCTGACCACCGCGCAGATGGAAACCGCCGTCGATGACTTCGCGGCGCGTGCCACGGGCGGGGACCTGGCCTTGGTGTATTTCGCCGGACACGCCGTCGCCGTGGATGACGTGAACTATCTATTCGGCGTGGACCTGCCCTTGCCGCTGGGCGAAGTACGCATCCGCACGGCGCAGCAGAGCTCGCTGAGCCTCAGGCGCGTGTCGCAGGCGTTGCGGCGCGCGAACGTCCGTGCTCGCCTGATGGTGCTTGACGCCTGCCGCACCAACCTGACCCGGGGTGCGGCCGCCGCCGGCCTCGTCCACGCCGTGCCCGCGGGCGGAGAGCTGATCGCCTTCTCGACGCAGCCCGGCGCTACCGCGGAAGATGGATTTGGCAACGATGGGCCGCGTCACAGCCCCTATGCGTATTACTTCGCGCAGGGGCTGCGCGCGTTGCCCGGCTCCGCCCCGGTGGAGAGCTTCTTCAAGCAACTGACCGCCGACGTGCAGGTGGCCACCGCCTACCGTCAGATTCCCCACTACGCCAGCAGCCTGGTCGGCACCGTTACCTTCACGACGCTGGCCGACGGCACAACGCCCGCGAAGCCCGGAGAAAAGCCGGGCCAGGCGGGACGCGGCCCGTCGCCCACGCTGGGCCGCGATCTGATCAAGGCGCGCATGAGCGCATGGGAATACGAAATCGAGCGGGGCGCGCAATATGTGGACGAGCCGCGATTGGCGTCGTTGCAGGCGCGCGCCAAGGCGGGCGATGTGGTCGCCATGACCACCCTGGGCTTGATCGCCGAGAACGGCGAGTATGTAGAGAAGAACTACCCGGTCGCCGCCCGCTGGTATCGGCGCGCCGCCGATCAAGGGTTCGCACCCGCGCAGACCTATCTGGGCGAGCTGACCGGCATGGGCCGGGGCGTGCCCAGGAACTATGCCGAGGCTGAACGCCTGTTCCGCGACGCGGCCGAGGCGGGCCACCGGCGGGCCGCGCTGGATCTGCTGGACGTGCGCGCGCGCATGGGAGAACCCATAGACCCGCAGGAATGGGCCAGGGTGCTGCAGGACGCCGCGCTCAATCCTGTCGGCCTGCCCCTGCCGGGTATGGCGCCCGTGCAGGGCCTGCCCGACATGCCTTGGATGCGCGCGCTGGGCGTGCGGCCTCCCGGCCAGCGCTGAGTCTGCCGTTCAACGCCCAACGAACACCGGCTTGCGTTTTTCAGCGAAGGCGGTCGCTGGAGCGCATCGTGATGCCGGTGCTCGACGTGGCGCTAATGGCCGCGGCGCGCGGTGTGGACTGAGCACGCCGCGCGCCGCGTCAACCTTCATTGCTTAGAAGCTTTCCCAATTGTCGTTCGGCTGCGCGGGCTTGCGATCGCCCGGAACCCGCAGCGGGGCGGTCGTGGCGGGCGCGGGCTTGGGGTGCGCGCGGCGGGCTTGGGCGGGCTTTTCGGCGGCGGCGGCTCGGGTGGGTGCCGGCTTGGCCAAGGCGCGCAGCGGCTTTGCGGGCTGCGGGTGCACGGGCTGCGATTTCACGGGCTGGGCCTCGCGAGGGGGCGCGATACTTGGGCGCGGCTGCGGCTGCGGCTGCGGCTGCGGCTGCGGCTGTGCCTGTACTTGCGGCTGTGCCTGCGCCACGGGACGGAAGGCGCCGTCGTCGGCCAGGCGGAACACGCTGACCAATTGCACCAGCGTCGCGGCCTGCCCGTTCAGGCTGTGGGCCGCGGCGGCCGACTCTTCCACCAGCGCGGCGTTCTGCTGGGTGGTCTGGTCGAGCTGGTTGATGGCATCGCCGACTTGCGAGATGCCTTGTCCCTGCTCGTGGGCAGCGGCGCCGATTTCGGCGATCAGGTCGGCAACGCGGCGCACCTGCGTCACGATGTCGTTCATGGTGTTTCCGGCCTCGCCGACCAGGGTGGAGCCGGCCTCGACGTTGCCCACGCTGTCGCTGATCAGTTGCTTGATTTCCTTGGCGGCGCCGGCGCTGCGCTGGGCGAGCGCGCGCACTTCGCTGGCCACGACGGCAAAGCCCCGGCCCTGTTCGCCCGCGCGGGCCGCCTCCACCGCCGCGTTCAGGGCGAGGATGTTGGTCTGGAAGGCGATCGAGTCGATGACGGCGATGATGTCGACAATCTTGCGCGAGCTGGCGGAGATGGCGTCCATGGTGCTGACCACGTTGCCGACGACCTCGCCGCCGCGCGCGGCCGCCGCGCTGGCGGACCCGGCCAGGCTTGCGGCCATCTGCACGGATTCAAGGTTCTGCTTGACCGCGGCATTCATCTCTTCCATCGAGGCCGCCGTTTCTTCGACGTTGGCGGCCTGTTCTTCCGTGCGCTGGCTGAGGTCGCTGTTGCCGGAGGTGATCTGGGTGGCGCCCGTGGCGATCGACTCGCTGGACTGGCGCACCTGGCTCACCAGGCGCGCCAGGTTGGCGCGCATGGCTTCCATGTTGGCCAGCACGCTGGTCTGGTCGCCATCGCGGCGCTGCACGCGCACGGCCAGGTTGCCCTTGGCGACTTCCTGGGCGATGTGGGCGGCGTAGGCCGGCTCGCCGCCCAGGCGGCGCATCACGGACCGCACCAGGACCAGGCCCAGGACGCCGCCGATCAAGGCGCACAGGACGATCAGTGCCGTCAGCGTCCAGAACGTGCGTTCGACCGATGCCGCGGCGTCTTCGGTGTCCAGCCTGGCCAGCTCTTCCTGCCGCTTGGCCGCTTCCATCAGGAGGTTGCGCACGGCGACATGCAGCTCTGCCGAGTCCTTGTGCAGCACGGCCATCGCGGTCGGGTCGTTGCGGTCGGCAAGGCCTTTCACGTTGTCCACGGCCGACTTGTAGCGGGTCCAGGTGTCGGCCAGCTTGCCGCCCAACGCGCGCAGCGTCGGGTCCTGCTCCTGCTGCAGGCGGTCGCGCGCTTGCAGCACGGACTTTTCGGAATCTTCGTTCAGGCGAAGTTCGTTCTGGCGGCCTTTCGGATCGGTATTCCAGATGTAGACGTACATGCGCCGG
>Ga0182739_1003334_pt1 | contig 14150 bp, 14 predicted proteins | sample eDN5th30CBELigBY_FD_128873 | JGI IMG/M metagenome (GOLD analysis project Ga0182739, IMG submission 128873) | Enriched backyard soil microbial communities from Emeryville, California, USA - eDNA 5th pass 30_C BE-Lig BY (version 2) (version 2) | ecosystem: Environmental > Terrestrial > Soil >... | reverse complement strand
TGTCGTAGACGGTGGGGGTGTAGAAGTTGTTGATCTCCACATAGCTGTCCGGGCGCACGGGGTGGGCCATGGCGCCGGAATCCTCCGGGAACTGCACGGTGCGCAGGCGCTGCACGTCGGCAATGCGCTTGACCGCCCGCGAGTTCATGTCGCTGGAGAATTCCTGATCGCGGAAGACGGTCAGCCCTTCCTTCAGCGACAGCTGGAACCAGTCGCGGCAGGTGACGCGGTTCCCCGTCCAGTTATGAAAATATTCGTGCCCGACAACGGCTTCGATTGCGCGATAGGCGGCGTCGGTGGCTGTATCCTGGTCAGCCAGCACGTAGGCTGAATTAAAGACGTTCAGCCCCTTGTTCTCCATCGCGCCCATATTGAAGTCGCGCGCCGCGACGATCATGAACCGGTCGAGGTCGAGCTCGAGGCCGAAGCGCCGCTCGTCCCATTTGACGGACCTCTCCAGGCAGTCGAGCGCCCATTCCGTCTTGTCCTCGGAGCCGCGGTCGCTGTAGACCTGCAGCAATGCGTCGTGGCCGCTACGCGTTCTGGTGGTTTTTTCACGGCACGCGAAGTCGCCGGCGACCAGGGCGAAGAGGTAGCTGGGCTTGGGGTGGGGGTCGTCCCATATCGTCATGTGCCGGCCGTCCGGCAGGTCTTTCGATTCCAGCAGGTTGCCGTTGGACAGCATGAGGGGATACGCCTTCTTGTCGGCCCGAAGCGTGACGCGGTATCGGGCCATGACGTCCGGGCGATCGGGGAACCACATCATCCGGCGGAAGCCCTCGGCTTCACACTGGGTGAACAATTTGTCGCCCGACATGTATAGCCCCATGAGCGTGGAGTTCTTCGCCGGCTCGCAAATGCTGACGATGTCGAGCGTGAACGCGTCCTTCGTGGGAAAGAGGGTGAGCGTTTCGTGCCCGCGATGGAAGTCATCGGCCGACAGGGGCTCGTCATCGAGCCGTATGGATTCCAGCGTGATGTTCTGGCCGTTCAGGACCAGCGGCGCGCCGGCAGGACCCTTGCTTTCGAAATGCATCACCGCATGCACACGCGTATTGGCCGGATCCAGATCAAACGTCAGCGACACGTCGGGAAGGCGATAGGGGTAAGGCTGATAATCTCGACGGGAAATGGCGGGGGCAGTATCGGTACGCATGGTGGACTCGCGGTAGCAGAATACTGCTATTGTAGTGTCCCGGGCAGGGGTCGGTTTTCGCTACAAGTATGCAACCTTTTGGCACATATGCGGGTCATACGATGGGAAGGCCGGCGTTATCATTTTCATACTCTCACGCGCACGGTCGCCGTAACAGTTTCTTGAGAGCAGGGGGACGTATGTTGCAGACAACACGCCAATTCTGGCATGCCGTCTTGAGGTTCGGGACCGTGCTTTTCGGCACGCTCGTGCTGGCCGGCTGCGCTTCCACCTTGTCGGCCAGGGTGACCAGCTATCAACAGTGGCCCGCCGATGCGCAGGACGCTACGTATCGTATCGTTCCCTCCACCAGCCAGATCAATAACCTGGAATTCCAGTCGATTGCCGACATGGTACGTGCCTCGATCGGCCCGACCGGTCTGGTCGAGGCGCGCTCGGGTGCAGCAGCCAGATTCGATGTCCATATTGATTATGACAACGCCATGACGCAGACCTGGGTGCAGCGCTATAACGATCCATACTTGAATGACGGCTGGGGCTTTGGTCCGGCGTTTGGCGGATATTATGGTGGTTATCGGGGTTGGGGGGGCGGTATTTTCATGTCGCCCTCGGTCAGCAATATACCCGTCGAGGTTTACAAGAATACATTGACGATAACGATCCGGGATAATCAGAACAAAGGTACCGAGGTCTATCGTTCAAGCGCCGTGAATGTCAGCTCGACAGATAATCTGCTGCAAGTAATGCCTTACCTGGCGCAGGCCGTATTCGACAGCTTTCCCGGAAATAATGGACAGGTCCGCGAAGTGACTTATGAAAGAGGGCGGTAGACGCGGCCGCGGCACCGGCGCGCCGCGGCCAGCCTTTGCGATCAGGCGTTCGTGGTTTCGATCAGGAAATCGTTGCGGCTTTTTCCGTCGGCTTCAGCAGCGGAGATCCAGCGTGGCGGCTTGCCCCGACCCGTCCACGTAGCGCCGGTGTCGGGATCGCGGTATTTGATGGGCACCGTACGCTTTACGGCGGTAGCGGCATCCGTCTTGCGTGTGGACACGCGGGCGCTTTTGCGATTGAATGCCTCGGTGATGTCCTCGGGGGTAATTTCGTACTCGCGCATGGACCGGAGGATGGAGGTAATGACGGGTCCGCGTCTTTTTGTTTGCAAAGCCTTGGCTTGCTTTTGCAATTTGAGAATCTCTTTTTCGATTTTCTGTTTAAGGTTGGAGTAGGAGTCCCGTGTCATTCTATATATCCATCAGTATAGTTTCGGTTATGTCGGCATCGGCTGCCTAGTGGTTTCCAGCCAGCACGTATTCTAACGTATGCGTCGTCGACTTATATCATTTTATTGGCCGAATTAAACAAAATTATTATCTACAGGGTGGGCAGCATTATCCATGAGCACGATGAATCTCAATTTCCGCGTTGCCGCGATCCAGACGGTGTCCTCGTCCGATGTCTCCGCCAATCTCAAGGCGGCGGCCGAGCTTATAGGCCAGGCCGCCCGCGACGGCGCCAAATTGGTGGCATTGCCGGAATACTTCTGTTTCATGGGCCATCGCGACGCCGATAAGCTCAAGCTTAGAGAGACGCCCGGCAAGGGGCCGATCCAGGATTTTCTGGCCGACCAGGCGCAGCGCCACGGCATATGGCTGGTCGGCGGTACCTTGCCCCTTGATACCGACGATCCCGACCGCATATACAACTCATGCCTGGTTTTTGATCCGAGCGGCAATCAGGCCGCGCGCTATGACAAGATTCACTTATTCGGCTTCCGGAAAGGGCAGGAATCCTACGACGAGTCCTTGTCCATCCGGCCGGGGGAAAATGCCCCTCAGACCTTCATGGCGCCTTGCGGGCGGGTGGGGCTTTCCATCTGCTACGATTTGCGTTTTCCGGAGTTTTTCCGCGCCATCGGCGATGTGAATCTGCTGGTGCTTCCCGCCGCGTTCACCTATACAACGGGCTCGGCTCATTGGGAAATCCTGTTGCGGGCGCGGGCCATCGAAAACCAGTGTTACATCCTCGCCGCAGCCCAAGGAGGAAAACACGAGAATGGTCGCCGGACCTGGGGGCATTCTGTTCTAATTGACCCATGGGGCGACGTCGTCGACAGCATTGCCGAAGGTCCGGGAATGGCTATAGGCGACATGGACATGCAACGCCTTTCCGATGTCCGGCTGTCCCTGCCCGCCCTGAAGCATCGCACGATGTAATGAATCACTCACGGTATCCAATTTATGAAACTTGTTGACCCCGCCATCGGCGCTCTGGCAACCGCCAAATCGGTGCTGCTCGATCCTTGGGGATTGAACGAATCCGATATGGCCCGCGCCCTGGGAGAAATCTTCACCCGCCGCGTCGATTATGCGGACCTGTATTTCCAATACACGCGCAGCGAGTCGTGGAGTCTCGAAGAAGGCATCGTCAAGACCGGCAGCTTCTCCATCGAACAGGGCGTGGGTGTTCGCGCGCTCAGTGGCGAGAAAACCGCTTTTGCGTACTCCGACACGTTGTCGGCCGACGCCTTGCTGTCGTCTGCGCACGTGGTCCGCACCATTGCACGCCAAGGCGCGGGACGGCAGAAAGTCGTCAGCGGCCATCCTCCGCGCGGTCACGATCTGTACCCCGCCATCGATCCGGTCAATACGCTCACGGCCCCTGAAAAGGTCGCGCTTCTGGAGCGTATCGAGAAGATGGCTCGCGCTGCCGATCCCCATGTCGTCCAGGTGATGGCCGGTTTGGGCGCCGAATACGATGTCATCCTGGTGGCCGGCAGCGACGGCCGGCTCGCGGCCGACGTTCGCCCGCTTGTGCGTCTGTCGCTGACGGTCATCGCCGAGCGCAACGGGCGTCGCGAAATGGGCCATGGCGGCGGCGGGGGGCGGTTCGGGCTCGCGTATTTTACTGACGACATGCTCGCCTCCTATGTCGAACGCGCCGTGCACGAAGCCCTGGTCAACCTCGAAGCGCGTCCGGCGCCGGCCGGTGAAATGACCGTCGTGCTGGGCTCCGGGTGGCCCGGCATTCTCCTGCATGAGGCGGTCGGCCACGGCCTCGAAGGCGACTTCAATCGCAAGGGGTCGAGCGTGTTTTCGGGCCGTATCGGTGAACGGGTCGCGTCGAAGGGCGTCACCGTGGTCGACGACGGCACGATCGCCGACCGGCGCGGCTCCTTGAACATCGATGACGAAGGCAATGCCTCCCAGAAGAACGTCCTGATCGAAGACGGTATCCTCAAGGGCTACATGCAGGACGCCATGAATGCACGGCTCATGAAAATGCCCGTCACGGGCAACGGGCGGCGCGAATCCTTTGCGCACCTTCCCATGCCGCGCATGACGAACACTTATATGCTGGCCGGCGACGTGCCGCCCGAAGAAATCATCGGGTCGGTCAAAAAGGGCCTCTATGCGGTGAACTTCGGCGGTGGCCAGGTCGACATCACGAATGGCAAGTTCGTCTTTTCCACGTCGGAAGCCTACATGATCGAAGACGGCAAGGTGACCTACCCCGTCATGGGCGCGACGCTGATAGGCAACGGACCCGATGCCATGAATCGTGTCAGCCTTATCGGCAACGACCTGCAGTTGGATTCCGGCGTCGGTACCTGCGGCAAGGATGGCCAAAGCGTTCCGGTGGGCGTAGGGATGCCCACCGTGCGCATGGACGGGCTGACCGTGGGGGGCACCGCTTAGGATCCCTGCCATCAAGGGGCGCGGAACACGACAGCCTCGCAGCAACAACACGGAAAAGGCCGCTCAGTTCACGAGCGGCCTTTTTTCGTTAGTGGCCTATCTCGATTTCAACTGTTTTGTTTACCGCAGCACCCGAGGCACCGCGCATCCGCCGCGCACCTGGCCGCGTTGACATGATCTGTTTGTGGGCTTATGATTTCAACAGAAATTAATTCAACACTATCAGGTTTGCAGCATGAGCCACCCAGCATCCGATTCGTCCCAGCATTACGATTTGCGCATCCTTCGCGCATTACGGCGCATCACGCGGTCGATCGCACTCCATTCGCGCCAGTTGTCCGCCTACAGCAATATCACTGCACCGCAGCTTGTCTGCCTGCGTGCAGTCATCGAGCGCGGGCCGCTGACGGCAACCGCCATCAGTCGTGAAGTGCATGTCAGCGCCAGTACCGTGGTGGGTATACTCGACCGCCTCGAAGACAAGGGCCTCATACGCCGCGAGCGGGGCCGTGAAGACCGGCGCATCGTGTTCGTGACGGCGACCGAGGCTGGCATCGAACTGGCACGCGACACACCCTCGCCGTTGCAAAAGAAGCTTTCGGATGCGCTGAATGCGCTGCCCGAACTCGAGCAGGTCACCATGACCCTGGCGCTGGAGCGTATCGTCGATCTGATGGAATCCGATGGCGCCGTGCCGCGGGAAGTCGCCGGCGAGCCTGCCTCGCCGATCCTAGACGTGCCGGTCGGCCGTGAGCTTCCCGAGTCGGGACTGGCAGTGTGACTGACAAGACGACCTCTTCCCCCACTCGCCCTCATCCTCACCGTCCCCGTTCCGATGACGCAGCCGCCTTGTGGCTGCGTGCCCCAAAGCCAGCCGACGCCGCCTCCATCCACAGGCTGGTAGTCGAATGCCCTCCGCTGGATCTCAATTCCCTTTATGCCTATCTCCTGCTGACCGAGCATTTTTCCCAGACTTGCATACTGGCAGGCAGGGGAGACGAGGTGCTGGGATTCGTCTCCGGCTATCGGCCGCCTGATCGCGTCGACGTGCTTTTTGTCTGGCAAGTCGCCGTCCATCCCGCCGCGCGGGGTCAGGGCCTCGCCCGTCGCCTGTTGGGTGACCTGCTGGCCCGTCCCGCCTTGCAGGACGTCCGGTTCATCGAAACGACGGTCAGTCCGGACAACCTCGCCTCGCGACAGGTCTTTACGGCCGTGGCCGAGACTTGCGGCGCCCCGGTGACGGAGCATTCTCTTTTTCCTACGCAGCTATTTGGCGGTGCCGATCACCAGGACGAACCGTTGTTGCGCATTGGTCCTTTGTCCCGGCAGCGTGCTGCAGCTTAGCTGGGCCCGTTGTACCAACTCTGAGACGCGCGGAGCTCATGGGCCGCCGCATCCGCCGTTTCGCTACCAAAAAAGGAAGATCATGATGGACTTGAAAATATTTGACCGGATGGAGTCTGAAGTACGGGGCTACGTCCGGTCGTTCCCGGTCATTTTCAAAGAAGCCCGTGGCTCGATTCTGTTGGATGAGTCCGGCAAGGAATACATCGACTTCTTCAGCGGCGCCGGTACGCTCAATTACGGGCATAACAATCCCCTTCTGAAGAAAAAACTGATCGAGTATCTGGATACGGATGGATTGGTGCACGGCCTGGACATGGCCACGTCTGCGAAGAAGCATTTTCTCGAAACAGTGGATCGCGTGCTGCTCAAGCCGCGAAACTGGCAGTACACGCTGCAGTTCACGGGGCCGACGGGCACCAATGCCGTCGAGGCGGCGCTCAAGCTGGCACGCCAGGTCAAGGGGCGTGCAAATATTATTTCGTTCACTCACGGTTTCCACGGCGTCAGTGGCGGCTCGCTGGCCGTGACCGCCAACAGCAAGTTCCGCTCGGCGGCCGGTGTTGCCCTGGCCAATACGACGTTCATGCCCTATGACGGATACTTCGGTCCCGACGTCAATACCATTGCTTATCTGGAGCGGATGCTGGAAGACTCCAGCAGCGGCGTCGACCATCCCGCTGCGATCATCGTGGAGACCGTGCAGGGCGAGGGCGGCGTCAATGTCGCGACGTGGCGTTGGCTGAAAGAGCTCGAACGCTTGTGCCGCCAACACGACATGCTGCTGATCGTCGATGACATCCAGGTGGGTTGTGGCCGCACGGGCAGCTTCTTCAGCTTTGAATCGGCCGGGATCAGTCCCGACATCATCACCTTGTCCAAATCCCTGTCCGGCTTCGGCTTGCCCATGTCGCTGCTGTTGATGAAACCGGACCTGGATGTATGGAAGCCCGGCGCCCATAGCGGCACGTTCCGCGGGAACAATCTTGCCTTCGTCACGGCAGCACAGGCGCTGGACAGTTATTGGTCGGACGACGCCTTCGAACGACAGACCCGACGCAAGGAGAGGCTGGTCCGCGACTGGCTGGAGAATCTTGTACACAGCTATCCCATGGCCGACCTGAGCGTCCGCGGTCGAGGGCTGATACAGGGGCTGGTTACGTCCGGCAAGGACGATACGGCGGTCCAGATTGCACAGCGGGCGTTCGAGCACGGTCTCGTGATCGAGACATCCGGCGCGAACGACGAAGTGCTGAAGGTCTTGCCGGCACTGACTATTGAGGACGAGGTGCTGGTTCGTGGACTGGAAATCATTGAACGCAGCGTAGAGCACGTGCTGGCGCGGAAGGGCGTTAGTGCAGGTGTATTGAAATTTGAAAGGAAAGCACGATGATTGTACGCAACGTCGAGGACGTAAAGGGGACCGACCAGGAGGTCGTCACCGAAAATTGGCTCAGCCGCCGTGTACTGCTCAAGAAGGACGGCATGGGGTTTTCTTTTCACGAGACGATCATTTTCCCGGGCACCGAAACGCATATTCATTACCAGAACCATCTCGAGGCCGTGTGGTGCATCGAGGGTGATGGCGAGATCGAAACCATCGCTGATGGAAAGAAGTATGCATTGGGGCCTGGCGTGGTCTATGCGCTGGACGAGCATGACGAACATTGGCTGCGGGGGGGCGAGACACCCTTACGCGTCTTGTGCGTGTTCAACCCGCCATTGACGGGATTGGAAGTGCATGACGGGGACGGCGTCTACCCGCTGGAAACAAGCGCAGCCTCAGCTTAGGGGGGAGCACACTGATGGGACCATCCATTAAAGACCTGTACATATCGCGGACCGATAGAACCTCGGCCATCATCGCGCGCCAGGATCCGGTGGTTTACGAATCCGGCGGCTACGCCGACGCCTTGCCGGAGGAACAACTGGGCGCCTACGAGCGCGACGGTTTCCTGCTGCTGGAGGACGTGTTCAGCGAGGAAGAGGTACGTGCCATGCTGAATGAAATCCAGCGCATGAGCAATGATCCGTCCATCGTCGGGCGCGACGAAGTCATCACCGAACCGGGCAGCGAGGCTGTCAGGTCCATCTTCCGGGTGCATGCACTGAGCGACATGCTGGGCCGGCTGGCATGCGACCCGCGCCTCATCCATGTCGCCAGGCAGATCGTTGGCTCCGAAGTCTACATGCACCAGTCGCGCGTCAACATGAAGCCCGGCTTCAAGGGCAAGGAGTTCTACTGGCATTCCGATTTCGAGACCTGGCATGTCGAGGACGGCATGCCGCGCATGCGCGCGCTCAGTTGCTCGGTCCTGCTGACCGATAACAATGCCTGCAATGGCCCGTTGATGCTGGTGCCGGGGTCTCATCAGCAATTCATCTCGTGCCAGGGAAGGACGCCGGATGAGAACTACAAGCATTCACTGAAGCAGCAGGAGGTCGGCGTTCCTGATCCACTCAGCCTGCAATTGCTGGTGGAGCAGGGCGGGATTCGCCCCATGACCGCCAAGGCGGGATCCGTCGTGTTCTTCGACTGCAACACGATGCACGGCTCCAATGGCAATATTTCGCCCTGGCCCCGCGCAAATGTGTTCATGGTGTACAACAGCGTGCTGAATACGCTGGCCGCGCCGAAGTACGGCCTGACGCCCCGGCCCGAACACATCGCGGCGCGCCGAAGCTTCGACGCGCTGACGCCACTGCCGTCGCCGGCCGAAGTCGAAGGCTGATACGGCTGGAGGCATCCGCCAAGGCGCCCTGACTGAAATCGGGCGCCTTTTTTCTTGTCAGGCGGGATGGATGAAGGCCTTCAGGAACTCGCGCGTGCGGCTTTCCCGGGGGTCTGTCAGCACCTGTTCGGGCGGTCCTTCCTCCAGCACCCGGCCTGCATGGAAAAAGCACACGCGGTCGGAAATCTGCTTGGCGAACTGCATCTCGTGCGTAACGAGCAGCATGGTGAGGTCATGTTCGCCGGCCAGGCGCTGGATGACGTTCAGGACCTCACCCACCAACTCCGGATCGAGCGCCGACGTCGGCTCGTCGAACAGCATGATGTTCGGCTTCATGGCGAGCGCGCGCGCGATGGCGACACGCTGCTGTTGTCCTCCCGACAACTGCCGCGGAAATTTGTCAGCCTGGTCCGACAGGCCCACGAGATCCAGGTAGTGTTCGGCCCGCTCGTTCGCCTCGTCCCGGGACAGGCCCAGCACATGGATCGGCGCCTCCGTGACGTTGCGACGCACGGTCATGTGGGGGAAAAGGTTGAACTGCTGGAAGACCATTCCCATTTCCTTGCGCATCTCACGAAGGTGGTCTTCGTCGGCTGGTGCCAGGCTGCCATTCCGGTATTGATGCCATAGCGGCTTTCCCGCGACGTGGATCACGCCGCTGTCGATGCCTTCCAGCGTCATGAGAATGCGAAGCACCGTCGACTTGCCGCAGCCCGAAGGGCCGATGATGGTGACCTTTTCGCCGCGCTGTACGTTGAAATCGAGCTGATTCAGGACCGTGACGTCGCCGAACCGCTTGACTACCTTGTCGAACTGGATGATAGGCTGGGTCATCGTAAGGGCAATCCTTGTTTGGGCAGGCGCATGTCCAGATACCGGACGCCGGCCGAGGCAAACAGCGTCATGATCAGGTACAGGCCGCCGACCATGGAGAGAGGGATCAGGTAATTGAAGGTCCGGTCGCCGATGATCTTCGCGACGTTCAGCATCTCGAGTACGGAGACGACCGACAGCACGGGAACGTCCTTCATGATGGACACGAGATAGTTGCCCAATGCCGGGATGATGCGCGGTATGGCTTGCGGAAGGATGATGACGCGAAAGGTTCGCAGGGCGGACAGGTCGAGTGCCCGGGCGGCATCCGTCTGCCCCCGGGCGACTGACTCGATGCCGGCCCGGTAGACCTCGGACGTATAGGCGCTGTACTGCAGCCCCAGGGCCAGCGCGCCGGTCAGGAAGGCGGGCAGGACAATACCGTACTCGGGCAGCACGTAGTACAGGAAGAAGAGTTGCGCCAACAGCGGTGTGTCTCGGATGAACTCCGTGACGATTCTTGCGGGCCACGAAATCAGCCGCAGCGGGGACGCCTTCAGCGCGGCGAGTACCAGGCCCAGCACTGCCGCGATGCCGAACCCGACCACCGTCGCCTGCACCGTCACGACGAGCCCCTTCAGCAGGATGGGCAGGATGGACAGGGCGAATGCCCAATCGTTGGCCGTGTTCCACTCGATGCCAAGAAGCATGGTCAGGTCCCTCCCGTGCGCCAGCGTCCTACTGACCGTTCCAACAGTTTCATGATGCCGGTCAGGACCAGCGCCATGCCGAAGTACATGAGCAGGAGCAGGGTGTAGACAGTGGTGCTGTCTTGCGTGAAGTTGCGTATTTGTTCAGCGCGAAAGGCAAGGTCGCCCAGGCTGATGAGGGAGACCAGGGCGGTATCCTTCAAATTTTGGACTGCCAGGTTTCCGAAGCTGGGCATCATTTCCGGTATGGCCTGCGGCAACGCGATGCGCCATAGTATTTGCCGGGGCGTAAAGTCCAGTGCCTTCGCCGCTTCGTGCTGGGAGGGGGGCACCGCCTGGATGGCGCCCCGCACCACTTCCGCGCCGTAGGCGCCGATATTCAGGCTCAGCGCCAGCGTGCCCGCCACGAGCGGCGGCAGGCGGAGGTCCACCCCTATGGCTTGTCCCAATACCGGCAAGGCAAAATAGAGCCAGAACAATTGGACCAGCAAGGACGTTCCGCGGAAAATCTCGATGAAGAAAATGGCGACGCCGCGCGCAAGGGCGTTATGCGATATTTTCCCGATGCCGAACGCAAAGGCGAAAAGCCCGCCAAGCAGTGTCGAGAAAAACGTGAGCTGTACCGTTACCCAGGCCCCTTCGAGCAGCGGCTTGCTGTAGCTGAGCCATTCCATCGCCAGGTCTTACTGGGCGCAGAGTTGCTTTGTCGTCTTGGCAAAGGACTCTTTCGCGTCGGCCTCGCTGAAGCCGTACCGCGTCATGATCTTGCGCCAGTCATCGGTCTGCTTGAACTTGGCCAACTCGGCGTTGACCGCTGTGCGGAACTCGTCCGACTCGGGTGAGAACGTGAACGCGCCCCAGCTTCTTGCCGGCTGTCCGTCGATGACGGGGTCGGTGAAGTTCTTTGCCGCCTCGACCTTGTCGCTTTTGCCGGCCAGTTCGCTGACCGTCAGGCTGGTGGCGGCGTACGCGCTGGCGCGGCCGGTCGACACGGTCGAGATGGCGTCCGCGTTGTTCGCGATGGTCACCATGCGTTCCGCTGGTACGCCAAGCGCCTGCAGCATTTCAAGCTGGTCGGCGCCCGCCATGATGGCGATCTTCTTGTCCGCCTTGGCGAAGGCTTCGTAAGTATGGACGTCGTCGGGGTTGCCCTTGGCCACCAGCAATCCCTCGCCGTAGGAGCTATTGGGCTCGGAGAACACGACTTCCTTGCAGCGTTGCGGCAGGATCGCCATTTCCGCGGCGACCATGTCGTAGCGGTTCGCCCGCAAGCCCGGAATCAGGGAGCCGAAATTCGTCGTGATCCACTCGATTTTCTTGATGCCCAGCTGTTCCATGATTCGTTTGGCGGTGTCGGGGCCCACTCCCTTGGCTTCTCCGTCCAGATCCACATAGCCATAGGGAATTTCGTTGGCCACGGCAATACGCACGTGGCCCCGGTCCTTGATTTGCTGCAACGTTGCCGCGTCGGCATGGCCCGTTCCCATGCCGGCCGAAAGGACTGCGGCCAGCGCCATCAATGCCGTTTTCTGAAAAGTCTTCATGGGAGTTCCTTTTTTTGAATGCATGTTTTGAGCGCGTCCAGCCAGCCGCGTGCCTGCGACGTTGACTGGGAAAAACCATATGGTACCAAATCATTTGAGCTCAAATCAGTTGGAGTGGAATCAGTTGATGGCGATAAAACTCTTGGCAGGCCAGGCGCGCTGTGCTAGGATTCTTGCTTATGTACCGCGCCGCCGCCTTTTTCTTCTTTTATTTTTTTTCTTTTCCTAAGCCGCTGGTGGAGGAAGGGAAGCGTTGTACGCAGTAAAAAAGAACCAAATTCCCATAAAGCCGCCAGCTCAGCTAGGCGGCTTTTTTGTTCCGCTCGCTAAGTTGACATTACTCTGGAGTTAAGCTGTGTCTCACAATACTGATGATCTACGAATCCGGGAAATCAAGGAACTTAGCCCGCCCGCGCACGTCATGCGCGAATTCCCCTGCACGAGCGAAATCTCGAGCACGGTCTACCAGACGCGGCACGCGGTGCACGATATCCTTCGCGGCGACGACGACCGGCTGGTTGTCGTCATCGGGCCTTGTTCCATCCACAATCCGGTTGCCGCCATCGAATACGCGACCCGTCTGATGGCCCAGCGCGAGCGATTCAAGGCAGACCTCGAGATCATCATGCGGGTGTACTTCGAGAAACCTCGTACGACCGTCGGCTGGAAGGGCCTGATCAACGATCCAGGCCTGGATGGCAGTTTCAACATCAATCAGGGGCTGCGCACGGCCCGCCAACTGCTCATCAACGTCAATAGCCTCGGATTGCCCGCCGGTTGCGAGTTCCTGGACATGATCACGCCGCAGTACATCGCCGACCTGGTTTCCTGGGGCGCCATCGGCGCGCGGACGACCGAGAGCCAGGTTCACCGCGAGCTGGCTTCCGGTCTTTCGTGTCCGGTGGGCTTCAAGAATGGCACGGATGGCAATATCAAGATCGCCATGGACGCCATCAAGGCCGCGTCTCAGCCGCACCACTTCCTGTCGGTCACGAAAGGCGGCCATTCGGCCATTGTTTCGACGGTCGGCAACAACGATTGTCACCTCATCCTGCGCGGTGGGAAAGTACCGAACTACGACGCTGAAAACGTGCAGGCCGCCTGCGACCTGCTCGTCAAGTCCGGCTTGCGGCCCAGGCTCATGGTGGACGCCAGCCATGCGAACAGCCATAAAGACTATCGAAAGCAACCGCAGGTGCTGGAAGACGTCGCACGGCAGATGGAAGCCGGCGACGAACGCATCTTTGGCGTGATGGTTGAAAGCAATCTGGTCGGCGGGCGGCAAGACCTCATCGCCGGGCAGCCTCTGGCGTACGGCCAGAGCATCACGGACGGATGCATCGACTGGGAAACTTCCTTGGGCGTACTCGAGCGGCTCGCTGCGGCGGTCCGGAAGCGGCGCGAGGTTGCTACGCAATCCGCACAAGCCCTGATCGGCAGCCCGGCCTGAAAGCCGGTAGTATCAGGGAGGGTGTTTGGTACACCCGATCCAGGAGAAACAAAGTAAATGAATGCGCCCGTAGCAGAAACAATGCGCCGCCAGATTCCGGCGGGCTTTATCGACGCGCTCAAAGAGCAGTTTGGAGATCGGTTTTCTACCGCCCATGCGGTATGTGAGCATCACGGGCGGGACGAATCGCCATTCCCGCCCATGCTGCCCGACGGCGTCGTCTTCGCGTCCAGCGCCAAAGACGTCGCCTGGGTGGCCGCCCATTGCAACCGGTATGGCGTGCCGCTGATCCCATATGGTGTCGGGTCCTCGCTCGAGGGGCACCTGCTGGCCGTACAAGGCGGCATCAGTCTCGACCTGTCGGGCATGAACCAGATCGTCTCGGTGAATCCGGAAGACTTCACGGCAACCGTGCAGCCAGGTGTCACGCGCAAGCAGCTGAACGAGGCCATCCGCGACACGGGCTTGTTCTTTCCCATCGACCCGGGCGCCGATGCGAGCCTCGGCGGGATGGCGGCCACCCGCGCATCCGGGACCAACGCCGTGCGTTACGGCACCATGCGCGAGAACGTCATGTCGCTGCAAGTGGTGACGGCCGACGGGCGCATAGTCCAGACCGGCAATCGGGCACGAAAGTCGTCTGCGGGATATGACCTGACACGGCTCTTCGTCGGCAGCGAAGGCACACTGGGCATCATCACCGAAG
>Ga0182739_1003333_pt1 | contig 14151 bp, 12 predicted proteins | sample eDN5th30CBELigBY_FD_128873 | JGI IMG/M metagenome (GOLD analysis project Ga0182739, IMG submission 128873) | Enriched backyard soil microbial communities from Emeryville, California, USA - eDNA 5th pass 30_C BE-Lig BY (version 2) (version 2) | ecosystem: Environmental > Terrestrial > Soil >... | reverse complement strand
ATGCGCGGCCATGGCGTCGCGCGTTCCTTCCCTGGGCATCCTGCTCACCACCTTCGGTTCGCTGGGCGACCTGCATCCCTACATCGCGCTGGCGCGGGCGCTGCGGGCCTCGGTGGACGCTTATTTTGGGGTAGGCGCCACAAGAAAGGCATAAGTCTGGGCCACCGTGCAAGATTGAAGGCCCTCCAGGCGCCGCGTAGAAAGTGACCGTGCTCAACTTCATCAAGATCTGTCTGGCTTTCGCCACCGCCGCCCTCATCGTGGGCACAGGCACCGTCGCAGGCATATTCTGGCATTTCAGCCACGGGCTGCCGGACCACAAGCAGCTCGCTGATTATCAGCCGGCGACGCTGACCCGGCTCTATGCTGCCGACGGCAAGCTCATGGCCGAGTATGCGCGCGAGAAGCGCGTGTTCGTGCCGGTCGACGCCATGCCCAAGCGCGTCCTCGAAGCCTTCGTCGCGGCCGAGGACCAGCGGTTCTTCACCCATCCCGGTATCGATTTCATCGGCGTCATCCGCGCCATGGTGGCCAACGTCGCCAATCCCGGCAAACGGCCGGAGGGCGCCTCGGGCCTTACCCAGCAGGTCGCCAAGAACTTCCTGCTCACCAATCAGGCCACTCTCTCGCGCAAGATCCGGGAGGCCATCCTCGCGTTCCGAATCGAGGAGACCTATTCGAAGGAGCGCATCCTCGAACTCTACCTGAACGAGATTTATCTCGGGTCGGGCAATTACGGCGTGGCCCAGGCCGCGCTCAACTACTTCGACCGGTCGCTCGGCGAGCTGTCTCTGTCCGAGATCGCCTATCTCGCGGCCCTGCCGAAGGCCCCGAACCGCTACAACATCGTGCGCAACGAGAAGGAAGCCTACGCCCGGCGCGATTACGTCCTGCACCGCATGGCGGAGGACGGCTACATCACCGCCGCCGAGGAACAGGCCGCCCGGGCCGAGAAGCTGCAGTATCGTCGCCGCAGCGCCACCGAAGTGGCCCAGGCCGACTTCTTCGCCGAGGAAGTGCGCCGCAACCTGATGGCGGCCTATGGCGAGAAGGGTCTCTACGAAGGCGGCCTGACCGTCAGCACGACACTCGATCCCGCCATCCAGGCCGTCGCCGACAATGCGCTGCGCGACGGGCTGATCGGCTATGACCGCCGTCACGGCTGGCGCGGACCCTACGCCAAGGTTCCCGACATGAGTGTCTGGGAAGAAGAATTCGGTCGCATCGTCCAGCGGCGGCCCCTCGCGGGGCCGGCCGCGTGGCAGCTCGCGGTCGTCAGCAAGGTCGAGGCGCAGTCCGTCCAGCTGGTCGGACTGCCGGATGGCGGCGAAGGCACCGTGCCGTTTGCCGAGATGACTTGGGCAAGGCCGACCCTGCAGAACCAGACGGTCGGCGCCGCGCCGCGCAGCCCGCGCGACGTCGTGTCGGTGGGCGACGTGATCGTCGTCGAGAAGGTCGAGAAGCCGGCCGGCGCCAACGCCAAGCCCTATCCGCCCAAGACCTATGCGCTGCGCCAGGTGCCCAATGTCGAGGGCGGCGTTGTCGTGATGGACACGCAGGCCGGCCGCGTGCTGGCCATGTCGGGCGGCTGGTCCTACGGGCGCAGCCAGTTCAACCGTGCCGTCCAGGCCGCGCGCCAGCCGGGTTCGTCCTTCAAGCCGTTCGTCTACCTCGCGGCGATGGATGCCGGATTCACGCCGGCCTCGATCGTGCTCGACGCGCCCTTCGTCTATGACCCGGGCTACGGCCAGCCGCTGTGGACGCCGAAGAACTATGGCGGCGACATGCTGGGACCGACGACCGTCCGTCGCGGCCTCGAACTGTCGCGCAACCTGATGACGGTGCGCATGGCTCAGCAGGTCGGCATGAAGCGCGTCGTCGACGTCGCCAAGGAGTTCGGCGTCACCGACCATATGGGCGCCTACCTGCCGATGGCGCTGGGCGCCGGCGAGACGACGCTGCTGCGCATGACCATGGCCTACGCGATGCTGGCGAACGGCGCCCTCGAGATCACGCCGTCGCTGGTCGATCGCGTGCAGGACCGTAACGGCAAGACCGTCTATCGCCACGAGCCGCGCACCTGCCGCGGTTGCGGCGAGGCGGCGGCCGGCAGCGCCACGCCCGCGGCGCCGGAACTGGTCGATCCGCGTAAGCCCTTCCACGACCCGGCGTCGGTTTACCAGGTCGTCAGCATGATGCAGGGCGTCACGACCCGCGGCACCGCCGGCCGTCTCGCCGCGCTCGGCCGTCCGATCGCCGGCAAGACCGGCACGACGAACGACGCACACGACAACTGGTTCCTGGGCTCGACGCCCGACATCACCATCGGCGTCTATATCGGCTTCGACGAGCCGCGGACGCTGGGGGCGCAGGAGACTGGTGGCGGCAATGCCGCGCCGATCTACGAAGCGATCGCCAAGGAGATCTTCAAGGGCAAGCCGCCGACGCCGTTCCGCGTGCCGCCTGGCCTGCGCATGGTCCGCTTCACCTACGAGGGCGGCACGATCGACGAGGTCTTCAAGCCGGGCACCGAGCCGGGGTCCGAAGGCTATATGGTCACACCGCTTGACGGATCGGCCCCTTATTCAGCTATAGACCCCACGCAGGGCCCGCAGCAGGCGGGCAGCCCCCGGCGTCCGGGTCTCTCGGGCACCGGCGAGACCTATTAGTCAGTTCGAAACGGATCCGTGATGCGCGCCGAAGCCCAAGCGATGGTGAACGAGATCGAGGAGTCGCTCGAACTCCTCAGGAGGCGTCTTTGACTACGATCGTGCGGTCGTACGTCTCGATGAGCTGAACGCGCGCGCCGAGGATCCGGCGCTGTGGAACGATCCAAAGGAAGCCGAGAAGGTGATGCGCGAGCGCACCAAGCTCGAAACGTCGATCGGTGCGATCAAGCGCCTGCGCGCGGCGGTCGACGACAATGTCGGTCTGATCGAGATGGCAGAGGCCGAGAAGGACGAGGCCACCATAGCCGAGTGCGAGAAGTCGCTGCGCGAGGCCACGAGTGAGGCCAAGGCGGCGCGCCTCGAGACGCTTCTCTCCGGTGAGGCCGACGCCAACAACGCCTATATCGAGATCAATGCCGGAGCCGGCGGCACCGAGGCCCAGGACTGGGCCGAAATGCTGGCCCGCATGTACACGCGCTGGGCCGAGCGCCGCGGTTTCAAGGTGAGCTGGCTCGAGGAGAGCGCCGGCGAAGAGGCCGGGATCAAGTCGTGCGCCTACAAGGTCGAGGGTCCCAACGCCTATGGCTGGCTGAAGACCGAGAGCGGCGTGCACCGGCTGGTGCGCATCTCGCCGTTCGACGGCAATGCGCGGCGGCAGACCTCGTTCGCCTCGGTCTGGGTCTATCCCGAGGTCGACGACAACATCGAGATCGAACTGGTCGACAAGGATCTCCGGGTCGACACTTATCGTGCGTCCGGCGCGGGCGGCCAGCACGTCAACAAGACCGATTCCGCGGTGCGCATCACCCATCTGCCGACCGGCATTGCCGTCGCCGTCCAGCAGGAGCGCTCGCAGCACCAGAACCGGGCCAAGGCGATCCAGATGCTGAAGGCTCGACTCTACGAGGTCGAGCTGCAGAAGCGTGAGGCCGAGCGTCTCGAAGCTGAAGCAAGCAAGACCGATATTGGCTGGGGTCACCAGATTCGCTCCTACGTTCTGCAGCCCTACCAGATGGTGAAGGACCTGCGCACCAACGTGGAGCGGTCCGACCCGCAGAAGGTGCTCGACGGAGACCTCGACGAGTTCATGGCAGCCTCGCTCGCCGCCCGCGTGGGCGAGGGCAAGGACAAGGAAGCCGCGTAAGGACTGGAGCCGACGATGCCGGGTATGTGGTTCGTGTTCGAAGCCGAGTATGAGATCGAGGACCGACGCGCCAACTGGAACAAGCCGGTGCCCGAGACGATGGCCTGGCACGGTCCCTACGCGACCGAGAAGGAAGCCGACGACGTGGCTCTCGCCCGCATGTGGTCCAAGATCGACCTCTACGCCCACAAGGCGCGCACCGTCGACATGACGGTCAAGGTCTGACGCCTTAGCTGGTCCGTCGATTGCATCTCCGTTCGAAGCAACGGCGGAGAAGGGCACCTTGGCAGCACGGCAATTCCATCTCGGCTGGTTTCTCGGCAACAGTTTCGGTGTGCACGGCTGGAACCAGCCCTGGTCGGGTATCGATGCGCGCGATTGGGCGCAGCCCGATCTTCACATCGAACTGGCGAAGGCGCTGGAGCGCGCCTGCTTCGACTGCCTGCTGCTCGAGGACTCGGTCTTCGTCCCGGACAACTACGGCAGCTCGATGGAATTCTATCTCAGGCGGGCCCTGCGCGCGCCGAAGAACGATCCGCTGCCGCTGGTGCCGCTGATCGCCCAGGCGACGAGGCATCTCGGCATCGTGCCGACCATCTCGACCAGCTTCTATCCGCCATTCCTGCTGGCGCGCCTGATCGCGACGCTCGACCTGATGTCCAACGGGCGCGTCGGCTGCAACTTCGTGACCTCGACCGCGGAGCGCGCGGCGCAGAATTTCGGTCTGGACGCGCATCTCGAACATGACCTGCGCTACGAAATGGCCGACGAGTTCGTCGAGCTGGCGACGCAGCTCTGGTCGTCGTGGGAGGCCGATGCCGTCGTCATGGACGAGGCGTCCGGCACCTTCGTCGATCCCGCCAAGGTGCGGGCCATCGATTTCAAGGGACGGTTCTTCTCCTCGCGCGGGCCGCTCAACACGGCGCGACCGCCGCAGGGCCGGCCGGTGTTGGTGCAGGCCGGCGGCTCGCCGCAGGGCAAGGCCTTCGCCGCGCGGCACATGGACATCGTGATTGCGGCCCTCGGCACGGTCGCGGAGATGAAGGCGTTCCGCGACGACATGCGCAACCGCCTGGCGGTGGAAGGCCGTGATCCGGACAGCTGCAAGGTGCTGTTCGTGGTTGCACCGACCCTGGGCGAAACCGACGCCGAGGCGCAGGATCGCGTGCGTCGCCGGCAGGCGCAGCGCGAGGCCGCGCCGGAAGTGACGCTCGCCATGATGGGCAGCCTGACCGACATCGACTTCTCGACTTTCGATCTCGATGCGCCGCTGGCCGAGCTCACGACGAACGGACAGCAGGGCACCCTGAAGCGCTTCCTGGCCCAGGGTCGCACCCTGCGCGAAGTCGCGAGCAACTACAGCTTCGGCTTCGAGCACCCCGTGGTCGGAACGACCCGGCACGTCGCCGATGTGATGGAAGAGGCGATGGCGCAGGTCGGCGGCGACGGCTTCATGTTCAGCGGCCCGCTCGGCCGCCGTTACGTCGCGGAGATTACCGACGGGCTCGTACCGGAGCTGCAGCGGCGCGGCCTGGTTCGCACTGCGTACGCGCACGCGCATTTCCGTGACAATCTGTTTGATTTCTGAAGGCGGGCAGTCGTTCTGCCGCTTCCGTTCCGTGACACCCTATCGCCGAGGCGAGGCCATGTCGGCAGCGTCAGAGGCCGGACCGTGTTTCCGCTTGGCATGCGGGATGGGCCCTTGCCATCATGCCGACCTCGTCGGGGGGCGGGTTGGGGAGTTTTCAAGTGAACGTCATCGTGAAGATGGCACTTGTGCTGGGCATGGCGCCGCTGTTTGCCGGCTCGGCGTCGGCGCAGATGGATTGCTCACGACTGCATCTGTCCGGGACGACCTGCGCGCAGGCCACGGACCAGTATGACGTCCTCGCGTCCTTCCAGGCTCTTCCGAACACGCAGGCTGGGCTGAATGTGTTGCAAGCCGACCTTTCGACGGTCGCCGGCATCTACCTGAACGCGACGCCCGGGCAGAGAAATCAGGCTGCGACGAATTCCTACTTGAGCGGTACGGCCGGCCAGCAACCTTATGCACCCCAGGTCGATATCTGGAGTCAGATTGCGCCTGGCAGCCCGATCCTGCCGACCCTCCAGCTCTATCCGCAGATCGGGATGTCCGGGGCGCTGGCGACGGCTCTGGCGAACCAGATTCCGGGCCAGGCCGGCGTCTATGGCTGGATCACGACCGGCCTGGGCGGAAACGGAGCCACCCAAGGCATCTATGAGGTCCTGCAGGTGGGGCCGCTCAAGGACTCGTTCACCGCCTACGCGCTGGGTTATCCCGGTCAGTCCACGATCTACGCCTATCCATCGGGTCAGAACGATCCGCGGCCTTATCAGCTCAGCCAGACGATTGCCGGATCGCCGTGGACGACAGGGCAGGCCAGCGCCTCTTCCATCGCGAACCAGCAGGAAGAGTGGGGGGCGCCCGGCAGCGGCGGCGGTTACCAGACGTCGGGCGGCTACCCGAGCGGTCATTCGACCTACGGCGAGACGACCGCGCTCTTCTACGCGATGCTGGTGCCCCAAGCCTATCAGAGCATGATGGTCTCGGGGCAGCAGTTCGGCCTGAGCCGCAATATCCTTGGTGTCCATCACACGCTCGACGTCATCGGCGCGCGGATCCTCACCTACTACACGATGACCCAGGTCCTTGCCGGCAATCCGCTGTACGAGTTAGCGGGCATCCCGAACTTCAAGAGCTATGTGCATGACCTTTCTTCCCAGCTCGCCAATACTCTCGGGCCCTCCCTGGTGGCGGTTCCCTATTCCTCCTGTGTCGCCAACATTGCGGCGTGCCTGGCCAATGGTGTGATCCCGACGACCAGCCAATTCGCGGCGGCCAATCAGGCCTACGCCTCGCAGGCGACCTATGGCTTGCCGGCGATGGGTGCCACGGATCTGCCCGCCGTCGTTCCGGCCTCGGCTGAGTTGCTGATCGAATCGCGTTTTCCCTATCTTAACGACGCTCAGCGTCGCGAAGTGCTCGCCACCACCGAGCTGCCGTCGGGCGGTCCCCTCGATGACGGCACGGGCTGGGTCCGCCTCAATCTCTTCAAGGCGGCCGGTGGATATGGCGCCTTCAATTCCGACGTGAGCGTCACTCTCGACGCTGCGAAGGGCGGCTTCCACGCAGTCGATATGTGGAGCAACGATATCTCGGGTCTCGGTGGCCTCACCAAGGGCGGAAGCGGCCTGCTCATCCTGGGTGGCAACAACAGCTATATCGGCGGCACGAGAGTGACGGAGGGAACGCTGGCTCTTTCTGGCACGATGGTGGGCGATCTTACAATCGATGCAGGCGCCCGCTTCGTCAGCGGCGGCGGGTATTCGGTTACGCGCGGTGCCACGCTCGAGAACCGCGGCACTTTTCAATCGGCAGTCACGAGCCTGCTGAACGACGGAACGTTCACTAACGATGGCACCTTGATCGGTGGCCTAATTAACGGCGGCACGACGATCAATCGAGGCTCGATCCGGGGCAGTATCCTGAATGGCGGGACTTTCGTTCAGGCCGGCGCTGCCTTCGACAACAATGCGAGCTTCATCAACAACGGCATCTTCTCGGGCGGTTTCGACAATACCGGCGTGATGGGAGGCACCGGCACCTTCGCTGGTGCTGTGACAAACCACAGCGTTATCGCGCCGGGCAACTCGATCGGCACCCTGAACGTCGCCGGTAGCTTCGCGCAGACGGCGGGGGGCACCTTCCAGGTGGAGGTGAACGCTGCGGGGCAGGCGGACCGCGTCGCTGTCACCGGTGCCCCTGGCACGGCGACGCTTGGAGGATCGGTCGCCGTCGTCGCGGCGAACGGCGTCTTTGCACCGAGCACGACCTACACGATCCTGAGCGCGACGGGCGGTATCGTCGGCACCTACGCGGGGCTGACCAACGCGTTTCCCTTTCTGCGGGGGACGTTGACCTACGATGCCAACAACGTGTTGCTGACGCTGAGCCCTGGCGGCTTCGCGGCTGGCTCGGCGACCGGGAACCAAGCCGCGGTGGGAGCGGCGCTGGACCGCGGCGTCGCTGGCGCGACCGGTGATTTCGCTGCCGTCGTCGGCGCGATGGCGACTCTGGACCTACCGGCGGCTCAGGTAGCCATGAACTCGATGAGCGGCCAGAACTATGCCGGCTTCTCGACGGCCAACCTGGGCACTGGATTCCTGTTCATGAACGCCGTCGGCACGCAGATCAGCGCGGCGCGGACCGGCGATCTCGCGCGTGTCCCCGCCAACGGCAGTCGCGTCGCGCTGGCTGAAGCGTGCGAGATCGAGGCCTGCGCGGCGAGTCCGTGGAGCCTCTGGGGAACCGGTCTTGCGGGGTTCGGCAGCGTCGCCGGCGACGCGAACGCCGGGACCGTGACCTACAACGCGGGCGGTGCGGCCACCGGCATCGACTACCGCTTCGATCCGCGGCTGCTGGCCGGCATCGGCATCGGCTATGCCGGCGGCAGGCAGTGGGTGAACGGGTTGAGTGGGCAGGGCACCACCGATGCCTATCAGGCAACGCTCTATGCCTCGTTCGGTCAAGGCGGATTCTGGGCCGACGCGCTCGCCGGCTATGCCTACAACGACAACCGGATGACCCGGCAGATCGTGGCTCCGGGCCTGCCAGCGCGAACGGCGAGTGGCTCGACAGGGGCCAACCAGTTCCTGGGTCAGGTCGAAGCGGGCTATCGTTTCGGGCTCTATCCATCGGCGGCCGCCTCGATCGCTCCTTTTGCGCGGCTCCAGGGGACGACCATCACGCAGAACGGCTTCTCGGAGACCGGCGCGGGCGCACTCAGCCTCAACGTGGCGCAGCAGACGACGAACTCCCTGCGTAGCACGCTCGGTGTAGAACTGACGGGTGCCGTGCCTGCGGGCTCCGGAAACCCACTCGACCTGTTGCTCCGGCTGGGATGGGCACACGAATACGCCGACACGGCGCGGCCTGTTTCGGCCTCCTTCACCGGCGCACCCGGCAGCAACTTCACCGTGCTGGGGGCGCAGCCAGCCCGTGATGCAGGCGTCCTGTCGCTCGCCGCCAACAGCGCCGTTGGCGAGGCGACGTCCGTCTATGTCCGCTACGACGGGGAAGTGGGCGGCGGTAGCGACGCCCATGCGATCACCGCAGGTTTCCGCATGGTCTGGTGAGCATCCCGGGGCGAGGGCCGTGCGTTGTAGGTCCATGCCCTCGACCGTCATCCGCTCCTATCACTACGATCGCCGGCGGCGCGCGCTCGACATCGTCTTCCAGTCGCGGCGTCGCTACACCTATCTCGGAGTCCCGCAAAAGACCTACGAGGCGATGAACGCGGCCTTTTCCAAGGGCGCGTTCTTCAACCGTCACATCCGCGACCACTTCACCTTCGAGCGCAATGGCGAGGAGCCGACGTCTGACCTTCGCTGACATCTCGCGCCGCCTCCTGTCAGTCACGCCGTCCGGTGCCTATACTGGAGCCGGTTGAAGAGGAGAGGCCATGCACGAGCCGGGTGTAAAGCAGTATGACCGCGCTGCCGAGGACGTCGGCAACATCGTGGCGCTGGAGCACGTGAATCTCGGGATCGCCGATCAGGGACTGGCGACCGTCTTCTACATGAGCGGCCTCGGCCTGACGCGCGATCCCTACATGATGACCGGCATCGACAATATGTGGGTCAATGTCGGCCGCAGTCAGTTCCACCTGCCGACGATGGCCCGGGGGCAGCGCCTGCGCGGGCGTATCGGGTTGGTGATCCCCGACCGCGAGTCGTTGCTGCGGCGGCTCGAGCGGGTGAAGGGCATGCTCGGCGACACGCGCTTCGCCTTCGCCGAGCGCGAGGATCATGTCGAGGCGACCTGTCCCTGGGGCAACCGCATCCTCTGCCACGATCCGTCGTCGCGCTTCGACGGCATGGCGCTGGGCATGGCCTATGTCGAGTTCGACGTGCCGCATGGGGCGGCCGAGGGGATCGCCCGTTTTTATCGCGATGTCTTCTCGACCGGCGCGCGCGTGGAGAAGGCCGGCGGGACATCGGCCGCCCATGTGTCGGCCGGCATCGGCCAGGAGCTGATTTTCCGCGAGAGCGATGCCGCGCCCGAGGCCTATGACGGGCATCACATCCAGGTCTATGTCGCGAATTTCTCCGGCCCCTATCGCGGTCTGGTCGAACGCGGCCTGCTGACCGAGGAGAGCAACCAGCACCAGTACCGCTTCCAGCACATCGCCGATCCGGTCACCGGCAGGGCGCTGTTCGAGATCGAGCACGAGGTCCGCAGCCTGCGCCATCCGATGCATGCGCGGCCCCTGGTCAACCGCAACCCGCTGCAGACCAATCGAGCCTACGTGCCCGGCCGCGACGGCTGGGTGCCCGAGCCGACGGCCGCCGACATGGACGATCCGAGGGTCGAGATGCGCCGCAAGCGCTTCGAGGAAACCACGCAGAGGGTGGCCGGCTGATGGCCGGACTCATCGGACGGATGCTGGGGTTCGGCCTGCTCGGATTGGTCGTGACGCCCATCGTGGTGACGCTGGCGGTCCTGGCCCTGGCGCACACGTTCGATCCCTCCTGCGGCCGGCCGGGGGATTCGGGCGGCTGCGAGATGGGCGCGGTGTCGATCGGCGTTTTGTCGGCACTGCCCGGCCTGGCCATCGGAGTCGCCTTCGCGCTCTACCGACATTTCCGCAAGAGGCGCACGCCGCCGGGCGCGCTGCCGTGACGACGGCGGACGCTTCGGCCCTGGACAAGCTCCGGGCACGCATCCAGGCGCTGCGCGCCAAGACGATCGACAATGGCTGTACCGAGGGCGAGGCGATGTCGGCGGCGGCCAAGGTGGCCGAGCTGCTCGACCGCTACGAGCTGTCGCTCACCGATATCGAGATCCAGGAGACGCCGTGCGAGGAGCGCGTCTACGAGACAAACCTGAAGAAGCGCATCCCGATCGACGAATGTATCGGCGCCATCGCCGCGTTCTGCGATTGCCGGGTGTGGCGCGAGAAGAACGCGGCCGGCGAGGCGCGCTACGTCTTCTTCGGCCTGCCGGCTGACGTCGAGGTGGCGCATTACCTCACCGGACTGATCGACGGCGCGGTCCGTAACGAACTGGGCCGCTACAAGGTCTCGTCCGACTACAAGCGCTTCCGCCACCAGGAGCGGCATCTCGCGAACGCGTCCTTCACCCTGGGCATGTGCGCCTCGATCGCAGATCGGCTGGTGGCGATGAAGGCCGAGCGGGACGGGGTGATCCGTAGCAACGGGCGCGGGCTGGTCGTGCTGAAGGCGGCCGTGGTCGATAGCGAACTGGAGAAGCTCGGCCTGAAACTGCGCACCGTCGAGGCCGGGCCCGGGCGTTTCATCTCGCCCGATGCCTACGATGCTGGCGGCGTCGCGGGCGGCGCCGTGCCCCTCAATCCCGCGATCCGCCGGAAGTAGCGGCGCCGCGTCAGCCGAGATAGGCCTTCACCAGCCGCTCGTCGGTGAGGAAGGACTGCCATTCGCCCGGGCCGATCTCGTGGACGATGCTGCCGACCGACATGACGTAGGCGCGGTCGGTGATCTCCGAGGCGATGCCGACATTCTGCTCGATCAGCAAGAGGCCCATGCCGCGCTCGCGCAGCGCCTTGATGACCAGCAGGATGTCCTTCACCACTTTGGGAGCGAGGCCGGTCGAGGGCTCGTCCATGATCAGCAGGTCGGGCTGCAGCAGCAACGCACGGGCGATCGCCACCATCTGCTGCTGGCCGCCGCTCAACAGCTCTACGGGCGAGGCCATGCGTTCCTTCACGACGGGGAAGAGGTCGGTCACCTCGTCCCACGAGAAGCGCAGGTCGGCACCGCGCACCTTCCGGCCGACCGTCTCGGCCAGGATCAGGTTCTCGCGCACCGACAGTTCGCCGAACAAGCGGCGGTTCTCCAGCACGACGGCCAGTCCATGCTTGGCCAGCTCATGCGCCGGCGTGGCGGTGATGTCGGTGCCGTTCTTGACGATGCGGCCGCCACGGGCGCGCAGCAGGCCGCAGACGGTGCGGACGAGGGTGGTCTTGCCTGCGCCATTCGCGCCGACCAGGGCCACGGCCTCACCGTCGCCCACGGTGAGCGAGACGTCGCGCAGGACGGTGAGGGCGCCGTAGCCGGCGGAGACGGAGGTCACTTCCAGCACGGCTCAGACCCCGAGATAGACTTCGCGGACCCGCGGGTCGCGCTGGATGGCGGCCATGTCGCCGCTGGCGATGATTTCGCCGAAATAGAGCGTGTGCACGGTGCGGGCGACGGTCATCAGGCCCATGTCGTGCGACACCAGCAGGATGGTGATGCCTTCCTCGTTCAGCCGCACGATCCAGTCGCGCAGGTCGTCGATCTCCTGGACGTTGAGGCCGGAGGAGGGCTCGTCGAGGAGCAACAGGCGCGGCTCGCCGGCGACGGCGCGGGCGATCTCGAGGATACGGCGCTGGCCGGCGGTCAGGCTGGCAGCGGGCAGGTCGCGCAACGCCGTCAGGTTGAACCGTTCGCAGGCGGCCTCGGCCCGCTCGTGGATCTCGCGCATCTGGCCGCGGGCGGCCGGGGTACGGAGCAGGTCCTGCAGCATGGTGGTGCGCGTCAGCTTGGTGCAGCCGACCATGACGTTCTCCAGCACGGTCATCTGTTCGAAGACCTGCGGTGTCTGGAAAGTGCGCACGAGGCCCTGCATTCCACGCTGCTGGATCGTGTCGCGCCCCAGCACGGCGCCGCGATAGGTGATCGTGCCGGCCAGCGGCCGGATGTAGCCGGTCACGATGTTGAACAAGGTGGTCTTGCCCGAGCCGTTGGGCCCGATGAGACCGATGATGCCGCCTTCGGGCACGTCGAAGGTGACGGAACGCAGCACGGAGAGGCCGCCGAACGAATGGCCGACCTCCCGAAGGGCGAGGAGGGGGTCAGCCATTGCTGCTTCCCTTTCGGGCGAGCCGGGTCCGCAGCTTGCCGAACGCACCGACCAGCCCCTCGGGCATCAGCACGACCACGGCGACCAGCGCCAGGCCGAACAGGATCTGGTGGATGTCGCCCAGCTTGCTCAGCAGTTCGGGAAGGAATGTGACGAACAGCGCGCCGACGACGATGCCGGGGATCGAGGTCGCGCCGCCAATCACCGGGATCAGCAGGAAGCTGATCGAGCGGTCGACGGTGAAGCTCTGCGTGCTGACGAACGAGGCATGGTGGGCGAACAGGCTGCCGGCCAGGCTGCCGAACAGCGCGCAGACCACGAAGACCTTGGTGCGCAGCGACTGGAGATCGATCGAGAGGGCGGCTGCCGCGGTGCTGGAATCGCGCATCGATCGCAGCATCAGGCCGGTGCGGCTGTCGACCAGGTTGTGCGCCACCGCCATGCAAGCGAAGGCCACGATCCAGACGAAGAAGTAGTAGCGCGAGGGCCGATCGAGCAGGAAGCCGAACAGGTCGAGTTTGGGGATGCCGCCGATGCCCAGCGTGCCGCCGGTCAGCCAGTCCCACTCGAAGAACAGCGCGCTGGCGATGGCGCTGAGGGCCAGCGTGCCCAGCGCGAGAAAGTAGCCGGTGAGACGCAGGATCGGGCGGCCGATGACGTAGGCCAGGGCCATGCTGATCGCGGCGCCGGCCACGAAGCCGACGACGCTGGGCAGGCCCATCATCACCGTGCAGTAGGCGCTGGCATAGGCGCCGAGCCCGTAGAAGGTCGCCTGCGCCAGGTTGACGATACCGCAATGGCCGAGCAGCAGGCCGATGCCGAGGCCCGCCACCGTGTAGATTCCGGTAAAGACCAGAAGATCGGCCATGTATCGCGGCACGATGAAGGGCAGCACGGCCCAGACGACGAGGCCGACGGCCAGCCAGAGGAGGGTGCGCGGAGTCATGGGCTCAGCCTCCCCGCCGGCCGGCGCGGCCGAGGATGCCCTGCGGCATCAGGATCATGATGATGATGAGCACGGAGAAGGCGACGACGTCCTTGTAGCTCGACGAGATGCCGATGATGGCGAGCGATTCGACCAAGCCCAGCGTGAGGCCGCCCACGGCCGCGCCCAGCGGATTGGTGAGCCCGCCCAGCACGGCGGCGGCAAATCCCTTCAAGGTAAGGTTGAGGCCGAGCTGGTAGTCGACGCCGATCAGCGGCGTCACCAGGATGCCGCCCAGCGCGCCCAGCAGACCACCCAGCACAAAGGTGAAGGTGCGCATGCGCGCCACGTTGATGCCGGTGGTCGCCGCCCCGTCCGCGTCGATCGAGGCCGCCATCATCGACAGGCCGATCGTGGTGCGGTGGTAGAAGGCGCGTAGCGCCAGGGTGGCGCCGATGCCGATGGCGATAAGCCACAGCGCGTGGAACTGGATGACGGCGTCGAGGAT
>Ga0182739_1003332_pt1 | contig 14151 bp, 17 predicted proteins | sample eDN5th30CBELigBY_FD_128873 | JGI IMG/M metagenome (GOLD analysis project Ga0182739, IMG submission 128873) | Enriched backyard soil microbial communities from Emeryville, California, USA - eDNA 5th pass 30_C BE-Lig BY (version 2) (version 2) | ecosystem: Environmental > Terrestrial > Soil >... | reverse complement strand
TTTCCCCTTTAACAATTTTAACTTAGTAACCACTCAAGATCTTCTTGCTATTCGAGCGTACCTTAATAGTATTCCCGTCATCCATAAGCCGAAAAAAGAAAATGACATGCCTTGGCCTTTCAGCTGGCGTTTTAGTTTGAACGGATGGCGCTTATTATTTTTCCGAGATCAAGGACCTTTGGAGCCGGACCCAAAGCAGTCTGCTGCTTGGAATCGCGGTAAATATATTGTGGAAGGTCTAGGCCACTGTGACATGTGCCATACGCCACGCAATTTTCTGGGCGGGTTAAAAAAGAAATACAATTATACCGGAGCCTTTGTCGATAATTATTATGCTCCTAATATTAGCTCTAGCGGTCTGGGCGATGCCACTATTGCCGAAATTGTTCAAGTTTTTGCTGAAGATAAATTATTACATGGCCGTGGACAAGTCGGCGGACCGATGGCTGAAGTAAATCACGATAGTTTAAAATACATGAAACGCTCGGATTTAGAGGCGATCGCGATCTATCTCAAAACCATCAAAAGTAAGCAGCCGGAAGTCAAAAAACCCAGTGGCGGCGGTAAAAGCCAAGCGAAAAATATTTACGAAGGTTTTTGTGCCAGCTGTCATGCGACAGGTGCTGCCGGAGCTCCCAAAATGGGTGATCAAGCTGAATGGGATAAGCGCTTAAAAATGGGGTTAGATACCGTCGTTAAAAATGCGATTAATGGTATTGGCTCCATGCCGCCCAAAGGTACATGTATGGGTTGCTCCGATGCTGATATTAAAGCAACGGTAGAGTACATTCTCGGTCAATCCGAAGGTAAAGGTGCTGCTCCTAAAGGAAAACCCCCGCGCAAGTTGACTATTGCTGATGGTAAAAAAGTCTACCAAACCACCACCTGCTATATGTGTCATGATCAAGGTCAATTAGGCACCCCGGTTCTGGGTGATTCGCAAGCCTGGAAAGCAATTGCAGACAAGCGGTCGTTTGACATTATTATGGAGCACACAATCAAAGGGTATAATAAAATGCCCGCGCGGGGCGGTTGTAATTTTTGTAGCGATGGCGAGATAAAAGCAGCAGTTAAATACATGCTGAAAGAAGGTAAAACGGGGAAAAATTATGATTTGTGGTAAAAGTAAGAAAACAGGATTACTAGCAGGACTGCTCAGCTTAGGCTTATTCTTTTTTGCTGGTCAAGCAGGCGCAGCATACGACTACAATATGCCGCGCGGTGTTACACCTATTAGCCGTGAGATCTATGATTTACATATGATTATTTTTTGGATTTGTGTGGCGATTGGTGTCGTAGTATTTAGTTTTTTATTTTATTCTTTAATTAAATATCGCAAATCTAAAGGGGCTATTGCAGCTCAATTTCATGAACATACTTGGGTAGAAATCATTTGGGCTATAATTCCTTTTATTATCCTTGTGGTTATGGCTATCCCTGCAACCAAAGTATTAATTGCTATGGAAGATACCTCGGACTCTGACTTGAGTATCAAGATTACCGGCCATCAGTGGAAATGGCAGTATGAATATTTAGATGAGGATATTAATTTTTTTAGTAATCTCTCAACTCCCAAAGCGGAGATAAATAACCAGCAGCAGAAGAACAAATGGTATTTGCTCCAAGTTGATAAACCCTTAGTGGTGCCGATCCATAAGAAAATACGTTTGCTGTTGACTTCTAACGATGTGATTCACTCATGGTGGGTGCCGGAGCTTGGCGTTAAAAAAGACGCGGTCCCTGGCTTTATTCAAAATGTATGGATGCGCATTGAGCAGCCCGGTATATACCGGGGGCAATGCGCCGAACTTTGTGGTCAAGGCCATGGTTTTATGCCGATTGTAGTCGAAGCAAAAACCGAAGAAGATTATAATAAGTGGTTAGCGGCGCAGAAAAAAGGCCGTGCCGAAGCGACAATACAAGCTGCACGGGCAGCTGAGAAAAAATACACCAAAGATGAATTGCTCAAAATGGGTAAACAGTCTTACGATATGCACTGTGCAGTGTGCCATAAAGCGGATGGCAGCGGTATGCCGCCGGCATTCCCGGCTTTAAAAAATGGTCCCATTTCGACGGGCGCCGTAAAAGGGCATATTGAGATTGTGTTGCATGGTAAATCAGGAACAGCAATGCAAGCTTTTAGTGCTCAGCTAAGCGATGAGGATATTGCCGCCATTGTAACCTATGAGCGCGAAGCATGGGGCAATAAAGAGATTAATGCGAAGAAAAATCAGCCGATTGTGGTCCAGCCAAAAGACGTTAAAGAATTAAGAGGTTAGAGGAGAAAAGTATGAGTGATGTGCATGCGCCAGAAGCCAAGGGCTTAGTAAACCGAGCGAAACGCTGGATTTTTACCACCAACCATAAAGATATTGGTACCTTGTACCTTCTTTTTTCTCTCCTCATGTTTTTTGTGGGCGGAGTAATGGCTTTAATTATACGAGCGGAATTATTTACTCCCGGCCAGACGTTGGTTAATCCGGAATTTTTTAATCAGATGACGACCATGCATGGCTTGATTATGATTTTTGGGTTTATGATGCCCGCCTTTGTCGGATTAGCAAACTGGATGTTGCCACTGATGATTGGAGCACCGGACATGGCTCTGCCGCGAATGAATAACTGGAGTTTTTGGATCCTGCCCTTTGCCTTTACTCTATTAGGTAGTACCTTATTCATGTCCGGCCCGGCCCCCGATTTTGGCTGGACCTTCTATGCTCCTTTGTCTACTGCCTATGGGCCGAAAAGTACAGACTATATGATTTTTTCTATCCACTTAATGGGTATTTCATCTATTATGGGAGCCATCAATATTATTGTTACTATTTTTAATATGCGTGCTCCGGGTATGCCCATGATGAAGATGCCGCTTTTTGTATGGAATTGGTTAATTACTGCCTTTTTATTACTCGCCGTCATGCCTGTACTTGCCGGTACGGTAACCATGATGCTGACTGATCGTCATTTTGGTACAAGTTTTTTTAATGCTGCTGGCGGTGGCGATCCCTTATTATTTCAGCACTTATTTTGGTTCTTTGGACATCCTGAAGTCTACATCTTAGCGTTACCGGCATTTGGGGTTATTTCTCAAATTATTCCTGCCTTTAGCCGTAAAAAGATTTTTGGTTATCGATTTATGGTTTATGCAACCATTAGTATTGCCCTGCTGTCGTTTCTGGTGTGGGCGCATCATATGTTTGTTGCTGGCGTCAACTTACAGGCTGAGCTGTTTTTTATGTATGCCACCATGATTATTGCAGTGCCCACTGGCGTCAAGGTTTTTAATTGGGTGACAACCATTTTTCGGGGCTCAATCAGTTTTGAAACGCCGATGCTTTTTGCCATTGCTTTCATTGTGCTATTTACTATAGGAGGCTTTACGGGAATCATGCTCGCTATTGCTCCAGCAGACTACCAATACCATGATACTTATTTTGTGGTTGCCCACTTTCATTACGTCTTAGTCTTAGGTGTGGTGTTTGGTTTGTTTGCCGCAATTTATTATTGGCTCCCTAAATGGACGGGTCGCATGTATAACGAGACCTTAGGAAAATGGCATTTTTGGTTATCGGCTATTTCAGTGAATGTCACTTTTTTTCCTATGCACTTTTTAGGGCTGGCGGGTATGCCGCGACGGATCCCCGATTATGCGCTTCAATTTGCTGACTTTAACCGGATTGCGAGTATTGGCGCTTTTACCTTCGGTATCGCTCAGCTCATACTGGTCTATATCATTATTCGCGCGATGAGAGGCCGTGGCCCAGTAGCGCCTGCTAAACCGTGGGATGGAGCCGAAGGTTTGGAGTGGACTTTATCTTCCCCGCCACCTTATCATAGCTTTGCCACGCCTCCTGAGATTCGCTATGAATAAAAAAGCTCAAGAGCAGAACCCTAGTGGCCGACGGCCGTCTAATCCCCGTTTGCTATTATGGTTGTTTGTTTTTGGTATAGGGATGTTTGGATTTGGTTATCTGATGGTTCCTTTATATAACGTTTTATGTAAAGCCACCGGCATCAATGGAAAAACCGGCGGAGCAGTAGGCTATGAAGTAAATGAGCCAATCGACAAGAGTCGAATGGTTACAGTCGAATTTATTGGCTCGCGGAATATGAATATGCCTTGGGAGTTTAAACCCAATGATAAGAGAGTAAAAATTCATCCAGGAGAGTATGCAAGTATATCATTTCATGTTAAAAACAATTCCGGCAAAGAAATGATAATTCAGGCTATTCCTAGTGTAGCGCCGGGAGATGCTGCGCGCTATGTTAAAAAAACAGAGTGCTTTTGTTTTACCCGCCAAACCGTAGATAAAGATTATGAGGGTGATTGGCCGGTTCTGTTTCATTTGGATCGGGACTTACCAAAAAATATTACTACCGTTACGGTATCTTATACGTTATTTGATGTCTCCCATATTGGAAAATCGCTAAAACGCGGTACCTTAGGTCATTTAAATTAAAGAGGATTAACATGTCACAAAGTTATGGAAATTATTATTTGCCAGAACCAAGCCACTGGCCTATTGTTGGATCCCTCGGATTATTTTGCACCCTGTTAGGTGCAATCAACTGGCTACATGACCAGGTCTTGGGCCCGTACTTATTTGGTGTAGGCCTACTGATTATCTTCATTATGATGTATGGTTGGTTCCGAGTGGTGGTAAAGGAAAATTTAGCGGGCTTGTACAGCCGCCATGTTGATCATTCTTTTCGCTGGGGGATGGTTTGGTTTATTTTTTCTGAAGTGTGTTTCTTTGGGGCTTTTTTTGGTGCGCTTTATTATCTCCGTACTTATGGCGTAACCTGGCTGGATGGGACTTATCCTGATTCAAGTGCTCATTTAACGCATCTTATGCTCTGGCCTGATTTTAAAGGGCTATGGCCACTCATTAATAATCCTGATAACAGTCAATTTATGCCGCCTAAAGATGTAATGGATACTTGGGGAATTCCCGCGCTAAATACCTTAATTTTGCTAACCAGTGGAGCTACCTTGACGTGGGCACATTGGGGCTTGCAAAAAAATAGCCGGTGGCAACTGGTTGTTGGCTTATTTTTGACTGTGGCATTAGGGGCAACCTTTCTAGGATTCCAAGCCTATGAGTATGGTTCCGCTTATGCGCACCATGGACTTACCTTAAATTCCGGCATTTATGGCACTACTTTCTTCATGTTGACTGGTTTTCATGGGTTACATGTCACTATTGGTACAATTATGCTGATTGTCATGCTGATCCGGAGTATCAAAGGGCACTTTTCAACCCACAACCATTTCGCCTTTGAAGCGACGGCATGGTACTGGCATTTTGTGGATGTGGTGTGGCTGATACTCTTTATCTTTGTTTATTGGCTATAATGAAAATCGTTATTTTGATTATTGTTCTGCTGATCCTCGCCAGTCTTGGATCAGCACTGTTTTATCTAGCCCGTAGTAATGGATCACACAATCTTGTTAAGTCCTTGACAGTGCGTATTGCGCTGTCGATCGGGTTATTCATTTTATTGATTGCTGCCTTTTATTTTGGGCTAATTACTCCCCATGGTTTATAAGTTTTCTCCGCGTTTACTTCCAACTATAACTGTTTTGCTGCTGCTTCCTCTTTTAATCAGCTTAGGCTTTTGGCAGCTTCAACGGGCAGAATTTAAACGTACTTTACTAGCAAGTTATGATACGAATAGAAACGCAAAGCCACTCGCTTTAAAAGATGCTCCCAACCAACCAGAGAATTTTATCCCAATCCATATTCAAGGCCACTACGACAATCAACATTCTATTTTAGTGGATAACGTTATTATCGATCATCAGGTCGGGTATTATGTCGTAACCCCGATTTTACTGTCCCGGGAATTTCATCGGCAGGCTATTTTAATTAATCGCGGTTGGATCCCGCGGGGTGCAAGCCGCGAGCATCTACCTAAGGTTTCTGCGGTAATCGAGCCAGTTGCCCTGGAAGGATTTGTGAGTTACCCCAATCCCAAGCCCTTTCTTCTCAACGATGCCGACGAGAAGCAGCCTATAAGTTGGCCCTTGCGAGTGCCTGCTCTCAAGCTTAAGCAATTGGAAAATAAATTAGGCTATAGTCTATACCCCTACCTGCTAAAATTAAAGGCAGAGGAAAAAACTGGATTTAAAAGAAACTGGCAACCGACATTGCGCATGGGGCCGCAAAAGCATGAGGCTTACGCCTTTCAATGGTTTGCATTAGCTTTAACGCTGTTAGTTTTATATCTAATGGTGAGTTTTAGGAGGACAAATGAAACAGCAAACAAAAAATAAATTATTTGTACTATTTATTGTCCTGATATTTATTGTACCTATGATTTTAGCAAAGAGTTTATTTTCGAATGAAAAATTCCGCAATTACCTGCGGCATAAAACAGTAAACCATGGCCAATTAATCCAACCGCCATTAAGCTTCACTGAATTACTTTCGGAACCTAATTTTTTATCTGCAGATTGGACCCTTTTATATGTTACGCCAGAGCTCCCTTGTGCTGAAATTTGTAACCAACAACTTTATAAATTGCGTCAAATCCGACTTGCACTAGGAAAGGACCAAAATAAGGTAAGCCGTGTTTTAGTGGCTATACAACCTATTGTTATACCCAAAGAATATGAAGGCACTTTGCAGAAAACAGCCACTAAAGAAGCTATCGAACGTATATTGTTAAGCACTTCACAACCGCAAGGGGCTATTTACATTGTTGAGCCCAAGGGCAATATTATTTTAGGTTATCGCTTAGACGCAAACCCCAAAGGGATTCTAAATGATTTGCAGCGTTTGTTAAAAGTTCAGGGCATGCAGCAATAAAGTTTTGCAGAAGATAGTTTGAATAAAGTAAAATATATTTTCATCACCCTATATTTTATTGCAAGGATTTGACATGCAAACTATCTTTATAACGGACCAAAATACCTCTCACTATAAATCCCTAGTGCAATCATGGCTGCGCTTAGACTTTATCACGCGCAATCGTCCAGATAAGCACTTTTGGTATAATGTACACCGGATCGGGGATTCATTTGATGAGTGCAATGCTCTGGTTGTGGTAAACGAGCAGGAAGAGCTTGTAGGCTATATGACTTGGATCCCTTTGGGTGCGCAAGTAGAAATTGACATCCTTGAAGTCAATGAAAAATACCGCCGCCAAGGTATTTGTAAAAAAATGCTGGCCGAATTTACTGATAAGTATAATGAAACGGTTGTGCTGACTGCCTCAGTTCTTCCCGCAGCGCAAGCTGTTTTTGAAAAAATGAACTACAGCTTGGTTGCGACCTCAGCCCAAAGGAAATATTACAAAGTAATGAAGCCTATTGCTCGGGAAATGTCTGAATTACCTGATGGCCGTGTCCTTGCAGTATGCAGCAGCGATTTTTATCAAGTCAGGGATAACCCTGAGCTTTTTCGTAGCCAAATGAAATATTTTCAGCTGGAATTAAATTCCAATGATACCCTGAAGCTGCCTATTGTTACTTCTTTTGCTTATGATGGTTATGTGGCTATCTATTATAATAAGGAGCTTATGGTTGAAAATAAAACCCGCCGTTTATTTAATAATCGCGTCGATCATTGTGACTCGCTTTTAGTCGTCGATAGAATTGAATTGAAACCAGAAGCTAAAAAATGTTTTGAAGGGACGGATTTCTTTTTGCCAGAAAAACAAGTGAATGACAAGGAACTAGCGGATCTTCCTCCTGTTAAAAAAAGAAAGCGTTCGAATGCGTTTTTCTCTCTTCCAGACAGTATTACTATTAAGGGAGAGCTTATAGATTTTCCATCAGCAAAAAAGAAGAAATTAGAAGTTGAGTCGGAGTCTCCTGCCACTTTTAAGCGCTAGGCAGCTGAGACTTTATTTATATTTTAAGCGATAGTTTTAAGTAGCAGGAAATAAACTAAAGAGGTGCTTATGTCTACCCATAAAAATTCTGCTAAATGGTCACAAGAGGTGACTCAAAGCAGCCATGCGCTTGTCTTAGACGAAGGTGTATTTACCTGGAAAGATCCGCTGCAAATAGCTAAATCCTTAACAAACTCCGCCTTAAGCAGTACTCACCGTAAAGCGACCCCTTACCAATCTGCAATGTCGATGCTTTCGTTTTATATCAATCGCGCTGGCAAGACGTTGAGCGAAGAACAGCAAAGAGTTTTAGAACAAGCAAAGAATGAATTGAGAGTTCTCTTTGATCGAGATTAAAATTCCTAGGTGTTTGGATAAAAGGATAAATGAATAATGAAAGTCGCTTTTTTTAATACTAAGCCATATGAAATGCCTTATTTTAATACCGCAAATAGCGGTCAACATCACTTTACGTATATTAAAGAGACTTTGACTCTAGAGACGGCTCACCTAGCAACTGGCTGTAATGCGGTTTGTTGCTTTGTCACCGATCAGCTCAATCATAATGTGCTTGCTTATATAAAAAATCTCGGCATCAACTTGGTGGCTTTACGTTCCGCGGGATACGACCATGTCGATTTGGCTGCAGCAAAAGCCCTTGATATCAAGGTGGTTCGGGTGCCTTCTTATTCGCCGCAGGCGATTGCTGAATTTACTGTGGGGATGATACTGGCTTTAAGCCGTAAGCTCCTATCGGCACATGAGCGGGTCCGTCACCATAACTTTTCACTTGAGGGGTTGCTTGGCTATAACCTGCAAGGTAAAAGCGTCGGAATTATTGGGACTGGGCATATTGGTACCCGTGTCGCTAAAATATTAACCGGATTTGACTGTAAGTTACTTGCTTATGATCCTGCTCCTAACCCTAAGTGCCAGGCTTTAGGGGTGGAGTATACGAGCCTAGAAGCGTTATTAAAAGGCTCAGAGATTATTACCTTACATTGCCTGTTGAATGAAGCCACCTACCATCTGATCAATAAAGATACCATTGCCTTGATGCAGCCGCAGGCAATGTTGATTAACACAGGCCGGGGCGGCCTGGTGGATACGTTGGCTCTTATTACTGCTTTAAAGCAGCAAAAAATTGGCGCGGTAGGTCTTGATGTCTATGAGCACGAACGCGGTTTATTTTTTGCTGATCGCTCACAAGCAATTATACTTGATGATGATTTTATCCGCCTCCAGGCTTTTCCCAACGTTCTAATTACAGGCCACCAAGCGTATCTAAGCGAAGAAGCTCTTATTAATATTGCTCAAACGACACTCTTGAATTTAACCCAATTTGAAGATGGCAACATTCAGAATCAACTCTAAGCAATCATAATACTCTAATTATAGCAAAATTTTATCATTTCTTTGCTTGACAAGCAGAATAACTTTATAATAAAGCCCACTCATCAGCAGGCAGTAGAGTCATGGCAAAAAACCTTCAGCAAAAAATTTATAAAGGCAGTATCCTTGCTGCTATTCTTTTAGCTTTTCTTGTCGTGAGCTTAGGAGCTTATACCCGGCTTGTTCACGGAGGGTTGGGTTGCCCGGATTGGCCAGGTTGTTACGGCCAATTGACTGTTCCTGAAACGACTGAGACAATTAAAAAAGCCGCGGAACTTTATCCTGATCAGCCTCTAGATAGTAAAAAAGCTTGGGTAGAAATGATCCACCGCTATGCGGCGGGTACATTGGGTTTACTTATTCTTGCTATCTTTATTTTAGCTGCCCTACGCGATAGGGAGCCAAACCAGAATCGCATCCTTCCCTACGTCTTACCTTTACTCGTAATCTTTCAAGCGGTGCTCGGAATGTGGACCGTCACTTGGTTATTACTTCCCTTAGTCGTGATGGGCCATCTGTTAGGTGGTTTATCGATACTGGCCTGCTTATGGTGGTTGGGACTCAATGCTTGGGCTCCTCGCCAGCTTGAATTACCCAAAAAATTCAAGCCATGGGTTGTTATGGGCTTAGCTATTGTTATTATCCAACTGGTCTTAGGCGGCTGGACCAGCACCAATTACGCTGCTTTAGTCTGTCTTGATTTTCCCTTGTGTCATGGCCACTTAATACCCGAGATGGATTTAAAAGGCGGTTTTGATTTTTCCGCCCCCATTGGAGCTAATTATCAGGGCGGAGTGCTTGATATACCAGCGCGCGTGGCTATTCAAATGGTTCATCGTTACTGGGCGGGAGTCGTCGCTCTTTATGTGGGCTTGTTGGCTATAATGGTTTTCGCTTTTGCCAAAACGCGGGTCACTCGGGGAGTGGGCATGCTGACATTAGCCGTCTTAGCTGGCCAGATTAGCCTGGGCATGCTAAATATTCTCAGGGTGTTGCCGGTTGGCATTGCGGTTGCGCACAATAATGGTGCTGCTTTATTGTTACTATGTTTAATTACCCTGGCCTTTGCGGCCTTTCACCAAACAGAAGGTTAAATTATGAATAATACAGGAACCGCGGAAGTTAGCCGAGAGCGACTAAAGCCGACCTGGCGGGCTTATCTGGAATTATGTAAGCCTCGTGTCGTTTTGCTGATGCTGATCACCGCGATTGTCGGCATGTTTTTAGCTGCACCCGGAATGGTAGATGGGCGCATCTTAATTTTTGGAACCCTGGGTATTGCCCTGGGGGCAGGCTCAGCCGCTGCGGTAAACCATTTGGTTGATCAGCGCATTGATGCCCTTATGGGGCGTACCGAAAAGCGCCCTTTGCCTACTGGCCAGTTGTCTCCTGTTAAAGCGAGTATTTTTGCCTTTTGCTTAGCGCTGCTCTCTATGGCTATTTTAGTAATTTTTGTGAATCGTTTAACCGCCATTTTAACTCTTTTAACTTTAATGGGGTATGCGGGTATTTACTCAATATGCTTAAAGCATACAACGCCACAAAATATTGTTATTGGCGGTATCTCGGGTGCGGCTCCTCCACTACTCGGTTGGACGGCAGTCACTGGGACTTTAGACCCTTACAGTTTGTTACTCGTATTAATTATCTTTATCTGGACCCCGCCGCATTTTTGGGCGCTGGCTATTCATCGTTTTGATGATTATAAAAAAGCTGGAGTTCCCATGCTGCCTGTTACCCATGGCATAGAGTTTACTAAGCTATGTATTTTTCTTTATACCCTATTACTGCTTGTGGTGTCGGTCTTGCCGTATGTGATGGGAATGAGCGGGATCCTCTATTTTGGCGCTGCCTTAGTTTTGGGTGGAATATTTGTTTATCAAGCATGGCGCTTAAAAATAGGCGAAGGAAAACAACACGCCATGGCTACTTTTTGGTATTCGATTATTTACCTATTTGTATTATTTATTTTTTTATTAATTGACCACTATGTGAGGGTTTTATGAAGCAAATTAACTCAAAACGGATTGTCTGGATCATTATCGCAACAGTGATTGCCTTCGCAGTAGGATTAAAGCTTGGTGCTTTAGTGGCCAATAGTCAGAAACTTCAGGTCAAAGCAGCTACTATATTTGAGAAGCCAAGGGTTATATCGCCTTTTAAGCTCCAAACCACAGCAGCTAAGGAGTTCACTCAGAAAGATTTATTGGGGCACTGGACATTAATGTTTTTTGGTTTTACCAATTGTCCCGATATTTGCCCAACTACTTTATCTATTTTGAATCAGGTTTATCAAACTGTTGAAAAAAAAGGCATTAAACCGCCGCAAGTTGTATTTGTATCTGTCGATCCAGGTCGAGATCACTTAGATAAATTGGCAAGTTATGTGCCTTATTTTAATCCGAACTTTATCGGAGCAACCGGTGCTCCTAATGAACTTAAATCATTGGCCCAGCAGTTAGGAGTCATGTATCAACGCATAGATGATCCCAAATTAACACCGGAGCAGCAAAAAAAATCCTATTTAGTTGATCATAGTGGTACAATTGTCGTGTTCAATCCCCAAGGACAGTATTTTGCTGTTTTCTCTATGCCGCATCAGGCACCAGAGATTGCGCAAGATATGATCAATATCACCCAACATTATGAATAACCAGGAGAACCCGATGAATTTAGCTCGATTTATAACGGTATTATTTTTTAGCAGTTTTTTAACCGCTTATGCTGCAGTTAAAGAGGACATCACGGTTAGCAATGCTTATGTAAGGGCAACACCTCCCGGCAAGACCATGACGGCCGCCTTTTTAAAATTAGAAAATACAAGCGATCAAGAGCATAGGCTTATCGCTGTTGATAGCTCTGCTGCGGGAACTACCGAACTCCATCAGACTGTTAATGAACAAGGTTTGTTGAAAATGCGGCCGGTAACAGAAATGACTATCGCCGCTCATAGCACCCAAGAACTACAGCCAGGCGGGTACCACATCATGCTGGTTGATCTAAAACAACCTTTAAAAATTGGGCAAACTATTCCCCTTACTTTAAGCTTTGCTAGTGGTGAAAAACTCACTTTAAAAATCCCAGTAAAAAGCGTTATTGCTGATGTGGATAACCAATAAGTTTAATAATGTATATTAATAAAAATTCTAAATTAATCTATATTTTGTTTGGAGTGGTGGCTCTTATTGCGCTGTTGCTGGGAATAGCCCTTCAGCATGATAGGGAGCCGCACTTCCACTTAGAAACTCTGGACGGTCAAACATTTTCTGCCCAAAACTTAAAGGGCAAATGGGTCTTTATTAATTATTGGGCCAGTTGGTGTACGCCCTGTCTAAAAGAAATTCCCGAACTTAATGAGTTTGCTAAAAATAATCAGGACAACAACATCCTTGTTTTTGGCGTTAACGCTGAAAATGCTTCCTCAGCTCAAGTAAGGCGCTTAGTAGATAAATTATCAATCCAATTTCCTGTCCTTAACGCTAACCCCGCCCCATACTATAATATAGGCCAAGTCTATGAATTACCGGTAACTTATATTATTTCTCCAAAAGGTATTTTATATAGTCGTCTGGTAGGGCCGCAAACGCAGCAGTCTTTAGCCGCCGAGATCAAAAATTAGCTAAGCTGTTAAGTTAGGGGTTCGCTCGTGATTTAGTATATTCAAGCCGAGAGTTTGACATAGCGGCGTAGAGCATTATAATTTAACTGGTTGTAATATATCGGGTAATTTTCACATTGAGCCAGCTGACCGAATGATTGTAGCAACTGCACGTATTGAAGGCTTGCCGCTTATAACAAAAGATAAAAATATTTTAAAATTATAGGAAAAGAAGCTACTCATGGCAAAAATACTCGTATTAAATGGCCCTAATTTATCTCTGTTAGGTCAACGCAACCCTCAGATGTATGGTGCAACTACGCTGAGTGATATTGAGTCTGCCCTCAGCAAGCAGCTAGCTGAGCAGGGGTATGAGGCCGTGTGTATTCAAAGCAATGCGGAACATATATTAATTGACGCCTTGCAAGAGCAACGTGGTACTTCGGTTGGCGCTATTGTGAACCCCGGCGCCTTAATGATAGCCGGGTGGAGTTTAAGAGACGCGTTAGAAGATTATCCTCATCCATGGGTGGAAATCCATATTTCTAATATTTTTGCCCGGGAAAGTTTTCGTCAGCAATCGATTTTATCTCCTTTGGCTTCCGGCTTTATCACTGGACTTGGCGTTGACGGTTATTCGCTTGCGGCACAAGCCCTGTTAAAAATTATCAAAGAGAACATTGTATAAGCAGTCCGTCTTATGATTTAAAGCAGTAAGGGAAAGTAACAGATGGCTCATAGAAAAAAACCTATTTCAAATAAATTATTTTTCAGTCTTTTCCAATCACCGAAGGCTACTTATATCGGCATTTGTTTAATGGTAGCTTTCGTTGCTCGAGTTTGGACAATAATCCCTAATTTCTCTCCTTTGTTGGCTATAGCGCTTTTTTTAAGCAGCCACATTTCTAAGAGTAGAGCTTTTATAGTATTCGTTAGTTTTTTGTTAGTAACCGATGGCTTTTTAGGGGGGATAAACCATTATCCTATTTTAGGGGATTGGTCATTTTTTACTTACAGCGGTTTTCTGGGGATGATTTTATTGAATTCTAACTATCTGGCCACTTTAAAAATAGAAAGAATTGCTACCAGCTTAATGGTTTCAAATTTAGGGTTTTGGATGTGGACTAATCTGGGAACCTGGATGTTAAGCGGAATGTATCTTCATACGTGGCCAGGGTTGGCTGAATGTTTTATTCTAGCCTTGCCCTTTTTAGGCTACTCTTTAATAGGCAGTATGCTGTGGGGCATGCTTATTTTCGGCGCATGGTTTATCATTGATAGAAAAGAGCAGCAGTTTATGGCGCAGATAGAAAACCCATAAG
>Ga0182739_1003331_pt1 | contig 14151 bp, 11 predicted proteins | sample eDN5th30CBELigBY_FD_128873 | JGI IMG/M metagenome (GOLD analysis project Ga0182739, IMG submission 128873) | Enriched backyard soil microbial communities from Emeryville, California, USA - eDNA 5th pass 30_C BE-Lig BY (version 2) (version 2) | ecosystem: Environmental > Terrestrial > Soil >... | reverse complement strand
GGGCAATCAGCGCCGGCGACAGTTCGCCATGGGCCGGCAGCAGCCACTGGCCGCGAGGCACCGACCACTCGCCGCCTGCATTGTCCTTCTCGTCGAACTTGCCGTAGACCTTGGGTCGGACATCGTCGCGCCAGTTATACAGTTCTTCCTTCAGGGCGTATTCGAGAATCTGCCGCTTTTCCTCGATGACGAGGATGTCTTCGAGCCCCGTCGCGAATTCCCGCGCGTCCTGCGCATTCAGGGGCCAGACACAACCGATCTTGATCAGGCGTATGCCCACCTGTGCGCAGGCTGCTTCATCCAGCCCCAGGTCGGCCAGTGCCTGCCTCGTGTCGAGATAGGCCTTGCCTGCTGTCATGATGCCGAATCGCGCACGCGGCGCATCGATGACGATGCGGTTGAGCTTGTTCGCGCGCGTGTACGCCAGGGCCGCGTACCACTTGTAGTTCATCAACCGCGCTTCCTGCACCAGGGGGGGATCGGGCCAGCGTATGCTGAGGCCCTCTGGCGGCAGCGTGAAATCCTCGGGAATCAGGATGCGGGCGCGGTCGGGGTCGATGTCCACCGAGGCGGTGGATTCCACGACTTCGGTGACGCACTTCATCGCAACCCACAGACCGGAATAGCGGCTCATGGCCCAGCCGTGCAGACCGTAATCCAGATATTCCTGGACGTTGGCTGGATACAGCACGGGGATGCCGGCTGCCTGGAGATCGTGTTCGGACTGATGTGCCAGTGTTGATGACTTGGCGCCGTGGTCGTCGCCGGCTAGAACCAGGACGCCGCCATGCCGGGATGTGCCGGCCGAGTTGGCATGCTTGAGCACGTCCATGGAACGGTCCACGCCGGGTCCTTTGCCGTACCATATGCCGAACACGCCGTCGCGCGTGGCATCCGGGTACAGCGTCACCTGCTGGGTGCCCCACACCGATGTCGCGGCAAGGTCTTCATTCAACCCCGGCTGAAATACGATGTCGTTGTCCTTGAGGTGCTGTTTCGCTTTCCACAAGGCCTGGTCCAGGGCGCCCAGCGGCGAACCGCGATACCCGGATATGAATCCGGCTGTATTCAGGCCCGCGCGTTGGTCGCGTGCCTTCTGCAGCATGGGAAGTCGAACGAGGGCCTGTGTGCCACTCATGTAGGCGCGGCCCTTCTCCAGTGTGTATTTGTCGTCAAGGGATACCTTGGCGAGTGCCGACAGCACCGCCTGATCAAGGGGGGCGTTCATTCGACAGTCTCCTGTATGGATGATTTATCGATCTAGTGTAGGGTCTGAACGTGATATCGTAAAATCAAACTTTCAGCTAACTGGTATCAGTAAATCAGATGAAGAGCGAAGTCACCTTTCGCCAGTTCCGTTACTTCATCGCGGCGGCGACCTCGGGGCAATTTTCGACGGCGGCCGCCGCGGAGCATGTGTCGCAGTCGGCGATCACCAGCGCCGTTCAAAGCCTTGAAAGACAGTTGAAGGTGCGCCTCTTCGATCGGCTCCCGCATGGCGTCGCGCTGACGCCCGAAGGGCAGGTGTTCTTTCATCATGCGCGGCATGTCATGGATTCTGTCAACGATGCCATGCGTCACGCCAGCCTCCTGCCGCAGACCACCAAGGGAACCATCCGGCTGGCCGCCACCTACACGGTGTTGGGATACTTTCTGCCGGACCTGCTCAGCCGTTTCAAGCGCAGCTATCCGCAGGTGGAGATCGATCTCATCGATATGGACCGGCCGGCGCTCGAGGCAGCGCTGTTGGAGCGCCGCATCGACCTGGGCATCGGGCTGCTGTCGAACATCGAGGCGGAAGAGCGCTTCGGCCGCTGGCTGCTCGTGCGCTCGCGCAGGCGGCTGTGGGCGGGCGGTGGACATCCGCTGGCGCGGCAGGCATCCGTCACGCTCGCCGACATCGCGGCCCACCCCTACATCATGCTGACCGTCGACGATGCCGATACGGCCGCCGCGCGTCACTGGGCGCCCGCTCACACCACCTTGAACATCGCCATGCGAACCAGTTCCCTGGAGGCCCTGCGTGGGCTGGTGGCCTATGGCTTTGGCGTTTCGGTACTGTCCGACCTGGTCTATCGGCCGTGGTCCCTGGAGGGAAAGAAGATTGTCGCGGTCCCCATCGAGGATTCCGTTGCACCCATGGATGTCGGGCTGCTGTGGCCCAAGGACCGGGAGCCCGCGGGACTGGGGGACGTCTTCAGGCAATTCCTGATCCACGCCTGTGAAGGCGAGGGCAGGGCGGCGCCGGGGCCGTCTGCGCGCGGAGGGGCCTGGGGCCGTTGAACCGCGACTAAGGAACCAGCGACAGGCCCACCCGGACTTGCGGTTCGCTCTTGTGCTGGTAGCCCAGCAGCGTTTCGCCATAGCCCTTGAAGTACTGCACATGCAGGTAGCCGTTCATGTTCAGGAACGTCCGGCGTAGTGGCCACGCCGCTTCCAGTTGCGTGGCGCTGCGGCCCTTGTGGCCTTGCCTGTACAAGCCCGTGAGCACCAGCCCGTTGTCCTGCGCCCAGCGCAATTTCCAATCTACATGGCCGGCGTAATCCGCGTAGTCCGGGTTGTTATGGACGCTGAAGTAGGACTTCACCCGGGGTGCGAAGGTCAGGGTACTGCCGCCGTCGAACCGGTAATTGAATTCCGGTTGCACATAAAAGAAATTCAATGAGCGCGAATCGTCGCCGCCCTTGCCGTTAGATTCATGCTCGACGCCTGCGGCCAGCCCGACGAACACGTCCTTTTGCGGTGACTGCCACAGGGCGTCCTTGTGCCAGAACAGGCTGGGCTTGAACGAGGTGTCGACAAAAGGATGGGAGTCCGAATGCAGGTCCCACAGGGCCGTCTGTGTGTACCCAAGATAAAAATTGTCGCTGAAGTCCGGCTGTGCCGGGTCCTGGGGCGTGAAGAAACGATATTTGAAACTGACTTGGTATCGCGCGTTCCTGCCGCCTTTGTTGCCGACATCGAAGTAGATCGGCTCGTAAGGCGTGATCGCATTCCGAAAATTCTCGAACGCCGACGGCGCCGCCGCTATGGGTTTCGCCTCGGTCACAGCCGGACCTTGTGTGGGCGACGCGCCCGTCATGGCCACGACGTTGGCGGGAAGAACCGGGTCGCGTGTCTGATTCGCGCCCGCTGCACCCGCGTCGATGATGGGCACATTGGCCGGCGTGCCGGCGACCGGGCTCTTTTCCAGCGGACTCGTGTCCAGCGCCAGCAAGGTCGGTTCGCCCTCGATGTTCACGGCCTGCAGCCCGCGCACGCCGGTGGGCACAACCGCACGCCAGGATGCCTTCACGAAATTGTTGACCGGCACGTTGAATGAGGTCGCCGTATTCTGCAGGTACGCCAGGCTGCGTATGGCCTGTCCATCCGGGGCGCGCCATTGCAACACCAGGGTCTTGGGCGCCGCCCAGCTCATCGCCGTGTCGGTGTCATTGAACAGCAGGCCGACCACGTTGATGGTTTCACCGGCGGCCGCATGGGTCTTGTCGAGCTTGTAACTGATGCCGGCCGTTGCGGCGGCTGGCAGGAGCGCAGCACAGAGAACAACGATGTGAAGGGGGGTGGGTGTAAACGAGAGGCGATGACTCATTGAAATGCAACGGATTCTTATTCGAAAGAAAGAAACTGTAGCAGTTGACCGTTTTGTTTTAGCTACGTATTGTAAAAAGCGCCGCTTTCGGGGCTAAATCGAAGGGGTGACGGATGCGGGGGTAGCCTTAATTCGTTGTTTTTCGGTTTTGGTTCGGGACAGGGTAAAATGCGGCTCCCATCATGGACGACGCGGCAGTAGCTCAGCTGGATAGAGCACGGGCCTTCTAAGCCTGAGGTCGGGGGTTCGAGACCCTCCTGCCGCGCCACTTAAAGTTGCTATGAATCAATATGTTAGATCTTCGTCGTCTTATTGATTCAGGCCGTTTTTGACACGTTTCGGTACCGGAATGACGCGATAATGACACGATTTGCCGACTCCGAAAATAGCCTGCGCTTTCGCGCCTGAATCCGACTGCGCGCCGAGCAGCCACTTGGCTGTTGAGTGGGAGAAGTGGCGAGCGGAATGCGATATAGGCTTGTTGGGCGGCAAGCAAAAGCCAGCTTCGGTGCGACGTTTAAACGTTCTGACGAAATTTGGTCCCTAACTTCGGGATCAAGATCCAGGATAGGCCGGCACCTATTTAGGCCTCCTTTTTTAAACCTCTCCTGATCGGAGGGGTCTTCCATTTCCGGCCCGCCAACGCAAGCTTAATTAGATGGTCCGCCGATCCTCACGGAGCGGATTACGCTACGTTGGGATTTGTCCTTTCTTGAAGATCAGTCATGAACGACGTCACACGGTATTGACCTCGGCGAACATAGCTTTCACTGCATGCGCAGGACAAAGCTGGATGCATGGTGCTTCGCCAGAAGCCTACGCGCAGCCAGATGTCGAGCTGTTGTGTAACTTTTCCGCATGAACCGGTGTGATGGAAGGGTGTGCCGTGCACATTGGCTAGCGCGCCGTTTGGCGTCACTGGGCCATCAGGCCAAGCTTATTTCCCTGTAGTCCACCATCCTGGTATTGCGTTGGCAGAAATATGGCGACGTCAGCGGCTCAACGGGCTTGGCAAAGACTTGGCACAACATCAGCGCATCGATGCTGAGGCTTGCTGGGCGCGGCTCTCGTCAAGGAGCGGGTTGACGAGCCTTCATATCGAGTCCGGACGGATTTAAGCAAGCCCTCTTTATTCCTCACTAGTTTTCCTTGCAAAGATCGGGCTGACCATCTCATTAAACCAACCTGGCGGCGGGTTAAGTTGGGTGATTTTAGGCAGCAGTTTTCAAAAAGATCACACAATTTTTTCACCATACCGTTGGAAGCCCGCATGAGCTCTAAATGCCTGGCGGATCCGAACCCCTACTGTCGCGCCGGTAGCCATTAAGGACCGGTGTATATATTCCTTACTTGCTGGGCAGCTATGCCAGAGGTATTAAAAGGCCCGCATGATGCGGGCGTGTGATCTGGTATGAGGATGAACTGGCGCCACGCATGTGGCGTCGATATTCTATGGTAAACGTGATCCTCCGGTCATACGACGATTCCGTCCGCCAGCAAATCGTTGATTTCGCTTTCAGTGTACCCGGCCACCTTGGCAAGGATTTCGCTTGAACTATCGCCGAGATCCAGGCCGACGTGATGAATGGCCCCTGGCGTGCGACTAAGTTTAGGGACGGGAGCGGCAAGTGTTACGCCCCCAAGATCCTCGTCCTCGACTTCCACCAGCGCATGTCGTGCCTTGTAATGAGGATCCTTGAAAATATCAGCAATCGAGTAGATTCGGGTGGCCGGTATGCCGCCGTCCTGTAGTTTTTTCTCCAAAGCGTCGAGCGCTTGCCCGTCCGTCCACTCGGCGATGATGCTGTCCAGCTCTTCGGAGTTCTGGCCTCTGGCGCGCACACTATTGAACCGTTCGTCCGCGTAAAGATCCTGTTGCAGGATGGAGCACAGCCGCTTGAACAGTGTATCGTGCCAAGCAGCAATATGGATATGCTGGCCGTCGCGTGTTGGGTACAAATTGTTAGGGGCGGCTCCCGGCAGCTTCGAACCCGCTCGTTCCGCTACAACCCCTAGTTTGGCAAAACTGGGGACGAACGGCTCCATCAGACTGAAGGCGCTCTCGGTCAACGCGGCATCAATCACCTGTCCCTTCCCGGAGCTTGCTCGCTCCCACAACGCGATCATGCTCCCGAACGCTGCGTACAGCCCTGTCAGGTAATCCGTAAGAGGAGTCGCCATGCGGGCAGGCGGCCGGTCGGGGTCACCCGTTATGTATCGAAGGCCGCTGGCGGCTTCGCTGATCACGCCGTAACCGGGCCAGCCGCTGTAGGGGCCTGTTTGGCCGAAACCGCTAATACGGGCAAGAATCAGCCCCGGGTTAATCTCGCTGAGTTTGTCATAGCCGAGACCCCATTTTTCAAGCGTTCCAGGCCGGAAATTTTCTACGACCACGTCACAATGCGGAATCATCCTACGCACAATTTCTCGGCCCTTCTCGCTGCGCAAGTCCACAGCCACGTTCTTCTTGTTTCTTAACAAGCTGGCTGCATATAAGGATTTCCCGTTATACCGTTCGCCCATTGACCGTATGATATCGCCGGACAGATCCTCGATCTTGATGACATTGGCGCCAAAATCGGCCAACAGCCTGGCGCAAAATGGACCGGCTATCGTTGAGCCAAGCTCAAGCACGGTAACGTTAGAAAGCGCTCCAATGGCAAAACTCATGGTACTCCTCGGTTTATTGGAAATTTCTGTAGATGATGCTTTGCCGTTCTCGCAGCAGCAGTCGATCAGACGTGGTGAAGTAGCGGTTCAGTGAGGTCGCTATAAGCATGCTGCCGCCGACCCGCCCCTGCTTTATCCTGGCTTCGAGCAGCGTGCTGGCAGCCTTTACTCGCTCGCCGAGTTGAAGGAATGAGTGGAACTCAACATCATTACCACCGTTGACCATCCCGGAGTTCGGTATGCCGAACATCCGGCCGAAGTTGCGCCCAATCTCGCTCATGGCTTCTCGGCCTAGTGCTTCGGGATCTTCGGAAAGCGACAAAGAATCGGGCGACGCCTCGAGGCCATGGATCGGGAACAAGTGGGGTGCGAGCACGTTGTCGTGACCAGCCCGGCGTGCCGCTGCCAGGTCGTAATGGATTGCCGGCATTCCTCCAATTGCGTCGCAAAAGAGCCTTAGCCGGCTGAGGTCGACGGGGTAGTCGGACTCCGCTGATTCAAAGACTGTGCCGATGCAGTCTTTGATCTGGCGGGGTACCTGCTCGTCGGCTGGCTTGATCCTTTCGTCGAGCCTGGCGGGAAGGAAGTCAGGGTCTAGCGTGTTGGCTATATCTGACTGCGCCGGCAACACAATATGGGCCTTCGCTGTCGTGCTGACTTTCTCTTGATCGAGATTCCACACTTCCAGACCTATTTGCAGTACCCTATGATTGCCAATGATTCCGGATCCAAAAATCTGGCCGCGCACTTCTAGGCTTTCATTAACGAAGTCGGGGGACAAGAAATCGTATTTGAGTCGACTAATCGTTATATCGTCAGCGAGATTTTCTTGAAGCATTTGGACGAGATAGTGTTGCTTCAGTCCGCCATTGATCACACGTTCCTTTAGCCCGGCAATGTTTCTGGCGTAGTCCACGTCATAATGGATTTTGTCCCAGTTCTGTTGTGCGGCACACCACCTGACGAGATGGCTGCTGGTGAGCGGCCCCTTGCGTAATGGCTTCAGTCGCTGTCCCTGAGGAAATAGTTGTTCGGTCATGTGCAGGAATTTTGGTTGTGTTGTATGGAGGGCGAGTGTCCTGGGCTTTAGTCCAGCGTGGGGATGCCGGCTGCTTGCACGAGTTTCTTTGTCGCCGCAAGATCGTCTGAAAGCATTTTCGCGGCATCGGACGCGCTTCCGCCGCCCGGCTCGACACCTTGTTCGGCAAGTTGCTTACGGACTTCGGGCTGCTGCAATACCTTGTTGAAAGCCGTGTTCAGCGTGGCGACGACACCGTCGGGCGTATTGGCCGGCGCGAGGATCATGAACCAGAAATTACTTTCGAATCCTGGATGGCCCGATGCCGCCACGGACGGAACGTTGGGAACGATGCTTGACCTTTCCTTGCTGGTTACCGCAAGCGGTATCAGCGACCCCGCCCTTATATATCCGATGGCGGCTGGCAACCCGGATATCAAAATCGGGACCTGACCTGCGATCACGTCGACTGCAGCAGGGCCGCCACCCTTATATGCAACATGCATCATTTTCGTGCCGGCGACCTCATCAAGCTTGGCGCCGGTCAAATGCTGGATGGTGCCCTGGCCTGCCGTTGCGTAGAAGATCTTTTCAGGTTTGGAGCGCGCGATGCTTTGCAGATCCTGCAACGATTTGATTCCTGATTTCGGATTGGCGGCAATGATGTTTGGCGTCGCGCCGATATAGACGATCGGCTGGAAGTCCTTGATGGGATCATAGGAGACCTCTTTTTGCATGACGGGATTACTGGTATGGCCGTTTGTGGCCAGGACTAAGGTGTAACCGTCAGCCGCCGAACGTTTGGCGAGCTCGGTTCCTATTCGTGTGTTGGCACCAGCCTTGTTCAGAATGACGACCGACTGCTTTAATTCTTCAGAAAGCTTTTGCGAAATGATCCTTGCGACGGTATCGGTGCTTCCACCGGGCGCAAAAGGAACAATGAGGGTGACCGGTTTTGTCGGAAAGTCGACGGCGCTTTTCGCCGGCGTGCCTATCAGAACAAGTGGCGCCAGCAAAGCCAATTTTCCAATGGTTGATTTCATAGTGTCTCCTTTCACCAATTAAGTTGGATTGACACCGTCTAAGTTGCTGATGTTAAGGTGCCATTTTTGGTATTCGTCTTCCCGTCTGTGTGCGGAAATTCCATCGCGTTCGAGCATTCAGTATATGGAAGCCAAATAACCGAAAATGGCTAAATAGTGATGTATCTATAGCTACCCGGTTATCTATTTCGGGGTGCTCGATTGCTCTTGGAGGGAGGCGGTGTGGTGACTGATGAAGGATATGGTGCGGACGCGGTCTCCGTAAGCACTCGAAGGGTTATGGCCAACCTCAAGATGCGCCACCTCCGACTGCTAAAGAACCTGGAAAGGCATAAATCGCTGACGAAAGTCGCGCACATAATTGGGATCAGCCAGCCGGCAGCGACCAAGATGCTTTCCGAAATCGAGGATTTATTTGACGGCCCGCTCTTTATCAGGGCAGGTCGGGGCTTGAAGCCCACCCGGATGGGTGAAGTGGCGATGTTGAGAACGGCCCATATCATCGAGGAGTTCGAGCATTTTGCTGCCGAGATGGAGGCGGTCCGTGGCGGCCGTGACGCACGGCTCATCATAGGCGCCGCCCCGTATGTGTCGGGTGCATTGATGTCGCAGGCTGTCGGTGAGCTCTACAAACGGCATAACGTGCTGTCGGTTATAAAGCAGGCGTCATCCGATGAACTTGTCCAGGCGCTGAGTGATCATCAGGTCGACTGTGCTCTGGCTCGCACTTCCGCGGTAGCAGGGCATGATGATTTGTGTCATGAAATTCTTCACCCGCAACGCCCTGTCCTTGTGGGCAATATCGTCACGGTCAAACGCCTCGAGGGACGCAAGCTCGAGTGGCGTCATCTGGCGGAAATGAACTGGATCTTGCCGTCATTCGGCACCCCGGTAGGGCGCAGGGTTGCAGAACTATTCACGCATATGCAAGTGCAGGCACCGTCGCCGATCATCGAAACGTATTCGATCGAAGTGATGTACGGCATCATCAGCAAGAACCCAAGCGTCATATCCGTTGTTCCTGAGGGTATCGCCGATGATATGGTCCGGCGTGGCGGCGTGGGCGTTTTGCCATGGAAGGTGGATTGGGAGCTATCCTCTCTTAGTTTGATATATCGTGCGCAAGATACTCCGCTCCGCGCGACCGAGCAATTTGCGAAAATCGTCCGGGAGTTATGCCTGGGAAGCTGCTAGCGTTCGAGCCGACATCTCGGCTCGAACGCTAGCAGGGGTCTACTTGCCTTTCGTCAGCGGCGAAAACTCCGCCGGAATCCAGCGATACCCGTCATTCTGCGCCGCGACATGCCCGATACCGGGGAAGGGCAGATGCGCACCGGCGATCCAGAATTTTTCTTTCACGGCGCGTGCCAGCAATGCCTTGCGTGTGGCAACGGCCTGCTTCTGGTCCGTATCGAAATCGATGGAGACGTCGGGCTTCGCGAATTGCACTGCGTGGCTATGGACGATGTCGCCCCAAACCAGCAAGCGCCGTCCCTCGGACGAGAACATATAGCCGCCGTGGCCCGGCGTATGGCCGACCAGGGGCACCGACGTGACTCCTTCCGCCAAACTTTCGCCGGGCGCAAATTGCTTCAGCTTGCCAGCCTGTTCATAGGGCGCCACTGCCTGCTGGGCGGCCTGGAAGAAAGGTTGCGCTTCCTTCGGCGCTTTCGCCGCGGTGTCCTTGTCCAGCCAATAGCCCGCTTCGCCCTTCGCTACATACACGGTCGCGTTTGGGAAGACCCGTTTGCCGTCGGCCGTCATGCCGCAGGCGTGGTCGCCGTGCAAATGCGTGAGGAATATCTTGGTGACGTGCGTCGCTTCATAGCCCGCCGATTTCAGATTATCCGCAAGTCCGCCCAGTGTCGGTCCGAAGCACGCTGCCGCGCCCGCGTCAACCAGAATCAGGTCCTCGCCCGTGTTGACCAAGTAGCCATTGACGGCGGTTTGAACGCCGTCCTTCGTCAGGGGAACGAACATGCCTGCCAGCATGGCGTGCGTATCGTCGTCGCTGACACCATTCAGCAATGAAGTCGTGAGCGAAATGGCGCCGTCGTAGAGGGCGGTTACCTGGAAATTGCCCAGCGTCATGTGGTAGTAGCCGGGAACCTGTTGCACCGACTGTGCGGGAACCTCCGCGGCGCCGACCGTGGGCAGCAGGGACGAGCACACGGCCGAGGCGGCGAGCATGGCGATGGACAGCGCGCGGCGCACCGATGGTGCAGCGCCTGGACGAAGAGAAATTTGCATAGTGGCCCTCATGAATGAAGTTGACGAACGTTGACGCTTATAGGCATGCTGCCTGAAAGCCGCGGCATATGGGCCGCGGCTTTCAGGCGTGTAACGGTCGGACCGGCTACGCTTTGAATCTGTCGCGTTTCAGGCCCGCATCGGCGCCATGAGCGTGAAATCCTTCGGCGGCAGCCTGATGGCGATGACGGCCGCGATCAGCAGCAGCGCGCCCGCGCTGCCGAACGCCAGCCAATGGGTGCCGAACTGCTCGTATCCCCAGCCGCCCAGCCACGAGCTGATGGTGCCGCCGATCTGGTGGCCGAGGTACGCGAAGCCATACAGGACGCCCACGAGCCGCACGCCATAGATGTCGGCCAGGATGGCGGACGACATGGCGATACTGCCGGCCCAGACGATGCCGCCGATGGCGGCTGCGATATAGAGTTCCCAGTGTGTGCCCACGATGAGCAAGGCGAAGAAGCCCAGGCCCCTGACGAAATAGATCGTTGCCAGCAGTTGTTTGCGGGGCAAGGAGTCGGCGATGCGGCCCAGGAGGACCGTGCTGAAAATGGCGACGAGTCCGATGGTCCCTATGCCCAGCGAACTGGTGGTGGCATCGAAGCCATGGTCCATGAGCATCGGCACGCCGTGCGCGCCAAGCAGGTTCATGCTGTATCCGCACGCAAACAGGCCCAGGGTAATCTTCCAGAAGGGCTGGGTGCGCATGGCCTGAGTCAGGGTAAGACTGTCGGCGACCGGGCGCGGGCTCGATGGGACGGCCGAGGCCGGTCGTGCGCCGAGGTCTGCATCGGCATGCGGCGGAGCCTGGTCGCGGATGACAAAGAGGGTGAGCGGTACGGCGATCAGGGTGTACATCGCCGCAAAACCCAGCATGGTGTTTTGCCAGCCCGCTGCCTCGATGGCCGCCGACAGCAGTGGGGTCAGGATAGCGATGCCGGCCATCGACCCGGTCGACAGGAAAAAGAAGGCCATCCCGCGGCGGCGAACAAACCACTTGGCAAGGACGGGCGTCAGCGTGATCGGGCTGCAGAGCGCCAAACCGAGCGACAGCAATATGCCGAACGCAAACAGAAAGCTGACCGGATCCTTGGCGTTGACCGTCCAGACGGCGCCACCCACAAGCGCCGCATTGCCCAGCATCAGCACAGTGCGCGTTCCAAGTCGGGCTACCAGGTATCCCGCGAGGGGCATAGCCAACCCGTAGCACAGCATGCCGGCAGCAATGATGGCAGCCAGCAAGCTGCGGCTGAAGCCCAAGTCTTCGACTATGGGCAGGAAGAAGGGGCCGATCCCCATGCGCAAACCGACCGTCAGCAGGGTGAGCGTCCCCGCCGCAGCCACGATGTTCCACCCAAAATACCAATTCATGCGGTTTGCTGCCACGGTTGTCTCCTGCCCCGGTATTTGCCTTGGTTACGGTGTCCGGCCCTTCGGCTCGTGTGCCAAGCACGACGAGGGCTGGCTTGCGCAACCCGGCTTACGTATCAGCTCAACATCATATCCCGATGTAAGCGGTTTTTGTGCTATTCGAAGACCAGCGACAGGTGCGTGGCCACACCGGCAAGGGCGCCATCGCCCACCGCAAGCGCGACCGAGCCCGATGGTCGCGCAGCATCGCCGCAGGCGAAAACCCCCGCGACGGTGGTTTCCTTGGACGCGTCCGTTTGTATGTACGGCCCGGCCGATCCTTCCTCGATGGCGCAGCCCAATTGCTCCGCCAAGGGGCTTGCCAGCGCGGTAGCAGGCAGTACGAACAGGCCGCCAAGCGCAATACGGCGGCCATCGGCCAGCGTGACGTCGGCTTGCTCACCGCCGATGCTCGCGATCACTTCGTGCTCTATGGTCGCGCCGCGACTGCGGAGCTGCTCCAGCTGATCGTGTTCAGGCGCGAAGGTTTCGTTAATGAAAAACGTCACTTTGCCCCAATCAGGCAGCATAAGACCGTGATGCATCGATGTGGCGGATGTCGCGAGCACACCGATCGGCGCGTCCCTCAATTCATAGCCATGGCAGTAAGGACAATGCAATACGCTCCGTCCCCACCGCTCGCGCAGGCCCGGTATGTCGGGCAAGTGGTCGACGATGCCGAAGGCAAGGACGACTCGAAGCGCGCTGCACCGTTTGCCGGACTCCAGCGACAAGACGAAATCATTCTTTACTCCGTCCGCGCGCGTGGCGATGTCCTGTACCCATCGCACCGTCGGATACGACAACACTTCGTCGCGCGCCTGCTGCACGATGGCCTCCGCCGGCCGGCCGTCGTTCGTCAGAAAGCCGTGCGACGTGTCGGCATATCGGTTGCGCCGTTGCCCCGCATCGATGATGGTGACCTGGCGGCGGGCGCGCGCCAGTTGCAGTGCTGCGGAAAGGCCCGCGTAGCTGCCGCCCACGATAATGACATCGCTATGACTCATTCAGTGCTCCTGGTATGGGCACGCATCCATCAAGCGCCGTGCCCGGCATGAGGCAGTGCGCGTCCGGGGCGCGTCTACCGCCCAGACGTCGTCCATAAGTATCGGTTCTGCCAACAGCGTTACCGCCATTCGGCGGACATCGTTGTACGGCATATAAGTTGCTGGATTTACATACTGGCAGCTTTGCCGGTATTCGTCCCGTCGTGCACCTACATTCGGAGATTGACCATGGCTGCTAAAACAATGCAGGACCTGTTTGTCCATATGCTGTCCGATATCTACAGTGCCGAGAAACAATTGGCCAAGGCTTTGCCGAAATTCGCGCGCGTGGCGACGAGCGCCAAGCTCACCGCCGCCTTTGAATTTCATCTTGAAGAGACGCATGACCAGATAGAACGCATCGACCAGATCGTGGAGTCGTCGGGCCTGAAGCTGAAACGGATGAAGTGTGCTGCCATGGAGGGCCTCGTGGAGGAAGGCAAGGAAGTCATCGACGAGATTCAAAAAGGCCCCGTGCTGGATGCAGCGCTGATTGCTGCTGCGCAGAAGATAGAGCATTACGAGATTGCGAGCTATGGCACCCTATGCACGTTCGCCAAGCTGATGGGCCGGGACGACGCATTGCGCCTGCTCAAGGAAACCATGGCCGAAGAGAAAGCGACAGACGAGAAGCTCACGATGCTCGCTCAGACCGAAAGCAACCTTGAAGCCGCCAATGCGGTCGAATTGTCCCGCTCCTGAAGAGGTCACCATGAATACAGAGAAAGATGACGTGAATCCCGGCGACGACGCCGCTCCGGGAACCCCTGGCACGGGCGAAGTCGATTGCCCGGACTGCAAGGGAACCGGAAAGAAGGATGGGGTTTCCTGTCCGAACTGCAACGGCACGGGAAAGGTCGTCCAAGGCGTAGGCGGCGCCTAGCGCTCAGTGTCCCGCGGCCGCAGCAGGTGATTCACGAACCATTCGGTCGCCAGATGGGCGACTTCCTCCAGCGTCCCGAATTCCTCGAAGAGGTGTGTTGCGCCGGGAATCAATTGCATGTGCTTCTCGCCACGCAGCTGCTTCAAGGCATCTTCGTTATAAGCGATGACGGCTTCATCCAGGGCGCCCACCAAAAGGAGCGTGGGCGCCGACACACGCGCGAGCGCGGGTCCCGCAAG
>Ga0182739_1003330_pt1 | contig 14156 bp, 13 predicted proteins | sample eDN5th30CBELigBY_FD_128873 | JGI IMG/M metagenome (GOLD analysis project Ga0182739, IMG submission 128873) | Enriched backyard soil microbial communities from Emeryville, California, USA - eDNA 5th pass 30_C BE-Lig BY (version 2) (version 2) | ecosystem: Environmental > Terrestrial > Soil >... | reverse complement strand
CTCCTTACTAGGATCGTAATATGGAAGTTCTGTGGTAGGTACTTCTATTTTACAATGAAAACGGTGGTCTTTCTTTGTTTTATACTTCTATTTACTATACTAGTACGACAAATAAACTCGCACTACGAGAATACTGATAATCGAAAGAACAATAGAGGTTCCTTTTCCAATCAACTGTTTATCTGCCCAAAGGTTGGCGAAGAAAATCGCTGCCTCAATTCCCACCAAGGTGACAAAAAACATTTGCAGCAATGGGATCATGACGGGATAACGTCTGTATAACCAACCTAATCGAGGATAACGATAGGACAGGAATAAGAGAAAGCCTAAGAAAGTCATCGCCCACAAGGTTAATCCACCCCGAGGAGATTCCAGCTTGTAAATTTCGCGCAGCACGTCAAATTCCATCATTGGTCCAAAAATAATCAGGATTAATAAGACTGGATAGAACAAGTAATAGGCAATAACCCCAATGATCGCGAATATATTACCCAATCTTCTCACCCGCTTCCATTATATCCGGCGGCAGTATGGTGACCAATTCCTCAACTGTCGGATTATTGATCTGACTCACCCGTAATGCATGATGACGGATAGCAAGTTCACAAATATTACGGGCCATTCTCCCATTACCTGCATTTTCAATTTGACTGTTTTCACGAAACTTGGCTAAAAGAGCTTCCTCAGTTTCTTGCGTCACTTCGTATCCCTTTCCCTTTAATATCAAGCGGCTAATCTGAAGCAATTCACTTGGCGAATAATCAGGAAACTCAATCATAGTTGGAAAGCGTGACCGCAAGCCGGCATTCGTATCAAGGAATCGCTCCATATCCTTATCATAGCCTGCTAGTATGACAATGATATTTTCCCGGTGATCATCCATAAATTTTACAATGGTATCAATGGCTTCTTGACCAAAATCATTCGTCCCTCCTGCTAAAGCGTAGGCTTCATCAATAAACAGGACGCCTCCAAGCGCTTTTTCAAGTACTGTTCTTGTCTTCAGTGCCGTTTGACCGACATAGCCCGCCACTAATCCAGAGCGATCCGTTTCCACTATATGATCCTGCTTAATCACACCTAATTCCTTCAGCCTTTTTGCTAAAATACGGGCAATCATTGTCTTACCCGTCCCTGGGTTTCCTTTAAACACCATATGAAGGGACTGAGCACCTGCAGCTGGGAGCCCTAGTTCCTTTCGTTTATTGGCTATTTCGATTTGAGCGGATAGGGAACGAACAAAATTCTTGATTTCTTCCATTCCAATTATCTGTTCTAATTCCTTTAAGGCTGTTTCTTGTTTTTCAACTGCAGCAATTCTGAAATCCTCAAGCGTTAATCTGGTCAGCTCTTCTACTGGTAAATCAAGCTGCTCGGCAATTCGGATTGACTGATTACGAATCGCTGCTTCTAATGTATTCCGCACCAGTCTGCCATTGCCGCTGTCATTTTTGCCTGGGATCTGTTTCTTCTCGTAAAAGGGAATCATTGCATGTTTTACTTCACTCGCTACAACAAATCCCTTTGATTTTGCTATTACATCGGTCATTTCGGCTAGCTGCTCTGCTGTATAATCAGGAAACGGAATGGTTAACGGAAATCGGGATGAAAGCCCAGGGTTTGACTTAAGGAACTGTTCCATTTCATTCGTATAGCCCGCAAGGATCACCACCAAATTCTCCCGGTGGTTTTCAATCAGCCGAACCAGCGTATCAATTGCTTCCTTACCAAATCCCCCGCCAACTGTCCCTTCTTCCACAAGTGAGTAAGCTTCATCAATGAATAACACTCCGCCTAATGCACTCTCGACGACTTCCGTTGTTTTGACCGCCGTTTGCCCGGCATACTCAGCGACGAGCTGCGATCGATCGACTTCAACTAGATGACCGCGCTTTAAAATGCCCATAGATTGAAGCATCGAAGCTAAAAGCCGTGCAATGGTCGTTTTCCCTGTCCCTGGATTTCCAGAGAAGATCATATTCAGAGTCTGTTCATTTCTTGTCTCAATCCCCGCTTCCTTCCGCCTTTTATTCGCAATGATTTGTTTCTCCAGTGTTCGGACGAAATTCTTCACATTTTCTAAGCCAATGATTCCCGCAAAAGCTTCATCCAAACGAAATTTTTCTTTTACACCTATCCCAAAATCACTGCTGGTTAGAACATTGATGTCCGTTGCCTGCTCTTTTTTACTTTCACTGATCCGTACCGATTGCTTCCGAATGGCTTCTTCCAGGAGATTGCGCACAAGTCGCCCATTGCCGCTGTCGTTTCTGCCTGGAATTTGTTTTTTCTCAAAAAGCTCCAGCAGCCCTTCATGCGCTTCGGAATCGATGACATATTCCCGTTGTTTACTCTGCAGGAGCAAAATTTCCAGCATATCCTTTGGAGTATAGTCCGGAAACTCGACAATAAAAGGAAAACGGGAACGCAGGCCGGGATTAGACTTAAGGAAGGTTTCCATTTCATTTGTATAGCCGGCCAGGATCACGACAAGTTGCTCCCTGTGATCCTCCATTCCTTTGACTAATGTATCAATGGCCTCCTGGCCAAACGGGTCATGCTTATCTCTTGCGAGCGTGTAGGCCTCATCCACAAATAAAACACCGCCAACTGAACTTTGAATAGCCTGATCCGTTTTACGTGCAGTCGATCCAACATACTCTCCAACAAGGTCCTGTCGTGCCGTCTCCACCAGCTGGCCCTGAGGAAGAATCCCCATCGCCTTTAAAATTCGGGAAATGAGTCTTGCCACAGTCGTTTTCCCTGTTCCTGGATTTCCGGTAAACACCATATGCAAGGTCATCGGAGTGATTTTACCGCCTCTTTTTTCCCGTTCCTTTTGTAATTGAACCGTCTGCATCAGTTCGTTAACGAAGGTTTTCACGGAAGACAATCCAATCAAATGCTGCAATTCATTCAGAACTTCCTCCAGCGATTCTTCTTTTATGATGGAGATTTGCTTTAGCAAAACAGGTTCTTTTCCCGTATCGGCTACAAGCTGATCATTCAACATCTTAATTACGATATGGCTGCTGGATGTGAGAACCCCTCGAGCCCTCGCGTCCAATAATACAGAGGTAAAATGGTTCTCCACCAGATCCTCTACTGCTTCTCCATATTTTTTAGACGGCAGGATTCGTTTCGCCAATTCAGTAAAAACAAGTGGATCAAACCGAACGTTCAGCTGTGCCTTTGCAGACAGGAACTCTGCTGCTTTGTGTAATTGTTTCTCCATAATCGTGCTGAGTGCTTCTACCCCTAAAGGCTCTGTATAGGCAAAGGATTGAATTTCCCGCAATAATCCAGGCGGAACACGCTCCGCAATCGACAACGGAATTTTCTCTCCCGGCTCTTTTTCCTTCACCGCCGCATCCAAGTATAGAATTAAAAAGTAGTCAGTAGCACTTACGACAATCCCTTCAGGCGTCCGAAAATAACCATCTCTAAATAATTTGGTTAGATAACCTAGAACATCCTGATGAGCCTTCTCAAATCCGGTAAAACAAACGGTTCCTATTCCATAGCTAAATAAACTCGAGCAATCGACAATAAAATTCGTGTTAACGTCTTTTTCCCCATATTGACTTAAATCAAGGGTGGAAAAGCTTTTATAGGGTGTCAGTTTCTTCTTGTATAATTCATGGACAAGAATAGACAAGCTCCGATTTTTCCCGGTACCCGCAGGACCGCTGAGCAGGATCGAATTTTGAACAGCTCCCTTATTTCTCGCTAAAAAGGCCTTCTTAAAGCTGACCAGTAAATCATCTATGAATCTTTCCTGTTCCCATACATGCTGATGTAATGTTTCTTTTATCTCTCGGAAGAGCTCGTCCAATTCTTCATTTGTTTTGTGCAGGGTCAGATTCTTTACCCCAAGTTTTGCATCACGTGCCACTTCTTTAACAGCCCCGCTTGATTGAGGAAGTGCTGAGGGATTCCTCCCAGGCTGCTTTGAAGCAGCCGGAATACTGCCTCCCCCAAATTGTGCTGTTTTTGTACTTGTGACAGCCTTTTGATGTTTCTTTCCACGGAACCCTTCCTTTTGAATAAAATCAATCAATTGAATCTCAGGAAGGACTATTCTTAGCCACTTTTGCAAGCTCATTATGATCACCTAATCTATGTCTGAATTCCTTGATGATTTAAAGGTTTATAAATATAAGTTTGTTCAATTGGAGGGGTTTCTATCAATGACGGTTTGATTGATATAGATATTTTGTGGAAGCTTATTAGGGCTATCGATTGCCCTAATGGATGGGGGTTTGCTTTATCGGTAGTTTTTAGGGCGCTTGGGTGCAATAATCATTTAGGCTTTGCGGGTCTCTTATGTTAAACAAACCTGCAGCGGTTGGTCCAGCTGCAATTCATCCTTTTTGACAATCGTGTCGTATGCTAGAATCTGTACACCATTGCGTGCAGCATCCAATAGGGCTTCCGTAAAAGCTGGATCCATTTCCTTGTTATGGACAAATTTGCTGCAGCCCTTCATTTGCACGACAAACAGGATGGAGCACTTATAACCCTCTTGTGCAGCTTTTACTAATTCTAATACATGCTTTTTTCCCCTTACAGTCGGGGCATCAGGAAACAAGGCAATTCCATTTTTCTCAAGGGTCACGCCTTTTACTTCAATAAATCCCTTTTCAACGTCCTTTTTATAATAAAGATCAAATCGGGAATCACCAAAGGTTACCTCCCTTTTTACCGAATCAACTACACCAAACTCTGCTAATTTCCCGGTCCGGAGTGCTTCATAGGCAACTGCATTGGGTGCCTGTGAATCAATATTAACCCATTGCCCATTTTTTTCAGCTGCAATCAGAGAATACTGGGTCTTTCGTTTTGGATTATCACTCCATTCCAATAAAACCTCTGCATCCTTTAGTAGCAGTTCTGTTAACCGGCCGGTATTTTTAATATGCACCTGTTCTTTTATCCCGTCTATGTAAACCTCAGCAATGAATCGATTTACCTTGCTTTCCAGTCGTCCTTGTACTATTTTCCCATACTTCATGTCACATAGTGCTCCTTGTAGATATTAACAACAAATTGATATTTATTTTCCCCAAATATTACGAAACAAATTACCATAAGTTAATAAAATAGCCGATTGTACAATAAGCAATAAGGATGAAGTCAATAATTTTACATTGAAGTCAATCACACATACTATTCCCATTACCAATCCTATTAAGATAAAAAGCACACTTAAGAAAGGTGAAATTTTTATTAACCTTTCCAACCTTTTATCATCAGTCCCTCTCCTCCCTAGTTAAGTAAAGACATTCCTATCTACCACTTTATTATAACAATGAATTTCTCCATTTTTGTAAAGATTTTGAATCCCGAGCATGAACTGTATAAGTAGTATCAATTAGGTAAAAATGATGAAGGTTGAAGATATACGCTCTAATTGGAGGATTTTAACATGACAAATCATTTAACTGAAAGTGAATTTCAGGAAATCATTCGAAGAAGAAGTGAGGGTGTTAGTACGTTTGCAGGTTTCTTAGATGAATTGTCTCAAAAAGGGATATACGAATACGAAATTGAAGTTGCTACAGGCCAGGCAACCTATAAAGCCAAGGATTCAAGCTTTAAAACGGATTCCCAGGTTTCGTTAGTGGTTGCCAGTACATTTAATAGGGATAAAGTATTAAAGGCAATTGCTAAAATTTCACTTCCCTTTTTAGCGTTTCTCAAAGAGATTGCAGATGCAGGTATTATTCGGTATCGTGTACAGATCGAGGAGAAAAAGGTTAGTTACATTGGAATTGGGCAAAAGATACTTGAGGAACAGCTTAAATTATAGTAATTGGTTATTCCAAGGAAAAAAAGACCATTATTGAGGTCTTTTAGTTTGATTGATAAATTCTCTTATATCCTCAATGGATAATCCTTGTTTTCTTGCCTGTAAAATTAATTCAACCCACTCTTTATCTAGTTCATTTTCCTTCAATACTGTATCCAATATTACATCCTCCTAAAATATTGGGATATATTTTAGGCAGCACAGCCATCATAGTTTAGAACCTTAGACCTGTAGCTTTGCGTCCCTATCTTTCGAAAGGTTTGCCTTTATCTAATTAACTAATTAAAGTACAATTTTATAGTACTAGGAATTTTCTGAAAATGAAATATAAATGATGCTGCATTTTTAGACAAAAACTAACATTCATGCAAAGCTCAGAGGATTAAAGTAACCTTATCCAATCATTTCAAGGTGTTTTACATATGGAATAACCTATTTCACCCCTTTCTTTCAGCCCCATAAAGGACCCTCTCAATAAGCACTCAAGTTCATTATATACCTATCTATTATTATATAATCATACATGAAATGAAAACTAGTATTATGAACTGAAAATTCAAAATAAAGCAGAGGGACGGTTCTTTTGCTTCCAATCCTTTCTCCTATCATGTATGAGATAAATCACAATCGTGAGTGATGTATGGGTTTATACTATAAAGATAATGAATAAGGGGGTAAATTAAGTGAGTGAATCAAGCTTAACCACATTATTTGACCAAATCGGCGCAGAAAAGATAGAGGAATTAGTTCGTGCTTTTTATCCAAAGGTATACAGTGATCCTGATTTAAGTCCATTGTTTGAAGGGGACATAAAGGAAATCATGCGAAAACAACGAATGTTTCTAACCCAATTTACGGGAGGTCCCGCACTTTACAGCGAAGAATTCGGACCACCTGCCATGAGACAGCGTCACCTTCCCTTCGAGATTACTCCATTGCGTGCACAATGCTGGCTCCGCTGCATGAGAGAAGCCTTTGCAGAAGTGGGATTGGATCAGCATCCAGCAGGGGTGTTTTTTTACAGCAGATTACAGCAGGTTGCCGGGATTATGATTAATTCGGACTAAGTTTAAGATGTGGTTTCTCATAGAATGGGGTGCTCGGACTGTTTGAGACAATCCTCCCCCGTTTTACTATTTGAATGTTAATCCATAAATTGAATTATGAACCATCGAAATACTCTGAAAATGGAGTAATGTGCTTCAGTGCCTTCTATTAGATATGTTTCAGCTTGAATTGTAGTGGCTTGGCCTTTAGGAAGCTGCTATGAGACATTTTTCTACTTTAACCCTGGTGGCTTGGTCTTTAGAGACCTGCAATGAGACGTTTTTCTGTTTGTATGGTGGGGTTTTGTCCTTTAGAAACCTCCTATACGACAAACTTAACAAAAATAATTACAACCGTAGCTTTTCATCACATTAGAAAAAATTCCCTTAATCTCTTTCTTGTAAATCCCCCATCTAATACCTTAGCTCAAAATCTATTTATCCTGCTTGGTTAGCGGTACCATTGATTGAAGCCCCCTCATTTGTTAGAATATTATTACAACAAAAATTAATGTTACTTTCTAGTATGCAAATGTTGTTAAATGATATAGAAAGATTTTTATTTTTGGGGGAAATAAGGAAATGTCCACAGCAGTAGAAAGAAATCTTTCTGAGAGATTTGAAGTCGCGTTTAACCAGATTCATAGCTGGCTTCAGAAAAATATAAGAGATGCTCATTCTAATAATTTCACTAATTTGCTAAAAAGTGGGTTTCCACAGCACTCACTGATTCGCAAAAATTATCATGACTTAAAAATGTTTGCTCGTCTGCGCAATTCAATCGTGCACGAGAAAATTGATCAAGGATTCTATATAGCAGAGCCGCATGAAAAGGTGGTTGAGCAGATTGAAAAAATTGCTTCCTTGGTATATCAGCCAAGATATGCTCATTTAATCGGCTCTAAACCGGTATTTTACTATCATGAAAACACTGTACTCGTTGACGTTTTACGAGTGATGAAATCAAAGCCGTATTCGATTTTCCCTATTTATGACCAAGATGGATATAAATGGCTGTTAACAGCTGAGTGTATGATACAGTGGCTTGCCCTAAATCTATCAGATCAAACCATCCATTTAGAGGATATTCAAGTGAAAAGTTTATATGACATCAGTAAACCACGTCCGGTTGAATTCATGGAAAAGGATGCTGAAATGTTTGAAGTAGAAGAAATTTTTGAGCAATATCACCAGAGTAATCGCAGGCTTGAAGCTGTCATTATTACCGCTTCGGGTAATAAAACAGAAAAACCATTAGCCATTATCACACCAAGGGATTTAATTGAGATGGATACGATGATTTAATGAATCAAGTAGATGAAAAAATCCCAATGTACAACCATGTAAAGTCTTGTACATTGGGATTTTTTCAAATTTTAATACATTTTTATCAGATTAGTATATGTAGATAAAGATTCGTCATAGCAGGTTCAATCTGCATTATCTTTTATAAAGCTCTTTAGAGGATAGCCAGTCTAAAAAATAATGATACGGATAATAAGTAGTTCCCTTCAACTCCATTTTTGGTGCATCAGGATATTTAGTTAACAGCTCGTTGACTTCTTCTTTACTTAAACCTAAATAAAGGTGCAAATCCCTTTCCTTGATTAATGTCGGATATGAGGATGGGCTCCCTTTTGGATTCTTAAAATTCTTTAATCCATCCCCTATAAAATAGCCTAAAGCTGCTAATCCAATGCCTATCCAGAAAAAACTAATATCCATTTAGTGTTACCCCTTCCCTTAAGGTCCTTTACTTTCATACGGTTGAAGGCGTAAAGGTTTCCTTCTTTTTCATTAATTTAACACAGTACAGCGCCGGAGGACTGTCCCCCGGCGCTGTACTGTGTTAAAGCTAGTGTTGTGCTCGTCTATATTGGTACTGTTTCCACTGGTACAATATAAAACAGCCTATGCAAAATCCTAGTATCGCGATGAATGCTGCTGTTGCAACCATTATCGTAAAAACGTATCCTGCTGTATTCCAGCCAAGTAAGAAGCTTACAAAGCCTGCTCCTAAACATAAAACTGCTATTTTTTGATTAAATTGCTGCTGTTCCCAATCTTCCGGGATGTAGCTTTTCATTGGTTTCTTCAGAAATTTTTTCGCCAATTGCATAATCGGATTATATCCAAATAGGATACCAGATAATCCAGCTATAAAAGGAATGAGCAATATCCACTCACTTTGGGTAAGCCATGTTAATAAAACACTTATGACAATAACCGATTGATTTGTTTTAACAAGCGGTCTTGGAATCGAACGAGGAATCTCAGACATAAAACCATACCTTTCCTATTGGTTTTATTTATTATATATCCATTCTCTCCTTTTGTCACGAAAAGTGAGTAAAAAAACCAGCAGTAGCCCATGAACTAATGCTGGTTTTTATTAAGATTTATTGGATTAAAAGATTTTACTACTCCAGCACTGCTGCAATCTTACTTCACATCAGCAAGTGAAGAGCGAAAATGCTTTTCTAATTGAGCGCATATTTCCTCATTGCTTGCCTCAATCACTTCTACATATTGCGGTTTATCAAACAACGCTTTAATTTCTTCCGGATACGTTTGTTCAATGTCACAACGTTCGATAGCTTCATTGAATTTTGCTGGATGTGCTGTCGAAAGGGTTACACACACTTCACCCTGATCATTACAATTTTCGTATGCTGCAACGCCGCAAGAAGTATGAGGATCTAATAAATATTGAGTCTCTTCATAATATTTACTAATCGTTTTCAGACTTTCTTCTCCCTGTACACCATATGCTGAAAAATCAGCTTGTACCTGACGCATCTGCTCCTCATTCACAGAGATTTTTCCCTCTGCTTTGAATTGCTCCATTAATTCAGCTGTTGCACTTGGGTTTTCATCCAACAGGTAGTATAAGTAGCGTTCAAAGTTGCTTGCCACCTGAATATCCATTGATGGACTGTAGGTGCTATGGAACTCTCCTGGCTGATAGACGCCTTCCTTAATGAAACGCTCTAAAATATTATTTTCATTTGTCGCAACAATTAGCTTTCCAACAGGCAGACCCATTCTTTTCGCTAAATATCCGGCAAAAATGTCACCGAAGTTTCCAGTCGGTACACTAAAGTTGAGGCTTTGAATATTCTTTTCCTTTGCCACTTGGAAATAAGCATAGAAATAATACACGGTTTGCGCTAATATCCGGGCAAAGTTAATGGAATTGATCGCACGAAGATGGTATTTGTTCTTGAAATCCAAATCAGCGAAGATTTCCTTAATGATTCGTTGGCCATCATCAAAGGTTCCTTTAATCGCTAAATTTAACACACTTTCGTCATCAACCGTTGTCATTTGCAACTCTTGTACCTTACTTACTTTTCCATGCGGATGCAGAATGCAAATGCGGATTCCTTCTTTTCCTCTTACACCCTCAATCGCAGATGCACCTGTATCTCCAGAAGTAGCTCCGAGAATATTGATGGTTTCCCCTGTTTTCTTTGCGATATAGGAATACAAATTTCCTAAAAACTGAAGCGCTACATCTTTAAAGGCAAAGGTAGGGCCATGGAACAATTCAAGTACATACATATCATCCTTCAGCTTAACAACCGGAGTTACCTCAGGTGAACGGAAAGTACCGTAGCTTTGTTGAATTAATTCCTTTAGTTCATTTTCCGGGATTTCTCCATCAACATAATAGGAGATAATTTCAAAAGCTAATTCCTGATAGCTAAGCTTAGACATTGCCTGCAGCTTCTCCTCAGGTATCTGCGGGATTTGTTCCGGAACTAACAGACCTCCGTCAGTTGCCAGCCCCATTAAGACTGTATCAATAAAACCAATTTTGCTTACATTTCCACGAGTACTAGTGTATTTCATAGCATCCTCCAAGAATAAAAAAATATATTCCTATCGTCACCTAAATTCGGTTTAGAGTCAATAAGAATTATACTGAAATACCTGAATAATTTAAAAAACATTTAAAGTAACAGAAACCTGTTACTTTTTTATTTAAATATAGCAAATATATAACCATTTTTTCAAAAATTTTAAAGTGCGTTTTCATAATTATTTCTATAGACTGTCTCTTTTCACTATCCTTTTTTCTCCATTGAATAAAGTTTTTACTCTATGTATAATATTTATTAATTGTATATGAAAATGTTTTCTAGGGTTCCGCAGCTTTTAGGCTGGTCTGGTCCGAGAGAAAACTCACAGCAATGCTGTGTCACGGAAGGACAAAAGCCTGGGAGATACTGTTTAACAGTAATCTCCCAGGCTTTTTTTCGTTTCGTAGAAATTTAGATGGAGGTATACAGTGAAGAATGCACATTGGATGAAGGTGTTTATTGGTGCTTTTTTTGAAGTGTTTTGGGTGATAGGTCTAAAACATGCAAATGAATTTTGGGGCTGGACAGGGACGATCCTCTCCATTATTGTTAGCTTTTATTTAATTGTACTCGCTGGACGCAAGCTTCCCGTTGGTACCGTGTACGCCGTTTTTGTGGGAATGGGGACAGCAGGGACTGTCTTATCTGAAATTATGTTCTTTGGGGAACCCATCAAATTAGAGAAAATGCTTTTGATATTACTTTTACTTGCTGGTGTTCTAGGATTGAAGCTATTAACGAAAGATGATCAGGAAGGAGCTGAGTCCTAATGGCGTGGATTTCATTAATCATAGCAGGCCTATGTGAAGCATTCGGTGTATTTACAATCAATAAATTGAATAACAATCGTGATTGGCAATCCTTATTCTTATTCGTTCTCGGCTTTGGAGCCAGTTTTTTATTTCTTGCCTACGCGATGAAAACTCTTCCGATGGGAACGGCTTATGCTATTTGGACAGGAATTGGTTCGTCCGGTGGAGCACTGGCAGGAATATTGTTTTATGGAGAATCAAAGGATTGGAAACGATTGACTTGTATTAGCATAATCCTAAGTGCAGCAATTGGGCTAAAGCTTGTTTCCTGACATGTTTATGTGTAGGATCTTCTCTACCCAAAGGTTATCGGATTTTCTTGATGACCTTTTACTTGATGCTCTCTACCCTATAAGCATTAGATTGCCTTCTTGGTGACCTTGTGCTTTGCGACCTCTACCCAGCAGGTATCAGATTGCCTTCTTGGTGACCTTATGCTTTGCGACCTCTACCCAGCAGGCATCAGATTGCCTTCTTGGTGACCTCTTGCTTTGCGACCTCTACCCATTGGGCATCAGATTACCTTCTTGGTGACCTTTCGCTGGGTGCTCCCTATCCAGCGGGCATCAGATTGCCTTCTTGGTGACCTTTTGCCGGGTGCTCCCTATCCAGCGGGCATCAGATTGCCTTCTTGGTGACCTTTTGCTTAGCGACCCCTACCCAACGGGCATCAGATTGCCTTCTTGGTGACCTTTTGATTGGTGCTCTCTATCTAACGGGCATCAGGATGCATTCTTGGTGACCTTTCGCAGGGTGCTCCCTATCCAGCGCGCACCAGATTGCCTTCTTGGTGACCTTTTTCCGACAATTCCCTCCAAACGGGCATCAGATCCCTTTCTCCATGACCTTTTCCTTAGTACTATCTAATTAATTTAGTATTGTCTATTAAATAAATCTGTATTTGCACCTTGAATTTAGTAAAATATCTTATATGTTGGATTCTATTTGACGAAATAAAAAAAGTGTAATCATAATTTCAACATAATGTAACAAAAATTTTAATAGAATGAAATCTTTTTATGGAATAATAATGAATCCGATAGCCTATCAAAAAAGATAAATTTCTCGTTTAATAGACTACATTTTTACAAAAAAGGTGGTGAAAAATTGTCACGTGCAAAAAAGAAAAGAAGAATCAGATGGGGCAGAATCATTGGTGCCTTCTTCTTCATTGGAATCTTTCTGGTTGGTCTTTTCCATATTATAGAGTACATAAACCAAACGATTTCAGCGCTAAACCAGCCGCTTAAAAAAACTGAGCAGACTCTATCGTTCCAGGGTAATAAGAATCAAGATAAACTAGATCCGATTAATGTTCTATTGTTAGGCAGTGACTCACGTGGAGAAGAAGATGCCCGAACAGATACGATTATGGTTGCCCATTACGATCCGGAAACCCAACAGGTAAAGCTTATTTCTCTCATGCGCGATATGTATGTCTCGATTCCTGATTACGGGGAGGAAAAATTAAATGCGGCCTTTTCACATGGTGGTCCGGATCTGCTAAGGGAAACAATTAAAGAAAATTTTGGGCTCGATCTTCATTATTATGCCATTGTGGATTTTAAAGGCTTTGAAAAAGCTGCTGATATCCTTGCTCCAAATGGGATTGAAGTAGATATTCCATATGAAATGTCTGATGGAATCGGTATGACGTTAGAAGAAGGAGAGCAGACGCTTCATGGGAATGAGCTGCTGGGCTATGTTCGATTTCGTCAGGATCGCTTAAGTGACTTTGGGCGAATACAAAGACAGCAGGAAGTGATTACCAAGCTAAAAGATGAAGCGGTTAGCCTGAATAGTATTAAGAATCTTCCTAAGCTGTTAGAGCTTTTACATACATATGTGGATACTAATTTGGAGACTACTACCCTTCTGCAAATTGGAAAAGACCTCTTAACGGAGAAAAGCGGGGACATTGAAACATTACGCATTCCAGAAGATGGAAGCTTTGAAAATAATCGTTATGATGGCGTTGGGGAAGTATTAGAGGTGGATTTTCCTCAGAACAAGGAAAGTATTAATAAGTTTTTGGCTAAAGATTAAGAGTTATTAATAAATAGAATTATATAATGGCTTGCAAAAATCTTAAGATTGTAAAAAAACTGCCTACACACATTCATCTGTAATTGTGTAGGCAGTTTTCGTTTTCATTTACTGCCCTCTAATCCCCGTTAAAACAATCCAGCTTCTTTTGCAGCTTCAAAGCTCTTTCTGGCAAAATCAAACGGGTCTCCGGTATTCTCCCAATGCATGTACATTAAGCGCGGCTCATCAAACAGCCAGTGGTTATGAACAGCAGTCACGATAAGTCCTCTTTTACGCAATTCAGTTAGAAATGGATTAATTTCCTTTTGAAGAATGACAGTTTCTCCGAGATTAAGCGTATTTCTACTATGATTTTCAAAGGAAAGTGCAAATGGCAGGGCTAGCGGTGACTGAGTACGACGGCCTAAAATTTTTGCATCAATATCCCGAAGCCGCTGCACAACACAGACAGGGTCACTTGTAATTACGTCTCCGCCAATAATGTCTGCGAGCTTCCGACATGTTGACCGATTCAGTCCTTCAACATCCCGATGTGATTCCCTTTGGTTTGACCGATTCAGTCCTTCGACAT
>Ga0182739_1003329_pt1 | contig 14158 bp, 8 predicted proteins | sample eDN5th30CBELigBY_FD_128873 | JGI IMG/M metagenome (GOLD analysis project Ga0182739, IMG submission 128873) | Enriched backyard soil microbial communities from Emeryville, California, USA - eDNA 5th pass 30_C BE-Lig BY (version 2) (version 2) | ecosystem: Environmental > Terrestrial > Soil >... | reverse complement strand
GCAAGAGGGACGTTTCGCCGAGGCTCGCGCAATTCTCGGCAAACTGGGCGACGGTGGGTTCGAGAATCTGAGACAGCGAATTGATCACCTCTTGAGCGACCTCAACCTGGTTGAAGAGTTGGAGGCGATCGGGGTCAAACGGGCCATGGCCCTCGACGCGGACAGTCCTGTGTGGGCCCCCGATGCTCAGGCCGCCAAGGAATATGAGGCCCTTTTTGCGCGGACGGGTCTTGGTACGATGGCGAGCGATCCGGCGTCGATCGCTCAGCGCATTGACAAGTCTGATATCAAGGATCCGTTAATCGCCGCTCTCGACGACTGGGCCGTGTGCGAATCTGACGCCGTCCGACGTCACTGGGTCCTTGAAGTCGCTCGACGCGCCGACGCCGCAGCAAGCGATTGGGAAATTCAATGTCGGGATCCTGCAGAATGGGCCGACCGCAAAGGACTCACTCGACTCGCCGAAACGGCGCCCTCTGCGAAACCGTCAGTGCAACAGCTACGCGCCCTTGGCGATCGGCTGGCCGCTGCGGGCCTCGACGACGACGCGTTTCGAAGTCGCGTCCAGCAGGAGCATGTCGATAGCTTCCTGGCGAACTTGTCGCTGGCCGATGCGTTGAGAGCAACGGATCCGGCAGAAGCCATTCGCTATTATCAGGCCGCACTTGCGATCCATCCCCAATCGGCCACCGCGCACAACAACCTCGCGGTCGCCCTGGTCCACCTCGGGCGGTCGGATGAAGCCATTGTCCAGTATGAACAGTCGCTCAAATTCGATCCAAACTCGGCAGCAACCCATTTCAACCTTTGGCTCGCCCTCTCGCAGGATCACCCCAACGAGGCCACGCAGCACCGACAGCGGGCCGTTGAACTGAATGCGAGTCTCGCGACAATTCATCGCACGCTCGAAAAGACTCCCTGAGAGTCCGCCCCGGCCACCTGGAGCCCATTGACAGCTCGACAGAGACCTTAGGGGCAGGCTCCTAGGAGGTGTCGATCGTGGGCCAGTTGACTCGCTCCGGCGACTCTGGCTCAGCGCGGCAAGACCGGTCCTCGGAGACATCGATTCCGACACGCACATAGCCAGTGCGGACAACCCACATTACTCGGATTCGGCCCTCTCCGAAAAAAGACCGATTTCTCCGAGCGGAAATCACCATTAGAATATAAAGGCTTCGAAGCGGCCGGGTTTCGAACGCGATGGCATGCGCCAACGTACAAGAAAACGAGCCGGCCCAGTTCGCGCTCGGCGCGGATCCAATACTGGTTCACACACCGTCTTGCGGCTACAATGGCGACATCGAGGCGTGCAGCGACGTCGGGCCGATGGCCCCGCCCCTCTGGTCCCACCCCACAGCGCCTTGCCCTCCCCTAGGTGTACACTCATGGCGACCGCCACGAAGAAAACTCCTTCGTCTTCATCTCATCCTGGCGCCTCACGTTCCGGATTCGTTGGCGGCATCCTCGGAGTCTTCGACGCGATTTATCGATTCTTGGCGTCACTGAAACTCGCCGTCCTGAGCCTGGGAAGCCTGGCGGCCGTGCTGGCCTATGCCACGTTCTTCGAGTCGTGGTACGGTGCAAGTGCCGTTCAAGAATGGATTTACCAGACAAAATGGTTCGCCGTCCTGCTCGCCTTCCTGGCCGCGAATATCCTCTGCGCCGCCTTGATCCGATTTCCCTGGAAGCAACGGCAAACCGGCTTCGTCGTCACTCATGCCGGTCTCTTGACCCTGCTGGCCGGCTCGTTCTGGAGCCTGAAGACGGCCGACGAGGGCCAGGTGGGGATGGTCGAGGGGCAGACTCGCAACGAGCTCGTTCGTGTCGACTATCCCGTCATCCGGGTTTGGCCGATCGACCCCGAGACCAACAAGCCAACCAATGAAGAGTACCGGCTCCCGTTCCGGCCCGGTAACTTCGCGTGGGGACCAGGGAATCCCCGGCCGCGTGGGGTGGTGGGCTCGGTCGCCCATACGCTGAGCTTCGGCGCCTTCGACACCCATAAGGACGACGGGGAGATCCTCACCGGCCCGGAAGATCCGATCAAGTTCGTGGTCAAGTCGCACATCCCGGCCTCCGCCTGGACAACCGCACACGTTCCCGACCCTGACGGGATCCCGATGGTTAAGGTCCGCGTCGAGGCCAAGGCTCCGGGCCAGACCCGCCCCATGGACGCGTTCGGGGGGGGCGGCGAAGAGGACCGTTGGATCACCCCGCACAACGACGAACTGGTCCCGGTCTTCAAGCGGCTGAACCGAGTGGTCAAACGCCAGGGGCCGGCCACGATCGCCTTTGTCTATGTCGACCGCCCCGAGCTGGTCGAGGATTTCTTGAACCCACCCAAGGAATCGGGCCCGATCGGAGTCGCTCGTCTGCGCTATCGTGACAAGGAGAACAAGCCGCGGACCTACGAGTGGCAGCTCGAAGGGGATCAGAAGGACAAGTCGGTGACGCTGCCCGACAGCGACATCACCGCCACGTTCCTGGGGGCGACGTTCATTCCCGCCGGCCTCGACCAGTTGCTGGGCGACCCCGAAATCCCGGTCTCCCACTTCAAGCTCAAGCGAGGTGACGGCCCGGCGGCCGACTATTACGGCTGGGCCCTGATGCCGATGGTCCCCAGCCTGATCCCGAACCGCGACGCCGCCGAGACTCCCAAGGAGCCGCTGGCGGAGATCAGCTACTTCCTCCCGCCCACGCTTGACATGGCCTCCGGGCGCCTTGGCCTGATCGAGATCCTGGGGACTCCCAAGGGAGAACTCTACTACCGGGTCTTCGGACGCGGTAAGGGCCCCGTGGCCGAGATCCGGGGCATCGGCCCCTTGACCAAGAACAAGAGTGTGGTCGCCTTCGGCGGCAATCCGGGCATGCCGATGACGATCGCGTTCGAGGTGGAAGACTACCTCGCCGGCGGCCGCGCGGAGGAGGTCTGTGAGCCGATCGTGCTCCCGAAGGGGCAGCAGGGCAATGGCCTGGCTGCCAGCCTGGTGGCGATGACGGTCAAAACCGGGGACCGCCCAACCACCAAGGAATTCTGGATCCGACGGTCGGCCACGCTCGAGCCGGTCCCCAAACGGGTCCGCTTTCCCGACGGCGAGTACGAGGTGGTCTACGACGTCGACCGCAAGCCCCTGGCCTTCTCGCTCAAGCTCGATGACTTCAAGGTCGAGTTCGACCCGGGCACCCAGCAGGCGTCAAGCTTCACCAGCAAGGTGCAGCTCACCGACCAGGGGATGGCGATCAAGAACCAGCCGCACACGATTTCGATGAACGAGCCGCTGTCGCACCGCGGCTACACCTTCTACCAGGCCAGCTACGCGCGTGAGCAAGACCCCCACACCGGTCGCGAGACCGGACGGTTCCAGTCGATCTTCCAGGTCGGCACCGACCCCGGCCGCTCGATCAAGTACCTCGGCTGTTTGATGATCGTGTTGGGGACCTTCCTTCAGTTCTACATGCGTGCCGGCCTCTTCTCCGACGGCGGCAAGCGTGAGCGGGCCCGAGCCGAAGCGAAGGCCAAGGCCAAAGCGAAACGAGACGGCGACGACCTCTCGCCCGAGCGCGACGACGTGGAAGTTGTCACCGAGTCCGAAGAATCGTTGTAACCACGAAACGAACAAACGAACGAACGAACCAATCAACCAATCCCCAGCGACGATCAATCTCCGCCATCCACCCCGCTGCGCAGCGAAGACGAAGACCCACCACCAAGCTCGTCGATGTTGCGTTGCGGCTCCGGGATGGAATTGACCAAGGCTTACCGAGCCGGGAGACGGACATGAAACGACTTGGGTGGCTCCTCCTTGGCCTCCCTCTGGCGATCGCACTCGAGACGCCTGCCCCAGGGGCCGAGGCTCCCAAAGCGTTTGGTACCGGGCCGACGTACGTTGAGCTCGCCAAGGTGCCCGTGATGCACGAAGGGCGGAAGAAGCCGCTCGACACCGTGGCCCGTGAAGAGGTCAAGCAGATCTTCGGCCGCGAGACGATCAAGTTTCTGGGGCCCGACGAAAAGGTCGTGGCCACCTGGAAGCCGGTCGCCGCCATGTTCAACTGGTCGGTCCGCCCGGAGTTCTGGGACGACCAGCCGATCATCCTCGTCGAGTACATCCCGCTCAAACGGCTCCTGCTGGCCGACGCCATCACGGCGCGGCTCGTCGCGATCGCCGACCGGGAGAAGAGTCCGGAGCCGGTCCGCAACGCCGCCAAAGCGCTGGCGGATCGCACCGACCTCGACGCCGCCGACCTAAGGACCTTCGCCGCCTTGCCGGGCCTCACGAAGGACGAAAGCACCGCGGTCAAGGACCTGGCCCGAGAGTTGGGCGAGGCCCACAAGTGGCTCACCCCGCGTCAGCTCGAGTCGGCCCGAGTGAAGGTCGACGGCCAACCCGTCCCCTTCACCACCTGGTTCCGCGACCTCGCCGAGCAAAAAAGCAAGAACGAGGCCAACCCGGCCGGCAACGCCCCGAAGCCGACCGATGTCGAGAAGCGTGCGATCGAGGTGGGAACCCGGCTGGTCCACTACCAGGCCCTTCGGGACCGGACGATCAGCTCGGTCGAGCCCATGCTCATCTTGCCTCGTCCCAGTAACCCCACTTATCTCGCCTACTGCGGCGTGGCCTTCGAAAAGGCCCGGGAACAGCAAGGGGTCGAGGGACTCTCGCCGCTGGAACTCGACTCGGCCAACGCCCTGCTGACCTACTACAAAGACATTCCGCGCGAGGATTGGAAAGAGCCAGGCAAGGACGCGGAGTTCGACGCAAACTTCACCGCCTGGCTCAAGGAGAACTCGGTCTGGATCCCGTTGCAGGTCTTCCTTGATGAGAAGACAACGCCCGAGGAACTGGCCAAGGCCGGGTTCCCGGCCAAGGAGACCGAGGCATTCCTGACCGCCTTCCGGGCGATGGAGAAGGCCGAGGAGGCGACTCCGGGCGCGGTCGCTCCCGCGAGTGCCTCGAACCTGCTGGCCGCCACCCGTGCCCTGGGCTCCAAGCTCAATGGCGCGGGTTATCCCACGGTTCAGGCGATGGATCTCGAGGCCCACTTCAACGAGACGAACCCGTTCTACCGAGCCCCCTATGGCTACGGACTGGCCCTGGCTCTGTTGGCCATCAGCCTCGGATTCACGGTCCGCTCTCAGCAGGCCCCGTTCTGGAGCCTGGGCTCGATCGTCTACTGGGCCGGGATCGTCGGCCTGCTTGCCGGTATTGCCCTGGAAATCCAGGGCTTTTACATGCGGGTGCGGATCTCCGGCTGGGCGCCGGTGACCAACATGTATGAAACGGTGATCTGGGTCTCCCTGGTCGCCGCGGTCCTCGGGCTCGTGTTCGAGATGATCTTCCGGAAGACGTCCGCCGCGCTGGCCGGGGCCGGGGTTGCCCTTCTCGGCACCCTGCTGGCCGCGAACGTCCCCCTGCTCGACCCGGGGATCCGCAGTCTCCAGCCGGTACTGCGGAGCAACTACTGGTTGACCATCCACGTTCTGACCGAGGTTTCCAGCTACGCGGCGTTCGCCCTGGCGATGGGCCTGGGGATGATCGCGGTCCTGTACTATCTGACGGCGACCTACCGCCGCTCGCCGAGCTACCTGGAGGTTGGGGCTCCGCTGTTGCCGGGCGTGCCGCTGCTGCTGCTCGGCGCGTTCGGGGTCTCCGCCTCTTACGGCGGGTTCGGGGTGAAGCTCCCGGCCGATCGGGCCGACATGCTCTTCTACGTCTCGTCCGCCCTGGCCGGCCTCGGAGGTTGCATGACCATCGTGGGAGGCGGGGGGCTGCTGGGCGAGATCATTGCCCGGCTCACCTTCCGTGAGCCGGTCTCGCTCGACCTGGCCGCGGTGGGTGGCGACGGCGGCTCGATCACGGCGCCAGCAGCGACTTCAGTCCAAACGGTGACGGTCCAGGAGCGAGGCGGCCCGGTCGCCACTGCCACCAAGCCGACGGTCGCCGAGATCCGGGCCCGGGCCGCCCAGACCCGGCCGAAGCTCGACGCTCGCGGCCTGGCCATGCAGGCGACCGCCGCCAAGATCAAGCCGCTGTCGAACTTCATCTACCGTACGATGCAGGTGGGTGTGCTCCTGATCGCCGCCGGCACCATCCTGGGCGGCGTTTGGGCCGACTACTCCTGGGGGCGATTCTGGGGCTGGGATCCCAAGGAAGTCTGGGCGCTGATCACCCTGCTTGTCTACCTGATCCCACTTCACGGCCGATTCGCCGGCTGGGTCAATACGTTCGGCCTGGTCATGTCCTCGGTCGTCTGTTTCCTCTCAGTCATCATGGCCTGGTACGGCGTCAACTTCGTGCTCGGCGTCGGGCTCCACAGCTATGGGTTCGTCGAGGGAGGCTCCCAGGGGGTCGTCCTCGCCGTGGTCATGGGCGTGTTGTCCTTCGCCGGCGCCGCGGCCTGGCGTCGTAGCCTCGCCTCACGTGCGCCAATCCCCACCGCAGACGCCTGAGGCTTGGGGTTGGCATCTCAACCTTGAACGACGAGAACCCGGTCCTGTTCAGGGCCGGGTTCTTTGTTTCGAAAGGTCGATGAAGAGGAGGGCCTCGATCCAGACCCTCGCTGCGAACAAACGCATAACTCTTCACCCGCTCAACGAACAAGCGTGTCCGCCTGGCGATGAAGGCCGATCCGTCAGCGGACAAGGAGATCGGTGTATTAGTGGTGCATCCGCCAAGTGCGTTTCCGATCGGCTCGTCACGCTTCTCTCGTTTCGACAAGCAGTTACGGCGGCTGGTGGAGTAAGGAGTCTTGGCGGATGCACCGATTAGTGGTGCATCCGGACGGGCCCGAACCACGGCCGAGCCGGCCGGGCCACCGACTTCGATCTTGCCCTGTGCGAACCGGGTAGCTCGGCCGGCTCGGATGAGTGTCTGACGACTTGGCGGATGCGCCAATTCGCCAGTTATGGAGTGGAGCGATCTAACGCATTCTCAATATCAAGAGTGGAGATCTGTCTCAGCCGCCTCTGCCGAGCCATCAATGCGCCCCGGGTAGCCGGGGATCGAGACCCGCTCAGAGGGAGGCGTCCGAGACAGCCTCTTACAGCCTACGTGCGGAAAGCGATGATCCGTCTCGCGCACGCAGGCCAGGGAATCCCGAAATCCTTACTTCGTCTGGCCCAGGAGTTCCACCGCGCGGCGTCTCAGGGCTTCGTTCGAGTGCTTGACCAGGACCGCGGTCCGCTCGGCCCCGAGCTTACTCCTGTCGAGCCGGCCGTCGGCGACGGCATCCAGCAAGGCGGCGATTCGCCCCTCGTCGCGGAGCAAGGCGTCGAGCGCGAAATTCTGGACATGGGGGGTCAGGTAGTTCACGGCGACCAGCAAGGCGGGACCGACGCACGGGGAAGGGACGTCGGCCAAGCCGCTCACCGCGCCTTGCTGAAGCTCGGGGTGAACTCCTTTGAGCAGGTATCGGAAGAGTTGTCCGCCGCGGCGGTCCCACGACTCGACGCCGAGCATCCGGAGCGCATCATACCGGGTGCCCGTCTTGACCTTCTCGTCGTCGGCCATGGCTGAGGCCCGCTCGATGGCCGCCTGCCACCGCGTCTTCAGGTCGGCTCGGCTGTCGAGAATCTCGTCGAACCGCGCGGCGGGCCACACACCTTCGAGACTGACGCCGTTGATCAGGCCACCGCCGATGACCACGGCCCGCCAATCCTCAAGCCGCGCTCCCTGGGCCGGCAACGAGACCTCGAGCAGGCGAACGAGCTCCTTGGACTCGTTCCGACGGCCGCCGGCGATCGCGACTCGCCAGATCCAGGGGATGCGGCGGTATTCCTCGGCCGTGCCGGGTTTCAGATCCTCCACCAACGCCGCGATTAATTCGGCGGATTCTCCTGGGTGGTCCTTCACCACCGCCTCGCGCTCCGCCTGAGCTAGTCCCTCGTCCAGGATCTTCTTGGCCAGTGTGCGGGCCTGGTCGGACGCACGAATCGCGCCTTCCTTCGAGTCGGATTCGGCCCTCACCACCGGGCTCAGATCGAGTCCGAAGCCGACCACCAAGAGCCCTCCCAGGGCAAGCAGAGACCGCCGCATCATGAACATCCTTCCTCGGTGAGAGCGTTTCACTTGCAGAACGAACGAGTCCAACATCCCTTTTCGGAGACGCTGGACGATCGTGGGTCAAGCTACCGACCAGGGACCGATTCCGCAACGCCGCAGCCTGATCCGAGCCGACGACCCGGGCCCGACCGCTGCGGCTGGCTCACGACCGAAAGATGTCGTCGGAAACCAGTGCCGGCTCCCGATCGAGTCGAAACAGGTTCAGATCGATTCGGGCAGGGCGTCCCTGGACCAGGTCGGCGATCGCCTCGGCGGTGGCCGGCGAAAGCTGGAGCCCGGAGCGTTTGTGGCCGGTGGCCACCAGCAGGTTGGCGTGTTCAGGCGCGGGGCCAATATACGGACGGGTGTCGATGCTGCCGGGGCGAAGGCCCGCCCAGCTCCGCTCGACCTCGGCTCGAGCCAGGCCCGGCACCAGGAACACGGCTTCATCGAGCAGCTCGCGAACCCCTTGTGCGGTGGTCCGGGTGTCGAACCCGGCGTCCTCCTCGGTCGCTCCCACCAGGATTCGGCCATCCTCACGGGGCACCAGGTACATCCGGCCATGCTCGACGATCCGTCGGAGTCCGCCGCTCTGCGCACGGAGTAAGACGATCTGCCCCTTGACCGGTGGTGTGGGTGCCTTGACTCCCAGCGTCGCGAGGAGCCCCTCGGACCAGGCGCCGGCGGTGACGACAACAAGGCCACAGTCGATCCGACCTCGATCGGTCCGGACGGCCGTCACCCGGTTCCCCGCGGTCTCAAACCCCACGACCGATTCGTTGGGGCGCAGGTCGACGCCACGCAGTTCGACCGCAGCCTTCAGCGCATGGAGATGCCACGGATTGCGGATCTGGGCGCGGTCGGGCAAATAGTAGACGACTCGGAGATCAGGGTTCAACGCGGGTTCGACCCGGACATAGTCGCCCGGCGCAAGTCGCTCGTAGACGATTCCATCGGTTCGCCAACGCCCGGCCGTGGTCCGAAGCGCCACCTCCTCGTCCGCGGTCCACGCGACGTCCACCCCGCCGGTCCGGCGGAAGCCGTTGTCGATCCCGGTCTCTTCGCGGAGCTGCGCCGACCACTCCGGATAAAGGCGGGCGCTCCAGTCGCGGAGGACCTCGAACGGCGAAGACGAGGCGCGTTCGGACGCGGGGGGGATCAGGCCCGCGCCGGCCCAGGACGCCTCGCGGCCGAACTCGCGACGATCGAGGAGCGTCGCGCGGATCCCTTCCCTCGCCAGGACGTAGGCCACCGACAGGCCGATAACCCCTCCCCCAACGATGACGACCTCGTGCTGCGATCGGCTCATGCTTGTCTCTGGCGCTATTCCTACACGATCGAAGAAAAAAGAGGCGGTCAACGCGAGCCGCGTTCGAGGCCCGACCGCGCCTGACGCCAGCCTTCTTCCGGAATTCGATAGAGCGTGCGATTCTCTCCGGCCAGGGTCAGGTCGAGACCATCCCAGGCAATCGACTCAACATCGTCGGCCCGGAACCGTACGGTCGCCACGACCTCCCACGCTCCCTTGCCGTCCCGTTGGTAGACGCGAGCCACATTAGGGCCGCAAACCGCCAGGAGCCGGCCGTCACGCGACAGGTCCGCACCGGTCGCTGGTTCCCGGAAACCGGGGAGCCGGCCGATCGACTCGGGCAACACGGGCTTCCACAGCGGCGCAGGGGGATCGAGAGGGATGGCCCACAACCGGGCGTCCTCGCCATCGAAGGCCTTGGCCACGACCACCGCGCGTCCCTGGTCGAGAACGAGCGATTCGGCGTCGAACCGGGCGCGGGGCGGAAACCGGTAGTACGAGCTGGACTCGACCGCCAACGGGCCTTCGTGCGGCTGGCTCGGGTCGGGTTCCACAAGACGATGGATCGCCCGGACAGGGAGCCGGCCGTCGTTGTTGCCGATCTCACCCAGGTAGAGGTGTCCAGCGTCGTCGATGGCGATGTCTTCCCAGTCGATGTTCGGGACCTTCACCAGGTACTCGCGAACCAGCGAGCCATCCCGTCTGACCGCATACAGGGCGGGGATATTGCCCGAGTCGTTGTGGACCCAGAAGATTCCCGGATGCTGGCGGCTTGCGACAAGACCGGACGCCTCGCGAATCGCCGGATAGTCCAGGCGTCCGCTACGCTCTAACGGCGGACGAGCCGGCCCGGGCCCGAGGATGAGGATCAGTACGATCTGGGGCAGGCACCACATGGCGAAGTCGGGTTCCGTGAAGACCTCCGGACGCGACGTGATCTTACCAGGTCTTGGGGTCTCAAAGCCATGCGAGCAGGCGACGAGCCTGGAGGATCGCCATCTCGTCGGCAATTCCCTCTTCGTGTGGCACCATGAGGCGAGAGCGCGAACGGGGAGCAGGCTCACGGTTCTCCCAACGCACCGGATCGATGCGCAGGATGGCGAAACCGAAGCGGGAGGTGGCTTGCGTCCCGGCGCCGGTGAGGTCAAACTCTCCAACGTCCGGCCGCGCGTTCGCTGCGCGGTCCGGTCGCAGCGGCTGTCCGTCGGTCCCCGAGGCTCGCCATCCCATGGAAATCCCCCAGATCCGGCCGGGCAAGGTCAGTGAGCAGACCAAGCCGATGCCGCGCGTGGTTGCGTTCTTTCACAACTCCGCACAGGGCAACCTGGTGATTCAACTCCTGACCGCCCTTGGCGTTCCCAACGACCGCCTGGGGGTTACGCCCCCCGAACAGATCGAGACCGGCCAGGGGATGGTACTCTCGATCGCCTGCGGCGACGAGAAGACCCTCGCGCGCGTCGAAGCCATCTGCCGCCAGCAAGGGGCCAATCTCCACCGGCAACGATATTGATTGACGTCCCCCCCACCCTTTTTCTTGTCACTCCACTCGAGGACGTATGATGACGCCGCTTCGTGCGCCGAAGACCCTCTGGGCCCTGGGCTTGATCGCGTTGTTGCCCCAAGCGGGGTTCGCCGACTCCTCGCCGAAGGACGTGCCTTCGTTCGCCAAGGAGGTTCCTCACCCCAAAACCGGCGAGCCGATCTTCCAGTTCAACGGGAAGGACCTCACGGGGTTCTACACCTACACGCGCGACAACAAGCTGAACGATCCCAACAAGGTCTTCACCGTCCAGGACGGCGTGATCCGCGTCTCGGGCCAGGAGTTCGGCGGCTTCACCACTCGTGAAGAATTCAGCAACTACCACCTGATCGCCGAGTTTCGCTGGGGCGAGAAGACCTGGGCGCCGCGCGAGAAGAAATCACGCGACTCGGGCATCCTGGTCCACTGCGTCGGACCCGACGGCGCCGCAGGCGGCAACTGGATGATGTCGCAGGAGTGCCAGATCATCGAGGGGGGCTGCGGCGACTTCATCATGGTCGGCGCGAAGATCAACGGCGAAACCAAACAGCCCAAGCTGACCTGCGAGACTCGGGTCGGCCCCCCCGGCAAGGCCCTCTACTATCACAAGGGCGGCACCCCCGTCACCGTCCCCCAGCGCTACAACTGGTGGGGACGCGACCCCGAATGGAAGGATGTCCTGGGCTTCCGGGGCAAGAACGACGTCGAGAAGCCAACCGGCGAGTGGAACCGCATCGAGGTGATCTGCGACGGCGACACGATCACCAACATCGTCAACGGCTACGTCGTCAACGTCGGCACCAATTCCAGCCTGACCAAAGGCAAGATCCTCTTCCAGTCCGAAGGAGCCGAGCTCTTCTTCCGGAAGATCGAAGTCCGACCCCTCGTTAAGTAATCCGGCCGGCTCAAGCCCCAACGATCAAACCCGAGTTCGGCCTCCTGCTGAACTGAACTGGCCCTTTTGGTTCAGCGATTCACTCGCCACGCGCGGGTCCGAGACTCAACCTCGAGTCTCGGACCCGCCCTCGCTCGCTCGATCGGTGCCGCGTCTCAAAGCCATTCCCTTCGACCGTCGCCAAAACACAAATCCGAACACATCGCGATCCCAATCACTCCTTGGTCTTCTCGCCTCAAAGTCCTGAGCCCGCGACTAAGCCTTGCTTCCGCCATGGCCACGAGACCAAGCATGGCTGCAAGCCCGCGTTCCTTTAGGATTCCCTTCCGCATGCCGGACGGGATAGAATAGGATTGTTCGCCCTTATCGCACGTCTTGGAGGGGGAATCGCGCACCGATGTCACCGGTCGTTCGCGCCTGGCTTAGCATTTCCGTGTTGGTCTTTGCCGTCGGCACCCCGGGCCTCGTGTGCGCCGCGGACGATGCGGCGATCAATCGGGGCGTTGCCTACCTGCGGCAGCAGATTCCCAGCCAGCAGGCGGGAGAATCGGCGATGATCGCGCTGGCCATGATCAAGGCCGACATCCCGCTGGATGACCCGGCGATCACCGCCTGCTTCAAGAAGATTCGCGAGCGATTCACCAGTTTCGGCTTTCAACCCGAACGATCGGGCGGGTCGGAGGTCTACGAGGCGGGGGTCATCGCCATGGCATTGGCCAACCTCGACGCCGAATCGAGACGATCCGACATCAACCAGGTCGCGCGGTACCTCATGGGTCTTCAGAAGCCCAACGGGTCGTGGGACTATACCACGCGAACCAATGGCGATACGTCGATCTCGCAATATGCGATTCTCGGCCTCTGGGAAGCGGAGAACGCCGGGGTCCGCATTCCTCCCAGCCTCTGGGATCGAGCGGCACAGTGGTTCATCTCGACTCAGAAGGCGTCGGGAGGTTGGCAATATCACAGCGACGAGCCGGGCCGGCCCGAGACGGTCTCGATGACGGCCGCGGGCGTCGGCAGCCTGCTCATCTGCCGGCGCCAGCTCGCCCAGTATCGCAATGCCAGAGCGCAGCAAAGTCCGTTGCTGATCCCGCTCAATCCGGAGGGGTCGGACACGCGGTACGAGGTCAAGACGCCGTTCAATCGGATCGACCAGGCGATCTCGGGAGGCCTGGCCTGGCTGGCGTCCGGTTTCACCACGAAGATCGACCCGGTGGTTGGGCCATCCATCTATTACGGACTCTACGGAATCGAGCGGATCGGCGCGTTGGCGGACAAGACGACGATCGGACGCCTCGACTGGTACGAGCAGGGGCGGAACTTCATCCACGCCAGCCAATCTCCTCATGGTTCGTGGTCATCCGCTCACGGCGAGCCGATGAACACGGTTTGGGCGATCCTCTTCCTGAGCCGTTCGACCGCCAAAACGCTGCGCCGGATCGAGGTGAAACGGCTCGGAGCGGGAACCTTGCTCGGCGGCCGAGGACTTCCCAGCGACCTCTCGAGCATGACGGTCGCGGGGGGCCGCGTGGTCAGTCGCCCCATGAACGGGGCCGTCGAGGGAATGCTGGCCGTGCTCGAAGACCCGCGGGCCAAGGTCGCCGACTCCGCGCTATCGGGCCTGGTCGCTCGATACGAGAGCGAAGGCCCCGGCTTGCTTCGCCCCTACAAGGACCGGTTTCGCAAACTGCTGACCAACCCCGACCCCGGCCTACGCCGAGTGGCGGCCTGGGCCCTCGGCCGCACCGGCGACCTGGACGTGGTCCCGGCGCTGATCGGTGCCTTGACCGATGCCGAAGAAGAAGTCGTGGAGACCAGCCGGATCGGCTTGCAATTGCTCAGCCGCAAAATTGAGGGACTTGGGCCTCGTTCCCCGTCGACCCCCGAACAGCGTCGAGAGGCAGCGAAGCGCTGGAAAGCCTGGTACGATTCGGTGAGGCCGCTGGAGCTCGATGGGCAGAGCGACGAAGCGGGATCTCTGCCCCCATCAGCGGTCGGAGGCTCCACGGCCGCGCCGGGAGATCGACGATGAACGCGCTGAGCCCACCGCCGCCGACTCCGACCTCACCGGCCCCCCCTGAACCGAAAGTGCGGGGCGAGTCGATCTATGACCAGGTCACCTCGATGTTGATGGCGATCGTCATCGGGGCGCTTCTGGTCGTGGGCTGGCTGGCGTTGATTTATGCGACCAACCAGGCATACGCCTCTCGGGTCACGGCCCCGCTGGAGATCGTCGACGTCTTCGGCGGCGGCGGGGGGAGTCCTGACGGCACGCCGGGCTCGACCGAGAAGATCGACGTGGCGGGAGCCGACGCGGAGGCGCAGGCCTCGAACAACGAAGAGGTGGCGGGCGACTTCGAGGAGCCATCGGTCCAGGCGACTCCTTCGGCCAT
>Ga0182739_1003327_pt1 | contig 14165 bp, 15 predicted proteins | sample eDN5th30CBELigBY_FD_128873 | JGI IMG/M metagenome (GOLD analysis project Ga0182739, IMG submission 128873) | Enriched backyard soil microbial communities from Emeryville, California, USA - eDNA 5th pass 30_C BE-Lig BY (version 2) (version 2) | ecosystem: Environmental > Terrestrial > Soil >... | reverse complement strand
TCGACGCCGGGGCCATTTTTCGGGGTGAGTGACGGGATTTGAACCCGCGACAACTGGAGCCACAATCCAGTGCTCTACCGACTGAGCTACACCCACCAGGTAAAAGCCCGCGAAGGATACACATGGGACAGGCGGGCGCAATCCTTTTGAGCTCCGGATCGCTCTTTCCGATCGTGGGTGCCACCTTCGAGGTCGCCGTCGCGCCGGGCCGTTCCGAAGACGAGCCCCCGATTTTGCTCAAACGACCGGCGCCTTGGCTGCGCGCTCGACCCGAAGGAGCCGCGGCGCTCGAGCGCGAGTGGCAGGTGCTCCAGCGCTTCACGCTCGACGCGCTGCCGAAGCCGCTCTTCCGGGGCGAGGACGAACGCGGGCCCTTTCTGGCCGAGACCCTGGTCCCCGGCGTTCCGCTTCGCGCGCTCCCGGAGCGGGGGTTTTGGACGGCGACGAGGTTTCGAAGCGTCGCTTGGGCAGCCTTCTCGGCCTTGGCGGAGCTGCACGAGCACGCGGACGCGCGGGGGTCGCTCGGTTTCGTTCACGGCGATCTCTCACCGGACAACGTCTTCGTCGACGAGGCGCCTTCGGTCCCGCGGGTGAGCTTCATCGACTTCGGGAGCGCGACCTTCCGCGATGCAGCGGCCCCCGTCTTTCCGAACGCACGGGGCACCCTCCCCTACGCACCGCCCGAGCTCGTGCGAGGCGAGCAGCAGCCGCGCGCGGCAACCGACGTCTACGCGCTCGCGGCCTCGCTCCTCACGCTGGTCCAGCCCGAGCTGACGCATGCATCGACCGAGGCGGCACTCCTCGTCGAGGTAGGTGAGCGGGGATTGCGCCTCGATGCGTTGATGTCGCGCACCGACTTCGAGGCCTCGGAAAAGGAGGCGCTCCTTCGCGCGGTGGCCTTCGACCCATCGGAACGGATTACGTCGGCGCGCGAGCTGGCCAGCGTGTTTGCGCGCTCGCCGCGCGGCCGAGACCGGTGCTAGACATCGGCCCACCATGGCGCACGACGACTCCCTCTCGCTCGACACCCTCGCAATCCACGGCGGCCAGGATCCGGACCCGCAGACCGGCGCCGTCATGCAGCCGATCGTCCTCGCGAGCACCTTCGCCCAGGCGGCGCCGGGCTCGCACAAGGGCTACGAGTACTCGCGTTCGGGCAACCCGACCCGTGACGCCCTCGAGCGCTGCATCGCCTCCCTCGAGGGCGGCAAGCACGGCCTGGCCTTCTCGAGCGGCAGCGGCGCGACGGCGACCTTCCTCAACACGCTGCGCCCCGGCGATCACGTCCTGTGCGGCGACGACGTCTACGGAGGCACCTTCCGCCTCCTCGACAAGGTGATGAAGCCCCTCGGCGTCGAGGCGAGCTTCGTGGATCTGACGGACATCGAGCGCGTCCGCGCCGCGATTCGGCCCTCGACCAAGCTGATTTGGCTCGAGACGCCCTCGAACCCGATGCTCAAGATCTTCGACATCGCGAAGATCGCCGAGGTCGCGAAGGAGGCGAAGGTCACACTGGTCGTCGACAACACCTTCGCGACGCCGATCCTCCAGCAGCCGCTGAGCCTCGGGGCGACGGCGGTCGTCCACTCGACGACGAAGTACATCAACGGCCACTCCGACGTCGTCGGCGGCGCGATCGTGACGAACGACGACGCCTTGGCCGAGCGGCTCCGCTTCCTGCAGAACGCGATCGGCGCCGTTCCGGCCCCCTTCGATTGCTACATGGTCCTGCGCGGCCTGAAGACGCTGCCGGTCCGCATGCGACAGCACGTCGCGACGGCCCGCGCGTTGGCGGAGAAGCTCGAGAAGCATCCGCAGGTGCGCAAGGTGCACTACCCCGGCCTGGCTTCGCATCCGGGACACGCGATCGCGCAGCGGCAGATGAAGGGTCCGGGCGGGATGATCTCGTTCGAGATCGCCGGCGGCATCGCGGCGGCGAGCGCCTTCTTGAGCGCGCTGCGGATCTTCGTCTGCGCGGAGAGCCTCGGCGGCGTCGAATCGCTCGCCGAGCATCCGGCGATCATGACGCATGCGTCGATTCCGGCCGAAGCGCGGCAGGCGCTGGGGATTTCCGACGGGCTGATTCGTCTTTCCGTCGGTCTCGAAGGTGATGCCGATCTCTGGGCCGACATCGAGCGCGGTTTCGCCGCCGCCGCGGCGCTTTGACGAAGACGGATTGCCGATAAGTGCCCCCTGCCGTCGTCCCGAACGACGTCGGGGGGCATTTTTCGTCTTCCGCGTCGAACGCAAAACTACGACGATTTCCCACGTTCCGAACGGCCCCCGTCGCGAGCCTCTTTGTTTAGGACGGCCCCTGCGATAGAAGCAAATTCGACTTTTGTTTCTCGCAGGGAGCCGATCATGAGAATGGCTTTGAGCTTGTTGAGCGTGGGCGCAATCGCCATCAGCGCGCTGGCGTCCGTCGGTTGTAGCGACACCGTTCCGCCCCCCGCGCAAGGTGCCGTTTCCTACCGAGTCTGGCGAGGCACCGGACAGAGCTGCGTGGTCCAGAATCATTCGTCCAATGCACCCAATACGGGTCGTGGACAGAACGTCACCTCGACGGGCGTCGGCAGCGTCGCGGTCGATGGTGAGAACGGCGCCAAGGTGAGCTGCCGCGTTTCCGGGGACGGCACGACGTTTTCCGTCAGCGGCGAGCTGACGCTCGGCGACGTCTCCTTCAGCGTGTCCACCCAGCTCTCGCCCGGCGACAAGGAAGCCGACGGCAAGGTTCGCCTCCAGGACAATCTCACGGCGAACGTCTTCGCCCAGCCCGCGCCCCTGCTCGACCCGCCGACCCCTCCCTGCAAGATCGACATCTCCCAAGGCAACTTCGATGTCGGCACCGGCTGGGTCTGGGGCCATTTCAAGTGCGACAGCTTCGTCGACGAGCGCAGCCCGGACGCCTTCTGCTCGGCCGAAGGCACCTTCCTCTTCGAGAACTGCGACGAGTGATCCGCGTCTCCTCGTCTCGAGCACCGGAGCCCGCCCGGCCGCCTCGCTAGCCGTGCGTGCGCTCCGATGCTACGCAGCCGCCCGACCGCGGAAAGGCAGCCATGGCCGAGCTCTTCGCCCAGTTCATCGACATCTTCCTTCACCTCGACCAGCACCTGAACGACTGGGCCGCTCAGCTCGGCCCCGGCCTCTATCTGCTGCTCTTCTTGGTCGTCTTCTGTGAGACGGGCCTGGTCGTTACGCCCTTTCTCCCCGGCGACTCCCTGCTCTTCGCGGTCGGCGCGCTCGCGGCTTCGGACGGCTCGCCGATCCAGGTCGGGCTCGTCTCCCTGCTGCTCATCGTGGCGGCGATCCTCGGCGATGCCGTGAACTATTCGATCGGTCGCCGCGTCGGTCCCAAGGTCTTCTCCAAAGAGGACTCTTGGTTACTGAACAAGAAGCATCTGATCAAAACGCAGAACTTTTACGAGAAGCACGGCGGCAAGACGATCGTCTTCGCGCGGTTCATCCCGATCATCCGCACCTTCGCGCCCTTCGTCGCCGGTATCGGCAAGATGCAATACCGGCACTTCGCCGTCTTCAACGTGGTGGGCGCGCTCGTCTGGGTCTTGGGCTTCGTCTTCGCCGGCTACATGTTCGGCAACCTGCCGGTCGTGAAGCGCAACTTCCAGTACGTGATCCTCGCGATCATCGTCCTGTCGGTGATGCCGCCGGCCATCGAGTGGCTCCGCTCGCGCAAGGCGAGCGCGACGACGCCCGCCGCCAGCTGATGCCCCTGCCCTCGCCGACGCGCGAGGGCGTTCAGCTCTCTTCGATTCGAATGACGATGGCGGTGATGTTGTCCTCACCGCCGAAGTCGTTCGCCGTCTCGATGAGGCGCTCGCAGATCGCGTCGGGATCCGTGGTCGAGCCGACGATCTCCAAGAGGATCTCGTCGGGAACCATGCCGGAGAGGCCGTCGGAGCAGAGCAGGTAGACGTCGCCCGGCCACGACTCGTCCGCCTGCACGTCCACCATCACGTGCTCCTGCATGCCGAGGGCGCGGGTGATGACGTTCTTGGGGAGCTCGGCTTGTTGCTCGGCGCTGAGCTCCGGCATGGCGAGGAGGTAGTCGTTGATGAGCGAGTGGTCCCGCGTCATCAATCGCAGCTCTCCGTCGCGGAAGCGGTAGCACCGGCTGTCTCCGACGTGCCCGATGTACATGCGGCCGTCGCTCTCCGAGAAGAGCGCGCCGACGACGGTCGTTCCCATACCGCGCAGCTCGCGCGAGCGGATGCTCTTTTCGAAGATCTGGCGGTTGGCGACACGGATGCTGGCGACCAGACGGTTCTCGGCCTCCGACATGGTCGTATCCATGTGGAAGGGCCAGGTCGCATCCTCGCCGCCGAAGGAGCGGAAGAACTCGCCGATCGAATCGACGGCCAAGCGGCTGGCCACGTCGCCCGCACGATGCCCGCCCATGCCGTCGGCGACGATGAAGAGGCCGTGCTCGACGAGGACGAGGAAGCTGTCTTCGTTGTGCTCCCGCTGAAGCCCGACGTCGGTGAGGCCGGACGCTATGGCACGCATGGGTCGAGTGAGCTCCCTATTCGGCATAAGCCCTACATAAGACCCGTCGATCGCGACTGGAGCTCGAACGCTCGGCAGCTTCGGGCATCTAGCCTCTCTGGCATGGGGGCTCGGCCGATGTCAAGAGGCTCCCCCGACGCTGCTGTGCGCATTGCACGTGTGCGCAAAGCGCGTGCATTCGGGGCGTCGAGGACGAGCGCGGAGGGCTCGTGATTTTCGTTGGTGACCGCGGAAGCGCCGAGAGCCGACGAGGCTCCCGGCCCTTCGTTCCGCGGGGAAGGCAAGCGATCTCTACGAGGCCGAACGTTCCGCGGGTACCGCGGGGTTCAGACCTCGAGGACGTCCTTTTCCTTCGCGGCGACGATCTGATCGACCGTCTTCGTTCCCTCGGCGACGATCTCCTCGATCTTCTTACGGGCGCGATCGACGTCGTCGGCGCTCGCCTCGCCGTCGTTCTCGACCTGGGCGCAGAGATCGAGCGCCTCGTGGCGCGCCTTGCGGATCGCCACCTTGCACTCCTCGCCGTACTTCTTCGCGACCTTCACCATCTCCTTGCGGCGCTCTTCGGTGAGCGGCGGGATGGGGATGCGGATGAGATCGCCATCGACCTGCGGGTTCAGACCGAGGTCGCTGTCGCGGATCGCCTTCTCGACGAGCTTCACGGCGCCCCGGTCCCACGGCTTCACGGTGATGAGGCGCGGCTCCGGAACGGCCACCGTCGCCATCTGGGCGATCGGGGTCAGCTGCCCGTAGTAGTCGACGCGGATGCCGTCGAGCATGCCAGCGTTCGCCCGACCGGTGCGGACCTTCGCGTGCTCACGCTTGAGAGCATCATGAGCCTTGCCGATCGAGCTTCGTAGGTCTTGGAGGATATCGTCGAGCATCGGTCGTCACCGTACTGGGCCGTGCGGGGCGATTGGGCGGCGGAGCTTAGCATCCTGTGTGGGGAAGCAAGGCAGTTGGGACGTTTCACCCCACACCGCCTCCGAGCGCCAGGAATCTGCTTGTGCGAGCTGTCTCGCCCGTCAAGCACCGACGACCTCGCCGAAGCTCCACTCGATGGCCGGCACGCCGCCGCGCCAAGGTCGCTTCAGCCCCTTCCTAGCGGCGACGCGCACGGCCTCGTCGCCGACGATCGCCTCGCGGTAATCGCGCAGCGCCGCAGCTCGATCGCCGAGCGCGTCGCAAGCTCGCGCCCGCCAGAGGCGGAAGCCCGCGACCCGCTGCGGATCGGGGTGGCCGAGCGCGATCGCGCGGTCGAAGTGGCCGCGGGCGGCGCCGACCTCCCCCTCCGAGAGCGCCAAGAGCCCGGCGACGAAGTGGTAGACGGGCTGCTTCTCGTCCCGCGCCGTCGCCTGCTCGAGAGAGCGGCGCGCCCCGGCGACGTCGTCGTGGTGGAAGTAGGCCTCGTAGGCTTCGCGGTAGTGGCGGAAGCCCTCGCGCAAGCCTTCGCCGAGCTGCATGCCACCGGTCAGCTTCGGGAGATCCCGACGCGGCCCCTGGCTCGCCAGGTCGAAGGCGACGTAGGGCTCGTTCGACACCGGCGCGCGCCCCGTCGCCACGTGGACGAGCCCGCGCTCGGCATCGAAGACGACCGACGCGACCGTCATCAGCATCGAAATCGAGGTGCGGAACCGGCAGCCCTCGTCGCCGGTGTCGCCGAGGATCGACGCGATGGCGTTCTCGTCGATGCCCCCGCGCTTTGCCGACAAGAGCTCGGACGCGCGGCGATGACGGCCGACGTTGTTGCGCCAGTAGGTCGGGTAGAAGAACGTCTCCCTCCCCTCGAAGGCCTTGCTCAAGAAGATGTTCGAATAGGCGAACGTATCGCCTTCGGGGATGAACCACTGACGACGGCTCGGCGCGACCTCGTAACAGAGGACGCTGTTCTCGCGCGCGGAGGCGACGAGATAGGTCCACCCCGCATTGGGCACGTGGTCGTCGAGGATGCGGCGCGCGTCGTCGAGCGTTCGGGCGTGGCGCATGACCGCGTCACCGACGACGCCGACGGGCGCGCCGTCGAGGTTCATCTCGTCGAAGGCGACGTGCTGGTGGACGACCAGGCTGAGCCCGGACTCGTTCATCGCGGTGACGCCGCCCAGGAGGATCCCGGCCGCCGACACCGAGACGTAGCGCTGCCCGACCGCGGGCGCGTGGAAGACGACGGCCTGCTCCCGATCCCAGGAGCCGACGCCTTGGTAGTCGAAGTTGCGGCCGTGCAGGAGGCGACCGTGGCTCGTGGCCTCGCCCCAGGCGAGCGCGGACGTGCATCCGAAGACGGGGACGCCGAAGCGCGGCGCCGGCGAGGGACGCACGATGCGCTTGTACTGATGCAAGAGCCACAGATAGGTCTCCGGCATCGTCACCGCGCGGAAGACCTCGCCACGCGGGATGCGCGCCCCGTCGGCGAGACCGTCGAGAGCGCGTCGAACGTGCGGCGGGAAGTTCTTCGCGATGCGGCGGCCGACCGTTTCCCCGAGGCCCACGCCGATGGCCGCGCCGAGGGGCCGCCCGAGCGGACCGAGCAAGCCGGTCGCGAACATCCGCTCGACGTAGCGCGAGAACGAATGCAGTGGCCCGCGCGCAATGGCCTCTCGCAGCGTGGTGCCGTGCTGATAGCCCATCTCGTAATCGTCGCCGCCGATGCGAAGGACGTGGATTCCTTCGTAAATCTCGTAGCGATCGACGGGCGCGGAGGAGATGGCGGCGCGCTGGGAGGCGTGGGGTTGCGTCGAGGCAGCCTGCGTCATGTCGGGCCTTATATCCAACGCGTCGCCGCGCGTCTCGAAGGTCGTAGAGGGCCTCCGTCCGATGGGGGGCGGTCGATCACGAACGAGATTGGCTGCGATGGAGAGCTCGGACGCATTGGACATAAGCTCCATTCGCAGTCGTTATGCGCGCATTCGAGGGATGACGAAGACCTTGGCAGCACCCCTCGATCCCGAGGACGCCGCTCTGCAGTCCATGCCCTTGGCGAGCCCGGCGAAGTGGCACCTCGGCCATACGAGTTGGTTCTTCGAAGCCTTCGTCCTCGCCCGCGCACCCCGCTTCGAGCCCTACGACCAGCGCTACGCCTCCCTCTTCAACTCCTATTACGAGGCGATGGGGCCGCGGCATCCGCGGGAGCGTCGTGGCCTTCTCTCGCGTCCGACGCTCGCCGAGGTCCTCGCCTATCGGCAATCGGTGGACGAGCGCATGGAGGAGCTCTTCGCCCGCCTGGCCGAGATGGGCGACTCGCGATCCTTCCTCGCTCTCGTCCGACTCGGCCTCGAGCACGAGCAGCAGCACCAGGAGCTCTTGCTGACGGACGTCCTCCACCTCTTCTCGCTCAACCCGCTCGAGCCCACCTATCGCCCGCCGCAACATCTCTCCCGAGGTGGGCCGGCACCCGCGCTGCGTTGGCAATCCCATCCGGAAGGCCTGTTCGAAACCGGCGATCGCGGCGGCGACTTCGCCTACGACAACGAGCGCCCCGCGCATCGCGTCCACCTGCAGGCGTTCGACATCGCGAGCCGGCTCGTCACCAATGGCGAGTACCTCGCCTTCATCGAGGACCGCGGCTACGAGCGGCCCGAGCTCTGGCTCTCCGACGGCTTCGCGCTCGCATCGGCGGAGGGCTGGAAGGCCCCTCTGCATTGGCGACAGCGCCAGGGCCAATGGGCGACGTTCACGCTTCGCGGCCTCCTGCCCCTCGCCCCCGAGGCCCCGGTCACCCACGTCAGCTTCTACGAAGCCGATGCCTTCGCGCGCTGGTACGGCGCTCGTCTTCCCACCGAACAAGAGTGGGAGCGCGTTGCCTCCGAGATGCCCGTTCGCGGCAACTTTCTCGATGACGGAAGGCTCTTGCCCAGCGTTGCCTCCGCTTCGTCGGCTCCCTCGCAGCTCTTTGGCGACACCTGGGAATGGACCCAGAGCCCTTATGTCCCCTATCCCGGCTTTCGCCCGCTGCCCGGAGCGCTCGGCGAATACAACGGAAAGTTCATGTGCAATCAGATGGTCCTGCGCGGCGGCTCCTGCCTGACGCCAGAGGGTCACGTTCGCCCGAGCTATCGCAATTACTTCCCGCCCTCCGCGCGTTGGCAGATGACGGGGATTCGCCTCGCGAGGTCGTCGTGAATCGCCCGCTGCCCGATCGCGGGGCCGTGGATGCTCGCGCGGAGATGCTCGTCGACATCGTCGCGGGTCTGTCGAAGCCCCGGCACCACAAGACGATTTCGTGCAAGTGGCTCTACGACGCGCGCGGCTCGATGCTCTTCGAGCGCATCTGCGAGCTCGAGGCCTACTACCCGACCCGCACCGAGCTCGAGATCACGGGCCGCAACGCCAAGGAGATCGCGCGCCTCATCGGCCCCGACGCTCGCCTCGTGGAGCTCGGCAGCGGCAGCAGCACCAAGACGCGCATCCTCCTCGATCACCTCGAAAATCCCTTCGCCTACGTCCCGATCGACATCTCGCCGACCCAGCTCGACGAGAGCGCGCGCCGCCTCGCCAAGGAATATCCGTCGCTCCTCATCGCGCCCCTCTTTGCCGATTACCTCACGCCATTCGCGCTTCCCGCTCGAACCGAAGGCGCCGGGCGCACCGTCGTCTATTTTCCCGGCTCGACGATTGGCAACTTCGAGCCGCTCGATGCCATCGCCTTTCTCGGCCGGCTCGCGCGCCTCTGCCGACCTCGGGGCGGGCTGCTCATCGGTACCGATCTCGTCAAGGATCGCGAGGTCCTCGAGCGGGCCTACGACGATCCCGAAGGCGTCACCGCGGAGTTCAATGGGAACCTGCTCTGCCGCCTCCGCGACGAGCTCGGCATGAGGGTCGATCCCACGCGCTTCCGGCACCGCGCCTCCTACGACGCCGAGGCACGGCGCATCGTGATGCAGCTCGTCAGCCAGGGAGCGCAGCGCATCCAGCTCGGCTCGTTCGTCTGCGAGCTCGAGGACGGCGAGGCCATCACGACCGAGCACTCGTACAAGTTCGAGCCCGCCTCCTTCGCCGAGATGGCGCGGGCGGCCGGGCTCCGCGTCGAGAAGGCCTTCTATGACGACCGTCGCTACTTCGCGTTGAGCTGGCTGCTCCCGGCCTAATCGAAGTAGCCCATCCGCCGTTCGCGCTTGGGCCTGCCGCTCAGGAGGAGGACCAGGCCCAGCGCGAAGAGGAGGACCAGCGACCACGCCGGCAGACCGTGGAGGAGGCCGACGATCGCGAGCCCGTGCGCCGCCCAGCCCAGCAGGACGCGACGCCCGCGGCTGTCGTTCACCTTGGCGAGCGACTCGATCATGCCGAGGAGGCCGATCACGACGATGCCGTAGGCAATCCAAGCCTTGGAGTAGTCACCGACCAGCCCGCTGATCAGCGCGCCGAGCGAGAGCACGAAGAGCCAGGGGCGGAAGGTCTCCTTCTTCCGGGCTCGGGGCGTCTCGGAGACGGGCGGCGGCTTCAGCCTCCCCCATGTGGTCCGATTCGTCGGAAACGGGATCACCGAGCCGCGGTCGCGGAGCTCGGCCCCGGGCGCCGTTCCCCAGCGCGGCCGCGGCGGCCTGCCCTTGTGGTTCGTACGACGCCTTCGATGGGGCGGGCGACGGCGTTCCGCATCGCGAAGGTAATGAACCGTCCCCATCGTCGACTTCCTCTCCTGCTGCGTACCCCTTGGTCACTCGTCCGCCGGCGGCCGGCGCGGCTGTTCGACCTCGCCCCGGTAGGCGTGCTCGCCGAGCTCGGCGCTCTCCGCGTCCGGAGCCGTCTCCCGGCCATCCGAGCCGGTCGGCCCCGAGTCCTCCTGCTCCAGCGAATGCTGCATGGGAGGCACCGCGAACGTCTCCTCCCCGTGCGATCTCTGCGGTTGCTCTCCGGGCATCCCGACCTCCGGCGGCCACGCACCGACCGCCCTTGCGAGCGTTGAGCCGAGAGCGCGAGCGTCAAGAGGTGGCGGCGCGCGGGTCAGGTCGAACGCAGGTGGAAGACGAGCCCATCCCAGAGGGAGAAGGGTTGTTCGCCGTTGCGCACGACCTCGAAACCGAACTCCCGGGCCCGCTCGGCGACCTCGGCACGATCGCGCTCGGCGCTCGAGCCGTACGCGTAGTTGAAGACGACGAAATCCCCGCCCGGACGGAGCACCCGCTTGGCGTCGCGGAAATGAGCGACCACGACGGGCTCACCGGCGGCCACCAGGTACGGGAAGGTGTCCACGGCGTAGACGAGATCGAAGGAAGCGTCCTGGAACTGCGAGAGGTCGCTGCCCGAGGTCTCGTGCAGGAGCACGTTGCCCATGCCCACGCAGCGCCGCTTCGCGGCCTCGATCATCCTGGGCGATACGTCGATCCCGACGGCCGTCCGCACCGAAAGCGAGAGCGCCGCCTCGAAGCGCCCCGTCCCGCAGCCGATCTGGAGGATGTCGCGCTCCCTGTCGATGAGCTGGTGGCGGTGCAGCAGGTCGACGACCTCCGCCGTGGCGCGCGCGAGGAGGAAGGGATCGCCCAGCGAGTAGAGCGCCACGCTCGCCTCCTCGCTGTAACCGACCGCGCGATCGAAGAAGGCGCGGCAGGCCTCGATCGCCTCCACCGCGTCGCGCTTGCGCACGAAGAGCTCGCCGCTCTCCCGCAACACCGCCCGCAGCCCCGCGCGCACCTTCGCGTTGCGGGGGAGCAGCCGAGCCATCTCACGACACCGCCGCAGCGCCTCCGGATCCCGCCGCTGCGTCAGGCGCGCGCCGACCAGCTCCAGCGCCACCTTCACCCGGTCCAGATTCCCCGTCGCCACGAGCGCCTGCATCATCCCGAGCGGCGGCGAAATCTCACCGGACAGGCACCGCGCGATGCTCTCGCGCACCTCCACAGGCTCGACGTCGTCGAGGACTTCCACCCACCGTTCCACGGCGGCCACTTGTGCCACTTCGGCCGGCATCGAGCCTCGGCAAAAGGGTGCTCACGAAACCGTCTTGACCTCCACCTTGCGGGGTCGAACCCCACCGGATTTCGGCAGGTGCAGGGTCAGGATCCCCGACGCGAGCTGCGCCGTGATGCGATCCGCGTCGATCCCCTCCGGCAGCGCGAACCGCCTTCGGAAGTCGAGCGGCCGGAACTCGCGCGCGATCGTCTCGCCCTCCTCCTTCGCCCGCCATCGCTGCCCCTCGATGAGGAACTGGTCGTCGTCCACCTCGACCGTCAGGTGCTCGCGGCTCACGCCGGGCAGATCCGCCACCAAGAGCATCTCCGCGTCGTTCTCGTAGACGTCGACGTCGGGATGCAGAAACGACGGGGCCACCGGCTCCCCCGCCTCCTCCTGCCGTTTCGCAATCTTCACCTGCGCCATCTCGCCACCTCCACCGAGTCGCAAAGCGTTTGCGAAGCAGGACGTCAGCTCGACGCCTTCACCTCGATCTTCTTCGGCTGCGCCTCCTGGGCCTTCGGCAGCTTCACGCAGAGCATGCCGTCGCGGACCGTCGCCTCGACCCGGTCCGGCTCGATCTTGCAGGGCAGCTCGAAGCTCCTCGAGAAGTCCAGGCTCCGTCGCTCCTTGCGGAGCACCGAATAGCCTTGGGGCGCCTCGGCTTGGCGGACGCCCTTCAGCGTCAAGCCCTCCTGCGTCACCGAGATCTCGAGGTCGCGCTCGCAGCATCCGGGGACCTCGGCTTCGATCACCAAGCAATCCCCGACGTCCGTGAGGTTGGCGTGCGGCCAGATCGACATCGCGCGGTAGCGGTCGAGATCGAGCTCGCCGAAGAGCTGGTCCATGCGCCGGCGAAGCTCGTCGAGGGAGCTGAACGCCCTGTCGAAATCGGTCCATCCGGTCAGCATCGAAGCCTCCTCCCCGCTGCGTTGTGCGCGCGTGTCCGAGGCGCAAGCGTCGATGCCGGCTCGTTGCCCCCTCGTCACGTGCCTGCCACGTTGGCGGCGGAGGCTCCCCACGTTGACTCCTATCAAGCTCCTCATCACCGAAGACGAGGCCGACCTGGCGCGGACGCTGGAATACAACTTCCGCCAAGCCGGCTTCGACGTGACGACGACCAGCCGCGGGCGCGAGGCTCTGCGGCTCGCCGCGACGCAGCCGCCCGATCTCGTCCTCCTCGATCTGATGCTGCCGGACCTGTCGGGAACGGAGGTCTGCAAGCAGCTCAAGGCCGACCCGAAGACGCGGCACATCCCCGTCATCATGGTGACGGCCCGGGGAGAGGAGGTGGACCGCATCGTCGGCTTCGAGCTCGGCGCCGACGACTACGTGACCAAGCCCTTCAGCGTGCGGGAGCTGATCCTGCGGGCGAAGGCGGTGCTCCGAAGGGGCGAGCCGGCCGAGAGCCAGGACCAGGTGCTCAAGGTGGGCGGGCTCAGCATCGACCCGGGCGCGCACCGCGTCCTCCTCGACGGCAAGGAGATCGCGCTGACGGCGCTCGAGCTGCGGCTCCTCCACACGCTGGCCTCGCGCCGGGGCCGCGTGCAGACGCGCGATACCCTGCTGCACGACGTCTGGGGCCTCTACCTCGAGGTCGAGACGCGCACCGTCGATACGCACGTGAAGCGGCTGCGCGAGAAGCTCGGTCCGGCCGGCGCCTTCATCCAGACGGTGCGCGGCGTCGGCTACCGCTTCGACACGGTCGAGGAGCCGGGCTGAGGGGTCCGCAGCCCCCAGCTCGCCTCCGGCCGGACGGATCCAGGGATTCGAAAAGCCCCGTTCCCCTCCGGCCGGACGGATCAGGGGGTTCAGAAAGCCCCGTTCCTCTCCGGCCGGACGGATCAGGGGGTTCAGAAAGCCCCGTTCCTCTCCGGCCGGACGGATCCAGGGGTTCGAGAAGCCCCGTTCCTCTCCAGCCAGACGGATCGGGCGGCTTCGAATCCCCCTTTTCGACCGCGTCGGTGAAACCAGGGGGTTCATGCCCCCCCTTCACATGACCGCGGAGGTGGGATCCGAGGGTTCGAAAACCCCGATGCGCGACCTCGGCGGTGAAATTCGAGGCTTCGAGAAGCCCCATGCGCGACCTCCGCGGTGAAATCCGAGGCTTCGAGAAGCCCCATGCGCGACCTCCGCGGTGAAATTCGAGGGTTCGACAACCCCTTTGCGAGACCTCCGCGGTCAAATCCGAGGCTTCGACAATCCCCTTCGAGACCGCCGAGGTGATCCGGGGGCTTCAACCGCCTTCCCCATCACCGCGCCCCCATCGCTCTCACTCTCGTCCCACGCGCTCGCCCCGCACGCACGCCCACGCCCACGCCCTACCGCCCCACGCGCTCGAAGAACCGCCGCAGAATCCGGGCCCCCTCGCCGAGCTTCGGCAAGCTCGTCCACTCGTTCCGCTGATGCGCCTGGGCCTGCTCACCCGGCCCGAAGTTCACCGCGGGCACGCCCAGGGAGGCGAAGCGGGCGACGTCGGTCCAGGCCTGCTTCGGCTCGACGGCGACGACGCCGCTCTCGCGCAAGGCGCTGACCAAGGGATGCGAGGCGTGCGGGAGGGCGGCCGGCGAGAGGTCGACGAAGCGGATGTCGGCGCGGCCCTCGACGAGATCGTGGAGCTCGCGCTGCGCTTCCTCGAGCGAGGTGTCGGGCGCGAAGCGGTGGTTGAGGTTGAGCGTGAAGGCGTCGGGGACGATGTTCCGGGCGCGGCCGCCGTGCGCCATCGTGCAGCTCGTCACGGTCCGGTAGAGCAGGCCGTCGAT
>Ga0182739_1003325_pt1 | contig 14171 bp, 9 predicted proteins | sample eDN5th30CBELigBY_FD_128873 | JGI IMG/M metagenome (GOLD analysis project Ga0182739, IMG submission 128873) | Enriched backyard soil microbial communities from Emeryville, California, USA - eDNA 5th pass 30_C BE-Lig BY (version 2) (version 2) | ecosystem: Environmental > Terrestrial > Soil >... | reverse complement strand
GCGGTGCGGGCGCTCGGCGCGCCGGCGCCGCGCATTCTGCTGCGCACGGTGCTGCCCAACGTGGCCGGGCCGGTGCTGGTGCAGCTCAGCCTCGCCGTGGCCTCGGCGGTGGTGCTGGAGAGCGGCCTCTCCTTCCTCGGCCTCGGCGTGGTGCCGCCGGCCCCCTCCTGGGGCCTGATGATCCGCGGGGCGCGGGCCACCATGGACCAGGCGCCGATGCTGCTCTTCTGGCCCTGCGCCGTGCTGACTTTGACCATCCTGGCGATGAACCTGCTCTGCGACGCGCTGCGCGACGCGGTGGACCCGCGCACCTCCGGCGCCCGCTCCCGCCTCCGCGCCGTGGACCGCCTGCTGCCGGGCCTGCTGCCCCGCCGCGAACCCACCCCCCCGACAGTGCTGGAGGTGCGGGGCCTCACGGTGGAGATCGACACGCCGCGCGGCCCGATCCGTCCGGTGCAGGACGTCTCCTTCGATGTCCGTGGCGGGGAGACCCTGGCCATCGTCGGCGAGAGCGGCTCGGGCAAGTCGGTCACCACCACGGCGCTGATGGGCCTGCTCCCGCCGGTCGCGCGGGTGGTGAATGGCGAGGCCTGGTTCGGCGAGACCGAGCTGCTCCGCCTGCCCGAGCCCGAGATGCGCAAGCTGCGCGGTGGCCGCATGGCCATGGTCTTCCAGGACCCGATGAGCAGCCTGAACCCGGTTTACCGCACCGGCGCACAGGTGGCGGAAGCCATCCGCGCTCACCAGAAGGTCTCGGCCGATGCGGCCTGGAAGCAGGCCGAGGCGCTGTTCCGCCGCGTCGGCATCGCCGACCCGGAGCGGCGGATGCGCGCCTATCCGCACGAGATGTCCGGCGGCATGCGGCAGCGCGTGATGATCGCCATGGCGCTGGCCAACCGCCCGCAACTGCTGATCTGCGACGAACCGACCACCGCGCTCGACGTCACGGTGCAGGCGCAGATCCTTGACCTGCTGGCTGAACTCCAGCGCGAGACCGGCACGGCCATCGTCTTCATCACCCACAGCCTGGGCGTGGTGGCGGAGATCGCCCAGCGCGTCGCCGTCATGTATGCCGGGCAGGTGGTGGAGCAGGGAAGCGTGGAAGAGGTCTTCCGCGAGCCGCTGCATCCCTATACCCGTGCCCTGCTGGCCGCCGTGCCGGAGGGCGACACCCAGCCCGCCGGCATTCCCGGCGTGGTGCCGCCGCCGCACGCCTTCCCCGAGGGCTGCCGCTTCGCACCGCGCTGTCCCCATGCGATCCCCGCCTGCTCGTCCGCGCCGCTGGCGCTCGACCTGGCCGCTCCCGGCCATACCGTGCGCTGCATCCGCTGGACCGAACTGGCGCCCCGGAAGGAGGAGGTGCCGGCATGAGCGGCGCGCTGATCGAGGCCCGCGGCCTCTCCAAGACCTTTCCGGGCAAGGGGATGTTCCGCAAGACGCGCCCCGTCCAGGCGGTGCGCGGCATCGATGCCGCCGTGGCGCGCGGCGAGGCGGTCGGCGTGGTGGGCGAAAGCGGCTCGGGCAAGAGCACGCTCGGCCGTCTCATGCTCGGCCTGATGCCGGCCAGCGACGGCGAGGTGCTGGTGGAGGGCCGCCCCCTGGCCGGCCTTTCCGGCGCCGAGTGGCGGCGGCTGCGCCAGCGGCTGCAGATCGTCTTCCAGGACCCCTATGGCAGCCTGGACCCCCGCCGCAAGGTCGGTTCCCAGATCGCCGACGGCATCGTGCTGCACCACCGCGCCAGCCGCCGAGAGGTGGCGGAGAAGGTTTCCGCCCTGCTCGCCCGCGTCGGGCTGGACCCCGCCCATGCGCAGCGCTTCCCGCACGAGTTCTCCGGCGGGCAGCGGCAGCGCATCGGCATCGCCCGCGCGCTCGCCACCAACCCCGACTTCCTGGTGGCCGACGAGCCGGTCAGCGCGCTCGACGTCTCCATCCAGGCGCAGGTGGTGCAGCTTCTGGACGAGCTGCGGCGCGACCTCGGCCTGGCGCTGCTGTTCATCAGCCACGACCTGCCGGTGGTGGCGCATCTCTGCGACCGGGTGATCGTGATGTATCTCGGCCGCGTCATGGAGGAAGGGCCGGCCAAGGCGATCTTCGCCGCGCCCGCGCATCCCTACACGCGCGCCCTGCTCTCGGCGACGCCGCGGCTCGACCCCGCCAAGCGCCTCACCCGGATCCTGCTGCCCGGCGACCCGCCCAGCCCGGCCAACCCGCCCTCCGGCTGCGTCTTCCGCACGCGCTGCGCGCACGCCGTCGAAGCCTGCGCGGCGGCGGTGCCGGAGTTGCTGCCCTTCGGCGAGGATGGGCGCCGGGTGGCCTGCATCCGCGCGGCGGAGATCGCGTGAAACAAGTCCGGGGGAAAGAATTCCCCCGGCCTTTTACCCCGAAGAGGAGACCGACAACCGTGGCACATTTGACCGAACCCAAGGTCCATATGGGCACCATCACCGGCGGCGAGGCGCGCGAGCTGCTGGCGCAGAAGCCGGTGATCCTGCTGCCGATGGGCAGCCATGAGGACCAGGGCCCGCACGCCCCGATGGGTGACTACCTGCTGGCCGAGAAGATGGCCGAGCTGGCCGCCCTGCGCGCCACCGAGATGGGCACGCGCACCCTGGTCGCCCCGGTGCTGCCCTTCGGCGGCGCCGACCACTTCGGCCCCATGATCGGCGGCATCGCCATCAGCCAGGCGACGCTCAACCGCGTGCTGGAGGATATGTTCGGTTCGCTGTTCCGCAACGGGCTCACCCGCGTCATCGTCATCAACGGCCATGGCGGCAATGTCGGACCGATCGCCGAGGTCACGCGCGAGATCTACCGCCGCGACGGCACGCTGATCCCGAGCCTCTATCTCTGGCGCATCGCCTACGGGCTGCTGCCCGGCATCCTCGGTGCGGAAAAGGCCAAGGCTGTCTCCGGCCACGGCGCCGACCCGCTGACCAGCCTCGGCCTGCACCTCTTCCCCGAGATGATGCGCCCGGACATGGTCCCCTCCGGCCAGCCACTGAAGCGCAACGCGAAGCTGGACATCCCGCACATGACGCTCGGCGCCGGCAGCTTCGAGGGCGCCGAGGTGGGCCTGCCGATCGAGTATGACGAGGTCTACAACCAGGGCGTCGGTGGCGGCGACCCGAAGCTCAGCTCAGCCGAGACCGGTACGGCGCTGGTGGAGAAGCTGACCGGCCTCTGCGCCCGCTTCATCCGCCACTACGATCAGCGCGTGCCGGCCTGAGCGCCAGGCAGGGCCGGCCCGCAGCCCGGCCTCGCGCCGCCTCAGCGCCCCTGCCGCCGCCCGATCAGCAGGCCCAGGCCGCAGGCCAGCAGCGCCGTGGCGGCCGCTGCACCGTATCGTGCCCAGGCGCCGTCGACCTGTACCGCCTGGTGCTTCGCCTCCCCCACAAACGGGCCGAAGGCCCGCTCCACCCCGGTGACGGGCCGGAACAGGTTGCCCTCGCGCGGCTTGTCGAGGGGGGTGTCGCTCAACTGCCCCTCCACAGCCGTGCTGGCGAGATAGCGGTCGCCGATGCCGGGCGCCATCAGCCCGCTCAGGATGGCAAGCGCCGTCGCCTGGCCGATCCAGCTCTCCCGTGTGGGGTTCTCCAGCGCCGCGACGATGTCGCGCGCCACCACCTGCGGCTCGACCGGCGCACCCACCGGGCGCGGCGCGCGCGGCATCCGCGTGCGCGCCCAGGCGAATTGTGGCGTGTTCACCGAGGGAAGCTGCACCATCGTCACCTTGATGTTGCTGTTGTCGTGCCGCAACTCGGTGCGCAGGGAGTCGGTGAAGCCGACAATGGCGTGCTTGGCGCCGCAATAGGCGCTCTGCAGGGGAATGCTGCGATAGGCCAGCGCCGAGCCCACCTGCAGGATCGTGCCGCGATCGCGCGGGCGCATATGCTTCAGGGCCGCCATGGTGCCATGCACATAGCCGAGATAGGTCACCTCGGTGACGCGGCGGAACTCCTGCGGCGCGATGTCATGCACCGGGCCGAAGATGGTGACCATCGCATTGTTGATCCAGGCATCGATCGGGCCGAGCTCCGCCTCCACCCGCCCGGCGGCAGCAAAGACGGCGTCGGCGTCAGCGACGTCGCAGGGCAGCGGCAGCACGGCGGCGGCACCCTCGGCGATAAGCTGTCCGGCCAGTTCCTCAAGTGCCACCCCGTCGCGCGCGATCAGGCCAAGACGCGCCCCGCGCCGGGCCAGCTCATGCGCCACCGCCCGGCCGACGCCAGCCGAGGCGCCGGTCACCACCACCACGTCGTTCCGATGCTGCGGATGCCTGCGCATGATCTCCCCTCCCAGCAGTCCAGGCCCCAGGTCGAGTGGGGCGTCATCTGGACTAAAGGCAGAGGCGCGACGGGGTTGCCCGGGCATCCGGGCGGATTGCGGCTATTTCACCGCGGCCAGCTGGCCATCCAGCGTGCCGAACAGCTGGCCGAAGACCTGCTTCGCCCGCCCCGGATGCGCCACAGCGCGGGCCTCCGCCCCGTTCTCTGGCGCGCCCACGGCCACCAGCGCCACCATCCCCATGCCATAGTGCGGCTTGCAGCGAATGCCATAGACGCCGGGCTTGTCGAAGGTGACGGTGACAGTCTCGTTCATCCGTCCGGCGAAGGCGTCGGTCCCCTCGGGCAACATGCCGGGAACAGATTCGGCATTATGTCCCTTGTCGGTGGCGACGAAGCGCACCGTGTCCCCGGGCTGGACACGGACCAACGCGGGCTCGAACACCATCATCGCGCCGTTGCCGCCACGATTGAGGGCATGGACCTCCACTTCGGCCGCTCCCGCCGGCAGGGCGAGGAGGAACGGCAGGGCCAGAGCGGGGAGGGTCAGGCGAGACATCGGAGCGTTTTCCATGATGGTGGACCGGAGCCTCATCCTGCCCCTGGCGCCGCACCGCGTCCTTGATGCAGCGCAAGCGCGGCGCTTCTGCTGCTCGTCCGCCCCCCGCCCGGCTTACAGCGCTGCGAAGTGCCAGGAATACAGATTGCTCACGCCGGTGAAGGCGATCTCGAAGTCCGGTGCCATGTCGTCGTTGACGTTGCCGTACAGCACGCCGTTGGCGAAGAAGAGCTGCCCGGGCGCGGTGAAGCTGGTTCCACTGATCAGGACGAAGGCTTGGTCGCCGTCCACCATCATATTGGCGTCGATGCCGGCGAGGTCGAGCAGGTCCGTATAGGCGGTGGCGTTGAAGTCGGTGATCACGTCGCGCGCCGCGCCCAGCCCCACATCGCCATCGGCGAAGACGAAGCGGTCATTCCCCGCGCCGCCGGTCAGCGTATCTGCGCCCGGGCCGCCGATCAGCGTATCATTGCCGTCACCGCCCAGCAGGATGTCGTTCCCGGCGCCGCCGTCGAGCCGGTCGTCGCCACCGCCGCCCTGCAGCGTATCGTTGCCGCCAAGGCCGGAGAGGGTATCCGCATTGCCGCGCCCGGTCAGCACGTCGTCGCCGGCCGTGCCGATGAGGGTCATTGGCACGGAGAGTACCAGCACGCCGGAATCGGGCGCGGTCTCCTCCAGCAGACCGGTCAGGCCGGTGAGCTGGATCGAGCTGTCCGAGAAGCCATCCCCGTTGACGTCGAGATAGACGGCGGCGCCCACCTGGCGGATCTCGCTCACCCCCGTGGCGGTGAAGGCGCCCGTGCCCCGGAAATGGCCGAAGAGTGCCGAGAGGTCCAGGCTGTCCCCTGGCCCGAAATCGGTGACGGTGTCGTTGAAGTAGGTGTTCAGCTCGTCCAGGCTCCAGACGAAGCGGTCATTGCCGGCGCCGCCGGTGAGCACGTCGTTGCCCAGCCCGCCGTTCAGCACGTCGTCGCCCGCACCGCCGTTCAGCACGTCGTTGCCGGCGCCGCCGCTCAGCGTGTCGTTGCCATCGAGCCCGCTGAGCGTGTCGTTGCCCTCGCGCCCGGTGAGGACGTCTGCCCCGGCGGTGCCGGTCAGCGCCAGGTCCGAGACGCTGCGGAACAGGCCCGAGCCTGGCGAGGTCTCCTCCAGCGCCAGCAAGCCGCGCAGAGTGAGCAGCGCGTCCATCAGCCCGTCTCCGTTGCTGTCCACCGCCACGCCGGTGTTGGAGCCGGTGAAGATGCGGAGCTGCGCCGTGCCATCAGCCACGAAGTTGTCCCCGCCGATGAAGCGGGCGCGCAGCCCGGATAGATCCAGGATGTCCCCCGCGGAGAAATCGGCGATGACGTCGCCCGCCATTTCCGCCGCGCTGCCGATGCGGAAGGTGTCATTGCCCGCGCCGCCAACCATGTTGTCGGCACCGAGGCCGCCGATCAGCAGGTCATCGCCGTCGCCGCCTTCAAGGCGGTCATTGCCATCCCCCCCATCCAGGATGTCATTGCCCTCATGGCCGTAGAGCCAGTCACTGCCGGCGCCGCCCAGCAGGCGGTCGTCGCCTGCGCCGCCGCGCAGCCGGTCGTCGCCACCCTTGCCGTCCAGCACGTCATTGCCGGCGCCGCCGCTCAGCGTGTCATTGCCGGCCCCGCCGGTCACCGTATCATTGCCGGCACCCCCGTTCAGCACGCGGTCCGGCGCGCGCACCAGGATGCGGGACCCGGTGGCCGTTTCCTCCAGCGCGAAGTCGCCATCCAGCTCCAGCACCACCTCCGGCCGGCCATCCCCATCGGCATCGAAGACCAGGAAGGTCTTGCCGGCATTGACGCCGTTGTAGCTCTCCCAGACGGCGATCTGCGCTCCCGCACCGGTCAGCCCATCAGGCGAGAAGGTGAAGTCCTTGATGGCGGTGAGGTCGATCTTGTCGCCAAAGGCGAAGTCGGTGATGCGATCGCCACGCAGGCCGATCTCGTTCGGCGCCGCGAAGCGGAAGGTGTCGTTGCCGGCACCGCCGGTCATGGTATCGCGGCCGAGGCCGCCGACCAGGATGTCATCACCATCGCCACCGAGCAGCGTGTCGTCACCGTCCTGCCCGTTCAGCGTGTCGTTGCCGGCCCCGCCGTCGAGCATATCGCTGCCGCCGCCGCCGTTCAGCGTATCATTGCCACCCAGGCCGCTCAGCCGGTCGTCGCCCAGGCCGCCGGTCAGGGTGTCGTTGCCGGCGGTGCCGGTGCGGTCGAGCGGAGCCGCCAGTTGCAGCAGCAGCGAGCCCGCGACGCTCTCCCGCACGCCGCCGGCGTTGCGCAGCAGCACCGTCTGCTCGGGCACGCCGTCCCCGTCCCCGTCGATCTGCAGCAGCGTGCCCTCGGCGACATGGGTCTGCCGCACCTCGGGGCGCACGCCGCTGAAGGCATTGTCCGCGATCCAGGTCAGCCCGTCGCGGCCGGTGAGCAGAATGCTGTCCTCAGGGGAGAAGTCGGTGATGACATCGGCGGCGCCAGCGCCCTGGCTGGTGTCGATGATGAAGGTGTCCGCTCCGGCTCCACCGGTCATGATGTCGGAGCCGGTGCCGCCGTTCAGGACGTCATCGCCCGCCCCGCCGTTCAGCACATCGTTGCCGGCATCACCCACCAGGATATCGTTGCCATCGCCGCCGGCCAGCGTGTCGTTGCCGGCCCGCCCGGCCAGCGTGTCGTTGCCGGCCCCGCCATTCAGCACGCGGTCCTGCGCCCAGACCAGCAGCATGTTGCCAGGCAGGCTCTCGTCGAGCATATGGCCGCTGGTCTCGATCCGCATGCTGGCCTCGGCGATGCCGTCGCCGTTGGCATCGATCCAGAGCATCGTGCCATCGAAGCGGAACTCGCCGCCGCGGCCGGAGAAGGCCCGGTCCGCGATGTAGGTCAGGGTCCCGATGCTGCGCAGGCTGATGATGTCCCCGGCGTCCATGTCCGTGATGAAATCGCCGTTCACCTCGTCCACCGTCAGGTAGTTGAAGGTGTCATTGCCCGCGCCGCCGGTCAGCGTGTCGCGGCCGGGCCCGCCGCGGATGAAGTCATTGCCCGCGCCGCCGAAGATGGTGTCGTCACCCGAATCGCCGACGATCGTGTCGTTCCCGGTGCCGCCATCGATGGTGTCGTTGCCGGTGCGGCCGGCGAGATAGTCGGCGCCCGCGCCACCGAAGATGATGTCGTCGCCGCCCTGTCCATAGAGGACATCGTCGCCGGCCCCGCCATCGATCATGTCCTTTCCCGCCCCGCCGGTCAGCCGGTCGATGGCATCGGTGCCGATCAGCACCATTGGTTGCGCGCGCACCAGGATGCCCGAGCCGGTGGAGGTCTCCTGCAGCATGCCCCCGCCCGGCAGGGACAGGGCAACGTCGCCGATACGGTCGCCATCCGTGTCGATCAGCAGCATCTCGCCGCTCTGCCGCACCTCTCCGGGAGCGCCGCTGAAATCGGCGTCGGCGATGAAGCGCAGCGTTGGCAGGGCGGAGAAGTCGATGCGGTCGCCGGTGGAGAAGTCGAGGATGACGTCGCCGTTGAAGTCGCGGGTATCGAGATAGCGGAAGGTGTCGTTGCCCGCACCGCCGGTCAGGCGGTCGGCACCGGCACCGCCGATCAGCACGTCGTTGCCGTCCTCGCCGATCAGCACGTCGTTGCCGTCGCCGCCGATCAGCGTGTCGTTGCCGGCACCGCCCGACAGAACATCATCGGCCACGTCACCGGTCAGCGTGTCGTTGCCGGCGCCTCCGGTGAGCACTTTCGGCGCCGCCAGCAGCAGGATGCGGGAGCCTGCCTTGCTCTCGGCGAGGCGCAGCGTACCGTCGAGCGTCAGCACCACGTCGGCGGTGCCGTAGCCGCGCGTGTCGAACAGCAGGGTGGTCAGGCCCGCGGCGTAGCTCACGCGGACATCGCCTGCGGCGCCCGTGAAGGCCCCCTCGCCCAGGAATCGCAACCCGGCGATGGCCGAGAGGTCGATCTGGTCGCCCGCCGAGAAATCGACGATGCGGTCGAGATGGACTTCCTCCAGGCTGAGATAGCGGAAGGTGTCGTTGCCGGCCCCGCCGATCAGCACGTCCGCGCCGCGGCCACCGATCAAAGTGTCGTTGCCGTTGCCACCCCAAAGGATGTCGGCGCCCGCATCGCCATCCAGGATGTCGTTGCCGTCCATGCCGTAGATGGTGTCGGCCAGAGCTGTCCCGGTGAGTCGCTCGCCCAGCGAGGTTCCAATCAGATTCGCCATCTTGACCTGCCGCCTGAAGGTTTTGTTCAGCGCGCGGCGAGCCTTCTGCCGGCCGTCCAGGATGGCATTAGCATGCGGTGGCGGCAGGGCGGCGCAGGCTGGTGCCTCAAAATCGTCCCCGCACGCGCGGCTCCCCCTCGACGCGCCCCGCCGCGCGGCCCAGGATCGGCATCCCTTGCGACGGAGCCTGACCCATGACCCTTCCCGCCCTGGTTCAGCCGGAACGCGTCGGCCTCTGTGCCCGGCGCCTGAAGCGCATCGAGGACTGGTCCGCGCGGCTGGTCGCCGACGGCAAGCTGGCGGGTGTGACGACGCTGGTGGCGCGGCGTGGCGCAGTGGCGCATCTCCACTGCACCGGCCTCGCCGATCTGGCGCGCGGCACGCCGATGGCGCCCGACACCATCGTCCGCATCTATTCGATGACCAAGCCGCTCACCAGCGTGGCCATCATGATGCTCTATGAGGAGGGCCACTTCCAGCTTGACGACCCGATCACCCGCTTCCTGCCCGAGTTCCGCGACATGCGCGTGGCCACCGGCGGCGCGCGCGGCAAGATCGATACTGTCCCCGCCGAGCGCGACATCACCTTCCGCGACCTGCTGACCCACACGTCGGGCCTGACCTACGGCTTCATGCAGGCCGGGCTGGTGGACGCGCTCTACCGCGACCATGGCGTGGACTTCCAGACCGCCGAAACCTCGCTCGCCGAGGTGGTCGAGCGCGCCGCCACCCTGCCGCTGATCGCCCAGCCCGGCCACGCCTGGAACTACAGCATCGCCACCGACGTGCTCGGCCATCTGGTCGCGGTGATCTCCGGCCAGCCCTTCGAGGAGTTCCTGCGCCAGCGCGTCATCCTCCCCCTCGGCATGGTGGATACCGACTTCTTCGTCCCCGAAGCCAAGCACTCCCGCCTCGCCGCCAACTACGCACGCGGCGCGGATGGCAAGCTGGCGCTGATCGACGACCCCGCCGCCAGCCGCTACCTGCGCCCGCGCAGCGTCTGCTCCGGTGGCGGCGGCCTGGTCTCGACGGTGGGCGATTACTGGCGCTTCTGCCGCTTCATGCTGAACAAGGGCGAGCTGGAGGGCGCCCGTCTGCTCGGCCGCAAGACGGTGGAGCTGATGACCACCAACCACCTGAACGGCGACATGGCGGCCATGGGCCAGCCACGCTGGTCGGAGTCCACGGCGGAGGGCATCGGCTTCGGCCTCGGCTTCTCCGTCACGCTCGACCCAGCCCGCGCGCAGATCCTCGGCACCCCGGGCGAGTATGCCTGGGGCGGCGCCGCCAGCACCGCCTTCTGGGTGGACCCGGCCGAGGAGATGGCCGTCGTCCTCCTCACCCAGCTCACCCCTTCCACCACCTACCCGATCCGTCGCGAGCTGCGCGTGCTGAGCTACCAGGCCGTGCTGGACTGACCGCCGCGCCGGGGGTGCGCAGGACAACCGCCACCCCCCGTGCTATCCTGCGGCTTCACACTGAATCCCCGCCCGAGGTCGCTCCCCATGTCCGACGCTCCCCGCACCCTGCTCCTGACCGGGGCAAGCCGCGGCATCGGCCACGCCACGGTGAAGCTCTTTCAGGAGCATGGCTGGCGGGTGCTGACCGTCTCCCGCCAGGCCTTCTCCGAGGCCTGCCCCTGGGCCGGCGGCCGCATGGGCCATATCCAGGCGGACCTCGCCGATCTCGGCGCCATCCCCGCCCTCACCACCGCCGTGCGCGAGCGGCTGGTCGGCGGCAAGCTGCACGCCCTGGTCAACAACGCCGGCATCTCGCCGAAAGGCCCTGGCGGGCGCCGGCTCGGCGTCGCCGACAGCGACGCCGACACCTGGACTCGCGTGCTGAACGTCAACCTCGTCTCCACCGCCCTGCTGGCGCGCGACCTGCTGCCGGAGCTGGAGGCGGCGAAAGGCGCCATCGTCAACGTCACCTCCATCGCCGGCTCGCGCGTGCATCCCTTCGCCGGCGTGGCCTATGCCGCCTCCAAGGCCGGCCTCGCGGCGCTGACCCGCGAGTTCGCGCACGAGTTCGGCCCGCGCGGCGTGCGCGCCAACGCCATCGCGCCCGGCGAGATCCGCACCGCCATCCTCTCCCCCGGCACCGACGAGCTGGTGCAGGACATCGTGCCGCTGCGCCGCCTCGGCGACCCGCGCGAGGTGGCGGAGACCATCCACTTCCTCTGCACCAATCCCTCCTCCTACATCAACGGCGCCGAGATCCACATCAACGGCGGGCAGCACGTCTGACGCCGCCCCGGGGAGGGCGCCGCCCTCCCCAAGCCCCTCCCGCTGGGGGGATAGTATCCCCCCAGACCCCGCCGTTCGTTATCGCCCCCTTGGCATGAAGGCGCTGGAACCCGGCCGCACAGCGAAGGGGGAGCGGGAGATCGAAACGTGAGGCGCCGGAATATCCTTGGCAAAAGGAATTTATTCCGCGATCTTAACCTCGTCAGTTCCCAAGGTGCGCCCGCTGGTGGGAAAGTCGCTTCTCCTCAAGGCCCGATGCGCCGGCTCGTAACCCGCCTGGGACGCTGGTCCCTCCGCCTCCTCCTCGTCCTGGCCCTGCTGAACCTCGGCTGGGATATCTGGGCCTGGCACGACCGCACCTTTGCGGAAGGCGAGCGCCGCTTCTTTCGCGCCGCGGAGCAACCGGACGACATCGACTACGGCTTGGCCGAGATCCGCATCGTCAACGAAACCGACCATGATTTCCTGATCGATAGTTTTGTTCTCGACGGCTGGGGCGGACCTTACACACATGAGCCCGCGGAACAGCGGACTCTTGCGCGCGCTGGCGAGCAAGGCTCTGTTCGTAAGGAAGAGCGCTATCTTGATCATCTCGTTGGATCGGGCCGGCTTCTCCTCAGGCACGGTAAAGGCGGACCGACGCGTCTCGTCACCTTTCAGGTGGATCGCCGCCGCCCCGCCTCCTGCGAACTGGAATTGCGAATCCGGGAAGAGGGTGAAGTCGTGTCGGCGTGCCAGCCGCTATCGCGGATTCGGCATTCCTTTCGCTGGCTGTTTGGTCCGCCAAACTACTGATCATCACTCCGCCGTCCCTATTGGGCGGAAGGCGGCTTGCGCGCGCACACAACCAGCATTCTTCTGAAAAATGGAGATATTCATGCCCGATCCCGGCCGTGACGCCGAGGACCGGCGCGCCGTCGCGCGCCAGTCCTGGCTGGAGGACTCAAAAAACCAATCCCCTGGCCATTGCTGTCTCCACTATCGAGGCCAAGGCCTCGTTGCTGCCAGGGCGGGTGAACGGACCGGCCGATGCCTATCGCCACATCGTCTGGGTGGGCGAGATGGCCAGGCGCCTGGGACCGAACAATGCCGGCCGCTACGCCGAGTTGCACGAGATTCAGGGTCAGGCCAGTGCCATGCGCCGGGATGCGTTTGGCCAGAGCCGCGATCCGATCAACGACGAGGGCGCCACCGCCATGGATCGGCGCAACAACCTCATTGGCGTCAGCATCGGGCAGCGCGCCCGGAGTTTCGACGAGGTACTGCGCATGGCGCGCGAGACGATCGACCGCAGCCCCAAGGACGGGTCCGGCGGCATAGCAGGCGCGGTGTGACTTCCTGAAAAGGATTGGCTGGCCAATCCCTCGCGCGACAGAAGCCGATGGAACTGGCCTCATCCGGATTGGAGCAGGGTTCCCAGGCACCATGTTCAGGACTATGGATGGGCAGGCGAGAAATACCGCTTCGTCGACTACCGCCTCCCGGCTGCGGAACGGCGTGCTGCCCTGGCTGCCGAGAAACAGTCGGAATGGACGCTCCTGCTCCAGGAGGACGAGGCCAGCGATGGGCTGGTGCATGTCCGTGCGCATCAGCGCGATGGGCACCCTGTCCGGGCTTACACACGTTCGCCCCCGTAGCGCCGTCAGCCGCGAAGGCGCCACTGATGGCGGGGTCCGGGGTGGCACTGCCACCCCGGCGGGGGTTCCAAGGGGGCGGCGCCCCCTTGGCCGCGCTGCAACATTGGCGTCCGGGTGTGGTTTTCCGCTAAGCCATGCCCGTACACCCAGCAGAGAGACGAGCCCGCGCATGAATGACGACCCTCACGCCCCCGCCCACCCGGCGGAGGCCGCCATCCTGGCGGCGGGCCTGCGGGTCGAGCCGCGCGAGATGCCGCAACTGATCCGCCGCGTCGCCCGCCGCCTGCCCGCCGATGCCGCGGCGGTGCGCGAGGCCCTGGTCGAGGTGCGCCGGAAATACTGGGCCAAGGCGGCGATGGACCTGGCCAACCGCGCCGGCCAGCCCTGGGTGCGCCGCGCCGACGCCGAGGCCGCCGCCGAGAGCCTGAACGACCCCGAGGCCGACGAGCACGCCCTGCGCGCCGCGCTGGACGAGGCCGTCGCCGCCCGTCTGCGCGGCACCGCCGCCACGCCCGAGGCCACGCTGGAAATCGCCGCCGGCGAGTTGTTGGAAAGCGGCAAGCCGCTCTCCGGCGAGCGCCATGCCGCGCTGGCCCAGGCCGTCGCCGCCGCGCATGGGCTGAACGCCGCCCAGGCCTCCGACTTCGTGCTCGCCACCGGCCGCGTCGAGGAGCGCCGCCGGCAGGACCTGCGCGCCGCCGAGAAGGCCGCCCGCGAGAAGCGGCGCGAGGAGGTCACCCGCCTGCGCGACTGGGAGCGCGGGCTGGTCGGCATCGAGGCCCTCCCTTCCCTGCTGCACGCCTCGGAGCGCGAGGTGCTGCGCTGGGTCGGCGCCGGGCTGGTGCCGGTGGCGCGCCGGCTGCGCGGCGCGAAAGGCGGCCGCGAGCGCTGGGAGTTCGACCCCGCCGAGGTGTCGGCGCTGCGGCGCGAGGTCTTCGCCTGGCGCGAGGCCGAGAAGACCCAGCAGGCCCGCGCGCCCCGCCAGACCGGCCTGCGGCTGGACCGCGCCACCGAACTCGCCGGGCGCGGCAACAAGGTCGCCAATGCCGCCGTCGCCCGCGCCGCCGCGCTGGACCGCTACGCCGCGCATTTCGCCACCGCCCGGGCGCTGATCCGCCGCATCACCATCGTCACCGGCCCGACCAACAGCGGCAAGAGCCACCTGGCGCTGGACCGTCTCGCGGCGGCCGAGAGCGGCATGGCCCTGGCG
>Ga0182739_1003324_pt1 | contig 14172 bp, 13 predicted proteins | sample eDN5th30CBELigBY_FD_128873 | JGI IMG/M metagenome (GOLD analysis project Ga0182739, IMG submission 128873) | Enriched backyard soil microbial communities from Emeryville, California, USA - eDNA 5th pass 30_C BE-Lig BY (version 2) (version 2) | ecosystem: Environmental > Terrestrial > Soil >... | reverse complement strand
GCGGTATTGCGGAATGAATACTACCGCTTGGAAGTTATGTACAAAATCCGTTACATAAGGTACGCTGTCATCCGGACTGCCGAACACCATCCCTCCACCATGAAACCAAATAAAGCCCGGCATATTTTGTACTGCATTCGCCGGCTGTATACGAACGACTCGTAGATTGCCTAGCATCATTTCTTCGATTAAACAATTTTCAAGCTGGTAGTTCTGCTGGGAATAATGGACAAAAGTTCTGTTTTGGATCAGTTCCTCAAATGTACGAGAATTTTTTAATTTACGTTCAATTGTTTCGACGAGTTCAGGATGCAATCCATTCATCATGTTGCAGCCTCCGATACTTTCCGCTTTTCAATTTTACTGAAGGAACGTAGAGAGAATTTCATAACGAGCCAACTCAGTACACTCCCGGCAAATAAAGGGATTGCACCCGGCATAATATTGAAAATACCATAGATCAATAAAATACTTAACGCATTTAAAATGACCGTGAATGGTGAAGTGATCGTAAATAAAAATGCTTGTTTGATCATTGCCAAAAAAGCCAGGTCAAAATGTACATACACTGGAAAGAAGAAAAACAATGTTCCAAAAATTAAAAAGGCAATAATAAAAGTTGGTATGAGAAGGAAAGATAAGGAGTCAACCATATAAATCGCATAAAAGTCGATCGCTAAAATCAAAACGATAATATAACTAATTCCCGCATACCCATTTCCCCTAAGCCACTCGGTTTTATACACTTCCCAAAATGTTTTCGTAATTGGCTTATCAATATCAAGGTGAAACTGTCTTACTATTGTAAATAAAGCAATTGTCGCCGGAAATATACCGAAAATAAAAAGGCCAATCGCTGAGAAAAACAGCCAAAGAAAGTTTAAGTAAATAATTTTTAATAGCTTTACACCTAAACTGTAAAACCCATCCCAAAATGTCATAACAATATCCCCCTTAACTTTATTATAAAATAAAAAGTCTGAAAAATTGAGCTATTTAAATTAAGGACTTTTAATGGACTTGAGTTCCTCCTAATTTTTTTGTAGTCTGGAAAAAATAGCTATTTTGCTATTTTACACAAAGGAAAAATAAAAAGGGGGATGGGTTATGAGTAATACAATTTTTAAAAGATTAGGACTGCTCTTTTTAGTATTAGTGCTTTCTGTTGTAATGGCTGCATGCAGCGAAGATGAAACAACAACGACAAATGCGGATACAGATACGGATAGCGGAAGTGCTAGCACAGATACAGACTCTTCAGGATTATCAGGCGAAATCACAGTTTGGGCGCACCCTTATACAGATGGCTCAACAGGTGAAGGGGATATGTGGAAAACATTTGCATCGGATTTTGAAGCTGAAACAGGGGTAAAAGTAAACTTCGAACAAATTCCATGGGCAAATCGTGACCAAAAAATCTTAACGGCTTTAGCAGCTGGCCAAGGTCCGGATGTATTCTATGTAATTCCTGACCAAATGCCACAATACGCAGAACAACAATTAATTTTAGATATATCTCAATATGTTACGGATGAAGAATTAAGCGGTTTTGTACCAACTGCTATCGAAGCAACAAGTTGGAAAGGTAAACAATATGGGATGCCAATTTTACAAACAGCGGAGTCTTTAATTTATAACAAAGACATTTTAACGGAATTAGGCGTAGATGAAAACAGCCTACCGACAACATGGGATGAATTCAAAGCTTTAGCAGAAAAAGCAAAAGCAGCTGGTTATTATGCATTCTCATATGCAGGTGGCGGTTCTTTAAACAACACGCTTTATCCGTTTTTATGGCAAGCTGGCGGTAATGTAATTGATGAAGATAACAATATCTTAATTAACAAGCCAGAAGCAGTTAAGTCATTTGAATTAATCAATGAAATGTATACAAAGGGCTGGATTCCGCAAGATTCAGTTACAGCGCTTGATCATGACTCGCTTTACTTAGGCGGGAAATTATTAGCTATAAACGGCTCTGGTATTTCGGTAAACCGTTTATTAGATGAGAAGCCATTTGAGTTTGTTATTGCGCCACCATTAAAAGATGCAGAGCAGTTAACTTACGGTACTGTTGGTATGTTTGTAGGTTCGGCGATTTCTAAAAATCCTGAAGCTGCAGCAGAGTTCATGAAGTACGTTACAAACACAGAAAACCAACGTACATTCAACAACATTACACAATATATCCCGACTCGTGATGAAGCGAAGGATATTTTTGATTCACAACAATATATGGCTCAATTAGCAGGCTACACAGAATTTGCGAAACCAGGTGTGATTCATCCGGAAGGACGTAATATTATGCCTTTAGTTCAAGCAGAGATTCAAGCAATGCTAGAAGGTAAACAATCTCCTCAGGAAGCTGCAGATAAAGCGGCAGAAGCAATTGATAAGTTAATTAACAAATAGTTCAAAAGGAGAGTTTGGTCGTGAAGATCAAACTCTCTCATTACTTAAAGTACAGAAAGGGTGAGGCATGTGACCTCTACAACTTCTAAACAATCATTTAGTGCACGAATCAAGAGGGAGTTAAACAAAAATTTATTAGTCTATGTCGTGCTCATTCCAGTAATCATTCATTTTCTTATCTTTCAAATCTATCCATTTGCTTTAAGTTTTTATTTAACGTTTCATGACTGGAAAATTATCGGAGACCCTGAATTTGTCGGGTTAAAACATTGGAAAAATTTATTTGATGATGAAATCGCTTGGAAAGCAATATGGAATACAGTTAAGTTTTCCATCTATTATATAGTTCCGACAATGGCACTTGGTCTAATTTTAGCAGTGATCATTAATTCGGGAGTTAAATATTCAGGATTTTTTAAAGGATTGTTCTTCCTGCCTGTAGTTACATCATTCGTAATTATCGCAGGGATTTGGGGATGGTTATTCCGCGGTACAGAAGATGGTTTTATCAACTATTTAATCGGTTTTGTCGGAATCGATCCACAGCTGTTTTTATCCAGTTCATCGCAGGCGCTTCTTGTCCTGGCAGGATTAAGTATTTTTAAAGTAGCGGGAACGACGATGATTTACTATTATGCGGGATTACAATCCATCGACCGTCAATTGTATGAAGCGGCTCGGATTGATGGTGCAAGTCCGTGGAAAATCTTCTGGAAAGTTACATTCCCGATGTTAAAGCCGATCCATTTTTACGTAGCGATTACAACGACGATCGGGTCATTTCAGATTTTCGATTCGGCATTCCTGTTAACGAATGGCGGACCGAACTACTCGACAACGACAATCGTGTATTACTTATATCATCAAGGATTCACAAGCTTGAACTTAAGCTATGCAGCAGTTTTATCATATGTATTGTTCTTTATCATTCTTATTATTGCGTTAATCCAACGTAAATATATTGGGAAAGATCCAAATTATTATTAAGCTGGTGCGGGAAGGAGCAGATAAATGAAAAAAGTAATCTCTTATACAGCATTAGCAATATTAGCAATCATTTTTATAATGCCATTCATCATCATGGTGTTCGGTTCATTAAAAGAAGTGAAACAGGCACAGATTGATCCGCTGTTTTGGCTGCCGACCAATCCATCAATTCAAAACTATATCAACATATTCTCAAATGGGATTTTTATACGATGGATCTGGAACTCTATCGTTATAACTGTCATTCCGGTTATAACTCAAATGCTTTTTGCGGCATTGCTCGGTTATATTTTTGCGAAAAAGCAATTCTGGGGTAAAGAGGCGATTTTCTGGATTTTCATGGCAGTTATCATGATACCTCAACAGTTATTTATTATTCCCAAATATATTATGTTCGCCGATTTTGGATGGATTAATACATATTGGGCATTAATTGTACCTGAATTATGGGCAATCATGGGTGTATTTTTAGTACGACAATTTTTACAGGGAATACCGAAAAATTTGGAAGAAGCTGCCTATATTGACGGAGCGAACGACTGGCAAATCTTCTTCAAGATTATTTTACCATTATCATTTCCGGTAATTGCGACAGTAGGAACTTTTGCCTTTATTTCAAACTGGAATGACTTATTCCAGCCGTTAATTTACTTAACAAATGAAAAAATGTTCCCTGTTACAGTTGGTCTTGCCTCAATGCTTGGAAAAGAAGGGAACTTCGGTGTCGAAATGGCAGGTGCAACAATTTCATTTATCCCGACATTTTTAATCTTTATTTTCTTCCAACGTTATTTTACAGAAGGAATTACAATGTCAGGTATTAAATAGGGGGCTTCTATGAAAATAGGGATAATCGGAACGGATTCAACCCATGCAATCGCGTTTAGTGAAAGGCTGCAGAAAAAAGGTCATGAGCTATTCGCTTATCGGGGACGCTCTACAATTGATTTGAGCAGAAACCGGATTGAACGAATCTCTGCGGAGTTGAATGAAAGAGGAATTCTTTTTATGACAACACTACAGGAACTGGCAGATATTTGCGATGCATTTATCATCACATCGGCTGATGCAACACAACATTTCAGGCAATTTGCAGATTTGGCTACTCTTGAGAAACCTATTTTTATCGATAAACCACTGGCACAAAATTATGAGCAGGCGAGTTCAATTATAGAACTTGCCAATGAAAAGGGAACGCCCTTGATGAGCTGCTCGGCTTTACGATTTGCTGATGAAATTCAATTGGCAAAATCTAAAAAGAGCATCGAGGCAGTGGATATCATCGCACCACTGCCGATGCTGCAGGAATTTGACTATTTCTATTATGGAATCCATGCAGTGGAAATGGTCAGTGCGTTAAAAGGCACATCTGTCAAAGACATAGCCGTTACCTTTAATGAGCAGCAACACTTTATCACGTTCACCTTTCAGGATGGGACGGTCTCTTCAATTAGAGGGTACTTACAGCATCGTCAAAGTTTTCAATTTGTAGCACATACACAGCAGCAAAGTGAATGGTTTGAAATTGCTGAAGGCGATCTCCGATTTTATGATCGACTGATTGATATGATAGAACAATTTTTTATTGAGAAAAAAAGCCCTATTGATCAAACCGATATGTTGCAAACAATAAAGCTGCTGGAACGAATAACGAATATTGCCGGAGCTCACTGATTCTTTATATCTTCTAAAAACTGAATATAATAGATGCGTTTAGGACGACCGCGGTGGGCTACCTTTTCCTCGCCGATAATATCGACAAGCCCCGCATCCAGCCACTTTAACAGGATGCGATTGGCGCTGCGTAAAGTAATGTTCAATGTTTGGGCAAGTTCTTCAGCCGTATAAATAAACTTTTGATGTTTCATAATACGGCCCATTAATTTGGATATATACGAAGCAGACATCCCGGCTTTTTCAGCCCGCTCCAATAACTTCATATCTGTTATGACTAGCGGGTACTGTTCATAGTTAATAAAAACGGTCGTATCAATCGGACCGATCACACTATTATCTTCTCGCACGATATAGCATAGGTTTGGTCCATTTTCATTTGCCTGGTAGAGAGCCTGTTTGGCATGACGGCCGGAATCATTTGCATTGATTCCAAAGCCGATACCGATTGTGCAATTGATTTTCAGCTCTTCTTTGAAACGGGAAAGCAGCGGCAAATGCTTGTAACCTAATGTTTCACGCTCAAATTGCCCACGGGTCGTAATAAAACTGTATTGCAGCGGATTCAGCATAATTAAATGACCATCCATTTGCTGCGTGAACTGCTTTAGTATTTGCTCCACTTTCGACTGATCCTGGTTGGCAATCGCTTCAAATTGAATCAAACCGTATACGATTTGGCTTTCCTTGTTTTGTCGCCCTTTAGAAGCCAATAAGACCCGCTCAAAAGCGACGATCAGTTCCTGCTTTGTTGGAATTAAATAGCGACATTCGATATTACGTTCACTTAATGATTCATAGACAGAGGCAATTGTAGTAACCGGGAAATAGCCTTGTTCAGCATGCTTTATGTGATTTTCCAGTATGGCATCAACCGTTTCACCTTCAGAAAACACATAGTCAATTTTATGGTGCAACTGATGTGTAATCGACAATATGGTGCTTTGTTGCAGCAGGTCAAAACAATACTGTTTCTGTTCATTTTGTATTTTATGGGTTAACAGCAATTCGTATAGCTGAAGCGCTCTGCTATTAATTTGATAAAGCTGCAAAGATGAATCATAGAATTTCAACTGCTGAAAAATATAAGGATCTGCAGCGACAAGCATTTCATATTCATAGATGAACCGCTGTAACTCGTCCGTCATTATAAAGTCCTGTGTTAAATAATAATGTGGTTGGATATTAGGGAATCCACGTAATGCTTCTTTAATTGTATCCTGCAAAATTTCAGGGACAATAATTCCTATTAAACTTTGCGAGGTATACGGAATGGCCTTATTCATTATGTCTGTGCCTCCAAAAATCCATATTAATATAATTTTACAGAAAGATTTAAGAATATTCAATTTATAAAGGGGTGACCACTATGCAAACGGTACAACAATTAGAAGAATTCATGACAAAACCATCCGAAGCATTAGTAGAGGATATTAAAAAAATAGATGGTGACATTTTGATTTTAGGAATTGCAGGGAAGATGGGGCCTACTTTAGCGAAGATGGCGAAACGTGCTGCTGAAGAGGCGGGAATCGAGAAACGGATCATCGGTGTTGCTCGATTTTCAAATAAAGAAATGAAAGAAGAGCTGGAATCCGCGGGGATTGAAACCATTACATGTGATTTACTGGATGAAGTGCAGCTCGCGCAGTTGCCGGATATTCCGAATATCATTTTCATGGCGGGCAATAAGTTCGGCACAGTTAATAACGAACACTTCACATGGGCGATGAATACATACGTACCAGGTCGTGTAGCAGATAAATTCAAAAACTCAAATATCGTCGTATTTTCTTCAGGCAATATTTATCCATTTACACCTGTAGCAGCAGGGAATTGCGGAGAAGATGTAACGCCGGTACCTGTTGGTGAATATGCCATGTCCACATTGGGAAGAGAACGTATTTTTACGAATTTCTCCAATCGTTTTCAGACAAAAATGCTTATGTTCCGATTAAATTATGCGATTGATTTACGGTACGGGGTTTTATTGGAAGTTGCTAAATCTGTTTACAATAATGAGCCGGTTGATGTCACGATGGGGAGTGTCAATGTCATCTGGCAAGGGGATGCAAACGAATACGCAATTCGCTCGCTCTTACATTGTGATTCACCTGTAAAAATTCTGAATGTCACAGGACCGGAGACGTTATCTGTTCGCTGGCTGGCGAAGGAGTTTGCGAAACGCTTTAATAAGGAAGCTATAATTATAGGGGTCGAACAGGAAACAGCATTATTAAATACAGCGGCCCATGCCCATAAATTATTTGGCTATCCTCGTGTATCCATTGAGCAAATGCTTGATATGGTTGCAAATTGGGTGGAATTAGATGGTGCCACATTAAATAAACCAACGCATTTCCAAGAACGGAAAGGGGCGTTTTAAATGAATGAAGCGGTAAAAAAAGCGTTGTTTGACGGTGCATTTATTCCGGCACATCCATTAGCGTTAAACGAAGACAAATCATTGGATGAAGTAAGTCAGCGTGCATTGACGAGATATTATATTGATGCGGGTGTCGGAGGCTTGGCAGTTGGTGTTCATACGACACAATTTGAGATCCGCGATCCCCAATTCAACTTGTATGAACGTGTTCTTTCAATTGCAATTGATGAAATGAAGAAGGCGCATGTACCGGAATCCTTCATTAAAATAGGTGGTGTTTGCGGTCCGGTAGAGCAGGCGAAACAAGAAGCGACAATTTTAAAAACGCTTGGTTATGATCTAGCTTTACTAAGTATGGGGGGACTGCAGCATTTGTCGGAGGCGCAGCTATTGGAGCGTACGAAAGAAATTGCCAAAATCATTCCGGTAGTTGGCTTCTATTTACAGCCATCAGTTGGCGGGCGTGTATTCACTTATGAATTTTGGCGGGAATTTGCCAATATAGAAAATGTATATGCGATTAAAATGGCACCATTTAACCGTTATCAAACATTAGATGTAGTTCGTGCAGTATGCAATAGCGACCGCCGGGATGAAATCGCTCTTTATACAGGGAATGACGATAATATTGTCATTGATCTATTAACTGAATATGCATTTACGATTAATGGTGAAACCGTTAAAAAGAAAGTAGTAGGCGGGCTGTTAGGGCATTGGTCGGTATGGGCGAAAACTGCCGTTCAATATTTTGAAGAGATTAAGATCATTAGAGAAAAAGAGCAAATTGATGCAAGCTGGTTAACAAGAGCCATTGAAGTGACAGATGCGAATGCGGCTTTCTTTGACCCGGCCCATTCCTTTAAAGGAAGCATTGCAGGAATTAATGAAGTATTGACAAGACAAGGATTGCTGAAAGGAAACTGGTGTTTGGCAGATCATGAAGTATTAAGTGAAGGCCAAGCTGATGAAATTACGCGTGTCTATAACATGTATCCGCATTTGAATGATGATGCATTTGTTAAACAAAATTTAGCAAAGTGGAAATCAGGTGAAAAGAGTGAAAGCTTTACAAGCACATGATGGTGTCGTGAAAATAGCTGTGATTGATCAACCGGAGCTTTTTGAAACGGGAGTATTAATAGAAACCTATTATACTGCTGTATCGCCAGGGACTGAAAGGTTATTAATTGAGGGAAGCAAACAAGGTGTACGTCAGCTTGGATATAGCGCTGTTGGGAAAGTGAAGGAAGTTGGGGATAATGTCACAACTGTTCAAGTAGGCGATATTGTTGCCTGCTACGGTGCCCCTTATGTCGGGCATATGGAGCAGCTTGTTGTACCGGAAACATTAGTAGCGAAATGCTCTGCCGACGTATTGCCAAAGCATGCGGCATTTGCAGCACACGGTACGATTGCTATTCACGCGATACGCCAAGGACAGCTGCAGTTTGGTGAAACGGTCGTGGTAATCGGATTAGGTGTACTTGGCCAAATGATTGCAAAGATCTGTGCAGCAGCAAGTTATGACGTCATCTGCTATGAACCTAATGAAAAAAGAGCTGAAATGCTGAAAGGTACATCAGGCATTGAAATTTTTTCGGATTTAAATGAAATGGAACAGCATATTTTGGATTATACAAAAGGGCATGGTGTAGATGCTGTTCTGCTATGTGCTGGAGGCAAACATTCTGAAACTACCCCGCGCAGTCTTGAGTGGGTTCGTAAGCAGGGAAGAATCGTTATTGTCGGTGATGTAGAACCACAGTTTAATCGAGAACAATTATTTATAAAGGAAGCAGTCATTACGATTTCAAGAGCAGGCGGACCAGGCCGTTATGATGCCCGCTATGAAAGAGAAGCGATTGACTATCCGTATCATTATGTTCGCTGGACAGAAGGGCGAAACTTGGCGGCCTATATTCGTTTACTGGAACGAAAGGCGATCGATGTTTCTGATTTTGTGCAACTGGAAATTCCTTTTGAACATTCAGCCGGTGTGTATGACAGATTAGAGAGCAGTGAGGCATTGACCGCCATCATTGAATATTCGGGAGGGAATTAACATGTTAAAGGTTGGCGTAATTGGAGGAGGATCTATTTCCGAGTACCATTTAAAACCTTATTTTGAAAATCCCAATGTAGAGATTGTTGCGATTTGTGATAGTGATGAACGAAGACTGCATGCATTAGGCAAAAAATACTGTGTAGAGAATTTATATTTAAAAGTGAGTGAGTTTCTAGCAAACGAGGAAATTGATGCAATCAGTATTTGTACATGGAATAACTCCCATGCTGAAATTGCAATTCAGGCACTCCAAATGAACAAGCATGTTCTGCTTGAGAAGCCATTAAGTTTATCGCTTGATGAAGCTTATGCAGTCGAAGCGGCGGTAAAAGAGTCGGGTAAGATTTTACAAGTTGGTTATGTACGCCGGTTTGCAACAAATGTAGGTGTCCTTAAAAAATTTATTGATGCAGGTGAACTGGGAGAAATTTATTATGCGAAGGCTTCATGCATACGCCGATTAGGGAATCCAGGCGGCTGGTTCAGCGATATTAAAAAATCGGGCGGCGGGCCTTTAATTGATTTAGGAACGCATATGATCGATCTTTGCTGGTATTTAATGGGGAAACCAAAGCCGATTTCTGTTTCAGGTAATACGTACAAAAAATTAGGAAATCGCGCCCATATAGAAAATTTATCTTTCTATAAGGCGGCTGATTATGACGCCGAGCATAATGATGTGGAAGATCTTGCGAATGCGCTCATCCGTTTTGAAAATGGTGCTACTTTATATGTGGATGTAAGTTTTACACTACATGCTAAACAAGACGAAGTATCTGTAAAACTTTATGGTGAAAATGGCGGTGCCGAAGTAGAACCTGAACTTGCTATTGTAAAAGAGCAGCATGAAACGATTTTAAATATTACACCACAGATCGATTTGCTAAGTTTCGATTTTGCAGGTTCATTCATCAACGAGATCAATCATTTCGTGGATTGCTGTATTAATAATGTGCAGCCTATTTCTACAGTAGAAGACGGGGTTGAAGTGACAAAAATGTTGGCGGCGATTTATGAATCGGCTGCAACAAATCAAGAAATAAAATTGTAGGTGATTGTAATGAAAATCGTATTGGAAAAAGAACAGCAGCTACTTATGCACTCCCCACTGTACCGATTTACAAACGAGAACAGTGATGAGCCTAATACCGTAACAATTTTGCAACAGCCTGAAGCAGACGCCTATAAGCCATTTTCAACAGTAGAAAAACAGGGTTGGATATACTTCGATTTATGGTCGTATTCATTTGCGATTCCATTACATGAAGTGTTGAAAGCACATGATACGGTTAAAGGTGTCCTTCGACTAAGAAGAACGACAAATAATTTCTCGTATATAGAAGAAGATATCCTTGCTTTATCGGAATGGTTTGGAAAAGTCCGGAACGTATCGGTACGCTCGAATGAAATCGGAGAAAATCATTATACGATTGTTTTGTGTGAATTCGGTGAATCGATGATGGCCCATTTAGAATACCGGACAGGTCAGGACCGGATTGAATTTGAATGGAGCAGCCATCTGCATATTGCAGAGTTTGATAGTTTACAAATGACGGGCGACAGTGACAACAATCGAAACTTGTTCAAAAATATAGATGCAGTCCAGCAGTATGCGGTGCAATGGGATGAAGCCTATGATGAAAATCTGAATGCTGTACGACTGCTCCTGCAAAGAGGTGAACTGCGATGAACATTGGCATTATGAGTTTTGCACATATTCATGCAACGAGCTATGCAACGGCAATTCAGCGTATATCCGGTACGAAACTAACCGCTATTTATGATACGGATACAAATAGAGGCATGGATGCAAGTAAACAATATGATGTGCCATTTTTTGCGGATATGAATGGGTTTTTAGCTGAGGATCTCGATGTTGTGCTCATTTGCAGTGAAAATGTATTGCATAAAGAGATGGTAATTGCGGCAGCGAAGGCAAAGAAACATATTTTATGTGAAAAACCGATTGCTACGAATATCGATGATGCAAAAGAGATGATCGATGTATGTAAAGAAAACGGTGTGCATCTGTCAATCGCTTATCCAGTACGATACAGTGCGCCCATCCGGGACTTGAAAGCGGCTATTGATGCAGGTGAACTTGGCGAAATCGTGGCAATCCGTTCCACTAACCGCGGGCAGAACCCGGGCGGATGGTTTGTCGATGAGGAGTTGGCAGGCGGCGGTGCGGTATTGGATCATACCGTCCATATGGTAGATATTATGCGCTGGTACATGAACAGCGAAGCAAAAGAAATTACCGCATTTGCGAATAACTATTTCACCGATCTTGATACCGATGATGCAGGAATCATGACAATTGTATTTGATAATGGAGTGGTTGCCTCACATGATGCAAGCTGGTCAAGATTCCCGGAATTTCCGACATGGGGTGATGCGATGATTGAAGTAATCGGAACGAAAGCATCACGCAAAGTAGATGTATTCAACGAGAAGCTTAACCTATACGGGAAAGGCAGTAAATCACTCACACATTTATATAGCGGAAATAATACCGACTTCGATTTAATTGTCGACTTTCTAAATTCAATTCAACAACAAAAGCAACCGCTTATTTCCGGATATGACGGACTGAAATCATTAGAAATCGCGTTGGCAGCATATGAATCAAACAACAGAAAGCAAGCAGTAAAACTATAGGACAATTCAAAGGATACTCGCGGCGGGTATCCTTTTCTTTCAACAGAAGCTGCTAAGGAAAGGGATCGATGCAGATGAACAAACTACAAAATTATAAAAATGAAATTGAACAGTTTGCATTTGAGGAACTAGAACGCTTTTATACGGGAGATAAACCAGTCGTTTTTGAACGGTTGAATACTTCCGGCAATGGTGATGAATTTGTAATTGATCACACGGAAAAAAGCTATGTGATTCGCGGGAATACAAGTCGTGCCTTATTGTACGGAGTATATAAACTGATTGAAAAGGTAGAAGGGCTTGTATTTCTGGACTTGGAGAAGGACAAAAAAATCGACATTCAAGGGCTGACAAATACGTATGAAGGCAAACCGAAATTCAGTCGTCGGGGGAATGTATTTGAAACAATCGATGACATCCCTTTTTTAAAGAGGATGCTCGATGCCGGAACAAAGAACGGGCTAAATGAAGTGTTCTTTACATTTTTCCTATGGGATGAAGTAAAGGAGGCGCTTTTGCCGGAAATAAAAAAGCGCGGGATTGATGTTACGTTAGGCGGACATAGTTTACGTTATTTATTGGCAAAGGCAAATGGAGTTAGTGTTTCCGGAAAGGCTGCTGCTGATGGGGCGGTAAATGATTTAGTTGGCGAGGAAACAGAATTTACAGCGGCCAATGCGCTAAAAAATCAGGATTTTTTACAGGATGAAAAAGCACAACAATCCGTCATCGAAGTAATCGTATCCTATTGTGAAGCAGAACCTGTTATTTCTCGAATCTCTCTTTGGCCGGAAGATGTAGGAGCAAAAGGTGAAGAAGCAAAGCTCTTTTTAACTCAATATATGACTTTTACCGAAAAGCTTCAGCAAGCATTAGCCGCTGCAGGTCTACAAGTGGAAGTGGAGCATATCGTCTATAACGCCGGACTAAGTTGGGAAATGCTTGAGCGCAAAGAACAGCCGGTGAGCTCGGCCGATGTTTTATATGCTTATTGGGGTCGAAATTATGCACATAGTTATGAATCAGAACGTGATGAGCGAGCTTGGGAAAGTCTAATGGATTGGCGCAGGTCCACTGATAAACAGATTACTGTTTTTGAGTATTATAGTGACCACTTTATGCTAAGTGAACTTTTTCCGCTATTATTTAAACGAATCGCGACAGATATTGAAAAGTATAGAGAGGCCGGCTGTGATGGAATGGCCAATTTAGTCGTACCACTTCATAAAATTGCAAAGGCCCAACCACATATGGAGCAATACGATTATCAGCAATACCAGCAATTGAATAATATTGTATTTGCACGGTCTCTTTGGGAAGGAGTAGAAACTGTCCCGTATTTACTGTCATCAACAATGCAGCAGCTAGCTGAAGAATTGGAACATACTTTTGCTCAAAACAGCCAATATAATGCCGTATTTTTCCCTAGCCGTGTTGTAGAGGCCAAGAATCCGGAAGCAAAACGCGAAGTACTGGCATTATTAAGCAAGATGGAACAATTACTGCAACAGGATCAAATAGAAGAACCACTGCAACAATATGTGGAGTCATTACAGCGAGTTGTTCAGACAACGAAATTACGTTGGGAGGCTTTATAAATGTGGGAAACGGTTTATTATTACCGTAAAAAAGATAAAAGACAGCAGCATTACAAGCAGGATGTTTTAATATACGGAGCGACGCCTGCAGGCATTACAGCGGCAATTACCCTAAAAAAGAAAGGGTATGATGTGCGTATTGCTGAATGCAGCCGTTTTGTCGGCGGGATGACGACAAGTGGACTTGGGGCAACGGACTTAGGTGCTGAGCAGGCGATTGGCGGATTAGCAAAGCAATTTTATGATGAAATCGCACTCCACTATCGTATCGAAAAATGTGTACGTTTCGAACCACATGTAGCAGAACGTATATTCAAAACATGGTTGGAAGATCATAGAATTGATGTCCAGACGGAGCAATTTATTGAATCGGCTTTACTTGAAGGCGG
>Ga0182739_1003323_pt1 | contig 14174 bp, 7 predicted proteins | sample eDN5th30CBELigBY_FD_128873 | JGI IMG/M metagenome (GOLD analysis project Ga0182739, IMG submission 128873) | Enriched backyard soil microbial communities from Emeryville, California, USA - eDNA 5th pass 30_C BE-Lig BY (version 2) (version 2) | ecosystem: Environmental > Terrestrial > Soil >... | reverse complement strand
TGTTGTCCAGGTCCCACGCGTAGGTATAAGACCCGGAGCCGCCGCTGGCCGTACCCTTCAGCGCCGTCGACGAACCTTCCTTGCCCGTGTAGCCCGTCCCCGCGGACACGGTCAATGGAGTGCCGCCGGGGGATGGCGAGCCAACGGTGACGGTGGCCCGGGCCACGGCACTCGTGGCCCGATGCTGATCGGTGGCGGTAACCAGCACCGTGTAGGTGCCGGGCTTGGTGTAAACGTGGCTGGGACTCGAGAGACCGCGCCCGCTCACCTGGGGCGTATAGTCACCGAAGTTCCAGGTGTAGATCAGGCCGGCGGCGACATCCCCCGGATTCGGGTCGGTCGCCGATCCCTTGAACGTCAAGGCCTGACCCGCGGTGCCGGAGTACGGTCCCCCGGCCGACGCGGTCGGCGCCTGGTTGGTCGTGCCCGAATACAGATAGCTCTGTGAGGCCACCCAAGAGTTGAGGCCACTCGAAACGGCCTCCGCCCGCGAAGCCACCGTTGAACCGATCGAGCTGAGATCAAGGGAATAGGAACCGGCCCCCGTGGCCAACAACTGTCGATCTTCCAGAGCTTCGATCCGCAATCGGAGCTTTCTTCCAGAGGCGGCCCGAACCTTGCTCTTGCGCGATCGCAGATAACTCCGCCAAGACGGGATCGTCATTCAATCATCCTCACGATGCAACTCAAGACTGGGTAAGCACTGCTTGGGACCGGGGAAGCCCTCAAATCCGGCAGTGACGTACTGATGCGGGCACCAACGGCAGCCGAAATCCGAACCCACCGCGCCCAGAAAGGACCCAGGCGGGGTAACGACTTGCAGCTTCGGAAGTAGTTGTCGTGGACCAGGCTGATGAATGTGATGGAACCGCACTAGCGGAAGGCAACCACGAACTCACACGGCGAATATCAAACCGAGCTCCGCCGCGATCTTGACATCCTTCGATGCCAATCTCTCTTCACAGTCTCATGCAATCTGGCCGAACACCATGGACAATCCTCCTTGAAGTAATTCAGCTTTGAACATGAGACGCAGGAGCCGAGAACATCACGCACCCGACCGAACTTCCACCCGAGTCCACGGCCGAAGCAGTGGATCAAGACTCTTCACAGCGACGCAAGAGGAGTCAGCGAGGGGGAGGAGGCCGCCGCCCTTGCAGACTTTGGCCCGAGACTGCTCCACAGGCGCACTCGAAAGACCCCGACGTGGAATGCGTGAGGAAGACACAACGAGCCCGGCCAACCATTCCATGGCGACCCAAGCGATGAAGGCAGGTGTCAGCCAAAACTGCGGCCCAACCAGAACCGCACAACGCGGCCCCAATTGTCCCGAGGCAAGGCCTCCCACCAAGATCCACGGCACGATTCACCCAGCGAACGGAACGTTCGCCTTGAGAGCGAAGCTGAAGCAGCGAGAGAGCCACTTCAGACCCAACCGGCACAAGTGTAGAGAGACGCATTCAGATAGTCAATACTATTCAGATGCGGAGTCGTATTTTTGTTCTAAACTCCAGGAAAACTACTGATATTCTGCTCCTCGGATCACTCCAGACTTTAGCGTGAATTCTATCCTGCTCATGACCTAATTCGGGAAGTTCGCTCGAGCCCACCAACTATCACCTGCGTCCGTCACTCAACTCCACTCAATCACACAACAACTACAACTCATTCCGAATTCTGCAATCTCCAACACCATGATCAACCAACAGATCACCCGGACGGCCCGTAGCCAGTCAGACACATGGTCGCGACAGCCTCGAAGCGGATTGAGCGGAAGTGCCAGGGACCTCGCTTGCGAGCCTCCGCACCCAGGCCCGCGGCCCTGGGCATCGCAGGCAAACCCACGGCCGCCCCTGCGATCGGGACCTAAAAAATAGGGCCAGCCCTCCCCCGACCGGCGACCAAGAGGCCTCAAGCGGCAAGGCGCACCAGGACCTCGAGCGAGCCGCCGGCCCGCCAAGCTCACAACCTCGCTGCCCGAGAGGAAGCTCGACTCAGACAACCATGAACGGCCCTCCCGAAATCACCAGCCCCAGCCCGCGCAACACAGAGTCCGCCGGCAATCCATCGTCCCCTCCCCACCCGAACAACAGAAACCACGACGGCGACGACCAACCACGACGACCCAAAGGCATGACGAGGCGGGCCGGCCAACATCGCGGGCCAGTTCCAAGCACTGAGATTTAGGTGACGAAAGAGCGAGGCGGCAACCGGAAACGGCCACGCCTCGAATGCAGACCGGGGTACAAAGAAAGCGAAACGCGAACGCAAACTGCGTACGCGTCACAATGAGTATAGGACACGAATTAAGGCTAGTACAGATCACTCTCCAATTTTACGTACAAATGAACCTTTCACCCACTTGTCACGGAATTACTATCGCAAACCCTTCGCTCGATCTGGATCATCCCCCATACTCTATGAGAACTTGTCCCAAAACAATTGCAGCAACCACAGACCAACCGAACCCGTTAATCCAGATCAGGTTACGTCTATCCTTCCGGTTCATCAGCCGCCGCGTTCCGATTGCGAAATAGGCCTTTCTCGACCCCCATCTCCCACGTTTCGCGAGAGACCGAAAACCCGTGTCTCCTGTCCTCTGAGGTGCCGCAACCGATGGTTCTGCCCAACTTTGGACGACCGAGTCCGCCATTTGGCGATCCGGGCACCTAGTCTAGCAAGTTCATCAACCGACCCCAAACCCTGTTCACGAGCCCACACGGAACGCCTTCTCTTTCGTCCCTCGGCCGCCCATCTCGACGGCGATGCGGACCATCCTGGGCGGAACCAGAGCAAGGGTCGGAGCGGGGACACCACTTTGGCGAAGCGAAGTCCTCGGACGCGATTCTCTCGGTGTCGACGGCCCATTGCGTGCCCATCGAAAGGACATAGCACACCATGATCAGGCTCCTGAATGTCAAGCTTCTGTTGGGACTTCTGCTTGCCTTGGTCCTGGTCGGGGTCGGTGCGCACTGGGTGCATGGGATTCGCGAGCAGCACACGACAGAGGCCTTGCTCAGGGAAGCCGATCGTTGCGACCGCCAGGGAGAGCGTCGCGAACAGGTGGAGTACCTGGGTCGCTACCTTGCCTTCCGCCCCAATGATCTCGAGGTGCTCGAACGCTATGGACTGGCGCTTGCCGAGATCGCCACCACCGATCAAAGTCGCCAGCACGCGCTGACGGTCCTCGAACGAGTCCTGCGGCACCACGACGGGGACGCAATCCGGCGACGGCTGGTCGATCTGGCCATGGCGCCCGGGCTGGGTAGGACCAAGGACGCCAAGACTCATCTCGTGACTCTGCTCCTTGCCCATTCCGCCGGCCAAACACCGGGAGCCGGGGCTGGCCAGCATCTCGAAGATCAACTCCTCGAGTTTGCGGGCGGGGAGTTCCCCCTAGAACCGACACCAACGCTCGTGCGTTTGCTGGCGCACCCCGACCCCGAGCTCGAGGTAAACCTCGGCCGTTGCCTGGAAGAGCAGGGGAGGACCGGCCGCCCCGAGGGGGCCGAGGAGTGTTATCGGAAAGCGTCGGCCTGTTACCGACTCGCGCTGACGCAAGCGCCCGACCGGATCAACGTGTACGTTCAACTTGCTGCACTCCACCGCGGCCTCCTCGACGAGCCGGCTGTAGCGGATCGCGTGATGGACGCCCACGTGACGCGGGATGGACTCGTTGCCAAGAACCCAAATTCGTACCGCGCCTGGCTGGCGCGGGCGCAATACCGCAAGGACGCGAACCTGCCGGGTGCCTCCGAAGACGTTGCCCGGGCAAGGCAACTCGCCCCGGATGAAGCCGACGTCATCGTCGCCGCCAGCGACCTTGCCCAGGAACGGGGGGACGCCGCCGAGGCGCGGAGCCTCCTGCAACGTGGCGAGTCCCTCCATCCTCGGGACCGTCGAATCTATGAGCGTCTGGCGGCGATGGAAACACGCGAGGGTCGACTCGACGAGGCTGTCGCCGTCCTCAAACGAGGAGAGAAGCTTCTCCCCGACGAGTTGAACCTGCAATGGAATCTGGCGGACTTGCTGATCAGCACCGGCAGTTCGGAGGCCGTCGAAGTCGTTGCCCGGCTACGCCAACAGACGCGGAGCTTTCAGCCAATCGTCGACTATCTCGAAGCTCGGCTGCTGGCAAATCAGCGCAAGTATGCTGAGGCACTTGCCCGTCTTGAGAAGGCCCGAGCGCGACTCGCGAACGCTGACGACGGGAAGGGACTCACCATTCGGGCGGACCTTCTGCTCGCCCAGTGCCACGAGCAATTGGGAAACCCCGAACGTCAACTGGCTGCTCTTCGGCGAGCGCTGAGCCTGGAGCCGAATCTTGCGCCGGCCCAACTGGCGCAGGCCGCCGCGCTCCGGTCGTTGGGCCGGTCCGAAGAGGCACTCGACCTCCTGCGCAAGCTGGCACCGAAGGTCCCTGAAGCGAAAATCGAGTTCGCGCGACTCCTCCACACCCAGACGCTCAACGCTTCGGATGAACGACACCGGTGGGCCGAGGTCGACCAGGCCCTGGATCAGGCCGCGACGGAACCGACGACAGACTCCGTCGAGGTGGCGCTCCTTCGGGCCGAGGGCCTCGCGGCCCGAAGACAACTCGGCCAGGCTCGCGAATGCCTTGAACAGATCCGGGTCCAACAGCCGAAGCGCGTCGAGCCTTGGATCGCCCTGGCCAATCTCGCGGGGCGAGAGGGCCATCCGGAGCACCTCCTTACCGTCCTGGACGAGGCTGAGAGAACACTCGGAGACCGGGTCGAGATCCGGTTGGCCCGCGCCAGCCACTGGGGACACCGTGGAGGGAAGGACGCTGGCGATGCCCTGGAGAAACTGGCCGGAGCTCTCGGGTCGTTTACCGAAGACGATCAGGTCCGCCTCGAAGAGGGATTGGCTCAAGCGTTCGCTCAAATCGGTCACGATCGCCGGGCCGAGGAACTTTGGACTCATGTGGCCCAACAACGGCCGGATGACCTGCGGCCCGCGCTCCAATTGTTCGAGTTGGCTCTCCGAACCGGAGGGCAGGGGGAGCAACCCGCATTGGCGCGGGCTGTCGCGCGACTTCGGTCGGTCGAAGGGGACGCTGGCGTTCACTGGCGATTCGCCGAAGCAAGTCGGCTGGCCCGACTGGACGGTCCGAAGCCGATCGAACAGGCGCGGCTACTCCTGGCCGAGGCCGCGCAACGGCGCCCCGATTGGTCCCAGATCCCTCTGCTCGAAGGCGCGATTGCCGAACGGCAGGGCAGGCCCGACCTGGCCGCCGAGGCTTACCTCCGAGCCCTCGACCGCGGCGATCGAACTCCGACGGTCATCCGCCACACCCTGGAACTGCTGAACGGTCAACGTCGCTTCACTGAGGCCGAACGGGTGGTCCAGAAACTTGCGGAGCAGGGCCGACCGACCGGGATCACGGGACAACTGGCTGCCGAACAAGCACTACGGCGCGGTGGTCGGAACGAAGCGCTGGCGCTTGCCAGCCGGGCCGTTTCACCGCAGTCGCGCGACTACCGCGACCACCTCTGGCGCGGCCGGATCTTCTGGTCGCTCGGGGAGCGGGCCAAGGCTGAAGCTGCGTTACGACACGCCCTGGAGTTGGCGGAGTCCGCACCCGAGACCTGGATCGCCTGGGTCGAATATCTCGCCCGAACGGAGCAGAAATCCGAGGCCGAGACGGCGATCGAACAGGCAGGCCGAAAGATCGTACCCGAACTCGCTCAACTCGCTCTGGCCCAGTGCTACCTGGTGGTGGGGCAGCCCGAACGGGCTGAAGAACAGTATCAGGCCGCAGTCACCACCCGCCCCAGCGACCCGGCCACGCTGCGTATCGTCGCGGATTTCTATCTCCGCATCGGCCAGGCTCCCAAAGCCGACCCCTACTTGCGGAGACTACTCGATCCTCGGATCCACGCGTCCGAATCGCTGATCTCGTGGGCGCGTCGCAGCCGCGCTCTCGGGCTCGCGCTTCAGGGCGGCTACCTTTCGATCCGAGAGGGCCTTTCGCTCATCGAAGCCAACCTGCAAACCCGGGACACGGTCGAGGACCAGCGGGCCAAGGCACTCCTGCTTGCCAAAGTTCCAGGAAGCTTGGGCGACGCGATTCGCACCCTGGAGAGCCTAGAACGACGGCAACCTCCAACACCCGACGAGAAATTCGTGCTGGCTCAGCTTCTGGAGTCGAATGGCGAAGGGAACCGGGCACGTTCGCTCATGCGAAGTCTACTGGCAACGGAGGGAACGAACCCGGTCTACCTGGCGTCATTTGCGCGCAGCCTGCTCCGGTACGATCAGAGCGACGAGGCTCGGCACTGGATTCACCGGCTGGAGACCTTGAAGGCCGACCACCCCCAGACGATCGAGCTGAAGGCACGTCTGCTCGTCGCCAGCGGCCAGGCGTCTGAGGCCGTTGCCCAACTCCAAAACTACGTCAAGACCAGGGACGTCTATCGCGAGACCTTCGCCGCGTTGCTGGAAGAATTGGGTCAGCTCGATGCCGCCGAGGCAATGTTTCGCGACTCGGTCACGCATTCCCAGCGTCCCGAAGCTGTCCTGATCCTCGCGGAGTATCTCGGCCGGCAAGGGCGACTCCCCGAAGCCCTTGAGCTCTGCGATCAAGCGTGGTCGAGCTGCAACCCCGAGGCGGTCAGCCGCTCCAGCCTCCGGCTGCTCTACATGGGCCAGGCCGATGAGCCGCAACGACAGCAGGTCGCCTCCCGGCTCGAGGAGGCGATCCAGACCCACCCCGATTCAATCGGACTCGAGTTCGATCTCGCAAACCTCGAGAGCGCCCGGGGAAACTACAAGCAGGCCGAGAAACTCTACCAGCGCGTCCACGAGAGGAACAGGTCCAATGATGCTCCGCTGAACAACCTCGCCTGGCTCCTTGCTGCGGCCGATGGCGAGGGGGCCAAGGCCCTCGCGGTCATCGGCCAGGCGATCGCCTTATCGGGCCCGACTCCGACCTTGCTGGATACCCGGGCCATCGCTCACCTGGCGATGGCGCGAAGTGATCTGGCAATCCGCGACCTTGAGAACGCCATCGCGGCCAAGCCAACACCCGTGATGTTCTTGCACCTCGCCCAGGCCCGTCTCCATGCGAAAGATCGCCAAGGCGCCAACACCGCGATCCAACGAGCCAACGCGGCCGGACTGCAGGCCGAACGACTCCACCCCCTCGATCGTCGAGCGTATGACCAGGTCGTCGCCGACCTGAGCCGGAAGGCGCCGTCCGAGGACCGAAGGCGCCTGACACGATCACCAGGGACCTAACCAAGAGCCTGGTCGCGATCGCTCTGGAGGCGATCGTGTTGGGGCGGCTCGAGTGCCTTCTCGTGTGCCGCGCGCGACTTGAGAGGGGCGTAGTGGCGCCTCCGCCCCCTAGCTTGACAGCCCAGCCGGGACGGCCGGACCACGGTCCTCTACGCAACTCGGCTCTGCCGACGTGGTATCGAACGCAGTTTCCCCACTTGCGGAGACTTGGGCTTCGCCCCTGAGTCGCCATCCGACGCTTGCCTCAACCACCCGGGGTGACGCCAATTGGTCCGGCGGACCCCACAGAATGAACGAGGAGGTGCCAGCCATTTCCAGTCGAGCAACCGCCGGCGAGTTCCACTCGCCTTCGACCAAACCCAAACTTCCTCCACGATCCACACTGTCAAATTTCTGAGCCCCGTCCGGATCTCCTTCTGGCCGTACGACCAAGGGCTTCGGGCCAAACCAGTTCTTCTCGGCGACCCTGGCGAGTCGAGCCAGCATTGATCCGACACTCAGGGCAAAGGAGCCATGCTCATGACTCGAACCTTCATCCGAGGGCTCACCACCGTCATCGCGATCCTGGCGCTGAGCGCCTCCAGCGTGCTCGCGTCAACGGTCATTGACTTGACCAATCCAGGATCGAACAATTTCGCCGGCAACAATCAAGCAAATCTGGGTGGTTCGTTTATCGTCCAGCAGACCTCGGACCAGCCTCCCGCTGGGGAGGTGGTCGACACCTTTGTGCGGCTCCAAACGAACCACTTGAGTTCACAGGGTTATAATACAGACGCCGCGACTCCCCAGTTCGATGAGGTTCCCGCCGACACTCATTCGCTGTCGCTCAGCGATGTGCCAAAGGTGAACCTCACGGTTAACGGTGTCACCGAACCGTATCGCCAGTTTCTGCTTAACATCGACCAGGTTTTCAAGTCCGTTCCTCTTTCTCTCAACCAGGTTCAGATCTTCCTTCGCGATACTGGCGATGCCACGGGCGCGGTGCCGCTGGCTCAGGCCACGTTGTTCACACCTCCGGTGATCACGTTCCTCGACCCATTCTCCATTGAGGTGTTCCGACTCAATGTCGACTCCCCTGACTTCTTACAGATCAATCTCAAGGACGCCAACACGTCGGGTGGCGGCGTAGGTGATATGTTCCTCTATGTCCGTGACGCTGTATTTCAGGACGCTGTGATTTCGAATCCGAACAACACCTTCGTCTACCTCTACTCGCAATTCGGATTTCCGCCGATTGGCTATCCCAACCTCGGCGGCTCACAAGACTGGTCCGTCCTCAAGTCGTCACCCGTCGCCGTCCCCGAGCCATCAACCGTGGTCCTTGCCATCTCAGGGCTCGGGGTGCTCGCCGCGACCCGCCTGAGACGCCCGAAAGTCCAGGCTCGAGCCTGATTCCGCACCGCGCAACGGCCGCCCGCAACCGACTGTGGCTTACCATAGGGTGGCCTGTAAACGAGGCACGAACTCGAGTGTTCTGGCGAGCCCGGACACGTGTTGTCCTGGTGGCGCAGCCGGAAGCGGCAGCGCGGAGGTCAAGGCCCGACCCGATTGTCTCAGCCTGCGGGACGCCTCTTGGCGCTCCGCATCATCGGACAACATGTTGTCCGGTCTCACCAAGGGATCGAATTGCCGATTCCATGTTCACTCGTAGCCCTGCGTAAGGCGATCGAGAACCGCTGTAAGCTTCTTGCCGAACCTCAAGTAGGCACCGGGTCGCGTTGGTATTGGGCGGGATCGCGTTGGGATGGCTGAGGTCTCGTCTTCGAGACCTCGATGCCCATGGCCTCGAAGCCTCCCAAAGGACCGTGCCCCATCGCTTAGCGCTGCTCCTTTAACGCCCCGGGCTGACCTGGTCGCCAGGTCAGCCCGGGGCGTTTCTGTTGGAGTACTCGAAAAGCAGCGTGAAATCCAGGCGATTAGCTCTGCCTGCCGCAGTGCACTCTGAGAGAACCGACATCGAAGTGCCGAATGGTCATCGCTTCGGAGTTCGCCGAACCTGATGTGCCCAAGATTTCGAGATACGTTATGACTTTATTTGACTAACACTCATAACGACCTTCTATTTTACACTTATTTACTCATTGCATAAAATTGTTCTATTTAATGTCGTAACCATTGCATCCATATCACGCTCCAATAACATAGAAATTAAAACCGGGAGCCACCTCACCTCAGCAACGTTCATAACGACGACAATCCGGTGCCTGAGATCATCGCAATCCGCTTCCACTTGGCCGTAGACGACGCCTGCACGTCGACTCTGCTCGCCAGGAGGATTACCGACGTCGAGCCCTCATGAGGCGAGTACGAGCCAGGAAAAGCGCATCTATCACGGCCTCACAGCGCCATCGTCCGACCTTAGAGAGGGCAACACGAGGCTCCACCAACGTGTTCAGGTCGGCCCCCCCCTTTCGGACCTCGAAGACCATCCGCAGCGTTCCCGAGATGACTCGTGGGCCCACTTGGTTTTCCTTCGTCGGTGCCCACCCCCTCAAGCTCTCGCGCAGTGAGCCACTCGTCAACCCGGCCCTTGAGTGAGTAAACTCGGTCCTCGGGTTTCCATCAGGGCGTTCCCTTGCGTCCCAATCAGCATCATCGTCGTCGATCCATCCTCAGTCCACCTCACCAGAACTACTGGTCGAATCAGCATAACACGCTCACTAGAATCGTGACGGAAGGACGGACCAATCAGACCAAGACCAGCCTATTTAAGGCAGGAACCCTGTGGTTTCGGGGGGTCGGTCAGAATTACTATTCCGCATATCTCGCATCACATGGCATGTCGCGCTTTTTGGTTGTAGATTTTGCAATCCGGGCAATATCGTTGATTAACCGTCGATGATCGATGGTTCCGTGACGCGACGATTTGCGTCTTGATCGACACGAATGGCCGGCTCTTCCTCCTGTCCGCATGACGTCCTTCGGCATCGGCCGGAATCGCGTGACGCAGGGATGAGGGCAGCACGCATCTCGGCGGTGCCCAGGTACCGCCGTTGAGGTGGGCCATGGTCCATGATCGCGTTGTTGGCGATCGAGTGCGAAGGGTGCCACTGCAACCCACAGGCCACCGGTGTGCGCTTCAGCTGTCTCATCAGACGGATGGAGCCAACCAAAGGGCCGGACTCTGCGCAGGCTGCTTTGAGGGTCTTCTGGTGGGACATCCCCTCTATCGCTGCAACGGAGCGGATCGCGACTCGAGATGGGGGGCGTGGCAGCGACGCTTGGCCCCGGCAGGAGTCGAGTCCCCCCGTCAGAGCCCGACTCCAGAGCGATTGTCGACCTCAACCGTCAAAGGTTGCCGGAGTCATTCTCCTCACTCCTTCCCTGACGGGGTCTCAACTCCGAGTTGCCACCCACCAACGGGGTGGAGGGAGATCGAGCCTGGGTCCTGTCACCTGGATCCTGGCCATGCCAGGTGCTCCGAGGTCCGCAGAATGCCCCAGGAGGTCCAGGTCATGACTGGTGCCCGTACTTTGTGCTTGGACCCGCTCGAGCCGGAGACCCGGCCACGGATCGGCCAGGGCGAGGAACCGGGGGCGGCCCAAACTCCCGAGGATCCGAGCGTTCGGCAATCCGGGTTCAAGGCGCCCAAGTCGCGGAACCGAAAGCCCAAGATCGTTCATCTGCTCGAGGGTCGGCCGACGGCCGGGGCCGAATCGCTGGCCCGGCTCCTGGTGCGTCAGTTCGCCGACAAGTATCGTTTTTCCTGCATCTATATCGGCCAGCCCAACGCCCAGCTCGAAGAGTGGCGCCAGGGTGGCCTCTCCGTCCAACGCGTCGAACGGAAGCCGGGGCTGGATTGGCGGTGCTCGAGGCGTTTGGCCGCGCTGCTGCAACAGGAACAGGCCGACCTGGTGCATGCCCATCGCTCCGTGGCGTTCTTCTACGGACTCTTCGCCCGGCTGCACTACAGTCAACCCTCGATACTCTTCACGGAGCACGATCGTCCTCACCTCGACACACCGTCGCCACGACGAGCGACGATCAACCGGATGCTGCTGGAGAGTCGCGACCAGGTCGTCGCCACAAGCCGGTCGGTCAGGCAAGCGTTGATCCTGTACGAGGGCATTCCGTCTGACCAGGTGAGCGTCATCTACAACGGGACGGCTCCCCCGGCCCGCCAGGACGCCGCGGCGGTTCAGCAGATACGACAACGACTGGCGATCGACTCCGGCGCGTTCCTGATCTTGCAGTCGGCCCCGTTCGACCTATTCCAGAATCATAGTCTGGCGATCCAGGCCATGGAGCAGGTGGTCCGCGACCTCCCTACCGCCCGGTTGATCCTGGTGGGCGACGGTCCGGAACGGGAGACGATCCAACGGATGGTGACCCGGAGCCGTCTCGATCCCCACGTGACGCTCCTCGGGAGCCGATCCGATGGCGATGCCCTCCTCCAGGCAGCCGACCTCGTCCTCTCGACGAGCATCGGTGAGGTCGATTCCTCAGTGCTGATTCAGGCGCTCAACGTCGGTTGTCCAATCGTGGCCACGCGTGTGGGCGCGGTCTCGGAGATCGTCGAGGACCGCGTCTGCGGTTATCTCGTCAATCCCGGCGACTACGGTGCACTGGCCGAGTTGATGGGGCGTCTGGGCTCGAACCCGGCGCTTCGCGAGCAGTTCGGACGACAGGGGCAGCGACGCGCCCAATCGTTCTTCACGGAAGAAGAAACATCGAATTGTTACTCCAACATCTATCAAGCGATGTTGTCGCACTGATTCCAGTGGTGGCACAGGAGGAGCGTACGATGCCAATCTTGCCCGTGGAGCCGGAGATGTACCCCGACACGCTCTGGGATGGGGAGCGGGTTGGGAACGAGGATGACCGGCGATGGTGGTGTCTGCACACCAAGCCACGCCAGGAGAAGATGCTGGCGCGTGTCCTTCGGGCTCGCGGAGTGGCCCACTACCTGCCCAAGGTGACCCAGACGACTCGAACGCCTGGCGGAAGGAAGATCCAGTCGACGGTTCCGCTCTTCCCCGGCTATCTGTTTCTTCACGGTGATGACCACGACCGTGGCGAGGCCATTCAGGGCAACCACCTGGCCAACCTGCTCCCGGTCTGGGATCAGGATGCCTTTGAACGAGACCTGCGCCGGATCCATCTGGTTCTCAGCTCCGGCGTCCCGATCACTCCCGAGCCTTGCGTGGTGGTGGGGGACATGGTCCGAATCCTGACCGGGCCGCTGCGCGGGCTCATCGGGACCGTCGTCCGCCGCAACGGCCGTGACCGCCTCGTGGCCGTCGTCCGCTTTCTCGGAAGCGGGGCCGCGGTCGATCTCCAGGACTGGCAGGTGGAACGGCTCGACGACACCACGTCGGAGGTCCAGGCTCAACGTCGGCTCGAGGGGGCGGGGTCGCGTCCCCGATTCGCGTCCTGAGTCGCGCGGCCCTCACCCCCGTTGAGGAACGGGTCGCTCTTCGACGCGGGACCGTTTCCTTGCCCCTCCCGGTTCCATGCTCCCGTTCTCTCCGCGGTTTGGAACAAGGTGACGCGTGAACTGCGAGATCGTCAGCCAATGACGAATCCGCGAAGGATACGACGCCGTTTCTGAGACACCGTTGCCCTGCTGCCCAAGAAGGAATTGCTCCATGATCGCCGCAAACTCGATAAACACCCGCACGACGGATCTGAGTCCAATCTCCGTCGATACGCCCGCGACCGGCTCGATTCTTCGGGTATCCTGGCCGAAAGCCATCATCGACTATCTCAGCGCGATCCTGCTTCTGATCCCGGCCGCTCCCTTGATGCTCATCTCGATGATCGTCGTCCGCCTGACCTCTCGAGGCCCGGTGATCTACACGCAGACGCGGCTCGGTCACGGCGGCCGGCCTTACACCATCTTCAAGATCAGAACGATGAATGCCCTCAGCGAACAGGCCACGGGGGCGTGCTGGTCGGTAGCCAATGATCCACGAGTCACCCCAGTCGGACGTTTTCTTCGTCGCACACACCTCGACGAGTTGCCACAGTTGGTAAACGTCTTGCGGGGCGAGATGAGCTTGGTAGGCCCGCGGCCGGAACGGCCGGAGTTCGTAGGCCAGTTGGAGGCGGCCCTCCCGCGATATCGCGAGCGCCTCGCGGTCCGACCGGGCGTGACGGGACTAGCCCAGGTCCAACTGCCGCCGGACACCGACCTGTCGAGCGTCAGCCGCAAGCTGGTCTGTGACATTTATTACATCGAACACATGACGCTTTGGCTCGACGCACGTATCACCATTTGCACGGCCCTCGGGTTGGTTGGGATACCCCATACCACCTCTTGTCGATTTCTCCGTGTGCCAAGGCTGGACGAGCTGGGCTGGGACTCCTGCCGATCCCAGGCCCAGTGAGAGACGACGGCGGGGCATCCTATCAAGCCGTGCCCCGTATTCGTCGGAGGGAAGAGACAGGGCTTCACCGGAGAGCGATCGTGACTCCCCGCCGACGCCCTCCGGTCCATCCCCCCAGGGCCGCCTCCCCTCCTTGGTCTGAGCTCTGTCCCGGGCCATCACGTTGCCAGCCCGAGACGAGCGATGGAGTGGTCGGGAGCGATGATTCAAGGCAGGGATGAACTTCGGCCTCCAATGGTTCTTGTGCGGGCCGTATGAACAAGCGACCTGGTGAACCATCGGCAAGTTGGAGCTCGATTTCCACCAGACCCAGCGTGCGACACGCGCGTTTGCCACACACCTTCTCGCAGAGTGTCGAACGCCGCCGATCGAACGATCTCGAGGGCGGCGGCCTCGAGTGGCCTCGCGACGGTCGCGTGGCTGACAGAATCGACTGAAAAAATTGCGACGAGTTATCATGAGTCAAACCATTGAGCTTTCAATGAACACGGCGCCGGCGGATGAGGTTCTGGAGCGAACCGAAACTCCGGTAACCGTCATCGTTCCCCAACGGAAATGGCTCATCGTCGATCTCCAAGATCTTTG
>Ga0182739_1003322_pt1 | contig 14174 bp, 12 predicted proteins | sample eDN5th30CBELigBY_FD_128873 | JGI IMG/M metagenome (GOLD analysis project Ga0182739, IMG submission 128873) | Enriched backyard soil microbial communities from Emeryville, California, USA - eDNA 5th pass 30_C BE-Lig BY (version 2) (version 2) | ecosystem: Environmental > Terrestrial > Soil >... | reverse complement strand
GCGTGCCTCCGGCGGGTATAGACCCCCGGTGCGTGCGGCTGCGGGACCGGAGACGTCGTGCACGGCGTCCGCGGCGTGGAACATGCGGGCGCCGGGAACCACGACGACGCGGTGCCCGGCCATCCGGTTGCGCCAGCACAGGTCCAGGTCATCGCCCAGGCCCGGCAGGGCCGGGTCGAAGCCGCCAAGGTCCTCCCAGACGTCGCGGCGCACCAGCATGCCGGCGGAATTGACGGCGAAGGTGTCGGAGCGGCCGTCGTACTGCCCCTGGTCGAGTTCGTCGACATCGATCAGCGTGAGCCGCTCGCCCCAGCGGCTGATGCTCAATCCGGCGTCGATCAGGCGGCGTGGCCGGTCCAGGTCCAGCTGCTTGCAGCCGGCGATGGTGACGGAGGGCGCGGTTTCGACGGCGGCGAGCAGTCGCTGCAGGGCGTCCGGGGCCGGGGCCGAGTCGTCATGGATCAGCCAAATCCAGTCCTGGACGCCCTCCAGGGGCTCGGGAAGCAGGGCTGCCGCGGCCTGGACCGAGGTGCCGAAGCCCCTAGCGGGTGCCTGGGCGATCGGGGTTCCGGCCGGCAGCCCCGAACGCAGCAGGGCCGCCGAGCCGTCCGCCGATTCGGCGTCGACACCGACAAACCCGTCCACCGGGCGGGTCTGCCCGGCGAGCGCGGACAGCGTCCGGGGCAGGAACTTGGCGCCGTTGCGCGATGCGACAACGGCCGTGACACGAACCTGGGAGTGAATCAGACTGCTCGCTTCCGCAATCGGCGGCGCTCGCGCTCGGACAGGCCACCCCAGATACCGAAGCGTTCATCGTTGGCCAGGGCGTACTCCAGGCATTCGGAGCGCACGTTGCAGGCGCCGCACACCTTTTTGGCGTCCCGGGTGGAACCGCCCTTCTCCGGGAAGAAAGCCTCCGGGTCGGTCTGGGCGCACAGCGCCTCCGTCTGCCATCCCAGTTCGCCCTCGTCCTCGGCGCCCGGGAAGCCGGGTACGGCCACCCAAGCGGCCTGCGCCGACAGGCCGGCATCCAGCGGCCGCACCGGCAGGATTTCCCCCGCCCCGTCCTCCGCGGAAGCCAGGTCGTGGGCCTCGAGGAAGGCCGTGGCCTGGTCCTCCAGCGCCGGGGAGCCGAGCTCCCCGAAGCGGCCCGCCGACTCGGCTGGATCAACGAACCAGTCCGACGGCACGCCCCTGGCGCCGGAGGCTTCCGGGGCGGTCACCGCCTCCGGAACAAAATCGTGAACGCGCTCTGTATTCCCCATCAGATGAGCCCTTCGTCTTGTGTCCTGTCAGCAAACCAACCCGCACTATTTGAGACTCGGTGCGCGGCGCTAGGTGCCACGGGACATGACTCGGACGTGACTATGGAGCCGCCGGACGCGTCCGGGTCGGTTCGCTAACTAATTACACTGGTGTAACTCCGGGTCCGTCAAGTGGGGTTGGTGATTCTATAGATGCAAGAGTGAAAAAGCGTGCCGCGCCACACCGGAGGTGTTAACTCTTGTTTCAGTGGCGTTTCCCATACGGCCGCCCGCCAGACTGGACCCAACCCGCCAGACTGGGCCCAACCACCAGACAGCGCCCAACCACCAGACTGGGCCCAACCACCAGACAGCGCCCAACCACCAGACAGCGCCCAACCACCAGACAGGGCCCAACCCGCCCCGAACGCCGCTTCCGGCCACCCCGGCCGGTCCGGCGCCACCGAAGTCCCCCGCCCGAACAGGAGCCCGCCATGGTTGCCACCGCCGCACCGCTGCCCTTCGTCGACCGCCTTCTTGAGCCCGTGCGCCACTCCACGGCGCCGCTGCTGGTCTGGCACGGCCCCAACCAGGAGCGCGTGGAACTCAGCGGCCGCGTCTTCGACAACTGGGTCGCCAAGACGGCCAACCTGCTGGCGGAGGAGTTCGACGCCGGCCCCGGAACCGTGGTGCGGCTGAGCCTGCCGCTGCACTGGAAGTCGCTGGCGCTGGCCCTGGGCGTGCTGCACACCGGGGCCACGGTGTCCGTCGCCGGCGCGGCGGAGGACTCCGGCGAGGCCGACATCGTCGCCTCCGACGCCCCCAACGAGGCTGCTGAGCTGGAGCCGGCCGCGGAGGTGATCAGCGTGGCGCTGGGCACGCTGGCCCTGTCCTTCGGCGGTCCGGCGCCCGCGGGTGCCCTGGACTACGCGGCCGAGGTGCGCGCCTTCGGCGACTATTTCCTGGCCGACCCCGTTCCGGCGGAGGCCACGGCCCTGCGCACGGAGGGCCGCTCCAGCGCCGACGCGGACCTGTCCTATGCCGACCTGTTTGGGACCCCCGCCCCGGGCGGCACGGCCCTGCTGCCCGCGGGCACCGCGCTGGGCGGGGCGCTGGCGGCGGCGATCTCGGTGTGGTCCTCCGGGGACACCCTGGTGGTCCTCGGCGACGGGGTGCAGGCCACCGACCACCTGCTGGAGACCGAACGGGTGCAGCGCACCCTCGGCGACACGGAGGACCGGGACACCGGGAACTAGGCGCCTGGAACCAGGCGCCAGGAACTAGGCGCCGGGCGCGGTGTCCCGGGTGCCGCCGGGGACGGCTTGCGGCACGGCCTTCAGCGTCTCGGCCGTGCCGGGTGCGGCATGGACCAGTTCGCGCCCGGCGGAGGGAACCCGCTTGGACGGGTGCTCCGCGGTGAAGACCCAGAACCGGTAGGCCAGGAAGCGCACCACTGTGGCGACCACGATGCCCACCACGCCCGCGGCGAAGAGGAGGTTTTTGTCCTGGATGCCCAGGCCGTACTTGGCGATCGCGGTGAAGCCGGTGGAGATGCCGATGCCGATGCCGTTGATGAGGAAGAACATGCCGAACTCGCGGGCCATGTTGGCCTGGCGGCGGTGGCGGAAGGTCCAGTAGCGGTTCGCGGCCCAAGAGAACAGCGTGGCCACGGTGGCTCCGACAAAGCGGGCCTTGGCCTCGCTGCCGGACATCACGCCGTGCATCAGCAGGAGGGTGACACCGTTGTCGATGACAAAACTGATGCCGCCGACGGTGCCGAACTTGGCGACTTCCCGCCACAGCGCGGACACGAGGCCCCGGGCCTTGCCGTACAGCTTCTTGAGCATGACCCTCCATGGTCGGTGTCGATAGCACCGGGCGCACAGCGTTCGCCCACCCGGCCGGCCGGCTCCTGAAAACCCGGACAACCCCCCATTGTAGGCATCTCCCCTGCGGATTTCCTGACAACGGGTCCTTCCCGCCGCGCCGCGGGCACCCGGGCAAGTCCCCCGTTCGATAGTCTGTCTCCGTGACGTTTCCTGTGATTGGCGTGGTTGGCGGCGGCCAGCTCGCCCGAATGATGGCCCCCGAGGCGGTAAACCTCGGCTTCGAACTGAGGATCCTGGCCGAGGCCGAGGACGTGTCCGCGGCCAATGCCGTGGCCAACGCCCCGGTCGGCGACTACAAGGACCTCGATACCCTGCGCGCGTTCGCCCGCGGCCTGGACGTGATGACGTTCGACCACGAGCACGTGCCCAACGAGCACCTGCGCACCCTCATCCGCGAGGGCGTGAACGTGCAGCCCCGCCCAGCGGCGCTGATCCACGCCCAGGACAAGCTGGTCATGCGCGCCGCGATCGAGCGGCTGGGACTGCCGAACCCGGCCTGGGCGGCCGTCGAGTCCGTCGAGGAGCTCATCGGTTTCGGCGACCGGACCGGCTGGCCCGTGGTGCTGAAGACCCCGCGCGGCGGCTACGACGGCAAGGGCGTGCGCATCGTCGAGGACGCAGCGGCCGCGGCCGGATGTGCCGACTGGTTCAACGGCTCCGCGCTGCTGGCCGAGGAGAAGGTGCCCTTCAGCCGCGAACTCTCCGCGCTGGTGGCGCGCACCCCCGGCGGCGAGGCCCGCGCCTGGCCGGTGGTCCACACCATCCAGGTCGACGGCGTCTGCGACGAAGTCATCGCCCCCGCCCCGGAGCTCTCCGACGCCGTCGCCGCGGCCGCCCGCGATGCCGCCCTGCGCATCGCGGAGGAATTCGGGGTCACCGGCGTGATGGCCGCCGAATTGTTCGAGACCCCCGGCGTCGGGGCGGGCTTCGTGATCAACGAACTCGCCATGCGCCCCCACAACACCGGCCACTGGACCATGAACGGCTCCGTGACCAGCCAGTTCGAGCAGCACCTGCGTGCCGTGCTGGACCTGCCGCTGGGCGACACCTCCGCCCTGGGCCAGGTGTGCGTCATGAAGAACTACCTCGGCGGGGCGAACGTCGACCTTTTCTCGGCCTTCGGCGCGGCGCTGGCCGCCGAACCGCGCGCCAAGGTCCATGCTTACGGCAAGTCCGTGCGCCCGGGCCGGAAGATCGGCCACGTCAACGTCGTCGGCACCGCCGGCGAAGACGCCGATTCGGTGCGTGCCCGCGCCGAACGCGTCGCGGCCATCATCCGCGACGGCGCACCCGCCAGCACCGAAGGAGCACGCTAGATGACCACCCCCGCCCCGCTCGTCGGCGTCGTCATGGGATCCGATTCGGACTGGCCGGTCATGCGGCTGGCCGCGGAGGCCCTGACCGAATTCGGCATCCCCTTCGAGGCCGACGTCGTGTCCGCCCACCGCATGCCCGAGGACATGATCGCCTACGGCAAGCAGGCCCACGAGCGAGGCGTGCGGGTGATCATCGCCGGGGCCGGCGGCGCCGCTCACCTGCCGGGCATGCTGGCCTCCGTGACCCCGCTGCCGGTGATCGGCGTGCCGGTCCCGCTGAAGACCCTCGACGGCATGGACTCGTTGCTGTCGATCGTCCAGATGCCCGCCGGCGTTCCGGTCGCCACCGTCTCCATCGGCGGGGCCCGCAACGCCGGCCTGTTGGCCGCGCGCATCCTGGCCACCGGCACCGACGAACTGGCCGCGGACCTGCGCGCACAGCTGCTGGACTTCGCCCGCGACCTGCGCCAGGTGGCGGCGGACAAGGGTGCCGCCCTGCGACGCACCGTCGCCGCCGAGGCCGGACTCGAGTAGCGGGGCGTGGAGAACCGGAACCGCCGCGGCGCGGACCGCGCAGCTGTCTTGACCGACCCCGTCCGCAATCCGGAAGGCGCATCGGCCAGGACGCGTTCGAAGCGCGCCCTGTTCCTGCTTCTCCTCACGGTCTTCGTCCCCGGCGGCGCCCAAGTGGTGGCCGGCAACCGGAAGCTGGGCCGCGTGGCGCTGACCGTAACGCTCTGCTGCTGGTTCGCCCTGCTGGCCGCCGCGGCCCTGGCGCTGCTCAACCGCGACCTGCTGATCGACCTGCTCGCCCGTCCCACGGTGCAGCTGGTCCTGGCCGTGGTGCTGGGCGTGCTCGCCGTCGGCTGGCTGGCCCTGTTCATCAACACGATCGCCCTGATCCGCCCCCGCCTGCTCGCCCCGGGTATGCAGGTGATCGTCTCGGCCGCGACGGTCCTGCTGGTGCTGGCCACCAGCGGCGTCCTCGGCTACGGCACCTACGTGCTGAACACCGGGCGCCAGACCATCGAGAACGTGTTCGCGTCCGGGCCGGCCTTCGACCCGATCGACGGCCGATACAACTTCCTGGTCATGGGCGGGGACGCGGGCGCGAACCGCATCGGGCTTCGCCCGGACAGCATGTCGATCTTCAGCGTCGAGGCCTCCTCCGGCCGGACCGCCGTCATTTCCCTCCCCCGCAACTTCCAGAACGCCCAGTTCGCCGCCGATTCCCCGCTCCGGCAGGTGTTCCCAAACGGCTTCAACTGCGGCAACGAGTGCATCCTCAACGCCCTCTACCCGACGGTGGAGGAGCAGTACGCCAGCCTCTACCCCGGTGCCAAGAACCCCGGGGCCGAGGCCATGATGGATGCCGCCGAGGGGATCACGGGCATCAAGATCCAGGCCTACGTGCTGATCGACATGGCCGGTTTTGCGGACTTCATCGACGCGATGGGCGGGGTCACCGTGACCTCCGGCGGCTGGGTGCCCTACAACGGCAAGTACTGGGAAGGCACCCGGGTGCGCACCCACTGGTTCGAACCGGGCAGGCACACCTTCACCGGCAAGCAGGCGCTGTGGTTCGCCCGTTCGCGCGACTTCACCACCGACTACCACCGCATCCGCCGCCAGCAGTGCCTGCAGCAGGCCATGATCAACCAGTTCAACCCGCAGACGGTCCTGACCCGGTTCTCCCAGATCATGGATGCCGGCAAGGAGATCCTCCAAACCGACATCCCGCAGGACCAGCTCGGCAGCTTCGTGAACCTGGCCGGGAAGTCCCGCCAGACCGCGTTCAAGCGCCTGACCCTCGGCGCGCCCGACTTCGGCACCGCGGCGGACAGGTTCTCCACCTACCCGGACTTCGACCAGATCCGCGCCCGGGTCAAGACCCTCCTCGCGGAGGCCTCGGCCAGTACTCCGGCCAAAACGGCCAAGCCGTCGAAGTCCCCGAGCTCCTCTTCCTCCGGGGGTTCCTCCGAAAGCGCCTCGGGCGGATCTGGCGGATCCGCCACGAGCCCGTCCTCTTCCAGCGCGTCGGCGTCCTCCTCCGGGGCCGGAAACGTCCCCAAGGAAGACATCCCCACCACCCAGCCGGACGGGTCCCCGATCACCGAGGACTACCTTGTTCAGCTGGAGTTGGCCGGCCAGACAGGTTTGATCTCTACGATCGCCTCCAACAACGACGAATGCAGCGCCGAGTAGGAGAACCATGTACCGCTTGTCCAACACCATCCGCGACTACGCGTGGGGATCGCACGATGCGCTGGCGGACCTGCTCGGACGGGTGCCGACGGGCGCACCCGAAGCGGAGATGTGGATCGGGGCGCATCCCCTGGCACCCTCGGTAGCGATCGGGCCGGACGGGAGCGGCACCCCGCTGGACAAACTGGTCGCCTCCGCCCCTGAGTCCCTGCTCGGGGCCGAGGCGGCCGCGCGCTTTGGCCGGCTGCCGTTCCTGGCCAAGGTCCTGGCCGCCGCCAAGCCGCTCTCCCTCCAGGTCCATCCCACGCTGGAGCAGGCCCGGGCCGGCTACGCGGCCGAGCAGGCCGCCGGGATCGACCCGGAGTCCCCGGAACGCAACTACAAGGACGACTTCCACAAGCCGGAGATGCTCTACGCGCTGACGCCCTTCGCGGCGCTGTGCGGGTTCCGCCCGGCGCAGGAGGCCGCGGCCCTGTTCGAGGCGCTGGCCGGCGCGCTGGCCGGCGCGGGTTCCCGCGGCGGCCCGGAAGCCGACGGCGGTGCGGTGGCGGCGGCGAAGCACACCGGCGGCCTGCTGCGCTCCGGGGACCGGCGCGCGGCGTTCACCTTCCTGCTTCAGGCCGGTGACGGCGTGGTGCCGCTGGTGGGCGCGGCCGCGGCCGCGGTCGGGGCCGACCCCGCGCTGGCCGCCCTGGACCCCGGCCTGGCCGAGCTGCCCTCGCTGGCCGGGCACTACCCGAATGATCCGGGCGTGCTGGTCTCGCTGATGCTCAACCACGTGAGGCTCGAGGCCGGACAGGCCATGTACCTCCCGGCCGGCAACGTGCACGCCTACCTCCACGGGCTGGGCATCGAAATCATGGCCAGCTCCGACAACGTGCTGCGCGGCGGGCTGACCGGCAAGCACATCGACCTGCCGGAGCTGCTGGCCACCGTCGACTTCTCCGACCTGGGCGTGCCGCTGTGCGCGCCCGAGGTCTCCGCGCTGGGCCAGGAGCTCTACCGCCCGCCCTTCGCCGAGTTCCAGCTGCAGCGCGTCGCGGTGCCCTCCCCCGCCGAGGCCGGCGCGGACCTGGCCGGCGGCGACGTCCCGCTGGTGCAGAACGGACCGGTGGCCCTGGTGTGCGTCGAGGGGGAACTGCTGCTCGATTCCCCGCGCGGGGACCTGCGCGTGGCCCGCGGCGAATCCGTCTTCATCGGCGCCGACGAGTCCCCCGTGATGGCCCGCCCCGTGGACGGCCACGGCGCGCTCGCGTTCGCGTTCACCATCGCCTGAGCCCCCAACGCCAAAACGGCGGCGGCCGGCGGACTTTCGTCCGCCGGCCGCCGCCGTTTTGGCGGGAACCGGCTGGCAGGCGCGTCAGCGCGTGTAGGCCTCCCACTTGGCGGACTGGTGCTCGCCCTCGACGAAGCGGATGGTGCCCGACTTCGAGCGCATCACGATCGACTGGGTCAGGACCTTGTTGTTGCGGTAGCGCACGCCGCGCAGCAGGTCGCCGTCGGTGATGCCGGTGGCCGCGAAGTAGCAGTTGTCGCTGGTCACCAGGTCGTTGGTGGACAGCACGCGGGAGAGGTCGTGGCCGGCGTCGAGGGCCTTCTGCTTCTCCTCGTCGTTGGTCGGCCACAGGCGGCCCTGGATCACGCCGCCGAGGCTCTTGATGGCGCAGGCGGTGACGATGCCCTCCGGGGTTCCGCCGATGCCCATGAGCACGTCCACCCCGGTCCCCTCGCGGGCCGCGGCGATGGCCCCGGCGACATCGCCGTCCATGATGATCTTGGTGCGGGCGCCGGCGTCGCGGATCTCCTGGATCAGCGGCTGGTGGCGCTCGCGGTCCAGGATGGTCACGGTGACCTGGCTGATCTTCTTGTTCTTGGCCTTGGCGATCAGGTGCAGGTTCTGCTTGACCGGCAGGCGCAGGTCCACCAGCTCGGCGGCTTCGGGGCCGGTGACCAGCTTCTCCATGTAGAACACCGCGGAGGGGTCGAACATGGTGCCGCGCTCGGCCACGGCCAGCACGGACAGCGCGTTGTTGATGCCCAGCGCGGTCAGGCGGGTCCCATCGATCGGATCCACGGCGACGTCGACCTCGGCCCCGTGGCCCTCGCCGACACGCTCACCGTTGTACAGCATCGGCGCTTCGTCCTTCTCGCCCTCGCCAATGACAACCACGCCGTTCATGGACACGGTCGAGAGCAGGGCGCGCATGGCGTCCACCGCGGCGCCGTCGGCCGCGTTCTTGTCCCCCATGCCGACCCACGGCGCGGCCGCGATGGCGGCGGCTTCAGTCACGCGGACCAGCTCAAGGGCCAGGTTGCGGTCCGGTTCTGCATCCCCGACGGCAAGTCGTGGGGACAGGTGGGCGTAGTTCGTGGCTTCTGTCACGTTGCTTCCTCGTCTTCGAGTGGTTGCGATATCCGGAAGGGGTCGCTTCGATCATATCCCCGCGGGCCGGGGGCACGGCTGTGACGGCCGACTCCCGCGTGCCGCACGGGGCCGGGACGGCGCCGGGCCGGCGGCGGAGCGGGGCGTGTGCGGACGGTCCCGGGATCGGGGACAATGGAAGGGTGAGTGAAGCGCCCAGCACCCCGTTCGAACAGGCCCCGCCCCGGCAGGCCCTCTCCTCCCCCGCCGGCGGAGCCCCGCAGGGCGCCGGGGACATTCCGGAGGGGCTGGCCGCCAGGCCGGTGCTGACCCCGGCGCAGGCCAAGCGGGCCAACCAGACACTCAAGGGCATGATCATCTCCGTGGTGCTGACCCTGCTGGTGGCCCTGCCCGTGATCGCCATGAACCCGTCCAGCCGGGAGGGGACGTACACGCGGGACATCAACGTTTCCGAGGTCGCCGCGCAGGCGGCCCCGGCCGCCGACTTCACCCCCGTCGCCCCCGTCATGCCGGAGGGCTGGTATGCCAACTTCGCGCGCTGGAACGCGGCTGGCGCAGACGGCGTGGCGTTCTGGGAAGTCGGCTTCGTCACCGTCCGTGAGGGCTTCATCTGGATGCGGCAGACCGCGGACGCGAACCCGTCCTGGATCGCCCAGCAGACGGACTTCGCCCCGGTCACCGGCGTGCGCACGGTCGACGGCACCGATTGGGAACTGCGGGACAAGACCGGAGACCGCACGCTGGTACTTGAACGCGACGGCGTGACCGTCATGCTGAGCGGGGAATCCTCCTTCGAGGACCTGGACGAGGCGGCCCGCGCCGTCATGAAGGCGCTCCCGGCCGACGCCGGCAGGTAGGCGGCCCCGCTCCCGGGTTAGGGTTTTTCCATGAGCACCGATCCGACCCCAACACCTGCCCAGTTGACTCCCGCCCAGGCCTGGCGGCGCCTGCGCGAAGGCAACGACCGCTTCGTTTCCGGAACCAGCGCCCACCCCAACCAGGACGCCTCCCGCCGCCAGTCCCTGGCGGAGCAACAGAACCCCTTCGCGGTGATCTTCGGCTGCTCGGATTCGCGCCTGGCCGCCGAGATCATCTTCGACGTGGGCCTGGGCGACGTGTTCGTCGTCCGCACCGCCGGGCACGTGATCGACGACGCCGTACTGGGCTCGCTCGAATACAGCGTCGGGGTGCTGGACGTGCCGCTGATCGTCGTGCTGGGCCACGACAGCTGCGGCGCCGTGACCGCCACCGTGGACGCGTTCGAGACCGGCGTGATGCCTCCGGGCTTCATCCGGGACCTCGTCGAACGCATCACCCCCTCGGTCATCACGGCCCACCGCAACGGCGTCCAGGACGTCAACGGCAACGTCGTCGAGCACGTGCAGCAGACCACCCAGCGCCTGGTCGACGCTTCCAAGATCATCTCCTCGGCGGTCGACGACGGCCGCACCGCGGTCATCGGCGTCACCTACCGCCTGGCCGAGGGCAAGGCGGAAATGGTCTCCGGCTTCGGAGCCCTCTAGCCCCGACGCCGCCGATTGCCCGACCGCCCGGCAGGCTTTCCCCTGCCGGGCGGTCAGGCATACGGTGAACCCATGGATTCCTCAGCCGACTTCCGCATCGAACACGACACCATGGGCGAGGTCCGGGTTCCGGCCGACGCCCTCTACCGCGCCCAGACCCAACGCGCCGTCGAGAACTTCCCCATCTCCGGCAAGACCCTCGAGCGCAAGCACATCGAGGCCCTCGCCCGCGTGAAGAAGGCCGCCGCGCGGGCCAACGCGGACCTCGGCGTCCTGGACGCCGAGACCGCCGACGCGATCGCCGCGGCGGCGGACCGCGTCGCGGGCGGCGAGTTCGATGCGCACTTCCCCATCGACGTGTTCCAGACCGGTTCGGGCACCTCCTCCAACATGAACATGAACGAGGTCCTCGCCGAACTGGCCACGCGCGCGCTCAAGGATGCCGGCAGTTCCACCACCGTCCACCCGAACGACCACGTCAACGCCTCCCAGTCCTCCAACGACGTCTTCCCGACCTCCGTGCACGTCGCGGCGGCCTCCGCGCTGGCCAACGACCTCGTCCCGGCGCTGGACCACCTGGCCGCCTCCCTGGAACGCAAGTCGGAGGAGTTCAAGAACGTCGTCAAGTCCGGGCGCACTCACCTGATGGACGCGACCCCGGTGACCCTGGGCCAGGAGTTCGGCGGGTACGCGGCACAGGTCCGCTACGGCATCGAACGCATCGAGGCGTCCCTGCCGCGCGTGGCCGAGGTCCCCCTCGGCGGCACCGCGGTCGGCACCGGGATCAACACGCCCGCCGGGTTCCCCCAGCGCGTCATCGAGCTGCTCGCCGGGGACACCGCCCTGCCGCTGACGGAGGCCCGCAACCACTTCGAGGCGCAGGCCAACCGCGACGGCCTGGTCGAGGTCTCCGGACAGCTGCGCACCATCGCGTACTCGATCATGAAGATCTGCAACGACCTGCGCTGGATGGGCTCCGGCCCCAACACCGGCCTGGGAGAAATCGCCATCCCGGACCTTCAGCCGGGCTCCTCGATCATGCCGGGCAAGGTCAACCCGGTGATCTGCGAGGCCGCCATCATGGTTGCCGCCCAGGTAGTCGGCAACGACACCACGATCGCGCTGTCCTCCACCAACGGCGCCTTCGAACTGAACGTGGGCATCCCCGTCATGGCGGCCAACCTGCTCGAATCCATCAGGCTGCTGGCCAACACCTCGCGCGTGATGGCGGACAAGATGGTGGACGGGATCACCGCCAACGTGGACCGGGCGCGCTTCCTGGCCGAGGCCTCCCCCTCGATCGTGACCCCGCTGAACAAGCACATCGGGTACGAGAACGCGGCCAAGATCGCCAAGAAGGCCGTCGCCGAGGGGATGACGGTGCGGGAAGCGACGGTGGCCCTGGGCTTCGTCGAACGCGGCGAACTGACCGAGGAGCAGCTCGACGCCGCCCTGGACGTCACCACCATGACCTCCCCCCAGGCCAACAGCGCCGCCCGGTAGCCGCCTTCGCCAGGAGTCCCGGCCCGGCCCCCGCACCGGCGGGAGGCCGGGCCGGGACTCTTTTTGCACTTTTTGAATGTCGGGTGCAAAATTTCACTTTGTGAATGAAAGTGCACGTTCCGAGGAGCGTCCCACCGGCGTGCGCGAGCGCCGCAAGGCCCGCACCCGCGCGGAACTGACCGCCCAGGCCCGAATGCTGACCGTCCAGCGGGGCCTGCACGGCTTTACCGTGGAGGAGCTCTGCGAGCGCGTCGGCGTCTCGCGGCGCACGTTCTTCAACTACTTCCCCACCAAGGAGGACGCCGTCGTCGGGCATGCCGACGACGGCCTGGACGACGACGTCCTCGCCGCGTTCCGCGCCGCCCGGCCGGCGGGGTGCACGGGCATCTCCCCCACCCTGCTGGGGGACCTGGTGCGCATGGCCGTGGAGCAGTCCGGCCGCACGGGGTTCAGCCAGGCGGAGGCATGCGCCTTCGCCGCGGCCATCCACCGCGAACCCCAGCTGCTGGCCCGGATCGTGCACACCGGCCCGGAGCGCGAGCGCGCGTTCGCCGAACTGGTCGCCGACCGCGAGGGCGTGGCGGCGGACCATCCCGTGGTGACCGCCGCCGTCGTCGTTTTCACCGGCCTCCTGCACCGGGCCGCGGCCCGGTACTTCCAGGCGGACAACACCCGCGCCCACGCCGAGATCCTCACCGAACTGCTCGCGGGTGCGCAGGAACTGTTCCGCCAGGACCTCTTCCCCTAGGCGCTTGCCGCCCTCCCCTCTTCACCCCAGACCAGGCCCCACGCCAGGGCGCCGACGCGCGCCCGCACACCAACCCACCACACCGAAGGGACCCCATGGCCACCGCCACCGGATCCGCGATGCCGCCCGCCACGGAGCAGCCGCTCCTGCTCACCCAGCGCCGCATCTGGATCATCTTCTCCGCGCTCATCGCGGGCATGCTGCTCTCCAGTCTGGACCAGACCATCGTTTCCACCGCCATGCCGACCATCGTCGGCCAGCTCGGCGGCGTCGAAAACCAGGCGTGGATCACCACCGCCTACCTGCTGGCCACCACCATCGTGATGCCCATTTACGGCAAGTTCGGCGACGTTCTGGGCCGGCGCAACCTGTTCCTGGTGGCGATCGCGCTATTCACGCTCGCGTCCGTCGGCTGCGCCCTGGCCACCGGCTTCTGGGCCTTCGTGGTGTTCCGCGCCATCCAGGGCCTGGGCGGCGGCGGCATGATGATCCTCAGCCAGGCGATCATCGCCGACATCGTCCCGGCCAACCAGCGTGGCAAGTACATGGGCCCGCTGGGTGGCATCTTCGGCCTGTCCGCGGTCGCGGGCCCGCTGCTGGGCGGCTTCTTCGTGGACCACCTGACGTGGGAGTGGGCCTTCTACATCAACATTCCGATCGGCATCGCCGCGTTCGCGATCGCCTGGTTCGCGCTGACGCTGCCGGGCAAGCGGGCCACCAAGCGCATCGACGTCCCCGGCGTGGTGCTGCTCTCCGCCGCCACCACCTGCCTGGTGTTCTTCTCCGAGTTCGGCGGCAACAAGGACCATGGCTGGGCCGCCCCGGAGACCTGGATGTGGGGAGCCGGGCTGGCCGCTGCCGCGACGCTGTTCATCCTGGTCGAGTCCCGCGCGGAGGATCCGATCATCCCGCTGGCGCTCTTCCGCAGCCCGGTGTTCGTCAACGCCACCGCGATCGGCCTGACCCTGGGCCTGGGCATGTTCTCCGCCATCGCGTTCGTGCCGACCTTCCTGCAGATGTCCTCCGGCACCTCGGCCGCCGTCTCCGGCCTGCTGATGCTGCCGATGATGGCCGGCCTGATGGGCACCTCGATCTGGTCCGGCATCGCCATCAGCAGGAGCGGCCGGTACAGGGCCTTCCCCATCGCCGGCACCGTGCTGACGGCCGCGGCGATGCTGGCCATGACCACGCTGGCGGCGGACACCCCGATCTGGCTGGTCTGCGCCTACATGTTCCTCTTCGGCGCGGGCCTGGGGCTGATCATGCAGGTGGTGGTCCTGGTGGTGCAGAACGCCGTGGACCCGGCCATGGTCGGCACCGCGACCAGCACCAACAACTACTTCCGCGAGGTCGGCGCCGCACT
>Ga0182739_1003321_pt1 | contig 14184 bp, 10 predicted proteins | sample eDN5th30CBELigBY_FD_128873 | JGI IMG/M metagenome (GOLD analysis project Ga0182739, IMG submission 128873) | Enriched backyard soil microbial communities from Emeryville, California, USA - eDNA 5th pass 30_C BE-Lig BY (version 2) (version 2) | ecosystem: Environmental > Terrestrial > Soil >... | reverse complement strand
CAATTAACGCAAACAGCCCTTTTTCAAGGTCAAACACAATGGCCGCACTAACCGCGATCAGACCATCGATGACCAGCACGCTTGTCCCTAATGTTAAGCCTGTATATTTCGTAATAATTTGAGCAAGCAAATCCGTACCGCCCGTTGAAGCATTCCCTTTAAATACAAGACCTATTCCTAAACCGACTACAATACCGCCAAAGAGAGCCCCCAATAACGGGTTCAGCGTCCAAGGATCCCAGCTTTCCGTTAAGATAACGAAGAAAGGAAGAGCAACCGTACCAATAAAGGACTTTATCCCGAATTTTTTCCCCAGCACAAGCACGCCTGCTATAAATAAGGGAATATTGAACGCGTACTGAACAATCCCGGCATTCCACCCGAACATTCCATGGAGAATTGTACTAATCCCGCTTACTCCGCCGGATGCGACCTGGTTTGGAAATAAAAACACATTAAAGCCGAGCGCAATAACCGCTGCGCCGACAATGACAAATACATATTCCATTACACTGTTTTTCACAGAACTCTGTGCGCTATAAGTCATACAAATCCTCGCTTCTTTTGTAAATTCCATTGAATTATAACAAATCCTACATTAAATTAGAACTTCATCTAACTAAAGGAAAAGCGCCCCATAATAGGACGCCTTCTCTCCAGCTTTTATTCGATTATTAATGCCTCATCAACCCAAACTTTCACTTCTTCATACATCGGCAAAAGCCCTTCAACCGGTATATTTAGTTGGCGGGCTAGAGGGATGACTTTATCCCAGTCCAATTTACTTAAAGCTGTAGCAAACTGTAAATACGGCGTCATCTCCGTCTGTTCACCGGAGATTGTTTCCAAAATCGTTTCCGATAGCGGCAATTGTGTCACGATGGCATTCATCGGCCGCTTTAAAAGGGAATCAATCAACGAAAACAGACCGACTAAAAAATACTCAGAAAAGTTCTTTTTGTAATTCAGACGGGCGACTTTTTCAGATGCCTTTGCTCTGAACAACGATGCATACATTAATTCCTGAAATACATCGCTATTTCGATTTACATCGGATTCACGCATCGCCAGTAAATAAATCCACCGCCGCAATTCCGTTAACCCTAATAATAAAATAGCCTGCTTAATCGAGCGGACTTTCGTTCTCGGACGTCTCGACGACCCATTGATTAATTTAAGCAACCGGTAGGATAACGAAATCTCCCGTTCGATATTGTCCGCCAAGACATCAATATTTGTCTCATCATCCCGCAGCAACGAGATGATCTGGAAATATTGAAACAGGTTCGCCGGTATGTCTCTGGCCGTCAGTATTTGCGGTTTTTCAAAGAAATAGCCCTGGAATAAAAAATAACCGGATTCTTTCGCGATTTCGTACTGCTCACGTGTTTCTACCTTTTCTGCTAATAGTTTAATATGAGGAAATTTCGATTTAATCTTATTTTCGATTGTTTTTCTCTCATTCTCATCTGTAAGTAAAAAATCGATTTTTATATAATCAACATACTGAAAAAGATCATCATAAATTAAAACTTCTTCATTAATAACAAAATCATCAAGCGCAATTTTATTTCCCGCATGTTTTAATTGTTTAAGCCGTTCGATCAATGCCACTGTAATCGGAATATCTTCCAATATTTCAATGACAATTTGTCCATGCTCAATAAAATCAACGGATTCCTGCATAATCAGGTTTTCCGTAAAATTAATGAAGGATGGCTTTCCATTGGCTACTTCTCTAATGCCGATCGAAAGAAATGAATTGATTAACAGTTCAACAGTTGCTGTATCGGCATCAATATTTGGAAACTGGTTGGTGTAATTATTTCGATACAACAACTCATACGCTACGATTTCTTCATGTTTGTTAAATATAGGTTGTCGCCCAACAAAAACTTCCATTTAGTAATTTCCCCAATACTTATATATTTTCTCTCTATTTATTATGGAATTTGCTGTTATTTTACAATCTTCCAATGTACTATAAAATTAGATTAACAAAAATCAAGGAGGCAGTAAATGTGAATACTGTAAAATACGAGCAAAAAGACTTCATTGCATATGTAACACTTGATCGCCCCGATATGTTAAACGCTTTTAATTTTGAAATGCTGGAACAACTAAGAAATGTAATGGAATCCATCCAAATCCACCCTGATATTCGCCTTGTCATTATAACAGGTTCTGGTGATAAAGCCTTTTCAGTTGGTGCAGACTTAAAAGAACGAAAAACATTGCCTGATACACTAGTGAAACGCAACTTAAACCGGTTCGGAGAAGTATTCACGCTCATTGAGCAATTGCCGCAACCGACGATTTGTGTATTAAACGGCTATGCCTTTGGTGGCGGGCTTGAGCTTGCACTTGCCTGCGATTTCCGTATTGCGGCTGAAACGGTTTCACTCGGCTTAACAGAAACGGGCTTAGGCATCATTCCTGGTGCTGGCGGAACACAGCGACTGCCGCGTTTAATCGGAGAAGCAAAAGCATTGGAGCTTATTTTGACAGCAAAACGGATGACTGCCCATGAAGCATTGGACTATGGTGTTGTGACGAAAGTGGCACCGGTGGAAAGCTTACACGAAGTGACGGCCGAGTTTGCCGCACTTATTTTACGCAATGCACCGATTGCGATCCAGCAAGCTAAATTTGCTGTTAAACAAGGAATGAAAACAGATATTCAAACAGGTCTTCAAATTGAACGAAAAGCCTATGAACTGACAATCCCTACTGAAGACCGCATTGAGGCACTGAATGCCTTTGCGGAAAAAAGAACCCCTCAGTTTAAAGGTAGATAAATAAAGGAAAACAGGGCCCCTCTAGTAGGAAGCCCTGTTTTATATTTTACAAGTATTTTTCAAACCAGCCTGTAATTTGCTCAAGTCGTTCTAATCGTAAGTTCGGGATACCTGTACGTGACAAGTTGTGGTCACATTCAGGGAAACGGACGAAGCCGACTTCTTTGCCCATATTCTTAAGCGTAATATAAAGTTGCTCTGCCTGCTCGATCGGGCAACGGAAATCACGTTCACTGTGCAAAATCAGCAATGGTGTTTCAACATTAGCCGCATATTTCAGCGGTGAGTGGTGCCAAAGTTTTTCTACATCATTCATATCAGCGAGCATTTGCCATTCCGAGAAATAATAGCCGATGTCCGATACACCGTAGAAGCTGATCCAGTTTGAAATCGAACGTTGGGTAACAGCTGCTTTAAAGCGGTTCGTATGACCAACAACCCAGTTCGTCATAAAGCCGCCATAGCTTCCGCCCGTAATTCCTAAGCGTGACTCATCGATCCATGCATAGTTTTCCAGTGCATAATCAACACCAGCCATAATATCTTCATAATCCCCATCACCATAATTGCCGCGCACACCATCAACAAACTCCTGGCTATAGCCATGACTGCCTCGTGGGTTCACATAAAGCACCCCATAGCCTTTCGCCGCCAATAGCTGCATCTCATGGAAAAACGTATTTGCATATAAAGTATGTGGTCCACCGTGCACTTCGACAATTAACGGATACTTTTCACCTTCTGTATACTGTGCCGGCTTCATAATCCAGCCATGTACAGTCAAACCGTCTTTTGATGTGTACGAAATCGCTTCCGGTTCAGACAGCGTCGTCTCTTGTAAAAACTTTTCGTTAAACGTCGTTAACTGCTTACGATCCCCTGTAGTAATATCAAAGTCAAACAGCTCTCCAGGGAAAGTTCCATTGGATACCGTCATTAGTGCACGGTTGCCGTTTTTAAAGATTGCATAGCCGTATACATGCTCATTTTCCGGTGAAGCAGGATAAAGTGCGCCTTCCAACGTTGCATAATATAAGCGGATATCCCCTTCAGTCGATACTTGGAAGTACAAATCATTGTTTTCCGTCCACACTACAGATGGAGCCGATACACCTTGCTGAATGTCAGCAACCGCATAATCGCCAACCGGTAAGTCCAGCATTTCCGTCAGCTTTATGGTTGTTTTCGTTTCCGTATTATAAATATAAACATGGCCATGTGTAGCATTTCTGAATAAATGATCCGAACCGCCAAATGCAATATAACGGTCATCAAATGAAAACTCAGCACCACCAAAGTATCCATCTTCATCTATTAGAACTGTTTCTTCTTTCGTGTCTACATCCACTAGGTAAAGCGGTGTACGGAAAACTTGATCCGTATTTTCTTCACGGTTCACACCGATCACCAATGTTTTCCCATCATGTGAAATGCCCTGTAAGCTATGTGAATAATCGCCTTCTGTAAAAGTACTTACTTCTTTCGCAGCTAAATCAACAGAAGCAATTTGTGTATAGCGGTTCTGTTTTAATAAACCAATACTGTCTGCTTTGTATTTCATTTTATCCACGACATAGGCTTTCGGGAATTTCGAATCTTCCTTTTCTTCCTCTTTCGTAATATCCAGCCCTTTTTTCACTGTGCTTGTAATCCAAACTTTCTGACCACAAGGGCTCCATAAAAATGAATTGACGCCATTTGGTAGTGTCGTAATTTCCTGTGCTTCCCCACCACGGCTGTTTAATATGTATAGTTGCTGTTTTTCATTGCGCTTCACTAAAAATGCAACTTGTTTTCCGTTCGGTGACCACTGCGGATTCGTCACACGTTCATTGCCGTAAGTCCATTGTGTTGTTTCCCCTGATTCCAGATCAATATGGAACAAATGGGCATTGTAATTATTTTCTTCTTTATTGATCTCTGTTCGAATAAATACCGCCTCTTGCTCATTTGGCGCAAGTACCGGATTTGTAATAGATTGAATTTCGAACAAACTTTCTTTTGTAATAAACTTTGTCATTAAAACACCTCTTCATTTATTTCGATTTCCGTAATAACAATGTACCATCTTTTATTTGAAATTTCAAAATATAATTCTATAAAAATATGTAGAATAAAAGTTTAACCCCTCTCCTCATAGAGCTTCTTATATAGTTCCGGGTTGTTTTTGGCAGGGAAGCCTAACTCGCATTACGTTTTATGCGAGTTGGGCTTTGCGACGAAAGCGTAGCGACAGGAGCACCCGCATTGCGGCTTGGAACACCCGCCAAATCAAAAGTGTCCGGCTCTAAATCGTAACGCCCTTTAGTCGGCGCTTACAGTGGTAGGCAATGCAAATAGTGCATGCCTCATGATGCACTATTTGCATTTGCGCCGAGGATGTCTGCAACTTGTTGCAGACACCGCAGAAGCACATTTCCGGTTCTACGCACAAAGTTAATCTTTCTTTATAAAAAATGATAGCCCTTGTTACAAAAAATATTTCTCCTTTCTAAAAAAGGTGATACTTTATGAGAAAGTAGGCGCCTTGCGAAGGCACAGCGCCTCCCCATATAAGCAATGATTTAAACAACGGCACTTTATGATTGGCGGGCCTTTCACAAAGCACGAAGAAAAGTCGCAAAGACATGTGCAACATGGCTTGGTGACTTTTGTGCTTGCCCGCCAATAAACACCGGAACCTTATAAGAACCCTTATAAGAAGGCTGAACCCTATGAGTAAGTAAGGCGCCTTGCGCAGGCACAGCGCCTCCCAATATAAGCAACGATGTAAACACCGGCACTTTATAATTGGCGGGCCTTTCACAAAGCACGAAGAAAAGTCGCAAAGACATGTGCAACATGGCTTGGTGACTTTTGTGCTTTGCCCGCCAATAAACACCGGAACCTTATAAGAACCCTAATAAGAAGACTGATTCCTATAAGTACGCAAGGCGCCTTGCGAAGGCACAGCGCCTCCCAATTTAAGCAACGATAGAAACACCGGCACCTTATTACCATTTTAAAAAACACCCGCCAAAATGGCAGGTGTTGAAATGTTATGTTCTTGCGATTTCTTTTAAAGAACGGCGCAGAATTTTGCCTGTTGTGTTTTTTGGCAGCTCGTCCAAAATTTCAATAACAGTCGGCACTTTGTATTTCACAATACGGTCTGCACAGAACTCGCGAATCGCTTCAATTGTTAACGTCGGATCCTTTAACACAACGTAAGCATGTACCGACTCACCAAAATCCGGATCCGGGAAGCCTACAACTGCCGCTTCCACAATACCTTCATGTGAGAACAATACTTCTTCCACTTCACGAGGATACACATTGTAACCGCCTACAATAATCATATCCTTTTTGCGGTCAACGATGTAGAAGTAGTCTTCCTCGTCTTTTCGTGCCAAGTCACCTGTATATAACCAGCCGTCGCGAATAGCTACTGCTGTTTCTTCCGGCATATTGTAGTAGCCTTTCATGACATTCGGTCCGCGTACGATCAGCTCGCCAACTTCACCAACGCCCACTTCATCGCCATTTTCATCGACTACTTTATTTTCAACATTGCTGATCGACTGTCCGATTGAGCCTGGTTTACGCTCACGATCTGTCGGGTTGAAACAAGTAACCGGTGAAGCTTCCGATAAGCCATATCCTTCAGAAATTCGTACATTGAACTTTTGCTCAAAGTTATGCAGCAATGATACAGGTAATGACGCACCTCCTGAAATCGCTAAACGAATTGTCGAGAATGCAGCAACATCCGCTTTGTCATACTGATAAAGGAAATTGTACATTGTCGGAACACCCGCAAATACCGTCGCCTTATAAGTCGAAATCAACTCGAAAATCTCCCCCGGACTAAAGCGCGGCGCCAATAAAATTGTTGCTCCGCGTGTTAACGGTGAATTGACAACAACCGTTAATGCAAAGACGTGGAAAACCGGCAATGTTGCCACGATACGGTCTTCTGAAGTCATTTTTAAGTAATCGCCAATATCTCTGGCATTCGAGAATAAATTATTATGTGTCAGCATGGCACCTTTCGGATGACCTGTCGTACCGGAAGTATATAGAATAATCGCCGTATCATCCGGCGCGATTTCTACAGGATCCGTAGTACGTGCTGTTGTAGCCAATACTTGTGAAAACAGCTTCGTCTTTTCTTTTGCTCCATCTGAAAGCGCGGCATACTTTTCGCCGATGTCTTCAGTCGTTTCGCAAATGATATATTGTTCTACTTGTGGGAATCTATGCACCCCTGCTTCCACAAGCGGTAATAATAAATCAAGTGCGATGACAACTTTTACATCACCATTTTGGATAATGTATGAAATTTCATCTGCTGTATAGATTGGATTAATCGGAATTGCCACAGCACCAATACGCATTGATGCATATAAACTGATGATGAAGTGCGGTGTATTCCCTAATAAAAATGCGATATGGTCGCCTTTTTTTACACCTAAATCTTCCAAAGCAGCTGCAAAGCGTGCAACCGATTGCTCCAATTCACCGTAAGATGTGCCTTTACCTAAAAAGTAGTACGCTGTTTTTTCTGGTTGTTCGAAAGCTTGTTGTCTTACCTTTTCAACTAAATTCAATACACCCATCCCCCTATGCGTAAAATGAAAAAATTTTCACTCTATTAGCATTATAGAATAAGTATATTAATAAAACAATACGAAAATCTCGTTTATTCACAAATATTGTACTAAAATCATATTTTCTCTATTTTGTATTTATCCGCGCACATGTGAAATATAGCGCCAGCGGATAAGGAAAAAGTAGACGATTTGGATAAGTGCAAACATTGTAAACGAAAACACAACTTCTTTTACGATCGATAAATTCATGACATCGTTCAATACGGTTTGCACAACATAGAACGCAAATGCGCTATGCACAAAGGCTAATCCCCACGGCAGGAAAAATTGAATCATTAAATTTCTCGTAATGAGACGCTTCAGTTCTTTACCGCTTAATCCTACTTTAATGAGCATATCAAATTGTTTTTTCTCCCGGTCCAAATTCGCATAAATTTTGAAATACACGAAACTTCCCGATGCAAGTAAAAACACAGCTACTACTAATATACCGATAAGTGTTAATAAAGAATACGTAGCTAATATATAAGAATAATTTAATCCCGCATTTTCAAAGTAAAACGGCAATGTATATTCACTGTTGATCAAATAATCGCGAGCGACCATCTGCTGGATATCAATTCCGACATTTTTCGTTTCAGTCCAGTTAGGGATATCAAACGTAAATAGATGATAGCCAGGCTCGACATATGGTGCCATCTCGAACTCATTTGTCAGCTTTTCAAAGTCTTCATCACTAATAATGATGGAGTTACTGCTAATAATAGCTGTCGGGAAAAACATTTTCGGGTACACACTGTTAATCGTCAGGTCCACATTGTTTTCCTTCAACACTGTCTTTACTTCCGTTCTCTCCAGCTTTTCAATTGAATCTTCCGAATAAGGAATGAACATCGCTTCCCCGCTTTTTAAATTCACGAGCGGATATTTATACGAAAACAGCAGATGGTTAATATCCGTTTCCCGGAAAACCTCCACCGGATTCGACGTATACGATGAAGTTTGGCGCATGACCGTAAAGCGCGTCATATGATAACTGATGCCGTTAAACTCCAGCTCATCAATGACCGATAAAATATGTTCAATTTCATATGGATTATCCATCTCCCCTTTATAGATGAGGCCGATTGGATTGATTTTGTCATATTGCGATGTATAGGAAGACATCGCCGATAAGACACCGACCGTTAAAAAGGCAAGCGTCGATACGAGTGTCACAATGAAAAACATGCGTGAATTGAAACGTAGAATCTGCACTTGTTCGGCAATCGCCAGCATGCGTGCCCTTTTCCAGTAAAACTGCTTATGCCCCTTCAGCCGGTCAATAATATAAAGTGTCGTATCGGAAAAGAAATAGTAGGTTCCCAATGTCACGAAAACAGGTATCAGTAATGTATACGAAAAAATCGATGCCTTCGTTGTGATGAGTGCCAGACCGTATCCACATAAAATAAGGATGATTCCTAAAATGGCATTACGCTTTGAATAGGATACTGCCGCATCCACAAACTTCGGTCCTCTTATGAAGTTCCGTATTTTAATATCCGGTGTAAATAGAATGCTCAATGTCGAGATTACGATAAAGGCGCTCAAATAAACGAATAATGTGAGCACAAACGGCTCCCATGACAAATAGAGCGGCAATGCATTTAAGTTTAAAATTTCACGGACAATCATGAAGAAAAACTTCGAAAATGCGAACCCGAATACAATACCGGAAATACAGGAGAAAATACCGATTGTCATCGTTTCGATTATAACCAGTTTTCCTAGCTGGTTCCGGTCCATGCCAAGATGCAGTAAAATCGCGAACTCTTTAGAGCGCGCTTCCAAAAAGGCACGCATCGAGTAGAAAATAAAAAACCAAGAAAACAGCACGAGAACGACTTCCGCAAACACCATTCCGGCGATCGATACTTCCCCTAAAAAACCACGTTCGATTTCAGGATGAAACATGAGCATCGAATAAATAAAGAACACAAATACACTGAAAAAGCTGGCCATGAAAAAAGCTGCATAGTTACGGAAGTTCCGGAAAACGTTACGGTAAGCGAATTGAAGAAAAGTCACCTACATGTCCCCCTAATAAACTTAATACATTTAAAATCCTTTGGAAAAATGTTTGGCGACGATCATCAGTATAAATTTCATTGAAAAATTCGCCGTCTTTAATAAAAATTACACGATCACAATAACTCGCCGCAATCGGATCATGTGTCACCATTAAAATCGTCGTATTGTTTTCTTTATTCATTCTTGCCAAAAGCTCCAGCACTTCCCGCGATGCATTCGAATCCAGATTCCCTGTCGGCTCATCCGCTAAAACAAGCATCGGCTGATGGATCAGTGCACGTGCAATCGCTGTTCTTTGGGCTTGTCCACCTGATATTTCATTCGGTCGCTTCATTAAAATTGGCGTCAAATCGAGCAGCTCACTCAAATATTTCAACCGTTCCTCCATGACAGCAATCGGCTGTTCATCAATTGTCAGCGGTAAAATGATATTTTCCTCCACCGTCAATGTCGGCAGCAGATTAAAGTCCTGGAAGACGAAACCAAGCTGGCGGCGTCTGAAATAGGCCAGTTCCTCACTGTTGAGCTTTTGCGGCTTCATTCCATTGAAGATGATTTCACCGGATGTCAGCGTATCGATCATCGATACCATATTTAAAAGCGTCGTTTTTCCACTGCCTGATGGACCCATAATTGCGACAAACTCACCCTTTTCGACTTCAAAACTAAGCTGGTTGAGCGCTCGCTTCGTCACTTTTCCTTCATAAACTTTCGTAGCATCTTGAATTTGTAAAATAGACATAGTAACTCCTTTTAACCAATTCTGTTTCTTTCAATCAAAAAATAATCTCTCATGACTGAAAAATCACTTCAATTTGTGTACCTTTACCAACTTCAGATGTAATCAAAAGCTGGTGTCCGAGCTTATCACAAATCTCCTTTGCGATATAGAGTCCCATGCCGGTAGATTCACCGGTTTTCCTTCCATTTTCACCTGTAAAGAACGGCTTCATCACACGGGGTAAATCGGATTTGGGAATGCCGACCCCTTCATCACGTATGAACAAATGGACATGCTGTTCTTTTTGCTCCGCCGTAATATACAATTTTTTATTTGGCTCAAATGTATATTTCACCGCGTTTGTAATGAACTGCCCAATAAGGAAGTTCAGCCATTTCATATCACTCATGACGATTAACTCGTCATCAATGTTCACTTCCGGAAACACTCGGTTGGCGATAAACAGACGTTTATGTTCATTAACATTTGCCATGATTGCTGATTTCAAAGGCACTTTCCCGATTTGCATATCATCCGAAAAGTTTTCCAGACGTGCATTCACTAAAACCATTTCAAGGCCGCGTTTCAAACGTTCGGTCTCTTCCTGCACACTTTTTTTATCCAGCTCATCTTCCTGCTGCAGCAAAAGCTCCAAAACAGAGACAGGGGTTTTCATCTGGTGTACCCACTGGTTCATAAATTTATATTGTCTGGACTGGGCCGCATAAAGCGCCTGCACTTCATGCTGATACAATTTGTACAGCTCATGCAAGTAACGCTCTGTTTCCATATATTCCGTTGTTTTCGCATTCTTTTGAAGCGCATCCTCCATCGTTTGAGGCAACGTGGAAATCTTCGCCAAATACCGGCGTCTCAACATATAGCGCACAACTAAAAAGGAGAGGATTAAAAGAAGGCTGATCGCAATCGCATAAATGGCAGTAGTAATACTGCGAAAGCCATCAAGCCAAAATAATGAAAGCAAAAATAATGTGAGGACGACTTGAAAGATCACATAGGAAAGATGCTCCTTCACAAATAGTTTGATTGCCATTACATTTCCTCCGAGCTTAATAAGAAGCGGTATCCTGCTCCGCGCACTGTTTCAATAACAGATGAAATGCCGTAGTCAGCCAGCTTCTTCCGAACACGCGTCATATTCACATTTAATGTGTTTTCATCAACAAATGCCTGATCATCCCACAATTCCTCCAACAGCTGTTCGCGTGACACGACTTTTGGCGCTTGTCCCATTAATAATCCTAAAATGACACTTTCCTTCTTTTGAAGCGGCACAACGAGATCCTTCAATTGAAGTTCCATCCGTTCCAAATACAATGTAAGCTGTCCTTGTACGATTTTTCGCTCTTCCTGTCTTGCAGAATATTCTCCATATGTACGACGCAAATGGCTGCGAATTTTAGCGAGCACGATTTCATAGTTAAACGGCTTCGTAATAAAATCATCTCCGCCATTTTCCAGTGCGAATATTTGATCCATTTCCCCCGAGCGAGCGGAGATAAATAAAATCGGACATTTCGTAAACTGTCTCAGCTCCCGGCACCAATAATACCCGTCATAGGAAGGTAAATTAATATCGAGTAAAATGATATGAGGAGAAAATGCTAAGCATTGTTGTATTAATGAATCAAAGTCTTTAATCGTCTCGACTTCGTACTGGTATTTTCTTAATGTGTCTGCCAATAGTGCAGCTATTTTAGGATCATCCTCAACGATGAAAATTCGATGTTTTTCCATCTGAATGACCTCCTTTTCGATAGGTTTTCAACTAAAATATCCCTACATAAGTTAATTGTTCATATTGTTCCATTGTATCAAAAAAAGGGGGCTCCCGAAAACAGGAGCCTCCTTTTCTACACTCTCTAATTCATTCATGATGACTGACAAGCTGCTAGTAAATTAAATGAAGAAAATCCTCTTCCGTAATCCCGCCAAAGTATACCGGAATTTCAATATCTTTCAGCTTTTCTGCAATCGCGGCACGGTCATATTTCGTTCCGACCAAAAGTTCTCCAACCTCATCCACATCACCGACACCAAAGAAATCTCCGAAGATTTTTGCCTCTTCAATGACCCCTTTGTTTACTTCCAGGCGAATATCCAGGCTGCCTGAAGGGAAACGCTTCGTTTTTTGAATGTTAAAGCGCGGTGATTTTCCGTAATTCCATTCCCATAACTGGTAACGGTTTTTTGAGATTTCATGGATGTTTTCCCAATCTTGTTCCGTAAGCTCGTAATATTGAATATTTTCCTCGCCACCGAAAATCGATTTTAAAATTTCCATACGGAACTGTTCTACCGTAATTTTTTCTGGAAGGAAATCAATGATATTCGCAACACGCGAGCGCACGGATTTAATTCCTTTTGATTCGATCTTGTCCTGTTTTACTTTAAGTGAGTTTACGACAGCATCAATATCCAGGTCGAACATAAGTGTCCCATGGCTGAACATGCGGCCACGCGTTGAATATTGGGCATTGCCTGAAACCTTTTTCCCTTCAGCCAAAATATCGTTACGGCCTGAAAGCTCAGAGTTAACCCCTAATTTTGCAAGTGCATCAACAACAGGCTGTGTGAACTTTTTATAGTTGCTGAAGCTGTTGCCGTCATCCTTTGTCAGGAAGCTGAAGTTCAGATTGTTTAAATCATGATAAACTGCCCCACCGCCGGAAAGACGACGTACTACAATGATTCCGTTTTCTTCAACGTAATCTGTATTGATTTCTTCGATCGTGTTTTGATTTTTTCCGATGATAATCGAAGGCTGATTAATATAGAACAGTAAAAAATCATCCTTTTCGATATCCATGTTTTTCAGTATATACTCTTCTATTGCCAAGTTAATACGCGGATCTGTAATTCCTTTATTATCGATAAAATACAAAAGGCTCACTCCTTCAAAAATCGTCCATTTATATTTTAACTTAATTTAGGCATTTTGTGTTGACGAATTAAAACTGTTATAATACAATACAATATATAAACAGAAGTAATATAACAGAAACTTAAAGGAGGCATGCACAATGTTAGAAAACGTAGTGGAATTTTTCAAGAATCTACCTGATAAAATTTGCGTTCAATGCGGTGATAAAATCGAAGAACAAAGCGAGTGCTACAGCAACAATTGTGATAAATGTAACTCTCTTTAATTCTTTTTACACTGTTTAATTCGCATTACTGACAACTTCATCTTAGTAAGATGAACCTATAATAACTTTCATGAACCACGAGTTTGCTCAATGCTCGTGGTTTTTCTGTATAAAAAAAGCATGGATTCAAGGGAAAATACCCGAATCCATGCTTTTTCTTTTTATTGTTCTGTAGGTTGTTTTGAATAACGTTTTTTATAAAGCAATGCAAAGTAACCGAAAGTGATTGCTAAGCATGAAACCATCACTGCACCTAAAATCGACCAGTTGAACATTAAGAATGATGTGTCACCAGTTGAAATGGCTGCTTTGAAGCCTTGTACAGAGAACGTCATCGGTAAAATTTTATTGAAGAAATGCAATTGCTCTGGTACTAGCTCAATCGGGAATGTCCCTGCACTAGTTGTTAATTGAAGAATCAACACGACGATGGCAATAAATCGTCCTGGATCACCAAACACTGATACAAGCAATTGAACCATAGCTAAAAATGTAAAGCTAGTAATAATTGTTGTCAGAATGAACTGCGGCATATTATTTACCTCAAGTCCAAGACCCCAAACAACAATGGCAATCGTAATAAATGACTGTACCAATCCAACACCGATTAATACTGTTACTTTACTTACAAACCAGCTTGCACTGTTTTTCGGGATAACGGCTGGTTCAACAAATGGGAATACAATCGAAATTAATAGTGCCCCAACGAATAATCCTAATGAAATAAAGTATGGTGCAAAACCTGTACCATAATTCGGTACATGGTTGACAGATTCTTTTTCGACTTCCACTGGAGAACCGACCATATCGTATGTCTCTTCAGTCGGATT